>ERZ795056.2884-NODE-2884-length-18748-cov-4.272241_pt1 | contig 18748 bp, 14 predicted proteins | sample MGYA00375140_ERZ795056 | MGnify/ENA primary metagenome ERZ795056 (study PRJEB30185, sample SAMN05720227) | activated sludge metagenome | isolation source: Anaerobic digester | place: USA | collected 2015-03-09 ... | reverse complement strand
GATAAATATGGCAAACGCATATACCCCGGGACTTAAAGTATCCGAAAACACTATCATAACAAAAGAAAGAAGACTGCCCCTTATGGGCGACGTGCTCGTAAAAAAAGGCAGCCGCGTAAAGCACAGCGATATAGTCGCTAAAACCGAACTGCCGGGCAACGTAGAGCTCGTAAACGTCGTCAACAAATTAAGCATTGACCCTAAAGAAATAAAAGATTTTATGCTTTTAAAAGAAGGCGACAGAGTTAAAAAAGGCGAATCTATAGCTCAAAGCAGCAGTTTTTTCGGGATATTCACCACGCCGTGCCCGTCGCCGTGCGACGGCACCATAGAAAGCATATCCAGCGCCACCGGCCAGGTGGTTTTAAGGCAGAACCCCACGCCGGTTGAAGTTTTATCCTTCATAGACGGCATCGTGGATGAAATAATCCCTAAAGAAGGCGTCGTCGTTAAAAGCACCGGCGCTTATATACAGGGCATTTTCGGCGTCGGCGGCGAAACGGTCGGCGAACTTCAAATAGTCGCGACTTCTCCTTCGACAGTTTTAGACGAAAACATGATAAACGATTCCCACGCCGGAAAAATAATCGTAGGCGGATCTCTTATCACGGCGTCGGCCATAAAAAAAGCCCAGAGCTGCAAAGTAAAAGGCATAATAGCCGGCGGCATCGACGACGAAACTCTCAAAAATTTCCTGGGCTACGACCTCGGCGTAGCGATTACCGGAAATGAAAATAAAGGGATAACGCTGGTCGTCACCGAAGGGTTCGGCAATATCAATATGGCCGGAAAGACCTTCGAACTGCTCAAGCAGAACAACGGAAAAAGAACTTCCATAAACGGCGCCACTCAAATACGCGCAGGCGTTATAAGGCCGGAAATTATCATCCCCAAAGATAACCTGACCGAAACCGATATCGCCACCCCGCCGGAAGCCAATCTCATGATGGACGTCGGATGCACCGTGCGCATCATACGCGTTCCTCATTTTGGCGCGATTGCCACGGTCACGGCGCTTCCGCCGGAACCGTTCGAAATCGAAACAGGAGCTAAAGTGAGGGTCGTAGAGGTAAAAATAGACCAGACCGGCGAAAAGTTCACATTACCGAGAGCTAACGTCGAGTTAATAGAAAAATAAAAATTTAAAATAAGCGGCGAACCTTAAAAAGAGCGTTATACGCTCTTTTTAAGGTATAAAGGGCCGTTTAAATCTTAACGAAAAATCTAACCGTATTTTTTAAGTTATGACCGACTTCGATATAAACATCAAAAATATGCCATCCGCCAAGCCCAGGTTTGAACCCGGCCCGCAAAGCAGGTTCGGAGAGCTTGCGACTCTGCTCGCTTTTTTATTGGCCTGCCTTTTCATCAGCCAGAAGAATTTTCTCGTCTTTCATCTGAGCATAGAAGTAACGGTAATAACTCTCGCGGCCTGCACCGCCGTCTTCACCTTCATGACTTCGGCCATAGCGCCCGATCATTTTTTATCCATAATCGGAACATCGTCGATTTTTATCTCCATAATTAACGTGGCGCACACATTCGCATACAAAGGAATGAATATCTTCGGAAACACCGGCGCGAATCTGCCTACCCAGCTCTGGATAGCCCTTAAAATAGTCGATACGGCGAGCTTTTTTATAGCCGCTTATTATCTAAAAAAAAACATTAACGTAAAAATAGCTTTAACTTTTTTAGGAATTCTCACACTGGCGCTTCTGGTTTCAATTTTCGGTTTCGATATATTTCCGGCATGTTACGACGACGCAAAAGGCTTAACTTTTTTTAAGATAGCTGCCGAATACTGTTTTATTTTTATTCTTTCCACATGCATTTTTTTAATTCACAAACAAAAACAAGCGATTTCCGACATAGTTTTCAGTTTGATTATTTTCTCGCTGGCGTTAAAAATTTTATCCAGTTTATTTTTTACTTTATACAGGGATGTTTACGGCATAATGAACGCATTAGGCCACTATTTTCATCTGCTGTCCTATTATTTTACCTTTAAGGCCATCGTTGAAACAAATCTAAAATTTCCTTTCAACGCCATGTTTTACGAGCTTTCTAAAACGAACGAAATATTGATCAAAGAAGCCAGGGAAAAAAAGGCGGCCGAAGAAAAACTCTTCGACAGCGAAACCAAGCTGAGATCTCTTTTCGATAACATGACCAACCCCATGCTGTTTCATAAAGCGATTTTAGATGAAAACAACAAAGTGACCGATTCTTATATCATCGACCTTAACCCCGCGTTTGAAAAAACTTTCGGCGTAAAAAAAAGCGAAGTCGCAAATAAGACCCTCAAGCAATCCATTCCGGCGCTTTTCAACGAAGAACTCGACCTCATAAGCATTCTCGGCATCGTAATAACCAGCGGCGAAGACACTCAATTCGAATACTACTCGTCCGATATGGGAAAATGGTTTTTTATTTCGGTTTTCCGCACCACGGCCAATTACGCCGCAACCATTTTCAACGATATTACTCACCAGAAAAAGATAGAAGACATGCTTTCTGAGTCGCAGCGCTTCTTTAAATCGACATTCAATTCGCTTGGAAGCGCAGTATCTATAATAGACGAAAAAGGTATGCTTATTTCCGCCAATAATTCCTGGCGTCAACTATCCAGACAGGAAGCTTTCTTTAAAAATCCCTGCAACGTGGGAGAAAATTATATCCAGCTATGCGAATCCTCCTTTAATAAAGGATACCCGGATGCAAAATCCGTCAGAGAACAGATCGTTAGAGTAATTCGCGGCGAATCCGAAGAATCGATAGAAGAAATTTACGATTTCATAAACGAAAAAAGCGTTTGCTTTCAGGTCACTATCAAGCGTTTTGAAGGCAGCGGACCTGTAAGGCTTTTGATTATCTATGAAAATATAACGGAACGCAAAAAATCCGAAAACGTACTGGTAAGAATGAATCAAACTTTTTTGAGCCTCACTTCAAACTCCGATAAAAACATAAAAATTCTTACCGATATTTGCGGCGAATTGTTCGAAACCACGTCGCTTTATAATAAAATTTCAAACGGCCAGATTAAAACCGCGTTTTCGTATAACGTCCCGCCCGATTACAACCCTATCGACCGCGCGGAAGGGCATATCTGCACCGACGTTATAAGCGAAAGCGCTTCGCGCCCGGGAGTCAGATATATCGATAATCTTGATAAAACCAAATATTTTAACAGCGACCCGAACGTTAAGCATTATAACCTAAAAACATATCTCGGAAAACCGGTCTTTTGCAATAACGCCTGCGCCGGAACGCTTTGCGTGGTTTACGACAGAGACGTGGAAAACGATCCTGGCAATAACAGAATTTTAGAAATTATAGCGACCGCCATAGGCATAGAAGAGGAACGCAAGCTGGCGGGCGAAAAATTAAACCAGATGTCGCGGGCGATAGAGCAGAGCGCAAGCACTATAGTTATTACCGATATTAAAGGCAATATAGAATACGCCAATCCAAAATTCACCAGAACCACGGGCTATTCGCTCGAAGAGGCCAGGGGAAGCAATCCCAGAATTTTAAAATCCGGCGAAATGTCCGCCGAAGATTATAAGAACCTCTGGGAAAGCATTTCAACCGGCAAAGAATGGCGCGGCGAGTTCCATAACAAAAGGAAAAACGGGGAACTCTACTGGGAGTACGCAACCATATCTCCGCTTAGAAATCTCGAAGGCGAAATCACTCATTATCTGGCGGTTAAAGAAGATATAACCGAGCGTAAACTCATCGAACTCGAACTCGCCAAAGCCAAAGCTGCGGCGGAATCCGCCAATCAGGCGAAAAGCGAATTTCTGGCCAATATGAGCCACGAAATAAGAACGCCCATGACGAGCGTAATGGGAATGGCAGAACTGCTTTTAGACACCAATTTAAGCGAAACACAAAAAAAATATTCGCATCATATACATGAATCCGCAAATTTACTGCTCACTATAATCAATGATATTCTTGATTTTTCAAAAATAGAAGCCGGTAAAATGACTATCGAAAACATCGATATGAACCTGAGTTCATTGATTTCCAATCTTTCCGAAATGATGGGAGTCAAAGCGCTTGAAAAAAATTTAATACTTTCGACCCGCATAAGCGAAGAAATTCCCGAGAATTTAAAAGGCGATCCGGTCAGAATAAGGCAGATTTTATTAAACCTGCTCAATAACGCCATAAAATTTACGAAAAAAGGCTCCGTCACTCTGAATGTCAGCCTGATAAGCGCCGGCGAAAAAGACGCGGAAATCAAATTCGAGATCACCGATACCGGAATAGGAATGACGCCCGAAGCATTGAACAATCTTTTCAAACCTTTCGTCCAGGCGGATTCTTCGACGACGCGAAGATACGGCGGAACAGGACTCGGGCTATCCATTTGCAAAAGGCTGGTAGAAATGATGAAAGGCACGATCGGCGCCGTCAGCAAAGAAAACGAAGGCTCCACTTTCTTTTTCACCATAAGACTTGAAAAAAGTGTCACGCAGGACGCGCCAGCCGCTGCCGAAGACGGAATTCAGCCGCCCGCTCAAAAGAAAACGGCGCTCAAGGATTTTAACGCCGTTGCAACGGAAAATATTTCGATCCTTCTGGCGGACGATAATCCCTCCAATCAGAGGGTTCTGCTCCTTCAATTAAACAAGCTGGGATATAAAAAAGTGCATGTGGCCGGAGACGGCCGCGAAGCCGTCGAAATGTGCTCATCCGAGGCTTATTCGTTGATACTGATGGACTGCCAGATGAACGTTATGGACGGCTTCGAAGCCACGAGAATAATCCGCGCCAAAGAGGCCGGCCAGGACAGGCACACTCCTATAATAGCCCTCACCGCCGACGCGATGAGCGGCACGCGCGAAAAATGCATCGCCGCCGGCATGGACGACTACATAACCAAGCCTATAGGCATTTCTCATCTGCAAAATGTTTTAAATAAATGGCTATTAAAATTTTAAAAAGAAATTTATAAGCGGACTGAACCGTATATTTAGTTTAAATTAATCGGCGTGCTTTTTAGGTTTTTTATAATCTCCGCGGCACAGCTCTTTAGGATATTTTTTTACGTTTTTTTCTACTTTATTGATTATAGCGCTCGATAGATCTATTTTTAAAACGTTAGCGAGCGAAAGGCAGTACAATATTATATCGGAAATTTCATCGCACGCTTCTTTATATAGCGGCGATTCTTTATTTACGGCCATGGCCTCTTCGTTTTTAATCCACTGAAAAAGCTCCATCAGTTCGGCCGCTTCGATAGCGATAGACATCGAAAGGTTTTTAGGATCGTGATATTTGTCCCATTCGCGTTCCCTCACGAAATTTTTCATGACGCTCTTAAGCTCCGCGATAGTGGTGGTTTCGTCTCCGGGCGCCCGCCCTTCGTTTTTATGTAAATCTTTATCGGTCTTCATTAATTTTCGTCACCTTGCTTTACCGTTTTTTTTTCGAGCCACGCTTTTACGAATTCGTAAATAATAGGCAGAATGGAAATAAAAATAACTATCGGTATAACAATTTTAAGAGGGAATCTGTTTCCGATATAATAGCCTATCATCGACATGCTCGTTATCCAGCTGACTCCGCCGGTTATATTGTAAATAGCGAATTTTGAATAATTCATCTGGGCCACGCCCGCTATAAAAGGAGCAAAAGTCCTTATTATAGGTACGAACCTGGCGAGAATTATAGTTTTTCCGCCGTATTTTTCATAAAATTCCTTTGTTTTGATAAGATGGCTTTTTTTAAAAAACATCGAATCTTCACGGGTGAAAATTTTAGGCCCTATTTTATAGCCGAGAGAATAGCCTACCGCATCGCCTATGACGGCGGCAATACATAAAACTATAATCATCGTAGCCAGGTCGAGATGCCCGCGTGCGGCGATAACTCCGGCCGTTACAAGAAGCGAATCGCCCGGGAGGAAAAATCCTACCAGTAATCCGGTTTCACTAAAAACTATAACGGTTAACACGGTAAGACCGCCCCACGAAATCAACTGGTCAAGGTTTTGCGTGGACAGGTGAGTGAAAAAAAATTGAATGGCTTCAATCATTAAGAGTACCTCAATCACATTAATTTATTGTAAAACGTTTTGCCTTACGCTAAAACCTTAAACAATACGAAGCGTGCGCCCTAATTTCGGGGCATAACGCTAAAATAAATTTCGGCTTTAAAATAAATAAAATTATAAGCGGACCGCCTAAATATTATTTATTTTAAAGCGCGAATATCCAAAATGCCGGAAACTTTATATTACGAATCTTTCAAAAGTTACGTCGCGGGTTTCTACGCCCAGCTTCGATACTTTAAACGGCACGTTGGGGTATAATATGGCGTATTCTTCGCCCCAGTAAAGCGCCGTAGCTATGCGGCCGACCGCGTCGCATTTCATAATGCCGGAGCCGGAGTCGCCGGAAACTATAACCAGATCACGCATCGGCTTGAATATATACGGGTTCTTATCTATAGTGTTATAAGCGTAGGAACCGGCGATCATGCTTTCGAGACGGGCGTTTTTAAACTGCGGGAAAACTTCTACCAGAACGGGCAGAATGCTGTTTTCATAATAATCGCGCTCGGGTTCGCAATCAAAATTAAAAGCGCGGCCTATATTATCGGCGCATCCGACGTAGATGCACTCTTCGCGCGGCTCGGCTTTTATATATATGCCGGCCTTTTGAATTATGGTAAAAGGAAGCATATTAAGGTCGTTAAAGCCTGGGCAGTTTTTAATAAGCGGCTCGAGCGAGCTGCCTTTTACCTGGAAAAGCTGACGCTTTTTAGGTTTTATATGGGCGTCGAGGCCAATGGGATCGAGCAGTTCTTTAGCCCACACGCCGGCGGCTATGATGGTGGTTTTGGCGTAAAATTCGCCGTTGGTGGTGCGGACTCCGGCTATCTTCGGCTCCTGCCATACCAGAGGTTCTCCGGGAATATCGAGCTTTTCTTCGGGCTCTAAAATAAGCGATTCGACCTTGGTATTAAATTTAGTTATGCCGCCGAGCTTTTTAAATTCGTTTTCATAATACGAAACTATTGCGCCGGGATCTATTGAACCGCATTTTTTACCCAGAAGGCCGCTTTTAATTCTTGAAAGCCCCATCATCTGGCATTCGTCGGACGAGTAATTATCTATATTCAAGCCAGGTATCGCGCGAAGTTCTTCAGCGAATAAAACCGAAAAATCTACGCCGTTTTCTTTCATGGCGTAAATGGCGTCCTGCGATTTTTTAAACTTGTCGTCAGTCATTAGCCACAGATAACCGCACATTTTAATATTAAGGCCGAAGCCCTTTTTTTCGATATCTTCAAATTTATTTATTGAGGTGTTAGTCAATATAACGTTTTCAGGCGATGAAAAAGTATTTCTTATTCCGGCGGCGGATTTACAGGTATTGCCTTCGCCCGCTCCGCCTTCGCGGTCGATGACCATAACGTTTAAAGCCCTGTCAGTCTGTTTTAAGTAAAAAGCGGTCGCCATTCCAAAAACTCCGGCGCCCACTATAATAACATCGTATTTCATGTTGTCCGACATTTTTACCATCCCCTATCGATTTATAAAAATATAGCCGTTTACAGGCCTGTTTTTTATTATTTATGTCTAAAACGCCTTCTGTAGAGTGTAATAACTTATCTACCGGCGCCGGCGTCTTTACGATCAGAAACGAACATTCCGCCTAAAATATTCGCCGCTACAATGCCAAAAATTATTCCGAGAATAGCGTGCTCGAAATAAATCCCCAGCGCCATGCCTATTAAAAATCCATTAAAAATAAAACCGCCCTGAATATCTTTGCGGTTACCATAATAAATATCGCTTATAAGCGAGCTCAGGAAAAATCCGATTAACGCTCCGGCCACGATGCCGGCGCCCTCCGCTAAATTAGCGCCGATTATCATGCATACGAACATCGAAAAACAACCGAGCGCGCAGCCCGGCTCTTTTTTTTCGGCCGGTTCAGCCAGACGCGGCCCTGTTTCGTTAGCGTCAGGCGGTTTAAAATTCTCCGGCCTGTCTGCGCCGCTTTCTGTCCCGGCGTTTTTGAGGTTATTTAAAACGTCGTCCGACGGAGGTTCTTCATATCTTCTGACGTAAGGTTTTTCGGGCTGGGATTCAAGGCGCGTGGCTATCAGAAGCCCCACCGCAAGGCCGATAGCGGCGCCAACCGGCCCCATGATCCCGGCGCCCGCGAAAAAGCAAAACAGGCCGAAAGGGATGCCCCAGCTGAAGGGTGCGTTTTTTTTACCGTCGCGCCCTATATGCTGGCCGTATGTTTTGTATTCGGCTCTATACGCGTCCCGCGCGGGTTGATTATTTTGCGAAGGCGGCTGCTGGTAAACATTTCCGGCGCCGTACGACGCGTTCGAGGAATAATTTTCGCCCTTAAATTCAGCCTGATTTTGCCTGCGCCTGGAATCGTCTTCACTCGCGGCCGTTTTCTGGCGCCGCGCGCCGTCTTTTCTTGAATCGTCCGTTCCGGCGGAAGCGCGCGACATTTTTTTCGGCGGGTTGATTATGGCATGAAATTCATTTATCTTTTCTTCGATAACGTCGAGTTCGTTTCTGCTGATTTTAGTTCGCTTATCGCAGACGGCTTCGAAGTATTGATAAACATCGTTAAACCGCTTCTGAAACTCGAATTCGATATCGGAAGAAGAATAATTCCGGTAATTTTTAATTTTTTGATTATATAGCGCGATAACCGCTCTTGTGCGTCTGACAAGTTCGACGGCCCTTCCGGAGCCGTCTTTAGGGCCCTGCCTGGCCAGCATTACGAATTTCGGATATACGTTCACATTCCAGAAATCTAAAAAAACATCGAAAAATCTGCGATCGTTCGCGTTTAAAATTTCAAGCTCCGGAATTTCAGATATTTCCTCGCTTAAAATTTCGAAATTTTCATTTTCATTATCCGTTATCTGTCTCATAAGCGGCATCTCTTATTGTTATCGGCGGCCTTCTGCTTGCGGCGGGCCTTAATTATGTATGATAATACCAGAAAAGATAGTTAACTTCAATAAAAATATTTAAAAATTTAGGCCTGAATTCGAGATTTATCTTAAAAGCGCCAGCGTTATTATGGCGACCGCAAGACAGATAAAAGCGTCTCTTAAAAAATACCACATACGCCAGAGTATCAGATCGGCTGACGCGGCCCCCAGGGCGACTCCGAAAATCCCTCCCAGGATAGCTCCGCCGGTACTGGCTTCGTTGGGAGTTCCGAATGCGAACATGCCTATAATCATGGATATAAATGCGAAAAAAATACAAAAAAATAGTTCGGCGGCTTCGGCGCCGGGCATTTTCTGCCCGGCTTTTTTAAGTTCTTTTACTTTCGGGACCTTGCCGTTAACCGCTTCCGGCTTCTTTTTGCGGCTTTTTTTCACTTCGGCCGCAGGCGCGGCTTTCGGAACGGCCATATCGCCGCAGGCGGCGGCCTCGTGCCTTCGTTTTTCATCGTAAAGAGCGGCAAGAGATTTTATCACGCTTTCGAACCCGGGAAGGTCCGCTTTTGAAATACATCCTTCGGCAGCCAGCTTATCTATATAATCGATTTTGACCTTAAAATCTTCGTATAAATAAAACGGGGCGTCCTGAGGCATTTTATAAGATATAACGCCGCAGGCGGCAGCGACGGTGTTTTTAAAATTTAAAAGTTCTTTGAGGCATTCGCAGGCGCCTTTTTTATCGTTATTCTCGGCCAGAAAAGCGAATCGGGAATATATGCAGCCGGAAAAATAATCGTTTAAAAGGCAGTAAATCCGCGAGTCCAGTTTTCGAAGAAATTCGAGCCCCTCCATCTTCGATATTTCCAGGCATAAAAGATCGAAACATTTTATTTCGCCGCCTTCTGCAAACGCCGAATCGTAATTTTTCAAAAGCCCCGCTGCGGCTTCGGCCTTATAAGAAGCTTCGGCGGCGGAAGTTTTTTTTGATTTTTTACGGGGAGTTTTTTCCATGCGTTACTCTTTTCGGGAAGGCTTTTTTTCTCCGCAGCCGTTTTCGCTATCTAAATTAAAAAAGCATTCGAAATTTTTTATGCAGGCGTGTATTTTACTTTTATCCGGGCAATTAAGGGCGCGGGCGATAGGGCCGCCGCATATCCTGTTTATTATAGCCTGCTTGAGAGCGTTAAGCGATTTATCTTTATTTTTGAAGTCTTCAGGCAGTTTTCGCACAAATTTATCCAGTTCGGTTTCCACTATTTTTTCGACATTCGAACGGAATTTTTCTATAAAAGGTTTTACCGAACGGCCTTCATACCAGTCTAAAAAGCGGCCGGCCTCGGCGTCGATCAGTTTAGCGGCGGCGGCGGCGGCTTTTTTTCTTGCGGAAACGTTTTCGGTTATAATTGCGCCTATATCGTCGATATTAAAAAGTTTTACGCCTTTAATCGAGGATATTTCAGGGTCTATGTCGCGCGGCACGGCGATATCGATAATTACCTGGCGCCTGCCCCGAGTTTTAGCCGCGGCGGCTTTATATTTATCGTATTCCACTATGAAATGCGGCGAATCGGTGGAAGAAATTATAATATCGTAATCACGGATTATTTTATAAAGCGACGAAAAATCGAAAGATTCCGAACCGTATTTTTCGCCCAGCGCAAAAGCGCGTTCCATTGTGCGGCTTATGACCGCGGCTTTTTTTATTCCGCTTTTTATGAGGCATTCCATAGAAAGCTCCGCGGTCTCACCAGCCCCTATTATAAGCGCGGAAAAAGACGAAAGATCGCCCAGCTCGTTTTTAGCGGCCGCCACGGCCGCGCTGCTGACGGAGGCGCAGCGCCTGCCGATAGCGGTTTCGCTGCGGGCCATTTTTCCGGTTTTAATGGCCTGATGAAAGAGTTTATTGAGCATATAGCCGGTCGTCCGGGCTTCGCACGCCGAAGAATACGCGTGTTTTACCTGCGAAAGTATCTGGGATTCGCCTATTATCATTGAATCCAGCCCGGAGGCAACGCTGAAAAGGTGGCGCGCGGCGGCGGCGTCGAAAAGCGTGTAAAAGCGTTCGTCGGCGCGGACGGAAAGCGTCTTGAAATATTCGGCAACGGCCTTGATTACCGAAGCGCCGCCGCTTCTGGCTTCGATCGAGCAATAAAGCTCGAACCGGTTGCACGTGGACAAAAGCACGCACTCCCTGACGCCGGCGCGTTCGATGAAATAGCGCAGGGCGGAGCCGACCTGCGATTTTGGCACGGCCAGTTTTTCACGCTCTTCTATGGATGAGTTTTTATAGTTTAATCCGATCAAACAAAGCATCGCGCTTACAGCCTTTATTAAAAATTTCCGTAGGAATGCAGCCCGCTCAATAGATAATTAACGCCGAAATAGGTGAATAAAGTGGATATAAAACCCAGCGCGGTAATATAAGCCGCGGGCCTTCCTCTTAAATTAACGTTGTATCTGGCATGCAGATACGCCGCGTAAATAAACCAAGTTATCAACGCCCAGGTCTCTTTCGGGTCCCAGCTCCAGTACGCGCCCCATGCCCTCTGCGCCCATATAGCTCCAAAAACCAGCGCGCCGAGGGTGAAAACCGGAAGGCCGAACCCTATCGCCCTGTAACTTATATCCTCGAGCGTTTCCGCCGGAGGCGACATTAATATTATCACATTTTTAAGAAAATAAAAAGCCGCCGCGCCCGCAAAAAAAATAAAAACCGGAACGGTTATAAGCAGGCTTTTATCGGCTAAAACGGAGCGCTTGATTAAAAGCGCCGTCACGAAATACGAAATCACCGAAATAAAAAGCGCGGAATTCAAAGTCACGAATGCCGTATGAAAAGTTTCCCGGCGGCCCGGGCTTTTTTCGCCGCACGGCTTTATAATATAAAGAAGCGCGGCCACATACGAAAGCGCGAAAGCGGCCTCGCCCACGAAAGTGACCAGGACATGAAGCACCAGCCAGTAGCTCTGCAGCGCCGGCACCAGCGGCTTTATATCGCGCGGGAGCACAGATGCGACGGCTATCATGGTAAAAGCGATGCTTATTACAAACGGCCCGAGCGCCTTTGTTTTATAGCCGTACTCGATCCAGACGTAAAAAAGCGCTATCAGCAGTGAAAATACCGAAAGCGATTCGAACATATTGGACATCGGCGCATATCCGGCCTTCTGCGATCTCAAAAGAAGCGCCAGGGCGTGGCTGATTATGCCCGTCCACAAAAAGGACGCGCTGAATAAACCGGGTTCTTTCTTCCGCCAGAATAAAATGTAAAAATATAAAAACGCGCAGATGAAATATGAAAAGAATGCCGTGCTGAAAGCTATTTCATCGAGCATCGAACCCGCGTTCAATAATTTTTCCGTCATCTTAAAACCTCATTGTTACGATTATTTGCCCGCCGCGTCTTCGAATTCAAAAAGACGCGCGAAACCGGCAGCGAAATCCGGGCAGTCTTTATTTGTAACCGCGCCGGCGATAATATTTTTACGCGACGCATCGAATGAATACCATATCCTTTTTCGGCTTATATTAAACGACATAAAAAGCCCGCACGTGATCAGAAAGCAGCCGAACCACACAAGGCCGGCCCCGGGATCGTAGTTTATCTGAAGCCCGCTTCCCTCGCGCCCGGAGATTTCGAGATTTTCTATATCGATAGTAAAACCGCATCCCGATTCATTAAGCGTAGAATCGGCGAACCCTTTGATATTTTTAAAAAGCCAAACCTGTTTCGTTCCGTTCGCAAGCGAATCGGTCATTACCAACTTAACGGCGGGGTTATCGGCCGTGTCGCCGGCCGAATAAATTTCGCGGCTTTCGGGATCGAAACGGAAATCGGGCACAAACGAAGCCAGCCTGAACTTATATTTACCGTCCTGCAGGCTTTGTTCATCGCCTACATTTTTAAATTCGAGCGTCTCGGACCGGGCCGGGCCTGATTTTTGATTATAAACAGCCGTGAGGATTAATTTTTTAATCCTGTCCTGCGCTTTATAATAAGAAGACTGATAAATATCGACTCCTTTATATCTGAGCGGCGAATTAACGGATATGACGCCGCTGAATTTTTCAGTTCCTTCGTCGATTAAGGTAAAGCGTGTGTTCCAGTTTTTAACGTGCGCTTCGGCGGTATCCGGGGAAGCCGCCGGAAAGTACTCGGTAGTAAAATCCGTCACCTTAAGGCTGAATAATTCTTTGCCGCGCTCCGCTTCGAGTTTTTTCAAAAGTTCGCCCGCGGCGGTATGCGAGTCGGAGCCGGTTTCGCGCGAACGCGCCACCAATTTTTCGAGCTCGTTTCTTAAAAGCTGATAACGCGCGGCGGGAACTTTGTAGGTATCGCCGGGGTAAAGCCGGGCATAAGTTTTATAGCCGAAAATATTGCCGATCATAGCTCCGGCTATTATAACGATAATGCTCAGATGCACCAGCTGCTCGCCTATGAAAAAATACCTGCCGGATTCGGCGTAACCGGCGGTTCCGCTTTCAATAGTTTTTGTATAAAGCCTGTAACCGGCCATTTTTAGTTTTTTTTCAAAAGCGGCCAGGCGGCCGGCGTCAAAATCCTCGACGGAGCAAATATATTTCAAGCCTGCGATATGTTTTTCCGGCGAAGTTTCACCTGTATAAGACAGGGCTCGCACCCGCCCTTTGAGCCGCCTGATAGTGCAAACGAAGATATTGAGGCATAAAAAAGCGACGGCGAAATAAAAGATAAAAGAATGATAGATATCGTTAAGCGAAAAAAGAAAAATCAAATTCGCGAAGCCACCGTAGCGCTCGATATAAAAAGAATAAGGCTTCATCTGCGGCAGAAACGTGCCGGCGGAACAGATCAGAGACACCAGAGCGATAAGGGCCACTGCCAGCCTGACCGAGCTGAAAATATTCGCGGCCGCGCTTAAAAAGCCGCCCGTACTTTTTTGCGTAGAAGTTTCCGCGCTCATTTAGTCTTTCTTTCCCGCCGCAAGGACGGATTATTTTTCCGGCTCGTAGCCGCAATAAGGTTCTTCACCGAAACAATCGCCATTTGAAGCGAGCGCGCGGGCCCTGCAGCCGCCGCATACCTTTTTATAGGCGCACTTTCCGCATTTACCTTTTAAAAGCGAAAGGTCGCGAAGCTTTATAAAAAAATCAGAATTCGTATAAATTTCGCTGAATTTTTTCTCGCGTATATTTCCGGCGGCTATCGGCATATAACCACAGCCCTGAACGATTCCGCAGGCGGAAACGAAAGCGAAGCCGCTGCCGGCAAGACAGCCTCTTGTTTTAGCGTCCATGCCGAAGTTGCGCTCGGTTATTTCGAGGCCGTCCGCGCGGGCGCGTTCGCGCATTATCCTGTAATAATGAGGCGCGCAGGTGGCTTTTAAATTTATCCTTGCGCCGATTTCGCGTTTTTTGTCGTAAAACCAGTTCAGCAGGCGCTCGTATTCGGCCGCCGAAATTTCTTCGCCTTTCATATTTTCCGCGCGGCCCGTGGGCACCAGCATGAAAATATGTATGGAAGACGCACCGAGAGTTTCCGCCAGGCTGAATATGTCGTCTATTTTACCGTAGTTGTGCCTGGTAACGCTTATATTGATCTGGATTTTTATCCCGGCGGCCTTAAGAAGTTCTATGCCTTTAAGGCTTTTTGCGAAAGCGCCTTCCACGCGACGGAATTTATCGTGCTCCGCGGCGTCGGGGCCGTCTATGCTCACGCTGGCGGCTGATACGCCGCAGGCGGCAAGGCGCGCCGCTATTTCTTCGGTAATCATCGTGGCGTTGGTGGCGAGGACTTTGTTAATGCCGAGCGCGGCTGCATATTCGAGTATTTCAAAAAAATCGGGCCTGATAAGCGGCTCACCGCCGCTCATTATAAGAACGGGCTTACCCGGCATCGCGGCTATGTCTTTTAAAAATTCGAAACATTCCGCGGTGCTCAGTTCGTTTTCGGAGCGTTCCATTGTAGAGCACGCCCGGCAGTGAACGCATTTAAGATTGCACGCGGCGCTCATTTCCCAGGCGATGAGGCGCGGCGAAATAGCCGGCACGCGGGCAGTGTCGCTAAAATATATCATATTTTCCTTTTTTAATTCACTTATGCTGTAAAGCAGTTTATAAGAAGAAGCGCCTGAGCGGGCGGCGATTTTTTGCGCAACGGCCTCGCACTCCGATTTTTCATGTCCGTGAACCATGGCGTACAGGTTGTACGGCCAATTTCCGGACTTCGCCCTTTTATAGCAATGGCTGACTTCGGCGAAAGAAGCGGCATATTCGCCCGCCGCATCTATTTTATCGGCATCCACGTTAAAAACGCACATGGCGTTGGCGGAGTAGCCGATTTTTCTCTGCCGGAGTATCGCGGCCATGCGTCTTATGCGTTTTTCTTCGGCCAGCGAGCGAAGCGCGCCCACCGTTTCCGATTCGCTCATGCCCAGTTCCGACGCGATTTTTTCAAACGGCCGCGCCGTTATTTCAATTCCGCCCGCGACTATATTAATTAATTTTTTTTCCGTTGCAGTAAGTTCCCGCGTCATTCGCACGCTCCGCCGCGCCCGGCTTTCAAATCAAATCCGACCTTTATTTTATATGTTTTTTCGGAAGGCAGGAAAAGGTAATCATCGACAGCGAGTTTCGATTTTATTTCTTCGAGGGTTTCGATTATTTTCTTTTCGTTCTCCTCGGTAACGGTGAACCATATATTATAAGAATCGTCGTCCCGAAGGTAGTTGTGAGTGACTGATTTATATGAGTTAATCAGGCATGCGGCCTTTTCTATATCGTCCGGCGCAACATTCACCGCCGCGAGAGCGCTTTTATATCCAAGCGCGGCCGCATCGAAGATAGGCCCGATCCGCCTGATATATTTTTTTGAATATAACGACTTTATATGTTCGATAGTTTCTTCTTCGCTTACATTATTTCCGGCGTCGCGAAGGCGCGAGGCGATAGCTTCGAAGGGCCTTTCGCACAAGGGCAGTTCGTTTTGTATAAGTTCCAGTATTTTAATTTCTAATTCGGTTAACATAAACCCTCATAAAAATAATTAAACGGCATTCTTAACTTGACCAAAACACTTATGTATTATATTATTTTATATTATCAAGAATTATTGATATTGTCAATTAAATACAACAGATTTTTTATATTTTTTGTTTTTAACGCATTATTTTATTTACAAATCTTGTTTTTTTATGATAAAATATAATTCATCAATTTTCACAAATATTTTTATTATTACTTTTAGCTTTTAGCGAAATTTTGGAGGCCGGCCTTGAATGAAAGCGCACGCAATATAGTAATAATATCGGCCGTAGTGATCGCGCTTGCGCTCGCATTTCTTTTTATGCGCTCAAAAAAACAGCACGATTACGATTACGGCCTCATAACGGAAAACCGCGGCGCGGAAAAGCGGAACGCCGGAAATACTCCTAAAACCGCAGCGAAGAAAGAACGCGAAGACGGAAAACCCCAATACGCCGACGCGGCGTCTATAAGAATAGCCAATTTCGTGCCTCCAAAATCTCTTGAAAATGTATATAATTCGCTGCGTTCGGGCCAGGTAGATAAATCGCTGTCTGAAATAGACGCCATGGAAAAAGGAATATTGTCGCCCGAAGAAAAAATCGTAGTCAATTATACCAGGGCGCAGATTTTTTTTACTTATAAAGACTTCAAGGTGGCAAGGCAGATGTTCGAAAAATTTATCGCCGAAAACCCCACTCATCCCCTTGTTGAAAATGCCCAGAACACGATAAATTTTATAGATAACTACGACAAACACATGGAGCAGTATAAAAAGTTCGAAGATGAGATTAAGAAAACCGGCGGCCAATAAAGGCCTTACATTCACTCAGGTATTGATAGCCATAGTATTGCTGAGCGTAACCGTAATACCGGTAGCTTCGGTTTTTTTCGTGTCCAACCGCAACGTCGAAAAAGGCGGCGCGCTGCTCGACGCGACTATTATCCTTCAGTCCATAATAGACACCGTTAAAGACGATAAATTCATTTTTGATAATAAAGGTAAATCGATAAACTTTCCGGACCCTAAATATCCCGCCCTGGAAATCGAAAAAAATTTTCTGGAGCGCTATAAAGCGAGCGGAGTTATAAAAATAGATCAGGCCGAGGGGCACAACGACGCCGCACTGGCCGAATTAAGCGTGACTCTTTACTGGAATGAAAACGGCGTCAAACGCGAAACGTCCGTAAACACTTACGTCGCCAATATCAACGACGTAAAATTTTTAAAAGTAGAGTAAGTATTATGCGCATTATCTGCGGCAGGCCGTTTCCGGAAGCGCCGTTAAAAAACGCGGGCGGTTATACTCTGGTTGAAATAATGATAGCCATGGCTATAGCCGCGCTTCTCATGACGAGCGTATTCTACGCTTTCAGCCAGAACATGGACTCATGGCACCGCGGAGAAAAAAAGCTCGCGCTGCAGTCGGAAATCTCGACTATAATGTATCGCATTTATTATGATTTAAAACGCATCAACCCGGCGATATATTACGATCAGAACTTCGATCTCTGGGTTTCGGGCGAAAAATTCAAGGAAGCCAAACCCAACGAGGTGGAGCTCATAGACGAAAACCAGAACAGGCAGGACGGTTTTGAACGCATTAAATTCAAAATTTTTATGGTAGAGCCTTTCGCTAAAAGCCAGGTAATCGAGTTTTATTTAAAAAAAGACCCCGATTCGATCGAAACTAAATATATAAAAAATAAATACGGTTCGGCTAACGTTTTAATACGCCTTTGCGACGGCGATGAAACTATAATCTCCGAACACGTCGAAGAGCTTAAGTTCAAAAAGGAGCCGTCAAGAATATCTACGCTTAACGTCCACGTCAAGGTAAATATGCCGCCCGAATACAGGGCCGAAAAGCGTACGGACTTCATAGACCTTAAAGTCAAATTCGACAACGACCATATAACGCTTCGCGAAGCCCTGGCTTCTACGGCTAAATAAAAATTAATAACTAAAGTTTAAAGCGCTGTTGGCCTCAATTAATTAATTTTAAAAACGATATTAAACTGAAATATTTTTAAATGACAACATCCGGGAGTACGTTATGGAATATACTGTAAAATTACCTGCATTCGAAGGCCCCTTCGACCTTTTATTTCACCTTATAGAAAAAGACAAGCTCGATTTGAACGATATACCTTTAGCCAAAATAACCAGCGGATATCTGGCAATGATCGAAACGATGCAAAAATTCGATATCCATATAGCCGGAGAGTTTCTTGTCATGGCCGCCTCGCTTTTAAGGCTGAAATCGCTTTCGCTTCTGCCTAAAGCCAACGAATACGACCGTTACCTCAACCCGCCGATGCCCGGCGGCGATTTCGATCTTCCTGAAAACGAAGAAGACTCGACGCCTTTTTACTTCGAATCGCAGGAAGACATGGTCAATAAGCTTAAGGAATATAAAGTTTATAAAGATATGGCCCATAAGCTTCGCGAGTGCGAATCGGTCAACAGCCGCATAATCTTCAAGCAGGTAAAACTCGAAACCAAAACCAGCCTTCTAACCGACGACCTTAATATATATAATCTGGCCGAAGCTTTTAAAAACGTAATAAATAACATAAAAGATAAAAAATTTCAGCGCATAGTCGTCGAAAAAGTATCCGTAGAAGATAAAATAGACCAGATTTTAAAATTCTTAAACGAGATCAACGAAATTACGACTTTTTCAAAACTGCTGGAATTCAGCGAATCACGGCATGAAACGGTAATGACCTTCCTCGCCGTTTTAGAACTGTCGAAACTTCAGAAAGTCGCGGTCGAACAATGCGATAACTT
>ERZ795056.2882-NODE-2882-length-18755-cov-9.320856_pt1 | contig 18755 bp, 8 predicted proteins | sample MGYA00375140_ERZ795056 | MGnify/ENA primary metagenome ERZ795056 (study PRJEB30185, sample SAMN05720227) | activated sludge metagenome | isolation source: Anaerobic digester | place: USA | collected 2015-03-09 ... | reverse complement strand
CCGACTCGATCACGCTGTACTCCGCACTGGGCAGCATCGGCCAGGCCGACGCCACGACCGACGGAAGCAGCAGCGAGGCACTGCGCAGCCTGGAACTGGTGGCCACGGCCAAGACCGGCATCAACCTCGGGTCGATCGAGACGCCGCTGATGTCGATCACCAACACCGGTGACGGCGACATCACCCTGGGTGTCAACGGCGTGCGCACCACCGGGCCCATCGGCCGCTTCACCACCAGCCAGATCACCGGCGACGTGTCGGTGGCTGTCCTGAAGCAGGAGCTGACCACCGGCACCGGCGACATCGCGCTGACCACCCTCGGCGGCAGCATCAGCATGCTCAGCGGCACGGTCAGCCAGGCCAGCGCCATCACCCTCCACGGCACGGCCAGCAGCGGGCTGACCAACCTGGGCACCGGCACCACCACGCTGAACGCGCAGGGCAGCGGCGAGACGCTGCTGCTGAGCCAGAGCGTCACCAGCCGCGGCGCGATCGAATTCACCACCGCGGGCAGCCTGGCCACGGCCACCGGCGTGTCGCTGCAGGCCACCGGCACCGGCGCCGACATCACCCTGACCGCCACCGCCGGCAGCATCACGCTGGGTGGTGACCTGGTCTCGGGCGGCAGCGGCACCTCGGGCGGCCTGGTGTCGCTGACGGCCGGCACCGGCATCACGATGACCGACGGCACGGTCATCACGTCGGTGGGCACCAGCGGCCGCGCCAACCTGGTGGCGGGCGGCGACATCCTGGTCAGCCAGATCGCGGTGACCAGCAGCGTGGGCCTGCGCACCACCGGCGGCGCCATCATCGACAACCTCACCGGCAACGGCAACAACCTGGTCGGCGAAGCCGCCGATGCAGTGCTGTATGCCGCCAACGGCATGGGCACCGGCAGCGCCGCGCTGCGCACGGCACTGGGCACCCTGGTGGCCACCAACACCATGGCCGGTGGCGTGTTCGTCACCGAGGCCACCGGCCTCACGGTGGAAGACACCCTGCCGCCGGTGGATGCACCGCTGGGCATGAACCTGGGCGGCATCGTCGACGCATCGGGCCGCGTGGCCCTGGTGCTGACCAGCGGCAACCTGAACGTGGTCGGCGGCATCAGCTCGTCGGCCACCGGCGTGGGCAGCGGCCACATCCTGCTGCAGACCCTGGGCGGCGACATCGACATCGAGGCCGACGTCAATTCCACCTCCGGCAGCATCTCGGTGCTGGCCAGCGGCAGCGTGGCCATCGGCACCAGCGTGGGGGGTGTGCAGGTGTCCACCGCCGCCGATGCCGCCACGGTGGATGTGCTGGCAGCTGCCGGCACGGTCACCATGGGTGCCACCGGCGGCCTGGCCACCAACAATGGCGCGCAGCGCGTGCAGGCCGCCGGCAACGTGCTGCTGGGCCAGTTGACGACCGGCGCCGCCGGCGCCACCGACAACCGCGCCATCAGCGTGGTGTCGGGCGGCGCGATCACCGATGCCGATGCCGACAACGCCAGTGCGGCCACCAACTTCAGCGGCGGCCGCGTGCGGCTGGAAGCCGCCAGCGGTGTGGGCACCGCCACCAATGCCCTCGAGCTGAGCATCAGCACCCTGGCCGCCAGCAGCACCAGCGGCGGCCTGTTCCTGTCCGAGCACAACGGCCTCACCGTCGGCAGCGTGGCCGCCGTCACCGTCAACCGTGTCGGCAGCAACGGCACGACCTCGGCCGTGGCCGACGGCGCCGCACTGGCTGGCCTCAGCGCCGGCGGCAACGGCGCGGTGGCCCTGCGCAGTGGCACCGGCACCACCGGCACCCTGAGCATCGACGCCGCGGTGTCCACGGTGGGCAGCGGCGCGCTGCTGCTCGAAGCCGGCGGCGGTGCGCTGCGCCTGAATGCCGATGTCGACGCCGGCAGCGGCAGCGCCAGCCTGGTGTCCACCGGCGCCCTGAGCCTGGCCGCCGATGCCGACCTGCGCAGCACCGGCAGCGCCACGCTGGACCTGCGTGCCGCAGCCATCACCATGGCCCACGGCTCGACGGTGAGCACGGGCAGCGGCAACGTGCGCATGGCCGCGGGCGGCGCACTGCAGCTGGGCGCGGTGAGCACGACGGGCAGCGTGAGCCTGGCGGCGACGAGCATCAGCGACGCGTTCGTGAGCGGCAGCGACACGGTGAACGTGACGGCCGACGCGCTGCGCATCGTCACCAGCGGCACCGGTGCCAGCGATGGCGCGGGCAGCGCCGGCAACGCGCTGGACGTGGCGGTGAACATGCTGGCGGCCGACGTGAACGGCGCGGGCGGCTTGTTCCTGAGCGAGAGCGACGCGCTGCAGATCGGCACGCTGGGCGCGATCAACGTCAACCAGGTGGGCGCGGACGGCGTGACGCTGACGGCGACCACCGACGCAGCGCAGGCCAACGTGGATGTGGAAGGCGCGCTGGTGATCGTGGCCGGCGGCAGCATCACCACGCTGGCCACGGGCGGTGCGGTCAGCGCCAGCGGCAACCTGCTGCTGCAGGCCAGCGGCGCGGGCAGCGACATCACGCTGGGCGGGGCGCTGGGCAACGACACGGGTGCCAGCAGCCTGAACGCCGGGCGCGACCTGCTGGTCAACGCCAGCATCAGCGCCAGCGGCGCGGGCATGAGCTTGGACCTGCTGGCCGGGCGTGACATCACCATGGCCGACGGCACCCGCCTGTCCAGCAGCAACGCCGACATCGCCCTGTGGGCCGATGCCGGCGCCGTGCTGGTCGGCGAGATCGACGCGGGCAGCGGCCGGGTCAGCCTGCGGGCGGCCACGTCGATCAGCGACACCCACGGCGGTGCCGGCGACGACAGCCACACCGATGTGACCGCCGCCGGCCTGGTGCTGCGCGCCGGCACCGGCGTGGGCACCGGCCAGAACCACCTGGAGACCGCGGTCGACACGCTCAGTGCCAGCGTGGGCGCCGGCGGCCTGTTCGTCAGCGAGACGGCCGGCCTGGTGGTCGACCGGCAGACGGTCACCGTGCAGCGCGTGGCCGCCGACGGCAGCGTGCCGACCGGCGCCACCGGCACGGTGGCGGTGACCCTGCAGGACCTGACCGCCACCGGCGCCGGCCACATCGTGGTCGAGGTGGCCAGTGGTGACCTCACGCTGCAGCCCGGCTCCGCCAGCACCGCAGCCGTGCTGCTCGACACCGGCCACCTGAGCCTGGCCACGGGCGGCGCCCTGGCCGTCAACGGGGCCCTGATCGGCAGCGGCGGCGGCGCCATCAGCCTGGTGGCTGGCGGCGCGATGGCCCTGGCCAACGCCGGCACGGTGACGGCCAGCGGCGCGGCCGATGTGCAGTTGCAGGCCGGTGGCGCGTTGGCCATGGGCGCCAGCACCACCCTGACCACCGGCAGCGGCCAGATCCGCGTGCAGAGCGGCGGCCTGCTGACCCTGGGCCGGCTGAGCACCACCGGTGCCGTGGCCCTGCAGGCAGCGGCCATCACCGACGCCGGATCGGGCGGCAGCGACGCGGTCAACGTCACCGGCGCCAGCCTGCGGGTGCTGGCCACCGGCACGGCCGCCGGGCAGGGCCTGGGCGGCAGCAGCAATGCGCTGGAGATCAGCGTCAACCGCCTGGCTGCCGACGTGCGCGGCCCGGGCGGGGTGTTCCTGCGTGAATCCGACGGGTTGGATCTGGGCGAGGTGGCGGCCATGTCCACCGCCCTGGTGGGCCGCGACGGCAGCCTGGGCAGCGTGAGCGATGCCGCCTTGTCGGGCCTGGCGTCGGGCGGTGCGCTGACCCTGACCCTGACCGCGGGCAGCCTGGCCAGCCAGGCCAGCAGCGGCAGCGTGGCCGCGGCGGGCGCGGTGCTGCTGGCCGCCACCGCGACCGACGGCGCCCTGTCCCTGGGCGACAACGTGGTCAGCACGGGCGGACCGGTCAGCCTGGCTGCCGGTGCGTCGATCAGCCTGTCTTCCCAGGCCGATGTGCGCAGCGCCGGCGGCAGCATCGACCTGCTGGCCGGCAGCACGCTGACCATGGCCAACGGCAGCCGGGCGCAATCGTCCGGCGGCAACATCCGCGCCGCGGCTGCGGGCGACCTGACCATCGGCGAGCTGGATGCCCGCACCAGTGGCGGTGCCCAGGACACCTGGGGCAGCGTCAGCCTGGTCAGCACCGCTGGCCGGGTGCTCGACAGCAGCGGCGACGCCGCCGGCAGCCTGGACGTGCAGGGCCGCAACCTGCGCCTGCAGGCCACCGCCGGTGGCGTGGGCAGCGTGGCCGATGCGCTGGAAACCGAAGTGGCGCTGGTGGCCGCCGCGGTGGGCAGCGCCGGGCTCAGCCTGTCCGATGCCTCGGCACTGACCGTGGGCACCACGCCCGCGCTGTCGGTCCAGCGGGTGTCGGCCAGCGGCAGCACCGGCTTGATCACCGACATCCCGCTGTCCGACCTGACGGCCACCGACGGCGGCAGCGTGCTGGTCAACGCCGGCGGCACCATCACCCTGACCGACGGCGCCGACGGCGACGGCCAGGTCATCGGCGTGACCGGCGGCGGCACGGTGACGGTGAACGCCACCACCGGTGATGTCCAGGTGCAGGCCGACGTGCAGAGCGAAGCCGGCCGCATCGACATCATCGCCGCGCAAGGCAAGATCGCGGTCGACGCCGTGGTGCGTACCACCAGCGGCGACGTGGCGCTCAGCAGCCTGGGCACCGTGCAGTGGGGCGCCGGCGCCGGCACCGAGCGCACCGACGCCGGCGCCGGCGGCACGCTGACGCTGACCTCGTTCCTGTCCACGCAGGACATCGTGATCGGCGGCACCGCGCCCACCAACCCGCTGCCCGGCGACACCACCTGGTATTTCGACCAGACCGCCCTGGGCAAGCTGGCCAGCGGCTACGGCAACGTGCTCATCGGCGGGCCCGGCCACACCGGCCGCATCACGCTGGACGGGTCGGCCAGCGCGCTGGTGTTCGAGCACCCGGTGCAGGTGCAGGCCGCCGCCGGCGCCCAGGTGGTGCTGCGCGGCAGCGTCAGCGGCCTGGGCCTGCAGGTGGACGGTGCCGCGCCCCTGTTGCTGGACAACGCCCAGGTGCGCATGCAGGGCGAGACCGGCATCGTGCTGCAGGGCGCGGTGCAGGTGCGCGGTGATGTGGTGCTGCGTGCCGATCACCTGCAGTTCAACGGCGGCGCCAGTTCGGTGCAGGCCGACACCGCCGGCACGGGCACGCTGGCGCTGCGTCCGCTGGACGCCAGCCTGCCGGTGCTGCTGGGCACCCAGGCCGGCAGCGCCGCCGGCTGGCAGCTCGACCAGACCCTGCTGTCCGCCATCGGCGGCGGCCTGCGCCAGGTCGAGATCGGCGAGGCCGGCGCCAGCGGTGCGGTGCAGGTGCTGGGGCAGGCCGCCGTCAACGGCAACCTGGTGGTGTGGGGCCAGTCGCTGCAGATGGCGGCCGGCAGCACGCTGCAGGCCGGCGGCAACCTGGCCCTGGTGGTGCCCGGCGGCGCGCTGGTCACCCAGATCGGCGCGGCCGGCGAGGTGCGCCTGCAGGCCATGGGCAGCGACGCCATCGTGCGCTCGGGCCTGGCGGCTGGTCAGACCAACATCACCGCCGCCAGCCTGGTGCTTGAGGGCATGGGCCCGGTGGCCGGCACGGGCACCCCGCTGCAGGTGAATGCGCCGCTGGTCGATGTGCTCACGCCGTCGGGCATGGTGATGCGCCAGACCCAGGCCAACGGCAACGTGCGGGTGGTGGTGATGGCCGATGGCCAGTTGCACGAGCAGCTGGTCAACGTGAACCGCCAGTTCGTCACCGACGGCCGCGACGTGGCCACGCCGGTGCCCAGCCTGCAGTCACCGGCCGGTCCCGCGGCCGCGGCTTGGGGCGGCGCGGGCGATTGGGGCGGCGGCTGGGCCCAGGGCAGCAGCGAGACGGTGCGCAAGCTGCTGGCGTCGCTGTCGGTCCGCGGCAACCTGGCCGATGGCGCCGCCGGTGTGGGACGCCTGGCCACCGCCGACGTGCAGTGGCAGGCTGGCAGCGACGGCGACGGCAGCGCATCGGCCGACCTGGACCGCGCCTTCCTGCTGGGCGCGCCGGCCAGCCAGCCGCTGTGGGGCGGTGCCGTGATGGTGGACACTTCGCTCGCCGATTTTGACTACTGGGTCGAGACCCTGACACTGTGAGTGCCTGACATGAAGCGACGTCGTGAAGTCCGCGCGGGCCACCGCGCCCGTGCCTGCACCGCCCTGCCGCTGCTGGGCCTGCTTCTGCTGGCCGCCTGTGGCGGCGGTGGAGGCGGATCCGAGACCTTCACCATCGGCGGCACCATCACCGGGCAGCGGCCGGGCACCGACCTGCAGCTGACCGTGCTGGGCACCAGCCGGGCGGTGGCCAGCAGCGGCTATGGCGGCACGCCCTTCGATTTCGGTGTGGGCTTCAACAGCGGGACGTCCTACACGGTGTCGATCGCGCGGCATCCACTGGGCCAGATCTGCCGCATCACCGCCGGCGGAACGGGTGTGCTCACCGCTGCGTTCAACGGCGTCGCCATCCAGTGCAGCCACAGTTTGCGCAATGACACCGGCATCACCCTGGGCAGCGACGGCGCCAATGGCCGCGACGCCGAGGCCGTGCGGCTGAACAAGACCGGCGCCGGTGCGCTGGGCTTCGACTTTACGCGGCTGTGCGCCAGCGGCGACACCGCCGGCGCCGCGCCGGGCTTCGCCTGCGCCGCCACGGTCGCCTTCCCGGCCAATGCCTGGGCCTGCACCCGCGACAACATCACCGGCCTGGTGTGGGCACGCACCGCCGTGGCTGGCGATGCTGCCGCGCCTGGCGCGCAGTGCGGCGTGGCCGCCAACACCTGGCGCCTGCCCACCGTGCATGAGCTGCAGTCGATCGTGCATGCCGGGCATTCCGGCGCGGTGGCGGCGGTCGATGCCGACCACTTCCCCGACACGCCGCGGGCCGTGTTCCTGGCCAGCGACACCTACCAGGACGGCCGCAGCCGCCCCTGGGGCGTCGACTTCGGCAACCAGGGCATGGCGGGCATCTACACCACCGCCCTGGCCAGCGCCAAGGCGCGCTGGGTGAGCGGCACCACCCGTCTGGACAACGCCGCCACCAGCCTGCTGCGCAGCCCTGCCGGTGCCGACCACGCGCTGGTGGACAACCGGCGTGAGCTGATGTGGCTGGTGCCCAACAGCAGCAGCACCCGCACCTGGGCCCAGGCGGTGGACAGCGTCGCCACCGTCAACGCCGCCCGCCACGGCGGCTTCGGCGACTGGCGCCTGCCCAACCGGCATGAGCTGGAGGCGCTGGCGCTGCGCAGCACCAGCGGCCCGGCGCTGGACGCCGCGGTCTACGGCGACGCCTCGCAGCGCGCCGCGTTCTCGCAGCTGTTCTGGAGCGGCTCGCCGGTGGTGCCGGCCGGCGGCGCCGCCACGGCCGCCTGGGCGGTCGACTTCAGCTTCGGTGACATCTCGCCGCTGCTGCAGGCCGATGTGGCGCGGGTGCTCTACGTGCGTGACCGCACGGCCGATGCGGCACCCTGAGCGGCGCGCCATCTGGCGCATCGGCCCGGTGGTGATGGCGCTGGCCGGCCTGCTGGCCGCAGGCGCCAGCCATGCCCAGCCGACTGCGCCGGCGCCGGGCAGCGTGTCGGCGGCCGCCGATGCGGTGGTGCCGCTGACCCTGACCGAACTGGTGCAGCTGACCCTGCTGCAGAACGCCGCCACCCAGGCGGCCCGTCTGCAGGCCGATTCAGCCGGCAAGCTGCTGCAGGCCGAGCAGGCCCTGTATGAACCGCTGGCCACGGCGCGGGTGCGGCGCGAGAGCGTGGACCGGCCACGCACCTATGAAGAACGCACCAGCGGCCTGACCAACGTCGGCAAGACCAGCGCGCTGGAGATGCTGTTCAGCGGCTCGGCCGGCGTGCGCGGCAAGCTGCCCAGCGGCGCCACCTATGAGCTCACCCACGACATGAACCGGCGGCAGAGCAACCTGCTGGCCACCACCATCGAGCGCGAGAACCGCGGCACGCTCACCCTGGCCATCCGCCAGCCGGTGCTGCGCAACCGCGGCCGCGCCGCCACCGAGGCCGACCTGCAGGTGTCCGAGCTGGAGCACCAGATCGAGCGCCAGCGCTTCGTCAAGCAGCTGGTCGACATCGTGGGCGAGGGCGCCGGCACCTACTGGCAGCTGGTGCGCGCGCACGAGCAGGCCGACCTGCGTGCGCGTGCCCGCGCGTCGGCCGAGCAGCTGCGCGACGAAACCCGGCGGCGGGTGGACGGCGGCGTCTCGCCGCGGGTGGAGCTGCTGGAGGCCGACATCGCCCACGGCACCCGCGAGGCCGAGCACCTGCGGGCCCAGCAGCTGGTGCTGGAGGCCGAGGCCCGGGTGCGCAACCTGCTCAATCTGCCCGGTGCGCCGGGCAGCGGCCAGCGCTACCGTGCGGTGCAGTCATTGCCGGCCGCGCCCGGCGCCGCCAGCCCGGCGGCGGTGGCTCCGGCTGCGGCAGCTGCCCCCGCCCCGGCCTCGACAGCGGCGTCGGCACTGACGGCGGCCGACGAGACCGCCGGCGCCGCCCTGCAGCGCCTGCTGGCGCAATGGCCCAGCTACCAGATCGCCCGCCTGCGTGCCGAGCAGGAGCAGCTGCGCCTGGACCATGCGCGCAACCAGCAGCTGCCCGATGTCAGCGTCGAGCTGGGCTACAACCAGGCCGGCTTCGCCCCCAGCTTCCGCCGCGCGCTGGAATCCAGCTTCGGCGACCAGCACCAGGGCTGGTACGTGGGCATGAGCGTGGAAGTGCCGCTGGGCAACGGCGGGCCGCGCTCGCGGCGCGAGGCCCAGCAGCTCAAGCGCGACGCCGCCCGGCTGCTGATGGAATCCGAGGCGCGCTCGGTGGGCAATGAATGGGCCACCCGCACCGCCCAGCGCGACACCAGCCTGCGTGAGCTGGCCCTGCTGCGCCAGGAGGTGGCCAGCCGTGACGCCCTGTGGCAGGCCGAGCGCAGCAACCATGCGCTGGGCCGCGCGCGCCTGCGCCAGCTGCTGGAGGCCGAAGACCGGCTGAACGACGCCCGCAGCCGCCTGATCGAGGCCGAGGTGCGGGCCCAGCTGGCCGACCTGTCGCTGCAGGCCCTGACCGGCGAGCTGTTCACCCGCTTCGGGGTGCGGCTGGATGGCTGAGACACCGCCCCAGCCGTGAGCCAGACCTTCAGCGAGTCGTGGCACCGGGTGGCCGAGGCCCGGCTGGGCCTGCTGCCCACGGTGGTGGTGCACAAGCAGCACTCCCGCGGGCGTGACTGGTACGTGCTGCGCGACGCCTACAACCAGAAGTTCTACCGCATCACGCCGCAGGCCTATGCCTTCGTCTCGCGCCTGTCGCCGCAGCGCACGGTCGAGCAGGTCTGGCAGTCCTGCCTGCGTGACCAGCCCGACGAGGCCCCGGGCCAGGAAGAGGCGATGCAGGTGCTGTCGCAGCTGCACCAGGCCAACCTGCTGTTCCACGACACGCCGGCCGACAGCCAGACCATCTTCACCCGCCACCGCGAGCACCGCCGGCGCGAGCTGCAGGGCAAGCTGCTCAGCTTCCTGTCGATCCGCATCCCGCTGTGGGACCCGAACCGCTGGCTCGACGGCCAGCGCGGCCTGGCCCGGGCGCTGGTCAGCTGGCCGTTTGCGCTGCTGCTGGCGCTGGTGGCGTTGGCCGGTGCGGCGGTGGCGGTGGCCGAGGCGCCGCGCCTGTGGAGCCAGACCGAGGGCCTGTTCGCCATCGACAACCTGCTGTGGCTGTATGCCTGCATGGCGCTGATGAAGGCGCTGCACGAATACGGCCACGCGCTGGTGGTCAAGCGCTTCGGCGGTGAGGTGCACAACGTGGGCATCATGCTGCTGCTGCTGGTGCCGTTGCCGTACGTGGACGCCACCGGCAGCTGGTCGTTCCGCGACCGCCATGCGCGTGCCCTGGTCGGCGCGGCCGGCATCATCGTCGAGCTGGTGCTGGCGGCGCTGGGCGCCATGGTCTGGGCCGGCACCGGGCCCGGCGTGGTCAACAGCCTGGCCTTCAACGTGATGGTCATCGGCTCGGTCTCCAGCCTGCTGTTCAACGGCAACCCGCTGCTGCGCTTCGACGCCTACTACGTGCTGTCCGACCTGGTCGACATTCCCAACCTGTACCAGCGCGCCGGCCAGCAGTGGAAGTACCTGGCCAACCGCTGGCTGCTGGGCACGGTGCATGCCGAATCCCCCGCGCGTGATCGGCGCGAATGGGCCTGGCTCACCGGCTACGGCGCGGCCAGCTTCATCTACCGCACGCTGGTGTTCGTCAGCATCCTGCTGCTGCTGGCCGACCACTGGTTCGGCGTGGCGGTGGTGTTCGCCGGCGTGATGCTGTTCATCGGCGTGCTGCGGCCCGGCTGGCAGTGGTGGACCCACCTGCGCAGCGCGGCGCTGCTGCGCAACCGCGGCCGTGCGCTGGCGGTGTCGGTGGCGCTGGTGGCGGTGCCGCTGCTGCTGGCCACGCTGGTGCCGCTGCCCGACGCGATGCGCGCGCCGGGCGTGGTCGAGGCGCGCCAGCTCACCCGCGTGGCCGCGGGCAGCGCCGGGCGGCTGGACGCGCTGCTGGTGCGTCACGGCGAGTCGGTGCGTGCCGGCCAGCTGCTGCTGCGCCTGTCCAACCCCGAGCTCGACCTGGAGGTGCAGGCCGCCAGCGCCGCGCTGCAGGAGGCCGAGGCGCTGCGCAGCCTGGCGCTGGAGCGCGCGCCGGCCGAGGTGGTGGTGCATGAACAGCGGGTGGCCGCGGTGCGCGAGCAGCTGGCCCAGCTGCGCGCCCGCCAGGCCGCCCTGCAGGTGCGCGCCGCGCACGACGGCACCTGGGTGGCCGAAGGCCTGCATGAGCGGCTGCACAACTGGGTGGCCCGGGGCCAGGCGCTGGGCGAGCTCAGCGCGCCGGGCGGCCTGCGCTTCTCGGCCGTGGTCTCGCAGGAGCAGGCCGAATCGCTGTTCGGCCACACGCTGCAGGATGCCGAGCTGCGCCTGCGTGGCCAGGCCGATGCCGCCATCCGCCCGGCCAGCCTGGTGCTGGTGCCGCACCAGAGCCGCAAGCTGGTCTCGCCCGCCCTGGGCTGGCAGGGCGGCGGCCCGGTGGCGGTGCAGCCCGACGATCCGCAGGGCGTCAAGGCGGTCGATCCGTACTTCGAGCTGCAGGCCAGCTTCACTGCGCGCGCCGCGGGCCCGTCCGCCGATGGCCAGGCCCTGGCCCTGCACGGCATGACCGGCTGGTTGCGTGTGCCGCTGCCGCCGCGCACCGCCGCCGAGCAGGTGGCCCGCGCCATGCGCCAGCTGCTGCAGAAGCGGTACCAGCTGTGAGCACCGGCCTGTTGCGCTGGGCACCGCCGCGTGACCAGGCCGACGGCGCCGCCAGCAGCGGCCCCACCGCCTGGCGCCGCTGGCTGGCGCACCGCAGTGGCCAGCTGTCGCGCCGCCTGCACGCCCAGGCCGCCCAGGCCATGGCCGCGGCCGAGCGGGCCCGCGGCTGGGACGACGCCCGGCTCGACGCCGAACTGCTGCATCTGCGCCAGGCCCTGCGCCTGGGCCGCGAACCGGCCGCGGCCGCCGGCGCCACGCCGCCCGCCACGGCCGTGCAGGCGCTGGCCGCGGTGGCCGAGGTGGCGGCCCGCACCGTGGGCCGGCGGCCCTACCAGGTGCAGCTGCTGGCGGCCCTGGCCATGCACGACGGCCTGGTGGTGCAGATGAAGGCCGGCGAAGGCAAGACCCTGGCCGTGGCGCTGGCCGCGGTGCTGCAGGGCTGGCAGGGCCGGCCCTGCCATGTGGTCACCGCCAATGAGTACCTGGCCCAGCGTGACGCCGACCAGATGGCGCCGCTGTTTGCCCGCTGCGGCCTGCGCGCCACCGCGGTGGTGCACGGCATGCCGCCCGAGGCCCTGCGCAACGCCTACGGCGCCGAGCTGGTCTATGCCACCAGCAAGCAGCTGCTGGCCGACCACCTCTGTGACCAGATCGTGCTGGGCGGCGCCACCGACGCCACCCGCCGCCGCATCCACGAACTGCGCCCCGGCGGTGCCGGCCTGGTGCGCACCCGCGGCCTGCATGCGGCCCTGGTCGACGAAGCCGACAGCGTGATGATCGACGAGGCCAACACGCCGCTGATCATCTCGGCGCCGCAGCCCAACCCGCTGCTGGTGTCGGCGGTGCTGGCCGCGCGCGACATCGCCGACGGCCTGCAGGACGGGCTGCACTACCGCATCGATGCCCGGCTGCGCGAGGTGCACCTCACCGACGCCGGCCGCGCCCACCTGGAAGACCTGACGCGCACCCTGCCGGCGGTGTGGCACGCGCCCGAGCGGCGCGACGACCTGATCCGCCAGGCGGTGTCGGCGCGCGACCTGTTCCTGCGCGACCGGCACTACATCGTGCAGGACGGCAAGATCGAGATCCTCGACGAGAACACCGGCCGGGTGATGGAAGGCCGCACCTGGAGCTACGGCCTGCACCAGGCCATCGAGGCGCGCGAAGGCGTGGAACTGACCGAGCCGTCGAAGACGCTGGCGCGCATGAGCTTCCAGGACTACTTCTGCCGCTACCACCGCCTGGCTGGCGCCAGTGGCACCCTGCAGGGCGTGCAGGGCGAGCTGTGGCGCACCTACGGCCTGCCCTGCATCACCGTGCCCACGCGCCTGCCCAGCCGGCTGGACGTGGCGCCGCTGCGCCACTTTGCCGATGCCCCGGCGCGGCGCGCGGCCCTGCTGGCCGAGGTGCTGCGCCTGCATGCGCTGCGCCTGCCGGTGCTGGTGGGCACGCGCCGGCTGGAAGACAGCGAAGCCCTGGCCGCCGACCTGGCCCGCGCCGGGCTGGCCGCCGCGGTGCTCAACGCCCGCCAGACGGCGCATGAGGCCGCGGTGGTGGCCGCCGCCGGCCAGCCCGGCAGCATCACCGTGGCCACCAACATGGCCGGCCGCGGCACCGACATCCTGCTGGACGGCCCGGTGCGTGAGCAGGGCGGCCTGCAGGTGCTGATGTTCGAGCCGCATGAAGCGGCCCGGGTCGACTGGCAGCTGTTCGGCCGCGCCGGCCGCCAGGGCCAGCCGGGTGCGGCCCAGCCCTTCGTGGCGCTGGACGACGACCTGCTGCTGCGCCACCTGCCCTGGTGGCTGCGCCCGCTGCGCACCGCGCTGGCTGGCAGCGCCCGCCTGCGCGGCCTGCTGATCGGGCCGCTGGTGCGTCTGGCACAGTCGCGTGCCGGGCGCCATGCCGCGCTGCAGCGGCGCTGGCTGCAGCAGCGCGACCGGCAGATCCGCAAGCAGCTGTCGTTCGCCGATGATGGCCGCTAGCACGCCCCCTTTCCGAGAGACCCGACCATGCGCTCCCTCCACCAGCCTGCCACCCGGCGTGGCCTGTTCTGCGGCCTGTTGCTGAACCTGAACCTGACCCTGGCCCTGACGCTGGCCCTGGGCGCCGCCGCGGTGCGTGCCGCGCCGGCTGAATTCACCGGCATCGTCTACCCCCAGGCCGACCTCACCCTGAGCGTGCACGTGGCCGGCGTGGTCGACCGGGTGATGGTCAGCGTGGGCCAGGCGGTGCGCGCCGGCCAGGTGCTGCTCATCCAGGACGCGCGGCTGCAGCGCATCGAGCAGGAACGCCGCCGCCTGATCGCCCGCGACGAGACCGAGCTGCAGACCATCGAGCGCCGCCGCGCCGCGCTGGCCGGCCTGGTGAAGGACGCCGCCACGCTGTACGAGCAGGCCGGCACCGTCAGCCGCGACGAGCTGACCAAGCTGCGCATGGAGCTCGACGCCACCAGCGGCCGCAGCGAGCAGCTGCGCGAAGCCAAGAAGCGCGAAGCCGCCGAGCTGGCGCTGGCCGAGCGCGAGGAGGCCATGCGCCAGCTGGTGGCGCCGGTGGCCGGCGTGGTGACGATGCTGAAGGTGCAGCCCGGTGAATGGGCGGCCCCTGGCGAGCCCATCCTGCGCCTGGTGGACGCCGCCCAGTGCGAGCTGCGGGTGTATGTCAGCCAGGCCGCGGCACGCCGGCTCAAGGCCGGGCAGACGGTGGCCGTGCTGGTCGACGAGCCGGCCGAAGGCACGCTGCCGGCCAAGGGCCGCGTCGGCTTCGTCTCGCCGGTGGTCGACGCCGCCAGCGCCCTGGTCGAGGTGCGGGTGCAGTTGCCCAACCCCGGCGGCCGCATCCGGCCCGGGGTGAAGGCGCGGCTGCAGGTGGAGCTGGGTGCATGAGCCTGGGCCAGCCAGACACCCCCCGCCCGGACCGGAGCGCAGCGCCGTGAGCACCGAGCCGCCGGTGCCGGCATCCACCATGGACGCGCAGCAGGTGCTCGACAGCCTGCGGGCGCTGCGCGGCGCACCGCAGGACGCCGCCTTCTGGAACCGCCTGGCCGTCTGCATGACGCTGCTGTGCCGCGCCCGCGGCGTGCTGGTGGTGCGCGGCCGTGCCGGCGCGCCCTGGCAGGTGCTGGGCACCAGCGCAGCGGCCGACAGCCTGCTGGCCACCCAGACCGCCAGCCTGCTGGCCGAGCTGGCGCCGCGGGCCCTGGCCCAGGGCCAGGCGCAAGCGCCGCAGACCGGTGGCGACGTGGTGGCCGCCGTGCGCCTGCTGGCGGCCGAGGGCCCGACGCTGGCGCTGCTGCAGATCGCCGCGCGCGACCGCGCCGGCCTGAATGAATGGCTGCTGCGCGCCCAGCTGGTGGCCGACCTGCCGGCCGCGCCGGCCACCGCCCTGGCCACCACCGATGGCGGCCCCGGCAACGCGCTGGCGGTGGTCTCGCCCCAGCTGGTCGGCCTGCTCGACGTGGTGGCGCGGGTCATGCAGGAGCCCGAGTTCGGCGCCGCGGCGCTGGCCCTGGTCAACCTGCTGGCGGTGGAGACCGGCAGCGACCAGGTGGTGCTGGGTGTGCACGACGGCCACGGTGCCCGTGTGCTGGCCATCAGCCACATCGACCGCTTCGAGCGCAACGCCGAGAACGTGCAGCTGCTCGAGGCCGCGCTGGACGAGGCCTTCGACCAGGGCATCGACATCGTCTACCCGCCACCCGCACCGTCGCCCGCCGCCGACACGGTGGAAGGGCCCGGTGCCGACGCGGCACTGCACCGCGACACCGGCCTGGTCACGCTGTGCCACGGCCAGCTGGCGCGTGCCGTGGGCCACACCCATCTGGCCACGCTGCTGCTCGACGGTGGCGAGCCCGAGGCGCCGCGCCTGGCCCTGCTGCTGGGCCGGCATGAGGCGGTGCTGCCGGCCGACCGGCTGCAGCAGGTGTCGGTGGCGCTGCACCTGCTGCGCCCCTGGCTGGCCGACCGCCGCGAGCGCGCCCTGGGCCCCTGGGACCGGTTGTCACTGGGCACGCGCCGCCGCGTGCGCGCCTGGACGCAGCCCGGCCAGGGTGCCGGCCTGTGGCTGGGCGGCGCGGCCGTGGTGCTGCTGGTGGCGCTGGCACTGGGCCGCTGGCCCTACCGCATCGAGGCCGCGGCCGAGCTGACCACCGACCGCATCCAGGTCATCAGCGCGCCGTTCGACGGCTACCTGGGCCAGGTGTCGGCCAACCTGGGCGACCGGGTGGCTGCCGGCGCGCCACTGGCGCGGCTGGACACGCGTGAGCTGCAGCTGCAGGCCACCGACCTGTCGGCCGAGCGCACCCGCTACCAGACCGAGGCCGACCGCAGCCGCGCCCTGGGCCAGACCGCCGAGACCCAGGTGGCCGCCGCCCGCGCGGCCCAGGCCCAGGCACGGCTGCAGCGGGTGCAGCTGCAGCTGGCCCAGGCCCAGGTGACGGCGCCGTTCGACGGCGTGGTCGTCGAAGGCGAGCGCAAGGAACTGGCCGGTGCGCCGGTGCGCCAGGGCGACCGGCTGTTCCGCCTGGCGCGGGTGGAGAACCTGTATGCCGTGATCCACGTGCCCGAGCGCGACATGCGCGAACTGCCGCCGCAGGCCGAGGGCGCGCTGCGCCTGCTGGGCCAGCCGGGGCAGGACATCCGCTTCCGCGTGACCGACATGGTGCCGGTGGCCGAAGTGCGCGGCGCCCAGGGCAGCCAGTTCGCGCTGAAGGTGCAGCTCGACGCAGCGGCCGAAGCCTGGTGGCGCCCCGGCATGAGCGGCCTGGCCCAGGTGGAGGCGGGCAGCCGGCCGATCCTGTGGATCTGGACCCACCGGCTGGTCGATCAGCTGCGGCTGTGGTTCTGGTGGTGAGCCTGCGCGGTGGTGGGGGCGGCGGCAGCGAGCGCGTCTTCCAGCACCCGGGCGACCTGCAGCAGGCGGGCGTCGGCGCCCAGCGGCGCCACCAGCTGCAGCCCCATCGGCGCGCCCTGCACGCCCGCCGCACCGGGCACGGTGATGCAGGGCACGCCCAGCAGTGTCCAGAGCCGGTTGAAGGTGGAGGTGCCGGTGCTGGCCAGGCCGGCGGGCGGCTCGTCCGGCGCCGCCGGCGTCAGCACGGCATCGACGCCTGACAGCCAGGCCTGGGCCTCGGCCCGGGCGCGGGTGCACAGGGCCTGGGCGGCCTCGTACGCCGCGGCATCGATGGCGCGTGTCTCGGCGAGATAGTCGCGCAGCACCGGTGACAGCTGGTCGGCATGGGCATCGAACTCCCAGCCCAGGCAGCGCCAGGCCTCGAAGCCCTGCACCACAGCATGGGCGTCGTAGGCCTGTGCGGCCCAGGGCGGCAGGGTGACCGGGCGCAGGTCGACACCCACCGCTGCCAGGGCACGGCTGCCCAGCGCCAGGGCGGCCGCCGCGCTGGCCGAGACACCGCCCCAGGGGTAGGCCACCGGCACGCCCACCACCAGGCGGGCCGGGGCCGCTGCGGGCGCACCGGCCAGCGCGCGGCCGGTCAGTGCCTGCGCGAACCAGGCCATGTCGGCCACGTCGCCCGCAAACAGGCCCACGGTGTCCAGCGACCAGGAAAAGCACTTCAGCCCCGACGTGGGCAGCCAGCCGAAGCTGGGCTTGTAGCCGACCACGCCGCAGTACGACGCCGGGCGGATCACCGAGCCGCCGGTCTGGGTGCCGATGGCCAGCGGCACCAGCCCGGCCGCCACCGCCACCGCCGACCCGGCCGACGACCCGCCGGGCGTGCGCCCCGGCGCCCGCGGGTTGGCGGTGGCCGTGGGGTGCAGGTAGGCGAACTCGGTGGTGCTGCTCTTGCCGATCACCAGGCCGCCGGCGCGCCGCAGCACTGCCACCACCGCCGCGTCGGCGCTGGCCGGCCGGGCCGGGTAGATCGGGCTGCCGTAGCGGGTGGGCAGGTCGCGGGTGTCGAAGATGTCCTTCACCGCCACCGGCAGGCCGGCCAGCGGGCCGCGCAGGGCACGCGCCTGCGCCGCTGCGGTGTCGGCGTCCAGTGTGCAGGTGAAGGCCTGCAGCGTGGCATCGGCACTGGCGATGCGGGCCAGCGTGTCGCGGGCCAGTGCGTCTGCCGCGAGGCTGCCTTGCTGCAGCAGCGTGGCGGTGTGGCGGGCCGACGGCGCGGGCACAGGCGTGGATGGGGCGGGGTGGGTCATGGGTGGGCCCACTGTAGCGGCCGGCGCGCGGGCCGGCCATGTCGCCCAGGTGCTTGAGACCAGGTGCCCGCGGCGCGCCGAATGGCCGCTCCATCCACACGAGGCGGCGGCACCATGCATCCCATCCCGGGCAGTCGGCGGCGCGATTGGTTGCGGGGCCTGGTGGCCTGCGGCGCGGCGGCGCTGGTGGCACCGGCCCTGGCGCAGGGCTTTCCGGCGCGGCCGATCCGGCTGGTGGTGGCCTTCGGCCCGGGCAGCGGCAACGACCTGATCGCGCGTGAACTGGCCCAGCAGATGGCCGAGACCCTGGGCCAGCCGGTGGTGGTGGAGAACCGCGCCGGCGCCGGCGGCGCGCTGGGCACCGACATGGTGGCCAAGGCCCCGCCCGACGGCTACACCATCGGCCTGGGCACCAGTTCGCAGCTGGTGATGAACGTGGGCCTGCACAAGAGCCTGCCCTTCGACGTGGAACGCGACCTGCGGCTGATCGGTCTGGTCGGCCGCACGCCGATGCTGCTGGCCGCCAGCGCCGGCGGGCCCAAGACCCTGCAGGCGCTGATCGCCCAGGCCAAGGCCCAGCCGGGCACGCTGAGCTATGGCTCGGCCGGCCTGGGGTCGATCAGCCACATCGTGGCGGAGGCGTTTGCCCGGGCCGCCGATGTGCAGCTGCTGCATGTGCCGTACAAGGGCAACGGCCCGGCCATGGCCGACCTGGCCGGTGGCCATGTGGCGCTGGTGTTCGACGGCCTGTACACCACCGCACCGCTGGCCCAGCAGGGCAAGGTGCAGATGCTGGCGATCTCGGGCAGCCGCCGCAACCCGGCGGCGCCGCAGCTGCCCACCTTCGCCGAGCAGGGCCTGCCCGGCTACGAGGCCACCACCTGGAACTGCCTGTTCGCGCCGGGGAAGGTCTCGCCCGACGTGCTGGCCACGCTGAACACGGCGCTGAACAAGGCGCTGGCCACGCCGGCCATCCAGGCCCGCCTGGCCGCCGGCGGCAGCGAGGCCATCGGCCCCAGCACGCCGGAGCAGGCCGACGCCCACGCCCGGCGCGAGCGGGCGCAATGGGTGGGCTTCATCCGGGGCCTGAACCTCCCCGTCAACTGAACGAGGCCGCTCAGGTCACCAGGTAGACGGCGATGCGCACATGGCCCGGCCCGGGCCGGGCGCTGCCGACGAAGCAGCGGTTGCGTAGCCAGGCGTGCGGGCCATCGGGCGCGTCGAACACCGGCGCGGTGCGGAAGTAGTACTCCGACGGGTCCACCG
>ERZ795056.2880-NODE-2880-length-18769-cov-6.075238_pt1 | contig 18769 bp, 18 predicted proteins | sample MGYA00375140_ERZ795056 | MGnify/ENA primary metagenome ERZ795056 (study PRJEB30185, sample SAMN05720227) | activated sludge metagenome | isolation source: Anaerobic digester | place: USA | collected 2015-03-09 ... | reverse complement strand
CACCCCTGATTACCGTACCGAGACAGATAATTGCGTCATACTTCTTGGATGCGGCGGCTATGTCCGCTGCTAATGGTATCTCGAAAGACCCGGGTACCTTTATGATCGTAATATCTTTTTCATTACAGCCGTGTCTATTCAAGCAATCAAGTGATCCTTCCAATAACTTGGAAGTTATAAAATCATTAAACCTGCTTTCAATAACTGCGAATTTACTGCCGGATGCCGAAAGATTTCCTTGAACTGTATTCATTATTACCTACCTTAAAATTAAAAACTAGTCTATTTAAAAATGTGAATGCAACTTGATTAAAGTATTATTAAAAGTATAAAGCAAACATATCTGTTTTTGCAGAAATTTCAAACCGCTACGCTATTCTTGTTCTTTTTTGAAAGCTGGTTCCTCATATTTTCAATTGCCGATTTGGTTATAGTATATTTGCCAAAATTATTATCGTCATTTTTCTTTCCTCCATGGTAGTCTGACCCGCCTGACGGTAATAGAAAATATGCATTGCAGAGCCACTTGTAGTATTTAGTCTGTTGATCGTTGTGAGACGGATGAATAACTTCAAAACCGTCTGCACCAGCATACATCAAGTCTTTAATCAAATTTTCAGATAGGTTCCCCGGGTGTGCTATTATTGCTATTCCCCCTGCATCCCGGATAATTTTAAAAGCGCTTCCCGGTGAAATGTGTACTTTTTTTTCGTACGCAGGCGCATGATTACCGAGATACTTGTTAAAAGCATCATAATAAGACGACACTTGCTCATTTTTCAAAAGAGCTTCAGCTATATGAGGACGGCAGATAGAAGAATTCCCCGAACACTTTAATACATCTTCAATTGTTATTTTAAGACCGAGGTTGTTAAGTTTCCGGATAATTCGCTCGGCTCTGTGAAATCTTTCATCCCTTGAAAACTTGAGGTATCGGTTCAATTCATCGTCATTTATGTCGATAAAGTAACCGAGAATATGAACTTCTGCATCTGCTATATCGGAACTGATTTCAACCCCGGGAATAACTTCGATTCCGAATCTTTGAGCATATTCTGTTGCTTCCGGTACAGCACTAACAGAATCGTGATCTGTAATGCTAATTATACTTAGATTATGGCGTAAAGCTTTGTTGACAATTTGAACTGGAGAGAAAAAACCATCCGAACAGTTTGTATGTATATGAAGATCAGCTTTTCCGCTCATTGTATCGTTATTTAAACATTTCTTTGAATTTTTCATAATTAAGTATTCTCAGCTTTGAGCCGTCAATCTCAATCAATCCTTTCTTTGCAAATTGATGAATAGTTCTTGAAATAGTTTCTCTTGAAGTCCCCGCCATGTTTGCAAGGTCCTGCTGATATGGTAGCTTTTCAATTTCAACGACACCTTGTTTAATTCTACCTATATCATCGGCGAGTTGTAAAATAACAGTCGCCACTTTTCCTTCGGCGTCTTTAAGAGAGAGCGATTTGATTTTCATATCTGCAGCCCTTAGCCTCTTCGTCAATTCCTGCATAAGAGCTATTGATACTTCAGGATGATTATAAAGAAGGTCAAGCAAATCACTTCTTTGAATCATAAAAATTTCTACATCTTCAATTGCAGTTACATTTGCAGAACGGCTTAAACCGTCAAGGATAGCCATTTCGCCGAAGAAGTCGGAGTCGGATAAAATTGAAAGTATCACCTCTCTTCCGTCATCACTTACTCTTGATACCTTAACTTTACCAGTAATAATAACAAACAGAGCGGAGCCGGAATCATTTTCCAATAAAATAACAGAATCTTTTTCAAAACTCTTTCTTTTACCGAGCAGCGCTATCTGTTTTAAAGCATCTTCTGCAAGGTCGGCAAAAATGGGGACAATTTTCAAAAAATCGTTATCTTCTTTCATTCTATCCTCAACTAATTATTTTTCTTTGCGTGTTAATATAATATGTAAGTGTGATTAAAATCAACTGGTTAAGAATTGTTTTTAGAGTCGAACAGTAAACAATCTGCGTTAATCCGTTCATTTAAAGTTGAAAACCACCAATACCTATAAAAACCTTTTAAACTTTATGATTTTTACTTAATTTACATTCGCAAATTGTAATAATTGTGTTAAAACCAATTTTAATGAATTGAATAGTAATCGGGCGTGTAAAATGATTGATAACAACAAAAATTTTCCGGCAAGAAAAAAACTCAAATCCACCCTATTTAATGAAAAAAACAGTAGAATAATCTTCCCTTTTTTCTGCGTCCTTGTTTTATTGTTAGTGAATTCATGTTCCGATAATAAATCAGGATTGCTGCTCAGCGGGATAAAAGAAAAAGCTGAACAATATGAAAATCAAGCTAAAATGAATATAATTCGCTCTGCCGCTCACGTCTATGCTGCCGAATACGGACGCGCACCTCAAACTTTGGATGAACTTGTTGAGAAGGGGTATCTTGATAAGTCTGCAATAGTTGATAAAAACGGGAAAAAACTCCCTTATTCTCCGGATTCAATCCTTCCTGATGATAAAACTGCCGAGAAAAACGTAATTAAAAAATGCGGTGTATGCGGTAATACTGTTGATCCGAATTCAACGACCGGGGACAGATGTCCCTATTGCAAAGTAGTCTGGAATGTTGAAAAACAGATGTAACAATCCACTTATTTATTCACAAAAAAATTACATGGGGGGTATTAGGTAAATTGTAATTCATCCCCTTCTTGCGTAAATTTAACATCATTTTCCAGAATAATTTTGAAAACAAACAATAATCACTAAAGGAGTAAATAAAAATGGCTATTAAAGTTGGAATTAACGGTTTCGGTAGAATCGGTCGGCTTGTATTTAATGCAATTGCTGGTAGAGGTCTTCTCGGTAAAGAAATTGACGTTGTCGCAGTTGTAGATGTTTCTACAAACGCAAAATATTTCGCTTATCAGTTAAAATATGATTCAGTTCACGGAAGATTTAATGCTGATTTCTCGACAGAAAAAAGTAAACCGGAACTGGAAGAAGACGATGTACTTGTAGTAAACGGGAACAAAATCAGGTGTATAGCAGCGACAAAAGAGCCGTCGCAACTCCCTTGGAAAGAACTCGGTGTGGATTATGTTATCGAAGGTACCGGTTTGTTTACCGATTCTGAAAAAGCAAAAGGACACATTGCTGCCGGAGCAAAGAAAGTACTTATTACCGCTCCCGGAAAAGGTGATGTAAAAACAATCGTTCTCGGTGTTAATGACGAAGAATACGATGCTGAAAAACACAATATTATCTCCAACGCATCATGTACAACAAACTGTTTGGCTCCGGTTGTTCATGTTCTTCTAAAAGAAGGAATAGGAATTGAAACCGGTTTAATGACTACAATTCATGCTTACACTGCAACTCAAAAAACAGTTGATGGTCCTTCAAAGAAAGACTGGCGAGGCGGAAGAGCAGCAGCAATCAACATTATTCCTTCAACCACGGGTGCCGCAAAAGCTGTAGGCGAAGTGCTTCCGAAAGTAAAAGGAAAATTAACGGGAATGTCATTTAGAGTTCCGGTTGCAAACGTCTCTGTTGTTGATCTAACTTTCCGTACTGAAAAAGAAACCTCAATTGAAGAGATTGACGCTTTAATGAAGAAAGCTTCGGAAACATATTTGAAAGGTATTCTCGGCTATTCGAAAGAAGAAGTTGTTTCAACGGACTTCATACACGATAACAGATCTTCTATCTATGATTCTCTTGCAACTCTTCAAAACAATTTCAAGAATGAAAAAAGATTCTTTAAAGTTGTTACATGGTATGACAACGAATGGGGTTATTCCTGCCGCGTTGTAGACCTATTAATGAAAGTTGCCAAGTAATTCATTTGCTAACAGAATTAAAAGACGCAGCTTGTCTGCGTCTTTTTTATCTCAATTGAAACCGTTTTAATCACAATAGTTTTTTGAGGAAAAAATGAATAAGAAAACAATTGATAATATTGATCTAAAAAATAAAAAGGTTTTAGTGCGCGTGGACTTTAACGTTCCGCTTGACGAAAACCTTAAAATCACAGATGATAAAAGAATAATCGAGTCGCTTCCATCAATCAAAAAAATAGTTGCAGACGGAGGGAAAGCAATTTTAATGAGCCACCTCGGAAGACCGAAAGGAAAAGTAAATCCGAAATACAGCCTGGCTCCGGTTGCAAAGAGACTCTCCAAATTATTGGATAAAGAAATAAAATTTGCTAATGACTGCATAGGTGATGAAGTAAAAAAAATAGCTGATTCGCTGCAATCAGGCGACGTACTGTTATTGGAGAATCTCCGTTTCTATGCAGAAGAAGAAAAAAATGACCCGGGTTTCGCATCAAAACTTGCTGAACTTGGTGATGTTTATGTAAATGATGCTTTCGGAAGCGCCCATAGAGCACATGCTTCAACAGAAGGAATTACAAAATATATCTCAACTTCTGTTGCAGGTTATTTAATGCAAAAAGAATTAAACTATCTCGGTAAAGCAGTAGGCACACCGGAAAGACCGTATTGTGCAATTCTCGGCGGGGCTAAAATCTCAGGTAAAATTGACGTTATTAATAACTTAATTGATAAAGTTGACGTGCTTATTATCGGTGGCGGAATGGCATATACATTCTTTAAAGCTCAGGGATTGGAAATCGGAACATCTCTTTTAGAAGCAGAAAAGATTGATCTTGCAAAAGAACTTCTTGAAAAAGTAAAATCATCTAATCTTAAATTCTTATTACCTGTAGATGTTATGGTTGCACCGGAGTTTAAGAACGATTCCCCTTCGGAAGTTGTTTCAATTGATAAAATTCCGGCTGACAAAATGGGATTGGATATTGGACCTGCGACAATCAAACTATTCAAAGATGCTATTCTCTCTTCTAAAACTGTAGTTTGGAACGGTCCGATGGGCGTTTTTGAATTTGAAAATTTTGCTAACGGTACTAATAGCATTGCAGGTGCATTGGTTGAAGCAACGGAGAACGGAAGTACCACTGTTGTAGGTGGTGGCGATTCTGCCGCTGCTATTAGTAAAGCCGGACTTGAAACGAAAGTATCACACGTTTCAACCGGTGGAGGAGCTTCTCTTGAGTTTCTTGAAGGAAAAGTTCTTCCCGGCGTTCAAGCATTGAATGAGTTATAAAATAAATTCTGCAGCACAGGTTTTAACTTGTGCTGCTTTTAATATTGTCTTAGGTTATTAATGGGTTATCACGATAGAGATTATTACAGACCATCCGGGTTCGGAGGATTCAGTTTCTTCCCACCGGTAATTAAAAATTTGCTCATAATCAATGGAGCAATTTTCTTCATTATGCTTATGATGCAGAATATTAAGTTTAACGGTATTCCTGCAGAAAACATAATTATCCGGTGGTTTGCACTTATGCCTTTAGGGCATGGATTTGAAATCTGGCAGCTTGTAAGTTACCAGTTCTTGCATGGCGGCTTTTCTCATATTCTTTTTAATATGTTTGCGCTCTGGATGTTCGGAGCCGAAATTGAAAATATGTGGGGCTCAAGAAAATTTTTAATTTTCTATTTACTTGCCGGTGTAGGTGCGGGTCTGCTTCATTTATTTCTATCACCCGTTCTTTCGGATGTTATCGCTCCAACGATTGGAGCATCCGGTTCTGTTTACGGAATAATGATAGCATTCGCGATGTTGTTCCCGAATAGATTGATTTTCCTTTACTTTTTTATCCCGCTAAAAGCAAAATATTTTATCGGGTTTTTAATTGTAATGGAATTTATGCTGATTGACAGCGCTCACAGCAACGTAGCACATCTTGCTCACTTAGGAGGTGCATTAATCGGTTTCCTGTTTATTATGTTTGATAAAAACTCAAATGTTGCACTGAAAGATATTTTTCGTTCAATAAAAACATCCAAAAGAAGCCGTCCTTACGATTCCGATTCTTTCGGCTATTACAATTCATATAAAGCTCCCACAACAAGCAATATCGAAGATGCAAAATTTTCCGATGTTGAACCGGAGGAGGCAATCACGCAGGAGCAAATTGACAGAATACTTGATAAAATCAGTCAATCCGGCTATCAAAATCTAAGTGAGAAAGAGAAAAGAATTTTGTTTGAGGCTTCAAAGAGAATGAAATAAATGAAAAAACAAAAATTTTTACTTACACTATTCCTTATCGTTTTAACCGGGGTGTTAATTTCATATTTTGCTTTTTTTGATACGCAGGTAATGCCGGAAGAAAAGTTCGTTTCATTTTACTACGATTATGTTATCGCGCAGGATTCGCTTGGGTATGACGTTGAAACAGCGAAGAAAGTACGGGAAGAGCTTTTCGTTAAGTATCAAACGAATGAAAGGATGTATATCAAAACAATCGATTACTACTCGGAGGATCCGAAAAGATGGGAAATCTTTTTTGATAAAGTTATGAAAAAAATGGAAGACACAAGAAAAACTAAGACGGAAGAGCCTTAGCTTTTGCAAGTGCAATTCTTATCTCCGGGTAAGTTGCATCCGGTTCAAATTTTTTCTTCATCTCTTTAATCCCCTTTACACCTTTTTTGTATTCTTTTTTAACTGCTTCGTACAATGATGAATTTATTACCCTGGATAAATCTGTTTCTGGAAAAACTTCAATAATTGTTTCAATCTGCATTGAGATAACTGCTTCATTCATTTTCCTGAGTTCCGCAATCTCCTTTAATGAATAACCTTTCAGTAACAATTTATGTGTTTCATTAATCGAAACCGGGAGTTTTTTATCATCATCCGGGAAATCAAGTTCGGGTTTGTTCTTCTCTTTGAACTCATTAATAACAAAAAGAAACTCTTCTCCTATTTTGTTAAACATCCTTTCATTGAAACCTTTGATTGCAAGTAGTTCATACTTTTCGGTTGGTAAAGAAAAAACTATTTCCCTCATAACTTCGTCGGGACACACGATATACTTCGGCTGGTTAAATTTGTTAGCGGCTTTAGTCCTTAGTTCTTTCAGCTTATGCAAAAGTTCAAGGTTCTTCTCATAATCAACAGTTTCAGCTTCTTCAATAATCAATCCTCTTTTAATAAGGAATTCATTCCCTTTGTTTGTAAGTAGAAAAGTCTTCCCTTTTCGGGGATCAAGTTTAATAAGACCTGTTGAGAGTAAATTCTTTATAATTCCTGTCAGTTCATATTTAGTAAAGTTGGAACACGTTCCGAAGAATGTAGCTTTTTGAAATTTCTCCGACTTTGTTTTACCTGTCAATATATTGATCAGGCTAATCTCTTTAATTCCCTCCTCTTCATTTTTAATAGTCTGTAAAACGATCTCCTGAAGATATTCAACTGTTGAACCGGATAGATTTTCAGGCGCTATACAGTTATCGCATTTATTGCATTTATACCCGGTTGTTTCTTCACCAAAATACTTCAGTATTACTTTGAAGCGGCATTCCTTTGAAAAAACAAAATCAATAATCTGGTCAAGTTTCTTCTGGGCATTCAAATAATTATCATTAATGCTTTTAAAATTAAATGAAAAGTGTTTGGTGTCTATTCGCTCACGGGTCAGTTTAATACTCTCTTTACCGAGCGGTTTATCATACTCTATTATCCCGCTGTTATCGAAAGAAGTTAAAATTTCATCAACTTCATATTCCGAAAGATTAACAAATTGAGCCAGTGCCGGGATATTAAGATTGACTTTACCTGCAAATGCTGCACTGCCGAATTCTCTAACCAGTTGAAGTAGGATTTCCCTGCGGGTTTCATTCTGAATGCTTTTAATTGTTTTTTTCAATCTTTCCGGAGTTAATAGAAATTGAAAGAAACTTTTTTTATTAAATCCTGAGATGACTTTTATATAACCGCCTTCTTCCAGTATTTTCAATGAAGCTGAAAGCTGCGCTGATTTAATCGTCCGTCTTGATGCTGTTGAGATGTAATCTATATTAATTGCGATTTCTTTCTCGGACTTATTCCCTACGGCTGTATTACCGTAATCGCATAACGCGTCATATATTCTTAAAACAAGTTCTTTGTCGGGATATGAATTAGCAATGAAGTATTGGTGAATGCTCACATCGGAAGAATCAAAAAGAAGGAATGCATACGAATCAAGTCCATCTCTTCCGGCGCGACCTATTTCCTGGTAGTAATTTTCAATTGTCCCCGGCATATTATAATGTATAACAAGGCGAACATCTTTCTTATCGATCCCCATACCGAATGCATTAGTAGCTACGATAACATCAAACTTACCGGATAAAAAGTTTTCCTGAACCATTTTTCTCTCGATTGCAGAAAGCCCAGCATGATAATACGATGCTTTAACACGATGAATTGAAAGAGACTCAAAAACTTCTTCTGCTTTCTTTCTTGATGAAGTATAAATTATCGCCGGCGTTGAATACCGCCTTATCAATTCAATGACTTTTTCTTTTTTGTTCTTAACAGGGATGACATTGATAAAAAGATTTTCACGTTCAAATCCTTTAACAATGAGTTTGGGGTTTTTCAAACCAAGTTGCCGCACAATATCTTTTACAACTTCTGTAGTAGCGGTTGCGGTGAATGCAGATATCTTTCGCACCCCAATATAATCGGCAAACTCTTTTATTTTCCGGTAACTGGGACGGAAATTGTGCCCCCATTCGCTTATGCAATGTGCCTCGTCAACAAACAAATAGGATGGCGAAAGTCTTTTAATCCTTTCTGCAAAATTTAGATTTTCTAATCTTTCGGGAGCAACATAAAGGAGCCGGATTTTATTTTCATTTATTTTCTGAAGGATTAAGTCAATTTCAAAAAAATCTATTGAACTATTAATGAAAGCCGCAACTTCGGATCGCTCATTCAGTTTGTCCACCTGGTCTTTCATCAAAGCTATCAATGGAGAAATCACTATTGAAACTTTTTTTGACAACAGAGCCGGAATTTGAAAGCAGAGTGATTTTCCTGCTCCCGTCGGTAATACGGTAATGACGTTTTCACCCTTCAAAATATTGTCGATAATTTCTTCCTGTCCCGGTCTGAATGAATTATAACCGAAGTGTTTTTTAAGTGTTTCTAGTTTCTCCATTTTCTATAAGTAATTTCAATTTCTGTTTTAAATATAAATAACCGAACGGCTTATAAAAAGCTGCCGGTCAACTAAGTTTTTCTCAATTGTAACATAACTTTCAATTAGTACTTCAACCTCAGCATTACCGCATCTACAGTATAAAAACCTGTTTGATGAATAGTCCGGCATTTACTATTATTACAGTGAGAATTACAATTAGTTAGGATTGCTATGAGGACATTTACTTTTTTTTCCGTATTTATTTTCCTGATTACGTTTAACAGTTGCAGTAATAAAACCAACCCGGTTGATACAATTATTAACAAATCTTATATAGAGTGTACAGTAACAGATACTGCCGGTTCTCCCCTATCAGATGTTGACATGCATTATATGTTACTGTTTGATGATGTAACAGAAGGATCCTTAACCGACCCAAAACCATCAACAAAAATAAATTTTTTAATACCGGAGCCGGGTTATTTTGATCTTGTAATTTTACGAATCGGATCACGTGATACAGTTTTAGTTTTATTTTCACATCAATATCTTCCTGCAGGTAACCACGACTATCCTATGGAATTGGAAAATTTAACAAACGGAGTATACATCTATGTTTTAAAGGGTGAAAATAATCAAATCGAAGGAACCTTTTTCATAAATGAACCCGCTACTGTTTTAAAGGGTAAAAAACCTTTGATTAAAACATCATCCAATGGATTGTTTTTCCTCAATACATCGGTTTTAGGAATAGGCTCAAGGTTTCTTTTCTATAATGAAGGAGTTAATGAGCCTGAAGTAAAAGTTGTGTCTAACCGGATATGGATGATCTTATTTAAGGATGGGTTTCAAGATTTAATTGTACCTGTTAAAGTTGATACAAACTCTGTTACAAAGTTAAATCTTACTATGACTGCCCAATAGTTTTTTCCCGGTTTTAACGAAAAACAACAGTATTGTTGTTACAAAAACTTCAGTCATGAAGATATATAGTAAAAAGAGTTTATCTACTTTTAGAAAACCTTCCCATTCGCTGTAGTTGCGTGCAAGCAACATTTTAATCAGTTGCTCGGAACTGCTACCGTAAAGTAATAGACTGCACCAGAGGGTAAAAAACAAAATCAGGGCAAAAGAATAAAAATTCTTAATCCTATAAAATAGCACGGTTACGAAGAAGACAACTACTGCATAATTTAAAGCATTAAAAATCTCGAATTTATCCTTACCTAATGGAATGAATTCAAAAAGGAATAGCGACAGCAAGAAGAATGTGCTTAAAAGAAAGAAGCTGTTTCTCTCTTTCAAAAACAAAAGGAACGAATAAAGAAAAAGAATTTGCGGTAAATTCCATATGAAATAAATTGGAAAATCAAGTATGGAAGAAAGCCCGAGCTCATAAAAATAATCCGAATCATTAATCTTTACTTTTTCTAATCCGAATAAACCGCCGGTTACCAAAAGTGGCGGGATAAGCATAATTAACAAAACAGGAATTATTTTTTTATACCGGAATGTTAAGAGTGTATTTTTAATCTGAATGAATCCCGACCGCCAGAAAAGAAAGACCGCCGGAATTATAAATGCGATGTGGAAGCGAAAACCGAGAAGAAAAAAGTAAGGATCGTATTCAAACAATTTGAATAAGTAAGATACTCCCTGCGTAGTAATTACAGTAATTAATAGAAATAACCAGACCGGTATTTTTTTCATTCTAACTTCTCAATTTCAATTCTGTTTTTTTTCTGAACCGGTGTAGATGGTTTAATCAACTCCGTTCCAACACCATACTTATATACAAGTTCGCCACCATGCCCGCCTGTTTCGTAAATGAAGAAACAACCGATAATGGAAAGCACGGCAAAAATGTAGCGGGCAGTATTATAATACCTGCCGAATTTTTTCTTTACTACAAAATTAATAACAAAAAGTGTTCTGATAATCAATATGAATAAAAAATACCAAATTGTAACCGATGCCCAGTTTTTATGTTCATCAATCAAATTGTACGGTATTGTGGCTGAATTATTCAACCCGGATTTATTCCAATTTTCTGCAAGATGTTGGGCTTGCTCACCGGTAATCATAGCGGCAATTGCTGCAACAAATCCAACTATAAGCAGTATAAATGCAGCGTTTGAAAAAGTGTTATTCTTCAAGAGTGCTCCTACTGTTTCCAATAAAGCATATACTAAAAGAAGAGCTATCGGGAAGTGAACAACTAACGGGTGAAGACCGGCTAAAAACTCCATATTTACCTTTAAGAATTATTCAATCTCAATATAACTCTATTTTATTCATTAGAGTTTCATTTGAATAATGAGTAATCCACAGGTTTAGTTTTGAATGAACCCGGTAACAAGGTTTATCAATTCTTCTTTCTCAAAAGGTTTTAAAATATATCCGGCGCAGCCATTTGATTCGAGACTGGCTTTTTCAGTTGATAGATCGTATGCAGTCATTGCAATAATGGGAACCGTTTTATAAGCAGGTAGTTTTTTAATTTCACGTGCAACATCAAATCCTGTAATATCAATTCCGAGATTAACATCCATTAAAACAAGTTCATAGCGGTTTGTTTTCAACTTGTCGAGTGTATTTTTCATGTCTATCGCATAATCAACATCAAAAGTTTTCGACAGGTAGTTAGAGATTACTGCAATATTTAGTTGTTCATCATCTACCAATAGGATTTTTGGCTTCGTCTTTATCTCCGGTACTTTTGATACAACTTTCTCTTTTTTTGATGCTAATTTATCAATATCAACTTTGGAATACCGATAACTGGGAATAGTAACTATAAAAGTAGAACCAGAATTTATTTCGCTTTCAACTTTTATTTCACCGCCGAGTAACTCCACAAACTTCTTCGTTATTGTTAAGCCGAGTCCTGTTCCTTCAAAGTTCCTGTTTCTTCCTTCGCTAACCTGCCTGAATTCCTCGAATACAAGCGATTGATATTCTTTGGAAATCCCTATTCCTGTATCTATTACTTTAAGAAAAATTTTGTTTTTTTCAAGGAACAAATCAACTGTAACGCCGCCGTTATTTGTAAATTTTATTGCGTTATTAAGAAGGTTGTTTATGATGTCTCTCAGAAGTTTTTCATCCAGGTATGCTATTAATCCCTTCACGAACAAACCTTTTTTCAGAATCAGTTTCTTCTTACTTGCAACAGGAACAAACAGTTTAACTGCTTCATCAATTACTTCTGAAACTTGAATGTTCTGTAAGTTTAGCTCTATCATTTCCGATTCTATTTTTGATTGATTTAGAATCAGGTTAAGTGTTGATAGAAGCCTCAGACCGCTTTTGTGGATTGTTCTTGCAATGTTAGGAATATTACTTTCTTCTCTTTCTTCCGATAAAAACTCCGAATAACCGAGTATTCCGATTAATGGTGTCCGAAGCTCATGGCTCATATTCGCAAGGAAGTTAGATTTAAGGCGATTCATCTCTTCGGCTTTGTTCCTTGCAGCAACCAATTCGTTTTGTACTTTAATAAAATCGGATACGTTTCTTGCAATCCCTTCAAAAGAAGCAATTCTGCCAGAATCATTAAAAACAGGATTAAGCTTGTGCTCGGTATAAATAGTATTCCCCTCTTTATTGATGCATCGAATCATGAATGATTTGCTGTAATCAATTTTACCGGACAAAAACTGTTCCCAATAGCGTAAATCCTCCGGATGGATTACTGTCTTAATTAATTCGGGATTTTTATATAATTCCTCTGGAAGATAACCGGTGATATTGAAACAAGCGTGATTAATAAAATCCAGTTTAAATGAAGGATATATAGTAATTTGGTAAATCAAGTCGGATGCGTTTTCAGCAATCCGTTTAAACTTCGCTTCGGAATTTTTTAGCTCAACTAATGCTTTCCTGTGAAGTTTCCTATTATCCGATTCTTTCAACTCTCTTTTTATTGCAGGAATTAAACGGGAGTAATTCCCTTTAACTATAAAATCGCTTGCACCTGCTTTCATCAACTCAATTGCTGTTTCCTCGCTTAAAATTCCAGAGATTACAATAACGGGAATATCGATATTCATTTCATTAAGCAGTTGAATTACATCCAGGGCATTAAATTCCGGCATACTAAAGTCAGAAAGAATAATGTCCCATTTCTTTTTCTCAAGCTGCTCTTTCATGCTATTCCGGGAGGCAACAATTTCATATTCAACCTTGAAGTCGGCTTGATTAATATACTTAAGAAGCAACTTCGCATCGAATGTTGAATCTTCACAAATCAGAATATCTACCTTTTCAAAATCCTTCATATATCAACATCTTCATTAAATGTTAAAGCTAAAGTAATTCCCCTCCTTCATTCCTCATTCTGAATAAAGGGTGGATTTTCATTAAATACATCGTAAAAATAATACTAAAAAAAATATTACTAAAGAAATAACGGCTTTTTATTGCATTAATAACATTTTTCTTGTAACTGAATTTTCATTAACTGAAAGCCTGTAGAAATAGACACCGCTTGCTATTCCGCCCGGTATCATGCCCGCATCAAAAGTGGTTTCGTAAATTCCCGGTGAATGCTCTCCGTTAACAAGAGTTGTTAATTCTTTACCGAGTATGTTATAAACCTTTAATGTTACAAATCCTCTCTCAGGAATTGAGTAGCGGATTGTTGTTGCCGGGTTAAATGGATTAGGAAAGTTTTGATCCAAATCAAATTTTTCAACTACTCCTGAAATCTCTTTTTTATCAGTCCCTAAAAGAATTCCTTGTTCCGGTTCCGGTAGTTTTACAGTTGTGTAAATATGAAACTCGCCCGGTTGTAATTCAATCGGAGAATTCACATCGGTAACATAAAGAGTATCATTCAGAAAATAATTATACCACGTACCTGTATTTTGGAATGCAGGGGTTATACTCCTTGCAATTACATCAAAATTACCGACTATATTAACATTCATTGATGAATGATTTAACTGAATCCGCTTTAGAGCCGATGAGACTGATAAAGAGTAATCTGTAGTTCTGAATGCATCATAATTCTTCTTCAAGTTGATTAAATAGTGGAATACTTTATAAACGTTCCGTCGATTAATATTATCGTAATAATCCCACTTAATCGGCTTCTTATCCAACCTACATGCATCCGTCATGCATGGATAGTTGATAGAGTAATCGTAACCAAGCTCCCCGAATTGCCATATCATTTTGGGACCGGGAATGGTGAAGAAAAATGCTGCTGCAAGTTTAATCCTGGATAAAGCTGTATTCAAACTTTTAATATTGTAATTACCGCTTGAATTTCCATACTGAAGATTTTTGTACATCAATCTTTCTTCATCGTGGCTTTCCATGTAAGTAATAAGGTGAGGTTTCTGCCAGCCCCTGGCTTTGTAGGAACCCCATGTAAGATCCGATTTGTTGCTTTCGTTATACCCCATTGTTGCTTCATTATAATTGTGATTCATGTTGCCCCAAAGCATCATACCGTAATTAGCAAGAACGATTTCCTCGCTGTTATCAGCAAAATGTTCAAGAATAATGTAAGCAGTAGAATCAACTTCCCAAATTTTATCTGCCATCCTTTTAAGCAGGTTTATCCTTGATAAGTCGTATTGTCCCCAAAAACCAACGTTACTCCCTGAATTAGTTTGTGTAAATCCTTTTGATAGATCAAATCTAAAACCATCCACTTTGTATTCAGTCAGCCAGTATTTGCATACTTTATCAACGTAATCTTTTGTAGCCTGACTTTCATGGTTGAAATCATATCCAACGTTGTACGGATGTTTTGCAACCGGATTAAACCAGGGACTATTTGCATCGGGTTGATTATTTACAGCATCCCAGTATAGCCTTACAAGCGGTGAATTACCGAAATGATGATTCAGAACTATATCCAAAATTACAGCAATACCTTTTTCGTGTGCTTTGTCAATAAATCTTTTTAATTCGTTTTTGTGTCCATAAAATTTGTCGGGTGCAAATTTAAACATTGGGTTATAACCCCAGCTTTCGTTACCTTCAAACTCCATTACCGGCATTAATTCTATTGCATTAATTCCGAGATTAACAAAATAGTCAATTGTATCGGTTAAAGATTTGTAAGTATGTGCATCTGTAAAATCTCTTATCAGGAGTTCATAAATAACGAGGTCTTCATTTTTCGGTCTTTGAAAATTTGTGTTTAGCCACTGATACTGCGATTGAGCGGTTTGCAATACTGAAACTACCTGGTTTGTTTTACCAGTAGGATATTGTTTTAAATTCGGATACGTTGAACTACTTATCCATGAATCATTCCATGGGTCAAGTATTTTATCTGCATAAGGATCTGCGAAGCGAATTGCGCCATCAACATAATATTGAAATGCCTGTTCACTAAATGCACCCAAACCGTTTACTTGCATCCAGTACCTACTCCCGTCGGTTGTTTTTTTCATATAGTAGTTTGGTTCTATTTCCCAATTATTAAAATCACCGATTACATAAGCATATTCTTTTTGCGGAGCATAAAACTGGAGTATTACCGAAGTACCGGAGATATAATTGATTCCGTCTTCAGTTCCAGCAGGTGCATTTTCTATCGTAACAGGGGGACGAACTATAACATAAAATGAATCCGTAGCTTGTGATATTCCGGCAGAGGCAACGGCTTTTATCCATTTTTTCCCATAACTATTTGTAATGTAATTAAAATTCAAAGTTGATGTTGGGGTTTGGGCAACTTGTACATTGTCAATATAAAGAGTAATCGAAGTAGCTTGATTTGATACTGCCTGTATTTGAATAGTATCATTCAATAAACTTATTTGCGGAAAACTGTTTGGAATTGTAATCGCCACATTCAACCCTGATGTCGATAGCGGAAGGAAAATATCTCCGCCGTCAGCCGTTTTCCCTTCCCTATAAGGTGCAGAAGCACTTCTGAAAACAAATGCAACATTTGTTATTGTTTCATTTGAAGGGACATTATAAAAACTTCTTACAGAAGGACGGATTACAAATTGATAAAGATCGGTTCCTATTCTTGTTAGTTTAGTTTCCGGTGTATTTACGCCCCAATCAGTTTTTACATATCTCCAACTTGACGGAGTTGCGCTCTGATTTGTTAGCACGCCGGTATGGGCATACACATCCCCGGTATAGCCGGCTAAACCTCCGTTGCCCTGTGTAGCATCAAAAGTAACAACTATCGAATCCTGGTCCGTAGCAAAATAGGGCGTCCATTGTATCTGACCAAAGCTGACGGATACCGAAATAATAAAAATTAAAAAAAGTTGTTTAAGTCGCATAAAACACCTCTGTCGTAAAAAAATCAAAAATACTCTTTTTCAATATATTGTAAAGTCTACTTTTCAATTTAATAAATTTCTACTAAAAAAGGTGGGTAATACCGTAACGAAAATTTGGTCAGATTACAATCTGTAAGGCTGCTAAAACTGTTCCCATTACGATTTTTTTTGGTATTCCTCACCGGTAATTGGAAACAGCAAATACCAATCTGTTAAAATGTTTCTATTACACTGTTGTATCAATATTAAGAGTTAGATTTAACGAGCGATAATAATAACAAATATCTTAAGATGAACAATGGATAGGCGTGATTTTAGGTTCTGTCCTAAAAAGCGGGGGAGATTTCTTGTTTAAATTTTTTGTTAGTTTTTGTAAATTTTTTCTTATATTTGCCTACTAAAATTGAAATTTTGTTAACGGGAGTTTGAAAAAATGTCACGCGTATGTCAACTTACAGGTAAAAAACCGATGGTTGGAAATAATGTTTCGCACGCAAACAATAGAACCAAAAGAAGATTTTTACCTAACTTACAGAAAAAGAGAATTTGGGTACAGGAATTAAATCGTTTCGTTACGGTTAAATTAAGTGCCAGGGCTATTAAAACAATTGCAAAGAACGGAACATCCGAACTTGCAAAGTTAATCTCCGAAAAAAAGATTTCGGTAAGGTAAATAGAACTTTAATACTATTTTAATCGCAGTTTCCGCTGCGATTTTTTTATTTTAAAATAAAAAAAGGAAAGCTGTTAGGCTTTCCTTTAATCAATTCATAACAGAGTCTTGGTTACAACTGTTCTCTTACAACCCAAACTTTAACTGTAGCAGTAACATTTGAGTGGAGTTTAATGTTGATTGAATAAATTCCAAGTGCTTTGATCTGTTCAACAACTTCAATTTTTCTTTTGTCAATATCAAAGCCTTTTTCTTTAAGAGAATCGGCAATCATCTGTGTAGTAACTGTTCCGAACAACTTATCTTCTTCACCAACCTGAACCGGTATAGAGATAGATACTTTATTTAATTCGGCAGCCAAATTTTCGGCATCCGAAATTTCTTTCAGTCTTACTTTTTCAATTTGTTTTTTCTCTTCTTCCAGAGCAAGAATATTCCCTTTTAGTGCTGCGTAAGCGTATTTACGGGGGATAAGATAATTCAACGCATAGCCTTCTTTAACATCGACAATATCTCCGATGTGTCCTAAAGAATCAATATTTTTCCTAAGTATTACTTTCATTGTTCTCCTCAAAATTATTTAACTGTGTCAGAAACGAAAGGCAGCAAAGCCATGTGTCTTGCTCTCTTGATCGCTAGTGTTAATTCCCTATGATACTTAGCGGATGTACCCGTTATTCTTTTGGGAATTATTCTTCCTTGTTCGGAAGTGTATCGCTGTAAGATTTTCATATCTTTATAATCTATATATTTTACCTTAGCTTCGGTAAATCTGCATATTTTTTTACTTTTTAACATAAACTTTTTCCTAATTATTGTTTTCTAAATTTTTGTTGTTTAGAATTGATTCTGCGCATGGCACAAACTTGTCGAAACAATCTGTCGTATAATCGCGGTTCAATTCTTCTTCGGCATTACCGGTTTCAAATTCATCGTGTTCCGCATTTAAATCATTCCCGGTGTTCTTATTTAAAAACTGGATTTTGTTCGCCCTGATTTCTATAGAACAACGGTTTAGTCCTTCGGGTGATTTCCAAAAACGACTTTGAAGCTCACCCTCAATCAGAACAGCAGAACCTTTTTTTAATTTAGATTTACAGACTTCAGCTAGTTTATTCCAAGCCACCACACCAACATGAGTTACTTCTTCTCTAATAACATTCTTACTATCTTTAAATCGATAGTTCGAAGCGATACAAAAATTAATCACCGCTACTTTATTATTTGTAATATGAAAAACCGGATCTTTTGTAAGGTTGCCGGCAATAATAATGTGGTTGATTTCTGGCATTTTATAACAAGCCATTATTCCTCCTAACCTAAATTATGTTTAGTTACTCCTCCTCGGTAACGTCAGGTATTATCTCTTCTTCAATCAGTTCCGGGATGTCGATAATAAGTTCTTCTTTTTGCTCAGGAACAGCACTTTTTACTTGTTCAAAATACTCCATTGCATTTTTTTCAAGTTTAATTGTTAAGAAACGTATAATGTTTTCATCCAGTTTATACATTCTTTCAAGTTTGGCAATAATATCGGTTGGTGCCGAAAAACGGATAAAAAGATAGAACCCGACTTTGTGCTTATTAATCATATAAGCGAGTCGTTTCCTTCCCCAATTCTCTATCTCAAGAATATTTCCGTTATTCTGCGTAATAGCGGCTTTAACTTTTTCGACTAAAGCATCTATTTGTGCATCTTCTAATGCTGCATTAATAATCACAGCAGTTTCATAATTAGATATTTTCAATGTTTGACCTCCCTATGGGCTTAAGACCCTCGCTTTCAACGAGAGTAGGGTGAATAAATTAAGTTATTTAAAAA
>ERZ795056.2876-NODE-2876-length-18780-cov-20.795995_pt1 | contig 18780 bp, 13 predicted proteins | sample MGYA00375140_ERZ795056 | MGnify/ENA primary metagenome ERZ795056 (study PRJEB30185, sample SAMN05720227) | activated sludge metagenome | isolation source: Anaerobic digester | place: USA | collected 2015-03-09 ... | reverse complement strand
TCAATGCCAAACGCGGGCTTGGGGTAACGATGCAGCGTGCGGTCGACTACCTCGGCACTGGCTGCCAGCGTGCGCCCGACCAGGGTCTTTGCCAGCGGGTTTCTGGGATGCACCAGCAGTCGATTGGTGACCTTAGCCAGCTGCGCGGCTGGCGTCAGCATTGTCTTTTGCAGCTCGACCCACTGATAAATCATGCTCCAACCATCGCCGGAAATTACACCGACGACAAGAGGTCTGTGCGAAGCCCCGGATTAGAGCAGGATCTTGCAGGCGAGAAAGACCGCCAAGTTAATCGCCATCAGCATCAGCAGAGGCCGCAGGCTGGGCGCAAACAGCTTGTCATCCAAAAATCCACTGGCGCGCTTCAGGCCACTTTCGGACAGATTCGCGGTGTTTAGATCCCGCAGGTCTCCCGACTCAAGGACGGCGCCGCACAGCTCATCTAGCTTTACCTGCGCCAAGGCAAACCGCAGCAGCCACCGCAGCGGCAGCGGCATATTGGGAAGCTTGGCGACATAGCCCGGAATGACCTGCTTTGCCGTCTGCATCAGGCCATTGCTTTTGACGCTCTCAAGCCACTCAGTGCGGGTGGATAGAGAGTCGAAGAAGCGATCGAAAAAGTAGCGTAACAGGACGTCCTTTTTGTCTTTTAGGTAGGACGTCAGCGCCAAAGTGATTCCGTGCTTTTTGCCGAGCAGCAGGTACGCAATCGGAAAGCCAACCGCAAAAGTCCCGGCCAGCAAGATTCCGGGCAAACCAAAAAACAGCATTATCGCCACCGCAATCACGACGGCAGGACCACCCGCATGCGGCAGGTTCGGAAGAAACAAGTGAAAGTACTTGCTTATCTCTGGCCATAGCAGCGCCACCAGCGGCAGGTTCAGCAGCAGCCCCAGAAAGCCAAACGCGATGGCACGACTTGCAACATAGTAGGCCGACTTGGCAACTACCTTTAGGACTTCAGTGGGCGACATAAGCGATGACTCCCTAAGCGAGGAAAAAAAAGGACCGGGGGTGTAGAGCGCGCTCGATTGTACACGGACCACCAGAGGATCCGAAATGCGGAGGAGCAGTGGCCTACAGTCGACGACGGTGATAGGTGCTCCACAAACACTACAAACCACTGCGCCGCCACGCTTTCCGGCTGTGACAAAACGATGACAAATTCGTGGCCCCACTGCGACATTTCCTGGTGTTCACTAGTAGGCGATGAGCGTTGCATTTCCCGCAGCCACCTTAGAAGTTTCAAGTGAACTCCATCAGCTGCTTCGCAAGATCGATCCGGCCTCGTTTCGGGACGAGCTTGAAGAGGAGGCCCAAGCACAGCTGGCCAGCATCCTGGCGCGCATGAAGTCACTGTCCGCAGCACCGCCCGCCGCTTCCCCGGAGAGCGGCTCAGCTTCGTTACGCGAGCCACTTGGGCGGCTGCAGGCTGCCATCGAGCGCGCCCAGAGCGTCGAGCTAACACCAGCCCGTGCCTGGTGGGCCGCGTTTCAGCGTGAGGTACATCCTGCCTATGAGGCCCTCGCTTCGATGCTGCGCGAGTCCGCCCTGCCCGCTCCCAGCCTGCGACCCACCAACTACTCGCGCAACCTGTTCCATGTCAGCTCAGCTCTCGCAGCGCTGCTGGTGATCGTGCTGGCTCCGGCGCAGGGCTACATCATTGCAGCAGCCGCAGCATTTTTTGGCTTGGCCTGGACGCTGGAGATCGCGCGTCGTGGCAACCCGCGCCTCAACGAGCGCCTGATGGGAATGTTCGGAGCGCTGGCCCACGCGCATGAGCGGCACCGCATCAACTCCTCGACTTGGTACGCAACTGCGCTGCTGATCCTATCGCTGTTAACAAGTCCTGCGGTGTCTGCCATTGCCGTCGCAGTACTAGGCATCGGTGACCCGGTTGCAGCGCTGATTGGAAGACGCTTTGGCCGCACGCAGCTGCGCGCTGGGCGCTCGCTAGAAGGCACGTCGGCATTTGTCGTCTCGGCATCCTTGACCGCCTTTCTTGTCGCTACTGCGCTACTGCCAGGCACGCTCGGTCTGCGCGCCGTGGTGGCCATGGTGGCCGGTGTCTCTGGTGCTCTTGCGGAGGTCTTCTCGACTCGCGCCGATGACAACCTCACCATCCCTCTGGCCGTTGCCGCCAGTGCGTCAGCAGTCCTCGCTCTCCTCTCCGTATAGCGCTCCCCCGCGCCCTCAATCGATCAGTTCAGCCCATTGCTCAAGGACCCAGCGCCTGCTGATTGGTAACGCTATGCACGCCGCTCGCGCTGGGACAATTTTGCAACTAATTTGCAACATCACAGACCGATACGGATCGCCATCCGATACACAGTGACCGCCGAAATGTCGCGTACCGGTGCAGGGAACCAAGCAGAATGCTCGCCGGTATGCTGCAGGCTCCCGACAGCTAAGCTGCAGCCCTGAAGCTGCCCGCTCAGCCAGATTCGAGGGACTTTAGGTGATTGGGTAACTTTTCTAAGTAGACCACGGTGTCCGGTCTAGCTGCGTACAACAGCGACAACAGAGCGCGTTTGGCCTCAAGCATGGAACCGATAGCACTCCAACAAAGGCTTGACGGACCCCAAACCGATCCTGACAATGTTGCAACAAAGTTGCATCTAATCATGATCAAGTCCCCGATTAGTCAAAGCCTGCTGCTATTGCGAAGGCTTACTCCGTGGCTGCTGCTTTTGCCGCTGATGACACCCCTTGCTGCTGCTGCAGGAGCAGCTACACCAGCCCCGCTTCCTTCGGCAGAGGAAGCCATCGAGCCCCCTCCCGCACCGCTACTTAGCAGCCCTACGGACAGTCCTGGCCCAGACCCAGGGAAGCAGCCGAGCAGCGAGAAGACAGCGAAAGAGAAACCTCCCCAGCCAACCGAGTCGCGCGTAAGCGGCAACAACGTAGACAGTCCCTTTTCAACCCGCGTGCGCGGGAGCAAGCTGCAGGGCGAGCGCTCGATCAGCGACTTCAATCTGGTCGTAGGCGGACTGAAAGTAGTGCCAAGGCAAAGCGCGGCAGAGCTTCTTACGTTGGCTCCAGGAATCCTCCTAACCAACAGCGGAGGAAGCGGTCACGCGCAGCGAGTTTTTTTGCGTGGCTTTGATGCGCGCGAAGGCCAAGACCTGGAATTTACCGTCGGTGGTGTACCTATCAACGAAGTTGCAACCGCGCATGGTCAGGGCTACGCCGACACGCACTTCATCCTGCCAGAGCTGGTGGAGTCGCTCCGTGTCATCGAAGGACCGTTTGACCCCCACCAAGGCGACTTTGCAGTAGCTGGCAGTGCAGAATATCAGCTGGGAGTAAGCGACCGCGGACTGCGCTTATCGTATCGCGGGGGCTCCTGGAATAGTCACCGGTTGCTGCTTCTGTGGGCTCCTGACTCAGCGCTGGGCTACGGTCTTGGCAACAGCGGAACCTTCGCCGCGGTCGAGCTAGCACAGAGCGATGGCTTTGGTCCCAATCGCTTCTCTCAGCGTGCCACAGCCACCGCACAGTACGAACACAGCGTCGGTGAAACTGGGAAATTCCGGGTCTTGGCCATGACCTACGCCACGCGCTTCCAAAGCCCGGGAGTGCTCCGCGATGACGACTATCAGAGTGGCCGCAAAGAGTTTTTCGATACCTACGACACGCGACAGGGAGGAGATGCCCAGCGGCACACTTTCTCAGCGCAGCTGCAAGGAAAAGTCGGAGTCGTGCAGCTATCGCAGCAGGTATTCGCGACGGTGCGTGACCTACGTATCCGCGAAAACTTTACCGGGTATCAGCAAGATCCGCAGCTGCTTGGACAAAAGAATCGGGGCAGTAATCCGCAGCGCGGCGACCTCCTAGATCAGCACACCAGTGAGCTGACCATCGGTGCCCGCAGCAGCTTGCGCCTAGAGACAAACGTCCTCGGTCAGCTGCAGCGACTAGAGGCAGGCTTTTACGCGCGACATGACTCCACTGAAGCCAGTCAGCTGCGACTGCGCGCGCCAGAGATTGGGGGTTCCCAAGTGACTCCCTACCGCACCGACTTTGACTTCGCGACAGCGGCAACCAACCTCGCGGGATTTCTGGATGCAGAGCTGCACCTCACTCGCTTTGTCACTCTGCGCGGTGGCGTGCGCGGGGACTTTTTCCTGTTCGATGTAAACAATCGCTGCGCCAGCATGAACGTAGTGCAGCCCGGAGCAGAGCTGGATCAGGAGTGCTACAGCATCGATCGATATGGCTACCGAAACCCAAGCGAGCGCCACACCGCCACCGGAATTGCCGTGCAGCCACGCGTCACACTGCAGGTGCAGCCATTCCGGGGTCTGTCCTTTTCTGGCAGCTACGGACACGGCGCACGCTCTGCAGACCCGCTGTTTTTGGCGGACGGAGAAGACGCTCCCTTTGCAAGCATTCGCGCAGCTGAAGGTGGAGCCCTGTTCGGACGCACACTTGGTGCAGTAGAAGTCACTTTACGCGGTGCCGCTTTTTACACCCATGTCAGCGGAGACCTCATCTTCAACCAGACCGTGGGCCGCAACACGCTCTCCGGTGGAACCACGCGAGTGGGAGCCCTGGCCGCAGCGCGCGCAACTTCCTCCTTCCTAGATGCAGCCGTCCATGTCACTTGGGCACGTGCAACCTTTGATGAAGACGGCCTGCTGGTTCCCTATGTTCCGGACTTGGTCGTGCGCTCTGACCTTGCAGCTTTTGGCAAAGTACCTGGCATACAGCTCCTTGGAAAGTCATTTACAGCGTCGGTAGGTCTGGGCTTTACCTATGTCGCACCACGACCTCTCCCACTGTCTGAGCGCGGCGATCCCTACGCCCTTCTGGATCTGTCTGCGCGCGTCCGCTGGCACGCAATTGAGCTGGGACTGGAGATCGAAAACCTCCTAAACCGGCGCTACCGCCAATCCGAGTTCAACTATGTATCCGACTTCCGAAGTCGCGCGTATCCGACGCTGGTAGCCGCGCGACACTTTGTTGCCGGTGCGCCAGTTGGGATCTTTGCCACAGTCACACTCTACTTAGATCAGGCCCTGCAGGGACTCTCCCGTGTCAAAAAGGAGCCTGCAGCAAGTGCCCCAGATCTTCGGAGCGGAACATGACGCAACAGCGCAGCTGGCCAGCTTGGATTGCATGCACTGGCATTGCCCTACTCTGCTCACTAAGCGTCGGCTGCGACGGCACTACGGGACTACGCCGCAGCAGTTTTGCTCTGTATGCCGGGGGAATCGCGCGTCCGGACAGCGGTCCCTTGGTCTTTGACAATGCGCTAGGCTTTCACATTACGCTGCAGACTGCGCGTATCGCAGTGGGACCGGTGTACTGGAATGTGGCACCACCCCTAACGCTAAATCGCCCCAGCCTGTGGCAGCGAGCCCGCAGCTGGCCCCTAGCTGCGCTTATCGGCACGGCCATAGCAGATGAGACGCAAGATCACCTGGGAGGAGGCCGCATCATTGCGCAGGTCACAGCCCGCGCGATCGTGAACACGCTCTCTCCTGAGCTAACTTTGCTGGGACTAGGCGACGGAGTAAGTGAGCACGCCCAGACGGCTGAGCTGTGGCTACTACCAGAAGATGCAGCAAAGCAAAGTGGCACGTTACCTGGAAGTGCGGTTGCCCAGCTAGAGGGTCAAGCAGAGCGCAGCGGCATGACGATTCCGTTCACGGCACTTCTTCCTTTGGATGCGCAAATGGCGGGAGCAGAGCCGCTGCAGCAGCTACGCTCTGTGCGTAGGGTGCCCGCGAACATAGACTTCGGAGCCGAGGGTACTAACCCCGATTTGGAGCTACGAATCGATCCGCGCCCCTGGCTAAACTATGCGGATTTTTCGGATCTTGCAGCGCGCCCGCTGGAAGGAAATACCCATCCGGTTCTGCATGATGATCAAGTCATGCGCGTACTGCAAGCCGGTGTGCGCCAGTCCCAAGGTGTTTATTTTTTCGCGGTCCGGAAGCGCTAACTTTCTACAGCTGCCGACGATAGGTTCGCGATAACTCGCGCCACTTTCAGTGGTGCAAATGGAGGTTCTATGTCCATAAGTGCGCGCCATTTCACTCCCTCCCAACCACATTCCCAACGCACGAAAAAGCATCCTTTTTTGCTCCTCTCTGTCACAGCGGCAGCATTGCTAGTAAGCGCGGGATGCGGCACTGCGATGACCAGCGATCCCCCTGGCGCAAGGACCATCGCAGTCGCAATTACTGGCGAAGACACAGCTGCTGCCGGCTTTCCTTTCAAAGCCAGCCCGGCAGATGGCGAGCTGGTTCTCGTCGATGGCTGGTCGCTTAGCTTTAAGCGCTGGCTGACGGTTGTTGGGAATGTGCGTCTAAACAAGCCCGGCAAAGATCCCGCCCAGCAGCAGCTAGTAGGAGAGCTGGTGGCGCAGCAAGCAGGTCCATTTGTCGTCGACTTGGTCCACCAAACGGTCACACCGCTGTTTAAGTTCACGGCGGCAACGGGCGGAACTGCTCTGGATACTCAAACCCGCTACGCCTTCAGCTTTGATCTGCTACCCGCCACCTCTGCTGCACAAAAAATTGGCTTGGACACGGCAGCTGACGCCGCCTTTGCAGAGATGACACAAAAGGGCTGGTCAAACTACGTAGAGGTAGTCGCAACGCACGCTCCCTACGATGCAGTGCGCGACGGCAATGCTGCATTCATGAACTACCCCACCACCGTCAACTTCAAGCTGGGTTGGGGCGGTACTACTTCGTACTTGAACTGCTCAAACCCTGACAACGGAACCGATGAAGTAAGCAATCGCGGCGTGGCTCCCAAGCAGGATGGAGAGCAGATGGCCAACATCCACATGCACTTGGATCATCCGTTTTGGAACAAGCTGAACACCGAAAATCCACCGATGCGCTTTGATGCCATCGCTGCACGCGCGCCCGGTACCGGTAGCACACGCAGCGTCACCATGACCGACTTAAGCAGCAGCCTGGTTACCAAGCTGACCGACGCCAGCGGCAAAGATGTTCCCGACCGCGCAGTCTTACCGCAAGGCTATCAGCGGGTAGCAGGAGCACTGTCGTACGACGCCAACGGAACTTCAGGAGTCGATACGCTGGACAAGTTCATTGCGTTCTCCTCGCAGGCCATGGCGCATCTAAATGGTGAAGGCCTGTGCTATGTGCAGCGGAAGTAGTAGGGCCTCTGCGCAGTAGTACTGATCAGTTGGCGAATCCCCTCACACTCCTAAACTCAACATAAAAAAGAAGCATCGTCGGCAGTGCTTTTAACTGGCACAGCGACGATGCTTCCTTTTGTATTAGGAGGGATTTAGGAGCGAAGGAAAGTGCGAAAGGAATCTACTACTTGGCCCACTCGCTGTGGAAGGAGCCCGGCATGTCCGTGCGCTCGTAGGTGTGCGCGCCGAACAGATCGCGCTGCGACTGAATGAGATTTGCGGGCAACCGCTCACGACGAATCATGTCGTAATAGCTAAGCGCAGAAGACATTGCCAGCGCCGAAACACCTGCCTGCGCTGCTAGGCCAACGACGCGCCGCCACGACTCTTGACGAGCCCCTAGCTCCTCGACAAACGACGGATCGAGCAGGAGGTTTGGCAGGTTCGCATCGCGATCAAACGCCGCTTTGATGCGTCCCAAAAACTGCGCGCGAATGATGCAGCCGCCACGCCAAATCGAGGCAATCTGGCCAAACGGAAGGTTCCAGCCGCGCGTGCGAGATGCGACCGACAACAGATTCATGCCTTGCGCGTAGCTGCACGCCTTGGCGCAGTACAGTGCCTTGCGTACGTCATCAATCAGGTGCGCTTTGGCGGTGGTATCCATCCGATGCGGGGACGGGCCCCTTAGCACCTTGCTGGCAGCCACTCGCGCCGCCTTCTGCGACGAGATCACCCGCGCATCCACCGAGCACGCAATCACCGGCACCGGCACGCCCAGATCCACCGCATCCATGACCGTCCACTTGCCCGTGCCCTTCATTCCGGAGGCATCCAGCACCTTGTCCAGCAGCTCTCCTTCGCCCTGCGGATCTGCGGTGCGGAAGATGCGCTCACTGATCTCAATTAGGAACGACTGCAGCTCGGTCTGGTTCCACTGCGCAAACACCTCGGCCAGCTCGGCGTTGCTAAGACCACCGACGTTACGGAGCAGATCGTAGGCTTCGGCAATCAGCTGCATGTCGCCGTACTCGATGCCGTTGTGAACCATCTTCACGTAGTGGCCAGAGCCGCCCGGTCCGATGTAGGTCACGCAGGGTCCACCGTCGGGCCCATCGATCTGCGCGGCAATTTTTCGCACCACGGGCTCAAGACGCTCGTACGCCTCACGCGGGCCGCCCGGCATCATCGAGGGACCGTTGCGCGCCCCATCTTCACCACCAGAGACACCCATGCCCAGGTAGTGAATGCCCGCATCCTTGATCGAAGCGGCACGACGCTCGGTAACCGTAAAGTGCTCGTTACCACCGTCGACCAGCAGATCGCCAGGTTCCAGCAGAGGCCGCAGCTTGGCGATGGTGTCATCGACGGGCTGACCCGCCTTGACCATCATGATGATGCGACGAGGACGCTCCAGCGAAGCAACAAACTCTTCGGGCGAGTACGTGCCCGCGACGTTGTGAATCCCTTCGCGCTCGGCCCGCTTCAGGAAGCTATCTACCTTGTCCGTCGAGCGGTTGTAGACCGCAATCGAGAAGCCCTTTTCCGCAATATTGAGGGCCAAGTTCTCGCCCATCACCGCCAGTCCGACAAGACCCACTTCCTGCTTACCCGTGTTCATGAAACATCCTTTCTGATTCCCTAAAGATCGGGAGACGCATCGGCTACTGCAGCTTTAAGTATGCAAAATTTCTCGCAGAGCTGGCGGACCTAGCCAGGGCACCACCGCACCGGTATGCGACTGCACCATTCCGCTGACCACCTGCACCGCGTGTTCGCTGGCTCTCAACGTATCACGCTTGCGTGTACCTGCGCCCCGCTACCCGAGCCAACCCCATCCAGCACCCGCTCCGCCAGCACAGCTGCAACCGGAACGGATCCGCGAATTGGGCCGCCATTTCCAGCGCTTGCAGGGCCAGAAGGAAGACTGCAGGAACGGCGCCGGTTTTCGTCGCTGAGCTGCTTACTACCCGAAGTTTTTTCAACTTCAAAAATACGTCAGCCAAGATACAATACTCAAACCATGAAAGACCTCTACGAAGCCATCGAGCGCCTTACTGCGCAGCTCTCGTTTCGACTGGAGCACATCGCCAAAAAGCGCGGCATTGCCGTAAATTTCTCCGGCTTTACCGTCGGGACAGAGTCGGGCGGCCTACTCCGCTTGTTCTCCACCATGCTGCACCTGCCACGCGGCTATGCAGTTACCTTCTCGCCCCGTCAGGCCCCCGACGAGGATGGCGAGAGCTGGGTCATCGATATCCGCCGCAACGACGGCCTGGTCCGTCGCACCTGGGCCAGTGGCCTGCGGGTGCGCAAAGTAGACGACACCTACGCCACGACTTATGAGGACCGGGTCCTCTCCCGCGAAGACATCGAGTCCATGCTCACCGAGCTAGAGCGCCCCGGCCTGTCCGGCATGTCGCTGGACATCGCCCGCTTGTGGAGCCTGTACCACGGTCGCATGGGCTGGGAGCTAGCCACCCACCTCGACAAGCTGTCCGACGTCGACCACATGGACCGCATCTACGACGCGCTAATCAACGAAGCCAGCCGCGAGTCCGTCGAGGACATGATTCGCAATCCCCCCGCGATTCCCGGCCAGCCCTACTACCGGAAGCCCAAGGCCTAAGCACACCTCGCAGGCCCACACCGAGCCTGCGAGGCGCTCTTCGTCCGCTACTCGACCAGCACCGCGATGTGCGGCATGTTGCGGAACCGCTGCTTGTAGTCGAGCCCATACCCGATCACAAACAAGTCATCGATGGTAAAGCCCAGGTAGTCGATCGGCACCTGCTGCTGCGTGCGCGCGGGCTTGTGCAAAAGTGAGCACAGCTTGACCGACGCTGGCCGCCGCGTCTTTAGGTTCTCTAGCAGGTAGCTCATGGTCAGGCCGGTATCGACGATATCCTCGACGATAAGGACATGCTTGCCCTCGATCGGATGGGTCAGGTCGGCGGTGATCTGAACCACGCCCGAGGTCATCGTCTGATCGCCGTAGCTCTGCAGCGCCAAAAACTCCACCGACAGCGCCGAGGTCGTCTGCCCCAGCTCCCGCTGCGCCAAAAAAATCTCGCGCGTTAGGTCGGCAGCAAACACAAAACTTCCCTTAAGGACAGTAATGACCGTCAGGCTCTTGCCAGCGTAGTCCTGTGCGATCTGACGCCCCAGCTCGGCATTGCGGGCCGCGATCTTCTCGCGCGAAATCAGCTCGCGCAGGTTCGGTTCAATCAGCGCAGCAGAGGGACTTGCGGTGGACATGGTGGGTCATCTCCAAGTGATTCGTGGCACAACAAAAGTGGTTTTAGCGACGCAGCAGCCGATCCGTTTTGCGACTACACAAACGAGTTATTGATGACCTCTCCCAGACCGCCGCCGCCGGGCACGATGTAGTGGTGCTCGGTCAGGCCACGCTCGCGCTCCCAGTGCGTCCCCGGCGTCGTTGCCAACACTTCTGGAGACGACAGCCCACGATCTAAGCGCAGCGCATAGACCGACACTTCCGGGTGATGGGTGGTGACGTGCCGCAGGTACTCAGGCGTAACGATCAAGTGAACCGCCAACACCTTGCCGGGCGTTCCTCCAACCTCCTGGCTGTAGTGACGGAGCACGCGGCTTACGGTGCTGCCCGTGGCGCCCATCGGGTCGGGAATCAGCATCATCGCGTTACTAACGCCGCCGCCGATCTTTGAGGCATAAAGCCCCGCGCCAGTCACCCGCCCGTCGGTATCCAGCGTGCGGCCCAGCGCCAAGTGGTCCTGCCGAACCCCTGCCGGCTCCAGCACCTGGTTTAGGAAGTCATAGCTGACCTGCGATGGAAGAAGACCAGCGCGAGCCAGCGCCACCACCACTGCCGGCGTGTGTCGAGCAATCAGCTCTCCGGTATACACGCCGTGAGGAGTCGCTTCGATCATGCGCGTCGGCACACTGGCCAGCTCGCGCGGAAACTCGGCGGCGACGACCTCGTGAACTAGGACGCGATACAGCTCGACCAGCAGGCGATTGACCTCCGGCTGCACCGTCCCTTGCGCACACAGCTTCGCCAGCAGCGACAGCGATAGCGGGTCCCTCAGGATGTGAACCTTGGGTCCGTAGTGATGTTGGATTTCGGATGGAGTGTACGGAACTTGAGTGAATTGGCAGTCAGCTGTGGTCATGGCGGGGCGGAGCCTAGCCACCACGCATTGACCGGTCAAGCCTCACCTTTTGTCGTCGAGAATCCCCACAAAAGCGGCCTGCGCAGTCCGCATTGGGAACTTAGCTGCGCCGATGCACGCTAGATGGCGACGCCTGATCGGTAGCCAGCATCACCAGCTCGCTGATGTTGACGTGCGCAGGTCGCGTCACGCAGTACAGCACCGCATCGGCCACGTCGTCGGGAGTCATCGGCGTTACGCCTTGGTAGACCTTGTGCGCGCGCTCGGCATCGCCACGAAAGCGCACCTGGCTAAACTCCGTCTCGACCATGCCCGGGTCCACCGAGCTTACGCGAATCGCCGTCCCCAACAGGTCGTGCTTCAAGCAGTCGTTCAGCATCCGCACCGCCGCCTTGGTCGCGCAGTACACGCCGCCGCCCGGATAGCTCTTCTGACCCGCGATCGAGCCAATCTGCACCACATGCCCGCGGTCACGCGCCACCATCCCCGGCAGCACCGCCCTTGTGACATAGAGCAGGCCCTTGATGTTGGTGTCGATCATCTCGTCCCACTCGCGCACGTCGCCCTGCTGCAGCTTATCGAGGCCGCGCCCAAGTCCAGCGTTATTGACAAGGATGTCAATATCCTGCCACTCCGTCGGTAGCCCCGCAATCGCGGCCTGTACGGCAGAGGCATCACGCACATCTAGCTGGATGCACAGCACGTCTTTGGCACCCAGCGTGCGCAGCTCCTCGGCCAGGGCCGTCAACCGCTCGGTCCGTCGCGCAGCTACGATTACTGCAGCCCCCGCCGTCGCAAATGCCCGCGCGCAAGCCGACCCAATGCCACTGGAGGCGCCCGTCACCAGCGCCACTTTTCCGTTCAAAGTCATCGCCATGGTGTCCGCATCATGTCCGAGTAGCTGCGCCTCTGGCAACCGCTGCAAACATCGCGCGCCGAGCGTTCGCTTGGCATGATGCCGCCCATGCCGACCCCGCCCCGTCCATCCGCCCAAGCTGCCCAGCCCGTGCAGCCGCAGCCTGCTTCGTCTCCACAAGCCACCTATACCCAGCGCCTCTCCGAAGCACGCGCCGAGGTCAACCGCTGCGAGAGCCGGGCCCGCGTCCTTGGGCTGCTGCGACTGCTGTGCTTTTTTCTGACGCTGGCTGCTGCAACTGCGGCTTATGACGGCTGGCCAGAAGGGGTAAATAGCTCACTGCTGTGGGCGATCTCAGGCGCGGCGCTGGTTTCGTTCGTGGTGCTGGTGCTGCGCCATGATGCGGTGCTGCAGATGCGCGATCGCGCTGCCCATCGCGCCCAGGTCAACCAGCAAGGCTTGCGACGGCTCGACGGTAGCTGGGCCAAGCAGCCGCTGCTCACCGGGGCCTCGGCACTCAAGCTGGAGCCGCGCCCGCAGTACGCCACCGACCTAGACCTCTCGGGCCCAGGCTCGCTGCTGCATCTACTGGAAGCGGCGCGCACGCCCTTTGGCGATCAGGCCTTGTATGCCAGCCTCAATCGCGCGATGGCTCCAAGTGCCCGCGTTGAGGAGGCCATGTCTCGACGGGATGCGGTGCGCGAGCTAGTCACTAAGCTGCCCCTGCGCCAAGAGCTTGAAGTCAGTGCGCAAAAGCTGCGCGCAGGCAACCGTCCGCCGCCAAACCCCGAGCCATTTCTGCGCTGGGCAGAGGGCTCCGAGCCGCTGTCGCACAGCTGGTCGCTGGTGCGACTGCTGCCGCTGATCACCGTGCCGCTCCTGGTCCTGCATACGCTGATGCCGGCGCTGAAGCTGGGACCGTGGGCATTGGGGCTGGTGCTGGTGCAAGTTGCCGTCATGTTGGCGACGGGAATGAGTATTAACAATCTTGTCAATATCCTGTCACTGCGTGAGCAGGGCGTGGCTGCGTACTCAGAGATGCTAAGTCAGCTGGCCCAAGAGCCGCTGCAGGCTCCGGACAACATGGCGTTGCAGGCGCAGCTGCGACAAGACGGACTCGATGCGGCGGCGCAGCTGCGGGTCCTTCATGATCTGTGCGGCTATCTGGAGCTGCGTCGCCATCCGCTGCTGTGGCTGCCGGTCAACGGCCTGCTGCTGTGGGACTTGCACTTCGCCATCCGCATCGCTCGCTGGCAGCAGCAGGTAGGGCCCGCTGTAAGGCGCTGGCTGCTCACTTTGGGAGAGTTTGAGGCGCGCGCCACGCTGGCGACGCTGGGCTTTGACAACCCCGACTGGGCCTGGCCCGAGCTAAAGGCGGGACCGCCGCTGCTAACCACCGTTGGATTGGCACATCCGCTGCTGCTGCAGTCGCGACGGGTAGGCAACGACATCACGCTGCCGGGAGCGGGGCGCGCGTGGCTGGTGACCGGCTCGAATATGTCGGGAAAGAGCACGATGCTGCGCTCAATTGGACTGCTGCAGGTGCTTGCCCACGCCGGCGCACCGGTCTGTGCCCAGGCCGCGACGCTGTCACCGCTCCGCCTGCGAACCGTCATGCGTGTCGATGACAACGTGCTGTCCGGGGTGTCGCACTTTTATGCAGAGCTACTGCGCCTAAAAGAGACGATGGATGCGGCGCAGGAAGACGGAGCCCCGCTGTGCTATCTGCTCGACGAGATCCTGCACGGTACCAACACCCGCGAGCGTGAGCTGGGAGCGCGCCTGTGCATCAAGACGCTGTGCCAGCGCGGGGCCATGGGCGCGGTGTCGACGCACGATCTGAGCCTGGCCAGCCTCGAAGCAGAGACGCAGGGCGCGGTCCACAACGTCCACTTCTCCGAGACGGTGACGGCGGAAGCGATGACCTTTGATTACCGACTGCAGGAAGGGCCGGTGCAGACGACCAATGCGCTGCGGCTCATGCGGCAGCTGGGCATTCAGCTCGACTGGCAGCTGGAGCCAGAAGCGACGAGCCTAACCCCTGAGCCGGTAACGCCGACTTCTACGTAGGACCAGCATCTACCTACATACGAGCTAATAAGGAAGGATTTGCTCTTCTAAAAAAAGGTGCATTGACAGCCGCGCATCGCTCCTTAGCTTGGCAAGCAAGACCTCGTGACCAAGATTTGAAGACATGACAGCTGCGTGAGGCATGTTGCCCACGCTTTGAGAACCCGCTGGGAGCGATGGCCCCGGCGAGAGGAGAGAACGATGTACCCAGGTCTGATCTTTTGGTGGAAGCAGAGTCGTCAGTGTGGACCGCAGCAGCAGTGGGCCGGTTGCGGAGTCGGAGCCGAGTCGAGAGGACGACAGCCCCGCGCCAGTACTGCCGATGAATCAAGTCCCTCTGGAGCAAGCGAGAAGCCACGTTCGGAGGGCTCTCACGGCGCTGACTGGGGATTCCATGCTGCGGCAGGCGATGGCTGCGGCGAGTCCGGTGGCGGCTTTGGCGTACGTCGCCCGCTGCGGTTTTTGGCTTATAAGCTCGACCTATCGGATGTGCAGGTGGCGGAGCTGGCCCGCATCCTTAACGACCTCAAGACCGAGCGCGCTCAGGCTGAGGTAGATGACCGGCGGGCGTTGGCGGCACTGGCCGACTCGGTGGCACAGAGCGCGTTCGACGAGGCCAAGGCGCAGCAAGCCGCGACGCAGCGTGTGCAGAGTGAGCAGCGACTACAAGATGCTGTGGTCAAAGCACTGGCCAAGATTCACGCCTTGCTAAGCGACCAGCAGCGGGCGCACCTGGCCTATCTCATTCGCACTGGGACGCTGACCCTCTAGTGGCCACGCCCTCTTGCCACGGCGCTGAGCCGTTCTGTCGGCCAGCTGTCACCTATAGGTGGCAGTCAGAGCTGTACGACGAGCGGCTTTTAGGCCGAGCCGATGCGCCAGATCGCGCCAACTTGGCAACACTGCAGTTTTTTTTTACAGAAGAACTGCTGCAGGATGTCGAGCGCAGCGCACGGGCATCGTACAATGGTCGGCAGAACAAGCTGAGTCTGGCAACCTACAGGCAAGTAGTACAGCGGCCAGCCAGGCAAGAGGGCGATGACGACAAATTTAGTGACGAAACAAGGCTTTTAAAATCGCGTAACAAACCAGTCCGGCGGCTTGCTGTCGGGACGTGGACGGCTCTGGAAGCTCCGCAGTGCGCGGCCAGAGAAAACGAGGACCCCCATGTTTGAACCCAAGTCGAGTCACAACGAGTTTTCGCCAGAGCTTCCGGTGCTGCCGCTGCGTAACCTCAGCCTGCTGCCCGGTGTCACCATGTCGATCGAAGTCGGTCGCAAGAGCTCCCTGCGCATGCTGGAGCAGGTGGTGAAGCAGCATCCACCGACGCTGCTCGTGGCCGTGCAGCGCGACCCTCAGACGGAAGATCCGCAGGCTGCGGACCTCCACCCGATTGCGGTCCAAGCCGAGGTGCTCAAGGTGGTGCGCACCGGGGCCGAGAAAGTCACGGCGGTGCTCAAAGGCGAGCGTCGTCGTCGCTTTGAGGTCCTGCATACCGAGCCCTACTTGATCGCTCGCTCGCTGCCAGTGATCGAGCAAGGCGCGGATGCGGTCGAGACCATCGCGCTGGCGCTGACGGTCAAAGACACCGCGCAGAAGCTGGCGGCGCAGATTCAGCTGCCCGATGCGGCCCGGTCGGTGATGCCAGTGCTAGAGCAGACTCGTGAGCCGGGACTGCTGGCTGATCTGTCGAGCGCGCTCCTCGATATTCCGCAGACGGAGCGCCTGCTGCTGCTGCACCAAATGGATGTAAAGGCGCGGCTGAACTCAGTGCTGGCGATGCTGCAGCGCCAGACCGAAGTAATGAGCGCCAAAGAGCGCATCGACAAGCAAGTCCAGAATGAGTTTGCCCGTCGTCAGCGCGAAGCGGTCTTGCGCCAGCAGATGAAGGCGATTCAAGAAGAGCTTGGCGAAGGCGACAGCGACAAGGATCTGGCGCAGTTTAGCGAGCGCATCCTGCAAGCCAACATGCCCGCCGAGGCTGAGAAGGTGGCCCGCAAGCAGCTCGACCGCCTGCGCAACATTCCGGAAGGCTCACCGGAGGGCTCGATTCAGCGAACGTATTTAGAGTGGCTATGCGACCTGCCGTGGGACAAGCGGACCGACGACAAGCACGACCTGGCAGCGGCACGCGCAGTGCTGGAAGCTGACCACTGGGGCCTCGCCAAGGTCAAAAAGCGCATCGTCGAGTACTTGGCCGTACGCAAGCTGGCCCCGAACAAGAAGGGACCGATCCTGTGCCTCGTGGGACCTCCGGGCGTTGGTAAGACCTCGCTGGGTCGCTCGATTGCGACGGCGCTGGGCCGTAACTTCAGCCGAATTTCGCTGGGTGGCGTGCGCGATGAGGCCGAGATCCGAGGCCACCGTCGCACCTATATCGGAGCGCTGCCCGGTCGCATCCTGCAGACGATGAAGCGGGTTGGAAGCAAAAACCCTGTCATCCTGCTCGATGAGATCGACAAGCTCGGGGCCGATTACCGAGGCGATCCATCGTCGGCGCTGCTGGAGGTCTTGGACCCAGAGCAGAACAACTCGTTCTCGGATCACTACCTGGAGGTGCCCTTCGATCTGTCGGAGGTTATCTTCATCGCGACGGCCAACACGCTGGAGACGGTGCCAATGGCACTGCTCGACCGCATGGAGGTGATCGAGATTCCAGGTTACACGCTGTCGGAGAAGCAGAAGATTGCCGAGCGCCACCTGTTTCCAAAGCAGGTCATCGAGCACGGCCTCAAGCCGGGTCAGATGCAGCTCACAGAGCCAGCCCTGATTGAGGTCATCGACCGCTATACGCGAGAAGCCGGCGTGCGTAACCTGGAGCGAGAGCTTGCGACCATCATTCGTGGCGTGGCCATGAAAGTGGCCGAGCAGCTCTCGCCGGTGGTGGACGACAAGCCACCGATCGTGGTCGATAAGGAGGATGTCTCAACGCACCTTGGACCGGTGCGCTTCTATCACGACATCGCCGAGCACACCTCGATGCCGGGCGTGTCAACGGGCCTAGCCTGGACGCCAGTGGGCGGAGACATTCTGTTTATCGAAGCCACCGCGATGCCGGGCAAGGGCAAGCTGGTCCTAACCGGCAAGCTGGGCGACGTCATGAAAGAGTCGGCTCAGGCCGCGCTGTCTTGGGTACGCGCACACTGCGCCGAGCTGGGTATCGACCCAGGCTTCTTCGAGGTCATCGATATCCACCTGCACGTGCCGCAGGGCGCGATCGCCAAGGACGGTCCGTCGGCGGGTAACGCGCTGCTCTCGGCGATTGTGTCGCTGCTCACCGGGCGCCGAGTACGCTCCGATGTGGCGATGACTGGTGAGATTACGCTGCGCGGAGCCGTGCTGCCCGTCGGTGGTATCAAGTCCAAGGTGCTTGCGGCTCACCGCGCTGGCATCAAGACCGTGGTCCTGCCCGAGCGCAACGCCAAGGACCTCATCGAAGTGCCCGAGGAAGTGCGTAACGAGCTGACGTTTGTGCCCGTCAACAACGTCCGCACCATGCTCGATACCGTGCTGGAGAAGACGGCCCTGTCCAAGCCGCTAAGCCAGTCGGTTACGGCAGAGATTGTCAGCGACGTACTCACCGGCGTCCCAGGCACGGCTTCAGCAGCACCGCGCTAGCCTCCGTCGAGAATTCCTAAACAGCCAGTCGTTCGTCCCCGTAAGCCCATCGGTTCAGTCCGGTGGGCTTTTTCTTTTTCGCACCCGCCTCCTTCATTTTTTTCATGATTCCTGCGCGCAGGATGTGCCAATTGCTGCGACACCTGCATCCAAGTAGGTACAGGTCGTTTTCCGTCTCACACTCCAGCTCGCTAGGTGCTCTCTTGGCCAGAATGCTCCCCATCTCGCTACGCGGCGCGCAGACCCATAACCTCAAGTCGGTAGACCTGCAGCTGCAGCCGGGTCAGCTGGTGGCGCTGACCGGGCCGAGTGGTGCCGGTAAGTCCTCGCTGGCCATGGACACGCTGTACGCCGAAGGCCAGCGCCGCTTCGTCGAGAGCTTCAGCCCCTATGCCCGCCAGTTCCTCGAGCGCCTGCAGCGACCCCCAGTCGAGCACCTAGACCCAATCGCCGCGACAGTAGCCGTCGATCGCCGCGCGCCCGTTAAGTCAAGTCGCTCCACCGTCGCCACCATGGCCGACCTAGAGCCTTATCTGTCAGCTCTGTTTGCAGCAGAGGCGGTGCCGCTATGTCCCAGCTGTAACGTCCCCGCGATCGAGCTCTCTGCAGCTGAAGCGACCCGTCGCCTGCTGGCCCAGTTCGATGGTCAGCGCGTCCTTGTCAGCTATCCGCTCAAGCGCAGCTCGCTACTCGATCCGGCGGCCCTGCAGCGCGAGCTACTTGCCGATGGACGCAGGCGGGTCCTACTAGGCGGCACGGTACACGAGCTGGAAGGACTCGACGCACAGGCTCTTACCGCTGCGGATGCCTGCGTAGTCGTCGACCGCGTGGCGGTGTCAGCGCGAGAGCGGCGCCGCCTTCAAGATGCGCTCGATCAAGCCATGAGCCAAGGCGGGCGCGCTCATGTTCAGCTACAGCCAGCGACGGACATGGCCGCTGACGCGACCCCATCTGGCTAT
>ERZ795056.2873-NODE-2873-length-18792-cov-27.731921_pt1 | contig 18792 bp, 13 predicted proteins | sample MGYA00375140_ERZ795056 | MGnify/ENA primary metagenome ERZ795056 (study PRJEB30185, sample SAMN05720227) | activated sludge metagenome | isolation source: Anaerobic digester | place: USA | collected 2015-03-09 ... | reverse complement strand
GTTGCGCGTCCGGTGCCTGTTGCCGCTCCGGTTGTCAGTGCAGCCCCAGAGACAAGGCCAGCTCCGGTAGAGGCGAAGCCTGCCACTGCCAAGCCCGAGTTGGAAGTCAAAGCTAAGGTTGATACCGCTCCTGCTGCTCGCCCTCAGCCAGCTCCGGTGGTTGCAGCCAAGCCAGAGGTTCCAGCACCAGCGGCCAAGTCTGAGCCGGCGGCCCCCGTGGTAGCGAAGACCGAGCCTGCGCCTGTTGCTAAGGCCGAGGTCGCTCCTGCTGCCAAGGTGGAGCCGATGGTCGTAGCGCCCAAGCTGGAGCCTGCAGCAGCTACTACCAAGCCTTCCGTTGTTACGGCGAAGGTCGAGTCACCAGCTCCTGCCAAGGTGACGCCGCCTGTGGTCAGTCAGCCCGCGGCGGTTGCACCGGTTGTAAGTTCGAAATCAGTGGCGCCGCTTGTGACGACCGTGGTGAAGGAACCGACCGCGGTGGTCGAGGCCCCTGCCAAGCCCGTGCCTCCGGTCGCAAAGAGTGAAGAGCAGGCTGCTAAGCCAGCGGTGGCTCCAATTGCGGCACGTCCGACTAAGCCAACTGAGCCTGTTGCTAAGCCTGTGGCGGCTGCACCGTCTGAGCAAGCGCGCAAAGTAGAAGAGCCAGCGCGCAAGCCCGAGCCGCAAGCAGAAGCTGCAGCGCCATCGCGAGTCTTTGTTACTGCACAGACGCGTCGGGCCAGTGAAGGACTGGGTCCAACGGGTCGAGTGATTGACCTTGCGGCCTTTCGGCCTCCCGCTCCGCCACCGCCCAAGCCAAGTGCCGAGAGTCCTCGCGCTGGCTTTCGTGAGCCCGATCCTGCTGCTGCTCGTGGACCTCGCCAAGAAGTTACCGGTGAGCGTCTGCGCCAGCCGCCAAAGCAGCAAGTTACGATGCGCGCTGGGGCCAAACAGAAGCCGCAGGTGGGTCGCAAAGCCAAGTCGACGCAGATCACCACCGCAGCTGAGCACAAGCGTGTGGTTAAGATGGACGAAGCCATCGTCATCGCCGAGCTGGCGCGACAGATGGGCCTTAAGGCAACCGACGTTCTCAAGAAGATTTGGGAGCTTGGGATGCGCAGCGTGATGATCAACTCGCCGATCGACTTCGATACGGCGCAGCTGGTTGCCACCGAGTTTGACTGGCGCGTCGAGTCCACCGCCTTCCAAGAGCAGAGCGTGGTATCCGACGTCGCTGACAACGCTGAGGATCTGTTGCCGCGTGCCCCGGTCATTACGATCATGGGCCACGTCGATCACGGTAAGACCTCGCTGCTGGATGCCATCCGCAATGCCAACGTGGCAGCGGGTGAGGCGGGCGGTATTACCCAGCATATCGGTGCTTACAAAGTCAGCTCGACGCAGGGCGACGTGGTGTTCCTGGATACTCCAGGCCACGAGGCCTTCACCGAGATGCGTGCCCGTGGTGCGCAGGTTACTGATATCGTCGTCCTGGTGGTCGCTGCCGACGACGGTGTGATGCCGCAGACGGTGGAAGCACTAAATCACGCCAAAGACGCTGAAGTGCCAATCATCGTCGCGGTAAACAAGATCGACAAGCCAGGTGCGCAGCCGGATCGCATCCGTCAGCAGCTCTCGGCGCACGGGCTGCAGCCTGAAGAGTGGGGCGGCGACACGATCTATGTGGATGTCTCGGCACGTACCAAGCTGGGCATCGACAAGCTGCTAGAGATGCTGGCGCTGCAGTCCGACGTGATGGAACTGAAGGCCAACCCGAACAAGGCGGCTCGTGGCTCGGTCGTGGAAGCGCGAATGGATGCCAAGCGTGGCTCGGTGGCCACGGTGCTGGTGCAGGAAGGTACGCTCAAGTCGGGCGATATCGTCTGCGTCGGCGAAGAGATGGGCAAAGTGCGCGCCATGATGGACGACAAGGGTCGTCAGCTGACGACGGCAGGTCCATCAACTCCGGTCGAGGTCCTGGGTCTGTCGGGTGTACCGCGCGCTGGTGAAGTCCTCAATGTTGTCACCGACGAGCGCGCCGCCAAGGAACTGGTTGAGTTCCGTCGCACCCGCCGCATTGACAAAGAGCGCGCCAAGGCCGGTCCCGTGTCGCTGGACAAGCTCATGGACGCGATGAAGGCCGGCCTCAAAGAGCTGAAGGTCATCCTCAAGTCCGACGTGCAAGGCTCGGCAGAGGCGCTATCGAGCGCACTGCAGAAGCTGTCCACCTCGCAAGTCAAGGTTACGGTCATTCAGTCGGGCGTCGGCGGTATTACCGAGACCGACGTAAACTTGGCCAAAGCCGGCAACGCGATCATCATCGGCTTCCATGTTCGTCCCGCTGGCAAGGCCAACAGCCTCGCCGAGCAAGAGGGTGTCGATATCAAGCTGTACGACATCATCTACGACGCTCTGGATGACGTGAAGCGCGCGATGGCGGGTCTGCTCGCGCCGGTGAAGCGTGATAAGCAGCTTGGCAAAGCCGAAGTTCGCGAGCTGTTTAGCATTCCCAAGATCGGTGTGGTCCTGGGCTGCCATGTCACCGAGGGTGTGATTAAGCGTGCTGCGCTGATTCGCTTGGTTCGTGACTCGGTGCTGGTACATACCGGCAAGCTCGGCTCGCTGCGACGCTTCAAAGACGACGTGCGCGAAGTCCTTCAGGGCTACGAGTGCGGACTTACCATCGACGGCTATCTCGATGTGAAGCTCGGCGACGTGATCGAGTGTTTTGAAATCGAAGAGACCGCCGCCACGCTAAGCTAGTCATAGTTCCCGCGTAGTCTGATCGCTACGCGGGATGTCCCGCCCCCTTCGTTAGAAATCTCCCATACGAGAAACCATGGTCGTCGGTGTTTGCCGCATCAGCTTGATGATCGAAGAGAGCCAGTCTCTCAAGGACAAGCGCGCGGTCTTGCGTCGCATCAAGGATCGCGTCCAGCAAAAGTACAACTGCGCCATCGCTGAGGTCGGTGATCCTGACACCTGGCAGTCGGCGCAGCTGGGCTTCTGTGTGGTCAGCAACGAGCGCGGCTTTACGCAGTCGATGGTGCAAAAGATCCTGCAGTTCATCGATGACTTGGCGCTGGCCAAGCTGGTGGACGACGAGCAGGACTACATCGACTACGGCGAGGGCGAGATGGAAGGCGTCTCGCGCGGGGAGTACAGCCACTGGGAGCCCGACGAGCCGTCGCCACCGACCTCGGCTCGGGTGATTCGCCCGCCCAAGAAGGTCGAAGTGGTCGACTATCCGTGGGATAGTGCTGCCCCACTAGCGACGGAATCGCATCCAGCTGTGGGCGACGGCGCGACCGCTGCCGAGCACAAGCAAGCTGTGGATCGCAAAGACTGATGGTGGGGCAGGTCGCAAGGGCACCGTCGGGCTTTGGGCTGTTCCGTCTGGGGCTGCTCTGTCTTTTGACTAGTCTTGGCTGCGGCGGAGTGAACGTGCAAAGCGCAGCGCGGCTGTCGCAGCAGGCGCTGCAGGCCACGCAGTCGCTGAGCGTGCAGCTGGAAGGGACACGGCAGGGGCTGCTGACCTATGTAGAAGGGCAAGCTCTGGCGTCGCCGCTAATTGGCACGGAGCCGCTGTCTAAGTCGGCGCTTTGTCACCTGCAGTCCGTGCAGCAGAGCCTGCGCCTGCGCTTGCGTGTCGTCGGCAAGCTGTCGCTAGCCTACGAGCACATGCAAGAGCTTACCCAAGCCGCTCAGCAGAGTGAGTCCGAGTCGATCCTGGATAACCTCATGGTTGAGCTGGACCGCGCCGACTACCTAACCGACCCACCGCTGGTCGAGGGCTGCCCCGAACAACCAAGTGCTGTCAGCCCCAAGCCGCCGGAGCTAGGTCAGCCTGCACAGGTATCGCAGCCCGGCCTGCGCGTCGGCCTATCGAAAGGCAAGACGCTCGAGCTAGCCAGTCAAAAAATTCGTCTCGTGCTCGCCCAGTTGGTGACGCTGCTGCGCGCCGAACTGCCACTTTATGTCTCGGTCCAGCAGCAGCAGCTTCAGTCGCGACAAGTGCTGGCGCGGGCGCTGCTGGTGCGCGGACTGCTTACGCCGGGCGAGCTTCTGACCAACCAGCTGGCGGGCCTGGGACTGCGCTGGGACGAGCTGGCCTTTTCGCAGCAGAGCGCAACCTTCACTGCCCAGCAGAAGAAGGATTTGCAAGCGGCCCTCGTCGCGGCTCTGCAGCAGCGGGGTCAGCAGCTGCGCCTTCAAGAAGCAGCGCGGCTGGAGCAGCATGTGCAGATTCTCGAAGCGCTCGCGCGGCAACACGTCAGCCTAGAGCGCGGTCAGCCGCTGGATTTTCGCACTGTAGCGGCGCTGCTGGTTCCTGTGCTGCAATCGATCAATCTGCCCAGTAGCTCCTCGGGGGGCGCCTCGGTCTGTCCGACCCGCTAGGAGCCCGGCCCTAAGGAGCTACCGATGCCGACTGCGAGCCCGCACGCTGAATATCTGGCCGCCATTCAAGCCGTCTACAACTGTCTAGAAAACGACTTCGACACCATCTATCAAGCGACTGAGACCGTCGAAGAGCGCCAGACCTTACGCAACCTGCATGCTGCGGCCCGCGATGCATACTGGCGGGCCGCAGCGACGCAGCTTGCCGACAATAACCCCATCGTGCGCGACATCTACGACGATCTGGTCCGCGCCAATCAAGAGCTACGCGACCTGTTGGCCAATCTACAGCGAGCTGAAGCGCTGCTAAGGCTGATGACTCAAGCGGTGAGGTTGGCGGGGGCGCTGGTGACGCTAGCGACTGTGGCCTAGCGATAACTGCAATTGAATGAGAATCTTATTTACCAATCAACACGCCGACGAATGTTGCAGTATTAATCGATAATTAGCGCAGTTAATTGATAAATAAATATTACGAGATAGTCGAAAAATTCTATTCGACCGACTGTTCTTTGGGCGGAGCTGCGGCTTTGTCTTCTTCGGCGGTATTGGCCTGAGGCTCGGCCTTCTTGCGCTTGTTGATCATGTTCTGCCGGTCCGCACCCGTCAGCGTGTCGATCGGTCCCGAGGTCGGTGACTTCTGATCAGACCAGTGCGACATCAGCACAGCGGCGGCACTGCTGGATGCCCGACTCTGAGGTGGCTCGGCGGTGTCATGCGCTTGCAGGGCCTGCGGGGCCGGGTCGCTACCGTCAGCATCGTCAGAGTTGTGCGCGTGCTTCTTCTTAACGATGCGCTCGACGCCTTGGCTGAGCACCGCGAATGGGTCTTTTTGGTGGGCTTGGTCGTGTTTTAACGACATGGCGTCCGTCCCTCTGCCTGCAAGTGAGGCGCTGCCGCTCGGGCGCTACGTAATAGTGCGTAGCCAGACCTAGCGCAGGCGCGTTACCCCATTATCGGCTGGTTCGGACCAAGGTTGTGCCGACATCCACGACAGCGTCGGCGGGCGCGACATCAGCGCGGTAGCGTGACCAGCTCCCCGCGCAGTGGCAGCCCCTCTGGCGTCGCCCAGTAGCGCTCGAGCTCAAGAAGACGCAGCTTCGGGTCGTGAGCGATCAGCGCCAGGTGGCTGACCAGCTCCGGGCTTGGGTTGCCAGCTCCGGCGCGCAGCCGCGAGAGGTAGCCCTGAGACAGCCCAAGCAGCGTCTCTAGCCGTCGCTGCGAGATATGCGCGGTGACAGCATCAATCGCCTGTCGCGCGCGCTGCTGCAGCACCTGCTGGTACGTCTGCCGCAGCAGCGGCTCCAGCGCCTGTCCCGTCGCTTCGTCCAGATACTCCGCGTGGCAGCGGCCACAAGTCGGAATGCCAAAGTCGTCCGGGATCGGCAGCGCAGCCATATTGCGATAGCGCATGGTACGCCCCGGTCGCGCGCGCTTGCGCACCGCCTTGGCTCCACACTTTATGCACTTATAAGTAGCTTCTTGAGTCATTGCCGATGAGCAATCGCCCTGAGTCCGGTCGACGCTTAGGCAGTCTCTATTTGCGGCTTTTCCACTGTCAAGGATAGTTATTTTGCTTGGTTAATCCGTATTGTTTGTGCAGATAGCGCGCTATTAATTAGTAAATAAATACGCTCGGTAAGCGCTGTGAAAAAGTGCGTTTTGCTAAATATCAGCACTATAAATAAGAGTTAATCCAAAAATGTTGGACTCAATACAACATTTTGAGGCCATTGATAACTAATTTGGGTCAGATAATGTGCGCTGGTCGGCCCTGCTTCGACGACAGATCGAGGTTGGAAAGCGGCAGTTACGCCAAAGAAATGCCACTGAGAACAGACCAAAACACTCAAAGTCAGCCACGGTGGTCGCTGGACTTGATGAAAAAAGTTGCCGACCAGCACAGCTATATTCATCACCTCAGCAGATTTTGGATTGAATCTGATCTCTCCTCAGAAATCAGTTTGGCAGTCGCGACGCCGAGCATCGCTCAGCAGGTGGCGTGGGCGCGCTCGCTGGTGCAGCAGCTTCATCCTCAACACTTTCAGCACACCGTTTGTCGTGATGGCGAACCCGCCGATCAATATCTGCTGCCGTTCTCCACTGAGCTGGTGCTGGTCGAACTGCAACTGCAGGAGTTTTCTAGGGGCCAGCGCCTGGTTGTGGTGTGGCTGTCGCGCAGGCCAGCGGCGGAGCGCTAATCGTCCGCCTGTAGCCAGCGCGAGCGTCGGCCCTGAGGATGCTAAATCGCGCGACGTGGGCCCGAGAATTCGGCTAGGCTCTGGCCGCCATGGCCGTCCGGGTTCGTCACCACGTCAATCCTCTTCGTCTGCGACTGATGCACATTGCGCCGTCGCGTCTGCAGCTACCCGTCGACGCTCCTAAGGCGCTGGAGGTCGAGCTGGGCTGTGCCGATGCGCAGTTTCTGTTTCAAAAAGCGCGGGTCGACAGCCAGACCAGCTACATCGGCGTGGAGCTGCGCGAGCCGCTGGTCGACGACGTAAACCAGCGCGCCCAGGCTGAAGGGCTGCCGCATCTGCGCGCCGTGTTCGCTCACATCAATGTTGATTTGCCGTCGCTGTTTGCTGAGCACAGCGTGCGCCGGTTTTTCATCAACTTTCCCGACCCGTGGTTTAAGCGCGCGCAGCACAAGCGCCGAGTGGTAACGCCCGAGCTGGCCGAGGTCCTGTGTCAGCTGCTACAGCACGACGGCGAGCTGTTTTTCCAGAGCGACATCTGGGATCTGGCGCTGGATGCGATGGCGGTGCTGGAGTGCTGCCCGCTGCTGTACAACGTCGCTGGCGAATGGTCGTTTCTGCGCCAAAATCCCTACGGCGCCGTCTCGCAGCGTGAGGAGCGAGTGACCGCTTTTGGCGATCCGGTGTGGCGCATGCTCTATCGGCTGCGCGAAGGCCGCGAGGTTCAGCCGGCGCGGGCACTTAGTAGCGCAGTGGCAGACGGAAGCCTGCTTGGAGCTTGAAGCGGTTGATGGTGTCTTCCAGGAAGCTAAAGCCGCGCTCGATGCGCTCTAGGCTGAGCTGACTGACGGATAGATCGGAGAGCTGCAGCTCGCCAAAGCCGCGATAGCGCGCCGCTGCGTTGCCGAGGATGCCCCACTCTGCTAGGCCGCACATGCGGACGTAGAGCCCAAACCGCTTGCACAGCTGCAGGTCAAAGGTACTGACGCCAAACTGAATGCGCACGGTATCGAGGCGCAGCTTTTCGCGCAGCGGGTCCGCCACTTGATTGGTCAGCAGCTGACTGGTGACTAGCTTCGCAGCCGGATCGCCATACTCCAGCGCGCGAGAGCCTGTACCGGTGGAGACCGACGTCGGCGTGACCTGCGCGCGACCGCCGCGAATGCTGTCGGACAAGTCGCCGAGCAGAAGGTAGCTGGCGCAGTCGGCGGTCGACATCCCTTCCGACGACAGGCACTCCACTTTTAGCTCGCGCACGCGTCCGCGCAGGGCCAGCTCGATGTTGCGCTGCTGATCGTTTTGATCGAAGTCGCGCGCGCCACCTCGGACATCGACAAACGGCGTATCGGGCCAGCGTGCGCTGTCGGAGAACTCGATCTTGCTGTCGCCTTTGACTTGAAACTCACCGCGCAGACCGGGCACAAAAAAGACGCCGCTGTCGACGCGGATGACGCCGCCCATGGCGATGTCTTCAAGCGGACCGTTGACGGTGAAGCGAGTCGTGGCCAGGCGCAGGTCGGCGATGTTGTTAAAGACGCGGAAGGTGCCGCGGGTGCGCACGTTTAGACCCAACTTCAGGCCGGACAGGAACGGATCGCCGTCCCAAAATGGCTTGTCCTCCTCCATGACGCGGCGGGCGGACAAGAAGCGGTCGGCCAAGTCGAAGTCTTGCATGTAGCGGCCCGAGACGACCTCGACATCGCCGGTCAAGTGCATCTCGTCACGGTTGCCAGCGAGCAGCAGGCCGGGCGTGGTCATCTCGACGTTGTAGACGCCGCCCGAGCTGTGGCGAGCGTTGTCGAGCTTGATGGTAATGCGGACAGCGTCGAGCGCGCGATACCAGCTGGACTGCATAAAGTCGCCCAGGCCGGAGTGGTCCACGGTGCCGTTTAGCACCAGCTTGCCGTCGCCGTCGACGGTGCCGGTGAGGGGCTCGCCGCTGCCATCGCTGGCGGAGCGGCCAATGTAGATGCGACCCGAATCCGCAGCGCCCAGACGCTGAAAGCGGAGCGTGCCGCGCGAGAAGAACAGCTCATGGAAGCGACGTAGGTTTAAAAACAGCTCTTTGGCTTTGACGACACCGTCGACGATGGGGCGACGTAAGGTGCCGGTTAGGTGCAGGTTGCCGATGGCCATGCTGCCGCGCGCTTCGGCCAGGTTGCGGGCAAACTGCCACTGGATGAGGCGTGCAGACAGCTCGCCGGTAAGCTGGAAGTTCATCTGGCCCAGCTGCAGCGGCGACCACTTATCGACGGCAATGGTGCCAGCTGCGACGGTCTCGGCGCCGTCGACTTTGACGCGCAGAGCTTGCAGCGTCGCAAGCTCTGGCGTTAGCACCAGCCGGCCCGACGAGATATCGACCGGCGTGTCGATGTCATACGGCAGGAGGTAGGCGCTCTTCACGTCGGCGGTGCCGCGCAGGGCCAAGCTATTGCTGGGCCCAACGACGTGAACATCGACGCTGGCCTCGCCGTGGGTATGGCGAAAGTTAGCGCGTAGCAGGTGCTCCAAAAGTTCCAGCCGCAAAAGTCCCAGGATGTGCAGGTCGCTGCGCGTCGGGCTAAGCAGCCCACTTAGCGAGACCTCGCCTGAATCGATGCTGCTGTGGGCATTCTCGTTGCTGGCTGGCTCGACTGCTGGCATGGCTGCTTGGGTGACAGCTGCGGCAGACGCGGGCTGTTTTTCGACGAGCTGTCGTGAGGTATGCAGGTGCGCCTGACCGATCTCGATGTCGCGACTGTCGGTGCAGACAAAGACATCGCCCTCGTTGAAGGCTTGATAGCGCTGGTCTTCACCGTCGTCGTTGACGGTGTGGACAATGATCTGGGCGCGGGTCAGTCGCAGCGTGGCACCAAACGGCAGCGGCAGGTCGTCGGGCAAGCTGCGTGTCGCTAGCTTGGGACAGCTGGCGGCTGCGGCCATGGCCGGTGCTACCTGTGGTGCAAACAGCGGTCGCGGATCATCGCCGAAGCGCACTCGAACCTCACCGCTACCGAGTACGGCGACGTCTCCGAGCTGCACCAAGTCTTTGAGCAGCTTGCCGACCACCCAGTCACAGGTCATCGCCGCCAGCGGGGAGGCCGTCGCTGTGCTCATGCGCGGCTTGGTCCCGGCTGGCGCGGCATTGCGTCCGATAGGACGAGCGGGCAAGCCACTGCAGCCAAAGCGTACCGTCAGATCACCGTGTGGGCGGCCTGCATCGACAAAGACCGCGCCTTCCAGATCGAAGGTGTCAAACAGGCGACCAGCGACGCGGGTGCCGGTGCCGTAGGGCGTAAAGTCCAGAGCACCGCTCGACAGCGTGAGGCTGCGCACCACCATGCCAAGCAGCGAGAACAGCGGCGCAGGCTCTGTTGGCGGCGTCAGGGCGTCCGGCTCCAGCGTCGGTCCGAGCACGCGCATCGGCCTGCCGCTGACGGTCAAAGAGTCCACCGTGAGCCTGCCTTCTAAGCGCGGGCTAAGCGGTGCAGTGGAGCCAAAGACGCGCAGCTTTCCGCCGAGTCTGCCGTCGACCAAGATGGACAGGCCGATAATGCCCGGCAGCTCGCGCAGTGGCAGGCGCGTCAGGTCCAAAAGCAGGTCCAGCGGCTTTCCCGGCTCGTAGCGTAGATCGGCCTGGCTCCAGATTTTTCCGTCGCCGAGTAGGGCTTCTAGCGGCTTTACCAGCAGGCCGCTCTCGGACAAGTCGGCGCGCAGGGCCACTTTTTGAAACGTGCCATCCTGGGCGCTCAGCGACGGCATATCCAGCGCCAAGTGACCTAACGGACGCTTCAGCGTGCCTTTGAGATCGGCATCCCCCGAGATCAGGCCAGTCAGCGGCAGCGACGGAGCGATGGCGCTCATGTTCAGATTTTTGACGCTGGCCAGCAGGCTCATCACCGGATCGGCAGGTCGCTCCGAGACATCGCGCAAGAACAGCTGCAGCGAGCCGTCTCCCGACACTGCGCCGGCAGGTCCATGGGCACTTAGCTTCTCAACTTTTAGCGAGCCAGCGTTTACCGACCACTCGCTTTGCGCTTCGTCAAACTTGCGACCCAGCAGATCCAGGTCGTGAATCACCAGCTCGCCGGAGCGAACCTCGGGGCGCAAGATATGGCCACCGAGTCGGAACTTGACCGCCGCGTCGCCGGTGGTGCCATTGACGCCGAAAAACTGCAGCACTTTGTGAATCGGCACGCCCTTGCCGTGCATTTCGACGACTGGCGACTCGACTTTGCCGCTGCGCGGTCCGACGCTGCCCCGATCGGCGACCATGCTCAAGGTCTCGCCGGAGAGGTGCAGGTTTCGCCAAAACACCATCTCGGGCGTGTACGTAAAGTTGCCGAGCAGCTTCATCTCTTTGGGCAGCGGGTCGTTGTGGGCGTAGCGATCGACGATGGCATCCACGCGGTCGATCTGGATGCGCTCAGGGTGCGCGTTTTTGCCCAAGTGGCCCGAGACGCGGAAAGACCCTCGCAGCTTGCCAGCGACGATCGGCTGCAGCACTTTGGGCATCATCCCAACTTGCGACGGGTCGCCACCGGTGACGCTGATCTTGGCAAACCAAGGCATGTCGCCAAGGAAGTTGATGTGCATCGGCTCGGCGCGCACCTGGCCCCCGAGCGCGTCACCGACTACCTGCGGTAGGTTTAGCTCGCCGCTGACCACGGTGAACTTGCTGCTGCCGTTGGTGATTGCCACGGTGGCGATGTTGGCGTCGACGCTAGCTACCTGGCCGCTGATGTTGACGACGCGCTCCTCGGGGACGCGGGAAAACTGCTGCTGGTGCCAGCTCTCGGCCAGGCACAGATGGGGGCGACCGCTCTGCATGGTTGGTAGCGTCGAGGAAAGCGGCCCCGAAAAGTGGACTCGTCCGCGCGGCTGTCCCGCCAGCAGTCCACCTGGCACCAGCTCGGTCAGACCGTGGCCGTTTTCAAAGCTGAGATCCAGCCGCACACCGACGTCGCAGTAGGTGTCTAACAAGCGCCCGTCGAACTCGACCGGGGTGTTGCGGGCCAGGGTCTTGCCTCGGAAGACCAGGTCTTGCTTGCGACTGGCGCGGGCACCAAAGCGACGAATCTCCAGGTCACGCAGCGGGAAGGCAAACGTGCCATTGCCCTCAGCGTCGGGAGTGCCCAGCACAATCTCGCCGCGCGGCGCACTCATCGGCGAGACTTCGTGAACAAAGCTCAGCAGGCCGGGGCTGTTCTCGGCGGGGTCGGTGGACATGCGCAGCGTTGCGGCCCCGCGCAGCTCCTCGACGCGTCCGTGCCAGCCGGGGAAGCGCATTTCGTAGTCGACGTGCTCAAAAGTCAGGCCCGCGCCGTCGACGGTGATTCGTACATGCCCAGGCCCTGGCGGTGCGTCGTCGGGCTTGGGCTTGCGGCTGGCCATGGTGGCGATGATGTTGATATCGGTGCCAAACTCGGGGCCAGTGGTGCCGGGTGGATACAGGCGCTTGATGCGGATCGGTTGGATGCGCGCGACGCCGCCGTACAGGTGGCCTTGAGAAAAGTGCAGCTCAATAAAGCTGCCGCGGCCAAAGGGTGCGCTGACCGCGGTGCGCAGCAGCCCTCGCACCAGCTCACCGACGTACATCTGGGCTTTGATGCGCGGCGCTTTAAGCACCAAGTTGCCGTTTGGGTCCAGCATCTCAAAGTCGCCGCCCGACACTGGCGCAGGCGTGTTGAGGATGAGCGAACCGAGGCTGCTCCAGTAGTCGTAGTGGGCGTAGCCGAGGTTAAACTGGCCCCGCACCTGCGAACCGACGACGCGCGTAATCAGCGTGCCCAGGCGCCGATCGTTTAGGCCCCAAAACACGCCCAGCCACAGCAGCATCACCGCCGCAACGACCTGCAGCACCCTGGTCACCAGAGTGCGTCGTAGCGGCACGATGGCCGGAAGCGGAAGTGGGAGGGGCTGCGGCCCCTGGCGCGGCCTATCGCTCACGGCGGAAAGGGTAGCACGAGAATGCCCTGGCTGCCGCGTCGGTAATCAGCTCAAAACAGCCAAGCTCGCAATTGGCTCTGCCTGCTACTGGCGCGGCCTGGGTCGCAGTCGTGCAGCGGGACTAGCCGGAGGGATTAGCGCACGGTCGAGAATTTGTAGTTTCTGTAGCTTGTAGAGAATTTTCGCGGCAAGCTAGCTGTGCGGGGTCTTAGAGTTATCGGCGCGGGGCTGGTGGCTCTGTTTTTTGGCTTGGGCCTGCCTTTTGTGCATGGGAAATGGCACAGCCGTCCTACCCCATCGGAGGAGACATGACAGAAGGCGATTTGGCAGGCACGCGGCGGGTAGCGATCTTGGGCGCGGGGCCGATCGGCATGGAAGCGGCGCTTTATGGCGCGTGCCTCGGCCATGACGTCACCGTCTACGAGCGCGGCGAGCTTGGGGCGGCGGTGCAGAGCTGGGGGCAGGTGGCGATGTTCTCGCCGTGGCGACGCAATACCTCAGCGCTGGGCAGGCAGCGGCTGGCGGCAGCGGTTAGCGAGGCGGCGCTTCTTGAAAGCCCAGACCAGTGTCCGACCGGCGAGCAGTACCTTCGTCACTACCTGTTGCCGCTTAGCCAGGACCCGCTGCTGCGGGGCAAAGTGCAGACCCAGACCAGTGTCATCAGCGTCGGAAAAGCTGGCCTGCGTAAGGGCGAGCAGATCGGTCAGGCGGCGCGCGCGCTGACGCCGTTTCGCCTGCTGCTGGAGGATCAAGCGGGCGAGCGGACGGCGCTGGCGGATGTGGTGCTCGACTGTAGCGGCACCTATGGCCAGCCTAATCACATCGGCGTCGGCGGCGTGCCTGCCCCCGGGGAGCGCTGGCTGCGCGAGCGCTTGATTCGTCACCTGCCCGATGTGCTGGGCCGCGAGCGCTCGCGCTTTGCCAAGCGGCGGGTGCTGCTGGTTGGGGCTGGGCTCTCGGCAGCGACGACGATCTGTGCGCTGTCGCAGCTGGTCGTGGCCGCGCCGGGAACCGAAGTGGTGTGGGCGGTGCGCAAGCCGGTGGCGCAGCCGTACTCGCCGATCGAGGGCGATGTCCTGCCGGCCCGGGCGGCTCTGCACCGAGAGGCGAATCGTATTGCCGCGCTTGGGGCGGTGTCGGCTGGTGCGGAGCGTCCCTCGCTGCGCTACTTGCCAGGGATGGCGGTCGACGCGATCGGGGCTGAGGGTCACCGGCTACGGGTGCGCTTAATTGCCCAAGGGTCAGCTGGCGAGGCCGTCGCAGATCCGTCAGTCGCCGTCGTCGAAGAGCTGTTTGATGAGGTGATCGGTCTGACCGGTTACGGCCCCGACCGCGACCTTTATCGCGAGCTGCAAGTTCACGAGTGCTACGCAAGTCTTGGCCCGATGAAGCTGGCCGCCACGCTGCTGGGCGCCTCTAAAGACTGCATGGCGCAGCCCGCTCCAGGCCCCGAGACACTGCGCAATCCCGAGCCTAATTTTTATATCTTAGGCAGCAAAAGTTATGGCCGTAATAGCTCATTTCTTTTGGAGATTGGCATTAACCAAATAAAAATTGCCTACCAGGTTATCTGCAAAGATTCAGATCTTGATCTGTACGCTAATCTCTAATATTAAATATATAATAGCAGATTAGATGCGCCGTGCTGCGCTATGATGATAAATAAGCAAATCGCAGTAGCGATGGGCGGGAATCGCGCTTGTGTGCTCTTGCGGCCAGCCGGTATCTTAGAGTTCATGTGACGGGTGGGCGCGCGCTAGCTAGCAGCGCCGCACTTGTGCCCGTCCCGCATCTTCCTGAAGGAGTCTCGCGTGCCCAACCGCCTACAGTTTGAGTCCAGCCCCTACCTTCGTCAGCATCAGGACAATCCGGTCGATTGGTATCCGTGGGGCGAAGAGGCGTTTGCGCAGGCGCGGAAAGAGGACAAGCCGATCCTGCTGTCGATTGGCTACTCGGCGTGTCACTGGTGTCATGTGATGGCGCACGAATCCTTCGAGAGTGCCGAGACGGCGGCGCTGATGAACCAGCACTTTATCAACGTCAAGGTCGACCGCGAGGAGCATCCCGACGTCGACCAGATCTATCAGCATGCGCTGCAGCTGCTGGGCGAGCACGGTGGCTGGCCGCTGACGATCTTTTTGACTCCCGAGGGTGAGCCGTTTTTTGGCGGCACCTATTTTCCGCCCAAGGACGGCTATGGGCGGCCCGCGTTTCGGCGCGTGCTGCAGTCGCTGGATATGGCCTACCGTCAAGACCGCGACGAGGTATTTGGGCAAGCGGGTAAGCTGGTCGGCGCGATGACCCAGCTCGAGCTGCGCGGGGCTGGCGACGAGAGTGGCAGTCGCCTAATGCCGCGGATGGCGCAGCGCGTGGCCTCGAAGCTGGGTACGCGCATGGACCCGCGCGAGGGTGGCTTTGGTGAGGCGCCCAAGTTTCCCAATCCGACGGCGGTGTCGCTGTTTTTGCGCGCGTATGGACGCAGCGCCGAGGCTGACGATGTGCGGCCCGCGCTGCTGCAGCTGACCAAGATGGCGGCGGGCGGGATTTATGATCAACTGGGCGGTGGCTTTGCTCGCTACTCCACCGACGGTAAGTGGCTGGTTCCGCACTTTGAAAAGATGCTGTACGACAACGCGCAACTGCTACGGCTTTACGCCGAGGCGCATCAGGTGCTGCTGCAGCTACGACAGCCGCAGCTGGCTGCGCGCTACCGCGTGGTCGTCGACGAAACCGTGGGCTGGCTAGAGCGCGAGATGCGCGATGCCTCAGGCGGGCTGTATGCGGCGATGGACGCCGATAGCGAGGGCGTCGAAGGCAAGTACTTCGTGTGGACGCCAGAGGAGGTGGCGGCTGTGGTCGGGGGTCCGGCGGCGGCGCTGGTCGGTCGCTGCTATGACGTAAAGCCCGGCGGCAACTGGAACGATCCGCATGGCCACGGACCCAAGGGCGCCAGCATCTTGCACGTCGTGGATCAGCCGCAGACTCCGCATGAGGAGGAGCTGCTTACCGAGGCGAAGGCCAAGCTGCTGGCGGCGCGACGCTTGCGCGTTCCGCCGAGCACCGACGATAAGATCCTAACCAGCTGGAATGGCCTGGCGATCAGCGGTCTGGCGGAAGCCGGTCGTTTGCTCGGGGAGCCTCGCTACATCGCGGCGGCGCGACGGACAGCGGACTTTGTGCTGGCCAACCTGCAAAGTGCAGACGGTCAGCTGCTGCGCACGTTTAAGCACGGCGTGGCTAAGCTGCCCGCGACGCTGGACGACCACGCGTTCTTGGCCGAGGGCCTGTGGTACCTGGCTTCAGCGACGGGTGAGCTGCGCTATCTACAAGAGTCGCTGCGCCTGACCGATGCGGCGCTGACGCACTTTTTCGATGCCGAGCAGTTTCTGTTTTTCCTGGGCCCGGTGCAGACGGGCGGCGTGACGTTGGTGACGCGTCCGGTGAGCTTCTTTGACAGCGCCATTCCCTCGGGGCTGTCGGTGATGTGTCTGAACCTGCTGCGGTTGTCAGCGCTGCTGGACAGTGCCGACCCGCGGCGCGCGCGCTACCACACCATCGCAGAGACGATCTTGCTGCGACACACCGACGGTGCGACCCGGAATCCGTTTAGCATCTCGAACTTGGTCGCGGGCATGGATCTGCTGCAGCATGGCGTCACGACGACGGTAATCGTGGATACCAGCGCCGTGGGCAGCGCCCTGTCCGAGTCTGCGCAGGCTCTAGTGGCAGCGGCGGCAGCGCAGTACCTTCCCGATCACTTCGTACAGGTCGTGCAGGCGGGACAGACGCTGGCGGCACCGTTTGCGGAGCTGGCTGCGGGCAAAGTGGTTTCTGGCAGTGGGCGGGCGAATGCCTATGTGTGTCGGGGTCCGCGCTGTAGCGCGCCGATTGACACCGCCTCTGAGCTGCGCGCGCAGCTGGCCGTATCCGAGTAAGAACGGGCAGCGGGCGTGGGCGCTGCGACTTTGACGGCGCGGTTTACAACCCACGCGCAGATTCAGTACGGTGCGCGCATGACGCATGAGCCATTGGCCGAGCAGGAGTATGAAAAACTTGCCGACACTCAGCTACGCAAGCTGGAAAAGGCGCTGATGGACTTTGACCCGGACGAGATCGAGGCCGACCTGTCCATGGGCGTGCTGACACTGACGGTGGGTAGCCAGGGCGTCGCCAAAGCCGGTCACAAAGTCGTCATCAACAGTCATCGGGCGGCGCGGCAGATCTGGATGGCGGCGCAGCGGACGGCGTGGCACTTCGATGTCGATCCGGCATCAAAGCAGTGGAAGACCAAAGATGCCGAACTGGTGGGTGCGCTGGAGCAAGTCTTGACCTCACTGCTCAAGCGCAAGATTGCGCTGCCGCTGGCTCGCTAGTTGGGTCGTGAGCTATCGCGCATGGCAGGAACGTTCGAGAGCATCAGAGCAGCCGTCTCGCGTTTGCGCGGGGTAAGATAGAAAAGTCGTGCTGGGAATCTTCTTCCTACTGGTTTGGGTAACGGTGATCGCGGCGCTGACCAGCCACGATCGGGGTCGCTCGCGACCGCTGTTGCCCGAGCACATCGACGACGAGTTTAAGACCGCGATTCAGCAGCATGATCACGCGGTGCTGGCGCGCTACTACCGGCTGGCGCTCAAGCGCTCGCTGCCAAAGCGCGACGAGCAGCTGGTGCGCATCAACCTGGCATGCGCGCTAAACGGCCTGTCCGAGCACGCGCAGGCGCTAGAGGAGCTGGATCGCATCGATCTGTCGCAGCTTCTGCCTGCCGAGGTGGCGCTGTGGCTTAACAATCGCGCGTATACCCTGGTGTTTTTGGGACAGCCCAAAGACGCGCTGGACAACCTGGTGGATGCCGACGAGCTGCTAGCGGGCGACGACGGCCTGTCGCGGGATGGTCAGCTGGTGGCCTGCATCAGCGGCACGCGGGGCATTGCGCAGCTGCACCTGTCGCAGCTGGATGAAGCGGAAAAGTCGCTGCAGTTGGCGCTGCAAAAAGATGAAGAAGGCCAGGCGCAGCAGTTTGATCCCGAGGCGCAGACCGACTCGGTACGCGCGGCAGAGCGCTGGTTTTGGCTGGGTGAAGTGGCCCGCAAGCGCGGGGAGCCGGGGATTGCGCGCAAGCGCTACGAGCGAGCGGCAGCGGCGCCGACAGCGGCCTTTGGTCGGCGGGCGCAAGAGGCGCTAAAGACCATGGAATCCGCGCTGCTGGTGTCCTACATCAAGCCCAAGGCGCTGCCTGCAGCCGGTACCTCGACGACCAAGGACGACGCTGGCGGCAAGAGCTAAGGCGGTCAGGCGCCACGGGCGCTACGTATTGCTGCTGCACATTCTTGACGGCGAGCCTTGGCGTAAAGAACACTCCCGGAAATGGGCTACTTCGTTTTGGCAGTGATTGGGGCAGCAGCGGCGTTTTGGCTGACCAAGCGGCGACAAGAAGAGCAGATCGCGCTGCAGCTAAGCGCAGCCAAGGCGCAAGCCGAGTCGACGCGGGAAGCCGCGCAGCAGCAAGCGCAAGAGCAGATCGAAGCCGCCAACGTCGAAGCGGTAGAGCTGCAAGCGCGCAAGCAAAAGCAAGGTACGCAGCAGATCGAGCAGCGTCGGGAACTACTGCAAAAATCGGCGGAGCAAGTGGTGGCCTGGGAGCAGGCGCTGACGCGTAGCGAGTCGCTGCTGCAGTCGCGCATCGATGCCCTGGCCGAGCGCGAAAAGCTGTTGGTGTTACAGCAGCAGCGTCGTGAAGCCGCGATTGCGCTGGTGCGTGAGACGGATGCCAAAGGCGCCGAGCGCCTGCAGCAGATCGCCGGCGAGACGTTCAAAGAAGCCCGCCTGCGCCTGGTCAACGAGTGGGTCGAGGAAGTGCGCGCCGAGTCGGAGGACACGCTGCGTCAGATCGACCAGAACCAGACCGACCCGGAGTACGGCCAGCGCGCCAAGCGCATCTTGGACATCGCCAGCCAGCGCTACTACGGCCACTACCTGACCGAGCGCCTGCTGTCGAACCTGCCGATTCTGCCCGAGGTTGCCGAGCGCATCGGTGGCGAAGACGGCAGCGGACTCCTGGTCATCGGGGAGGTGGCTAACGTCAAGCTGACGCTGTCGGACGACCACACCTCGATTCGCCTCGAAGGGCAGGACAGCTTTGGGCGCGAGATTGCGCGGCGAGCCGTGTCTCGGTTTTCGCGGGCGCTGCCGCGTGGGGCCGAGGCGATGCGGCGCGCGGTGCAGGCGATCTCGGAGGAGCTGGATCGCGAGACGGTGGAGCTAGGCCGCAGGGCGTTCAAAGAGCTGGAGA
>ERZ795056.2869-NODE-2869-length-18814-cov-5.521883_pt1 | contig 18814 bp, 18 predicted proteins | sample MGYA00375140_ERZ795056 | MGnify/ENA primary metagenome ERZ795056 (study PRJEB30185, sample SAMN05720227) | activated sludge metagenome | isolation source: Anaerobic digester | place: USA | collected 2015-03-09 ... | reverse complement strand
CGGTCGGCCCGGGGGGAGTGGAGAACCGGACGCCGATCGTGTCGTTCAACATCTCCCACCGGGACCGGATCCTCCATCCCAAGTTCGTGACCAAGCTCCTCAACGACCTCTTCGGCATCCAGTCGCGGGCGGGATGCAGTTGCGCCGGGCCCTATGGCCACCGGCTGCTGGGGATCGGCGACAACGACTCGATCCGCTACCGGGACGCCATCCTCTGCGGCCGCGAGGGCCTCAAGCCGGGCTGGGTCCGGATCAACCTCCATTGGATCTTCGAGCGGGAAGACGTGGATTTCCTGCTCCGGGCGATCGATTTTACGGCCCGAAACGGCGAGCAGTTTCTCCGTCTCTACGGCTTTCGCGAGGAAACGGGGGAGTGGATCCACGTGGACGAATCGGGCCGGGCGGGCTCGCCCGGAGACTCCGCCCCGTCGGCCGGAAAAAAAATTCCGGCGGCCCGGATTCCGGCCCTTCGGGAATCGTACTTCCGGGACGCCGAAGCGGCCGCGGCCGGGCTCCGGCGCCTCGGCCCGCCGCCCTGGAAGCCCGACGGCCCGGAAGGATCCCTGCGCTGGTTCTACGAGGCCGACATCGGGTCAGATTGACCTTCCGACGGTCAATCGCCTATTGTAGAATCGTGACCAAGACGAAAACACGGCGATCTCGGATTGTTCCGGCCGGGAAATCCCGTCCGGAACTTCCGTCCGGTTCGCCGACCGACGCCGTTCTCGAAAGCATTTCCGACGGCGTGTTCACCGTGGACCGGGAGTGGCGGATCACGTCCTTCAACCGCGCGGCCGAGGAGATCACCGGCATTCCCCGGAAAGAGGCCCTTGGACGCTTCTGTTCGGACGTCTTTCGTTCCAGCATGTGCGAAGCCGATTGCGCCTTGCGGCGGACGATGAAGACGGGAAAACCGATCATCGGCCGCTCCGGCTTCATCATCAAGGCCGACGGCCGGCGCATTCCGATCAGCGTTTCCACGGCCGTCTTCCGCGACCGGACGGGACGGACGGCCGGCGGCGCGGAAACGTTCCGGGACCTGAGCGAGGTGGAAGCGCTGAGGCGCGAGCTGGACGGGAAATTCCGGATCGGCGAAATGGCCAGCCATAGCCCGCTCATGCAACGGATCTTCGACGTCCTTCCGGCCATCGCCGCCAGCCCGAGCACGGTCTTGATCCTGGGGGAGACGGGGACGGGCAAGGAGCTCGCCGCCCGGACGATTCATGAATTGAGCCCTCGCCGGAACGGCCCCTTCGTGGCCGTTAATTGCGGGGCTCTCCCCGACACCCTTCTGGAATCCGAGATTTTCGGATACAAGGCGGGGGCGTTCACCGGGGCGGTCAAGGATAAGCCCGGCCGCTTGGCCCTGGCGGAGGGCGGCACGCTTTTTCTCGACGAAATCGGGGAAGTGAGCCCGGCCTTCCAGGTTCGTCTCCTCCGGGTTCTCCAGGAAAGGACGTATGAGCCCTTGGGCGCGACGCGCCCAAAATCCGCGGATATCCGGGTCTTGGCCGCGAGCAACAAGGATTTGGCCGCCCTCGTGAAGGAGGGCCGGTTCCGCGAGGATCTCTTTTATCGCGTCAACGTCGTCCGCCTGGAGCTTCCTCCCCTGCGCCAGCGCAAAGAAGACATCCCGCTGCTTGCGGCCCAATTCATCGAGAGGTTCAACCGCCTTCAAGGCAAATCCGTCAAGGGGGTGGACGGGGAGGCTCTCTCGCTTCTCATGGCCAGGGACTGGCCGGGCAATATCCGCGAGCTCGAAAACGTCATCGAACGGGCGTTCATCGTCTGCGGTGACGGCCCGATCGGCGTCGCCCACCTTCCCGAGGATCTGATTCCTGACGCCGGGAGGTCCGATGTTCGGGCCTCCCACGACGCGCTCGACGCTCAAGCGATCAGGGCGGCGATCGAAAACGCCGGCGGCAACAGGGAAGCGGCGGCCCGGGATCTCGGCATCCACAAAACCACCCTCTTCCGCCGGATCAAGCGGCTCGGGCTTTCCTTCCCCGGCCCCGACGGCCGTTCCCGCCGCCGGCCGCCGGACCGCTCTTGATTTGTCTCCCCCGGTTATAGTAATTTAAAAAACGCCATGCGGGTTTCTGCGCGGGTTCAGCGGAGTTTGCGGATCGGCGTCCTGCTGGCCTTCACGATTTTATCGCTCGGCGTCCATTTCTTTCATACGGAAAAAGGAATCTACGAACCGGCCGGCTGCCCGGCTTGTCATTTTCTCGTTTTCAGCCAGTCCGTCGGGCCGGTTCTCGTGTTTTTACTCCCGTTGCTGATTCTTCTGGGAGCCGTCTGTCTTGAAATATCCATCCGGTTGAATCAAACCGGAATCCGTCTCTATCTTTCCCGTTCTCCGCCATCCGTCTGATCCTTCCTGCCGGCCTTTTCCCTCGATTTCCTGACATCCTCGGTTTGAACATGAGGAGGACGAATGGCGAGACTACGCGGATTATTTCCGATCATTTTGATCATCGGGCTGGGCGCGGTTTCCGGCTTCTCGGGGCCGAACGACCTTCCGGACGGATTGACTATTTCCCAATGCATCGAGATTTCCTTGTCGCAAAATCCCCTTTGGCTGTCCTCGGAGCACGACGTCCGGGCGTCCTTGGCCCGGATCGAGCGGGCCAAGGCCAGGCCCCGGCCCAATCTCGACTTCGATTCGGATCTTCAGCCGGGCTTTCTGGACTTCGGGGGCTCGGGAGAATCCTACTTGGGCGTATCCCAGATCCTGGAGTTTCCGGGCCGGCGGGGATTGCGGACGCGCATCGCCCGCTTGGAGTCGGAAGAAGCGTCGGCCGACCGGAGCGTCCTGCGCGCCGAGATCGTCTTCCAGATCAAGGAGGCTTTTTTCGGCGTCCTCCTGGCGGAGGAAAAAAGAAATTATGCCGCCCAAAACCTTGACCTGGCCCGTGATTTTCTGGAAAAAGCCAAGGTCAAGTTCGAAGCCGGGGACGCGGCCCGGGTGGAGTATGTCCGGGCCGGAGTGGAGGAATCCAAGGCCGCCACGGCCTTGGCCGTCGCCGAAAACCGGATCCTCCTGGAAAAGGCCCGCCTCAATTTCCTTCTCGGGCGCCCGAAATCCGAGCCGCTGAACCTCCGGGGAAGCCTCATCCGCGCCCGCGTTCCTTTCGACGTCGTTTCCCTCGTTGAACGAGCCCAGGCGGTCCGCCCCGAGATGGCCGCGATGAACGCCCGGCTGGCCAAAGCCGGGGCGGCGAAAAAAGAAGCCGGCCTTTCCTACCTGCCCGACTTCAGTCTCGGCTTGTCCCGGCACCGGATCGCCGGCGAGAAGACGACTTGGGATTTCACCCTCTCCGTTCCCGTGCCGTTGTTTTTCTGGCAGCCGCTCCGGGGGGAGATCGCCGAAAGGCAGGCGGAGCTGCTGTCCCTGGAACAAAAGGCCCGGCAGATGAGGAATTCCATCAGTCTCGAGGTCGAACAGGCCGGGTTCCAGGCCCGGGCGGCCGAGGGACAGATCGCCCTATTCCAAGACAAGATTCTGGTCCAAGCCCGGGAAGTGCATGATTTGTTTCTCTACAGCTTTCAAGAAGGCGAAATCACCGGGATTGAGCTCATCGAGGCGCGGCGGACGCTGATCGAGGCCCTCGAGTCCTATGCCGACGCCTTGTTCGTCTACAACACGGCCCTCGCCTCGCTCGAAAAATCGGTCGGCGCGCCCATCGAAGGAGTCGAAAATTGAATAAGAACATCCCAGCGGTCGTTTGTCTATTTCTTCTGATTCTCGGTTCGTCGGCGTGCTCTCGTCCGGCGGAGGATGCCGGGCGCGGGCGAAAGGCCCCCGGCGCGGAAATCCCCGGCCGCGGTTTCGGGCCGGGACGGGGGGCTGACGTCCGGGGCGTCCGTCACGGACTGGAACGCGGCGGCGGCGCCGCCCGGCTCCGGGCGGCGGCGGAATCGATCCGCCTGACCGAAGCCGAGACCGTGGCCGTTGAAATCGAAACCGAACCGGTTTCCTTCCGGCCGATGGTGGACAAGCTGCAGGCCACGGGAAAGATCCAGGCCCATCAGTTCGGCAAGGCGATCATCAGTTACCCGTTTCCGGCCCGCATCTCTCAAATTCATGTCCGGCCGGGGGATTGGGTGAACCCGGGGCAATCCCTGGTCACTCTTCAAAGCGAGGCCGTCGGCGAGACGAAGGCCGAATATTTCAAAGCACTGGCCGATCTCGACCTGGCCGTCAACAACCTCGAACGGGAAAAGCGCCTCTTCGAGCGGGGGGCCGGGGCCGGCAAGAATCTCCAGGCCGCCGAAGCGGAATGGAAAGTGGCCGAAGCCGCCCGCAACGCGGCTGAAAAGAAGCTCCATATATTAGGCTTCACCGAGGAGCAGGTCCGGGCGGCCGGCGCGGTCCACGAAATCAATCCGCTGATCACGCTCTTCGCCCCGATCGCCGGCAACGTCGTCGACAACAACGCGGTCCTGGGCGGGATGGTCGATCAAGCAACCGAGATCTTGACGATTCTCGACCCTCGCCGGCTCTGCGTCGACGCGGATATTTACGAGCGGGACATCGCCCGGGTGCGTCTCGGCCAGAGGGTCGACGTCTCGGTTCCGGCGTATCCGGACTTGGTGTTCAAGGGGACGCTCAAATACGTGGGGGACGTCCTGAAGGAGGAAACCCGGACGGTCACGGTCCGGACCGAGGTCGAAAACGAGGGGCGGCGCCTGAAGCCCGGCATGTTCGCGACCCTCGATATCGTCCTCGAAGAAAACAGCCGGGCTTTAACCGTTCCGGTCGCGGCCGTCCTCGACGACGGCCTGGAAGAGATCGTCTTCATCCGCAAAGACGGGGAATTTTTACGCCGGGTCGTCCGGACGCGATCCAAGGTCGACGGCTATCTCGAAGTCACGGACGGGCTGTCGGAGGGCGAGGACGTCGTGGTCAAGGGAAACTTCCAGTTGAAGTCCAAGCTCTACGACGAGATCCTCAAGGCCGCGGGGATCCATTGAGAGGAACGGCCGGTCCGTCTTCGGCCGCGGAGGATCCATCATGATCAACAAGCTCATTGAATTCGCCCTCAATCACCGTCTCTTGACGGTGTTCTTGATCGGCCTGGTCTGTCTGTGGGGGATCGTCGTTTATTTCCGGATGCCGAAAGACATCTATCCCGAGCTCAACGCCCCCCTGGTCAAGATCATCACCGAAAATCCAGGCATGGCTTCGGAAGACGTCGAACGGCTGATCACCTTTCCCCTGGAAAGCCTTCTTTCGGGCGCGCCCGGCGTCACCCGGGTCCGCTCGGAGTCGACGACGGGGGATTCCGTCGTCACCGTCGAATTCGAGTGGGGGGAGGACATCTACAAGGCCCGTCAGATCGTGGACAGCAAGCTCGAGCTGATCACCGGCCGTCTTCCCCAGGGAACGAGGACGCCCACGCTCGGCCCCGTCTCGTCCCGCATGGGCGAGGTTTTCGAGTTCGCGGTCATCGGCGAGCCTGGAACGGACCCGATGGAGCTCCGCTCGACGGCCGACTGGACGATCCGCTATCAGCTCCAAGGCGTTCCCGGCGTCGCCTTCGTCATCAATCTCGGCGGCTTCGTCAAGCAGTTCCAGGTCTTTTTGAAGCCGGACATGCTGAAGAACTATGGAATCACCGTGGCCGACGTCAAGGCGGCCATCGAGAGCAGCAACCGGAATTTCAGCGGCGGATCCATCGTCAAGGGATCCCAGGAGATCCTGGTCAAGGGGCTGGGACAAATCGAGACGCTGGAGCACATCCGGAACACGGTTCTCAGCTCGGTCCGCAACGTGCCCGTCTTCGTCAAGGACGTCGCCGACGTCCGGATCGGCGGCAAGTTCCGCCGGGAGGCGGCCGGCCACGACGGCGAGGAAGCCGTCTACGTCACCGTCGAGAAGCAATACGGCGGCGACACGTTGACGGCCATCGCCAACATCAAGGGCGCCCTGGGCAGGATCAGCCGGGATCTGCCGAAATATATCGGGATCAAGCCGTTCTACGACCAGTCCGTTCTCATTCTCAAGTCCATCCAGCACGTCGAGATCACCATTCTCGAAGGCGTTCTCCTCATCATCCTGGTCATGATCTTCTTCATGTGGAACCTGCGGAGCGCCCTCTTGGCGTCCCTGACCATTCCCTTTTCGATCCTCATCGCCCTGGTGATCATGGATCTGTTCGGGATCAAGCTGACGGTCATGTCGATCGGCGGCCTGGCCATCGGGATCGGAAAAATGGCCAACGGCTCGATCATCATGATCGAGAATATCTTCCGGCTTTTGAAGGAACGGGCCGGACGGGCGCCGCTCCGGGATATCGTCGCCGAGGCGGCGAAGGACGTCGGCAAATACCTGTTTTCGGCCAGCCTCGTCATCATCCTCGTTTTTCTCCCCCTGCTGACCTTGCAGGGGCTGGAAGGGGCGATGTTCCGGCCGACCGCCTTCGCCGTGGCCGCGGCCCTGTTCGCGGCCATGTTGCTGAACATCACCCTCCAGCCGGTCTTGGCCGTGGTCTTCCTGTCCCGGGGGAAAATCAAGGACGCCAAGGACCCGGTGACGGATTTCCTGGCGGCCAAGTACAAGCTCGTCATGGAAAAAGCCTTGTCCAAGCGGACGATCGTCCTCGTCCTCTTCTTCGTCCTCATCGCCGGGGCGGCCGTCGGGTTTCTCTTCCTCGGCAAGGAGTTCGTCCCTCCGCTGGACGAGGGCGCGATCATGGCCTCGACGGTCATGCTGCCCGAAACGTCGCTGGAGGAATCGGTGAAGATGGGCCGAAGGATCGAGCGGATCTTCCTGTCGTTTCCGGAGGTGGTTTCGGTTTCGAGGACGACGGGAACGGCCGAGGCTTCCGAGCATCTCCATCCGGTCAATCACAGCCATTACAACATCGAGCTCGTGCCGCGGGAAAAGCGCAAGCGCGGATTCGACGAGCTGGCCGCGGCCATGCGCGACGAGCTGGAAAAGCTCCCCGGCGTCGCCTTCATCTTCGAGCAGCCGATCGCCAATAAGCTGGCCGAGATGATGACCGGAACCGAGGGACAGTTGGCGATCAAGCTGTTCGGCCCCGACCTGGCCGTCCTGAACGCCAAGATCGAGGAAATCCGGAACGTCTTGGCCGACGTCCCGGGCGCCGCCGACCTTCAAGTCGAGCAAACGACCGGCGTTCCCCAGCTCGTCATCCGCCTCGACCGGGAGAAACTGGCCCGTTTCGGCATCCCGGTGGCCGACGTCGCCGGTCTCATCGAAACCGCCCTCAACGGCATCGAGGTCACCGACGTGTACGAGGCGGACCGGGTGACTCCGGTTCTCATCCGCCTTTCGGAGGAGTTCCGGAAAGACGAGGACGCCGTCCGCAACTTGCTCATCGATGCGCCGGGAGGCCTTCGGATCCCGCTGTCGGAGCTGGCCGAGCTCCGGAGGGATGAAGGGCCGCAGACCATCTTCCGGGAAAACCTCATGCGGCGGAAAATCATCATGGGCAACGTCGAGGGCCGGGACATCGGGGGGTTCGTCAAGGAAGCTCGGGATAAAATCGAGGACGGCGTCGACCTGCCGCCCGGGTATTACGTCACGTTCGGCGGGCAATTCGAAAGCCAGCAGCGGGCCCTCCGCCACCTGGCCTTCCTCATGATGCTGGTCATCCTGATCATTTTCGTGATCCTGTTTTCCTCGTTCGGCTCGCTGCGGCAGGCGCTCCTGGTCATCATGAACGTGCCCTCGGCCCTGATCGGCGGCATCGCCGGGCTTCTCATCGCCGGCCAAACGCTCAATGTCTCCTCGACAATCGGGCTGATCGCCCTGTTCGGCATCTGCGCCCAAAACGACATCATCCTCGTGGCCAAAATCAACGACCTGCGGCGGAAGGGGCGGGCGCTGAGGGAAGCGGTCGTCGAGGGCGCCTTGATGAAGTTCCGGCCGATCTTCATGACGGATATGGTCATGATCGTCGCCCTACTGCCGATGGCCCTCGTGAACGCGACGGGATCGGAGCTCCACCGGCCGCTGGCCGTCGTTTACATCGGCGGCTTTTTCTGCGCCATTTTCCTCCGGCTCATCATGGTCCCGGTGTTATATGAAACGCTGGAGAGGATAGGCGGCAAGAAAAAACGGGAAAAAGAAGGAATGGAGAGTAGCGGATAAGCAACGATAGACGATAGGCACAGGAGCGCAAGGGATACTATAAAAAGCGGGCCGGGATGGCCTGTGACCCTGTAATGATCATATAAAGAATAAGATACGCTGACAAGTCCTCGCCGGGCGGGATTGGCACGAAATTCGCTCTATTCTTTTCCCTTGAAACGCGAGAAACGAATGAAAATGATCGCGGCCTTCGCCGCCTGGAACGACCGGCTCGCCCCGGTCTTCGATGTCACGGAAAACGTTCTTATTCTCGAAATCGAGAATGGACGGATCGTCCGGGAGACGCGCCGCGCCTTGGCGGGAGAACAACCCGAGGAAAAAATCCGGGCGTTGATCCAAACGGGGGCCGAAATCCTGGTCTGCGGGGCGATCTCGAGGTATATGCACGACCGTCTCGCCGCGGCCGGAATCCGGGTCGTGCCGTTCATCGCCGGAAAGCTGACCGAGATCATCCCGGCCTGGATTCGAGGAGATTTCGATCGAACGCTTTTCGCCATGCCGGGTTGCGGTGGCGGAAAGGGGAGACAATGCCGGAACGGATATTTCTCCGAGGGGGGCGCCGCGGACAGAGGACGGGGACAGGGGAGGCGGGGAACGGCGGACCCGGGCAGAAGCCGGTCCGGCGGAGGGATGGGCCGCGGCGGCGGCGCGTGCGTTTGCCCGCAGTGCGGGTTGACGGAGCCCCATGAATACGGCGTCAGGTGTATCGAACGGACCTGCCCCAAGTGCGGGGCCGTCATGGCCAGGCAATGAATGATTTCGAAATTCAAATTATGACAAGGAGGATAAAAAAATGCCAAAAGGAGACAGAACGGGGCCCTTCGGAACGGGGCCGATGACCGGCCGGGCGGCCGGGTTTTGCTCCGGGGCCGGAGTGCCCGGCTTCATGAATCCCTCCTTCGGCGGGGGAAGGGGGTTGGGTTTCGGACGAGGCCGCGGTTTTTGGAGCCGGGGCTTCGGCGGGGGCGGGTTCGGCCGGCGGAACAGATATTTCGCCACGGGTCTTCCGGCCTGGGGCCGGCCCGGCTCCTATGTCTCCCCCTTCGTGAGACGCGATCCGGAATGGGAGAAGCAGACGCTCAGGGAGCAGGCGGAAGCCGCCCGGGCGGAGATTCAGGAGATCGAAAAAAGGCTCGGCGAGCTCGAGGCGGAGGACGAGGGAGGGACTCGGAAATCTTGAGATCCGGCCGCGGCCCCGCCCGTCCCGGACAACCGAATACCGTGTTTCATGAAAGGATGTGTTCCATGACCAAAGGCGTGTTCACGCTTCAAGTAACACCGTTTACGAAAGACCTCAAACTGGATGAACCGGGGCTGAGGATACTGATCCACCGCCAGATCGAGAGCGGCGTTCACGGGATCGCCCCCCTCGGCGTCACCGGGGAAAATCCCGCCTTGACCGAGGCCGAGGTCGACCGCGTGGTCGAGATCGCGGTCGATGAAGCCGGGGGCAAGGCCAAAGTCGCGCCCGACACCTGCAGCAACAACCTGGAACAAACCATCGACCGGGCTCGAAGATATGCCAAGATCGGCGCCGATTATGTCGTTGTTTTCGCCCCGTTTCTCGTCCTTCCGACCCAGGCCGGGCTGATTGATTTCTATCTTCGGACGGCCGACGCCGTCCCGGTCCCGATCATCATCCACAACGCCCCGGCCCGGGTCGGCGTCAATCTCGAACACAAGGGATATCAGAGGCTGATGGAGCACGGCAATATCGCCGGTACTAAAGACGGCAAGAAGGAGCTGGACCACTTGGCCAAGCTCCTCCACATGGCCCGGGACAAGGAATTCGAGGTTTTCACGGGCAAGGATACGACGGCTTACCCGATGATGGCCTTCGGCGGAAGCGGAATGTTTTCCGTCGCGGCCAACGTCGTCCCCGGGGTGATGCGCGGGATCGCCGATCTTTGCCTGGCCGGGAAGCTGGAAGAAGCCCGGGCGATCCATTATGCTTATTACGACCTCTTCGCCGCCCTGCGCCTTGAAACCAATCCGATGGCGGCCAAGGCGGCGTTATCCCTGATGGGACTTCCCGGGGGGCCGCTCCGTCCGCCGCTCACCGGTCTCAATGATCCCAACCGAGAAACCGTCAGGTCCCTGCTTGCGGAGAAAGGGATGATTTGATCGTGAAAATCGCTTTGACCACCTCGGGAAAAAGCCTCGACGCGCTCGTGGACAGCCGGTTCGGCCGCGCGCCGGGATTTCTCATCTATGACTTGGAGACGAAAACGTTTTCGGTCATCGACAACGAACAAAACCAGAATGCTTCGCAAGGAGCGGGGATCCAGGCGGCCGAAACCATCGTCCGGTCCGGGGTCCGGGCCCTGGTGACCGGGCATTGCGGTCCCAAGGCGTTTCGGGTTCTTTCCGCGGCCGGCATCGCGGTCTACACGGCGGATGGGCTGACCGTGGCCGAAACGCTGTCGCGATATGTAGACGGAACGCTCGCCGAGGCATCGGCGGCCGACGTCGACGGGCACTGGTGAAGGGCAAGGATGAAAAACCGGAACAACGTCAATGTTTTCATCGACGTGCTTCTTTTCCTCGTCCTGGCGGCCGTCGCCGGAATCGGCTGGTTGCTGAAGTTCAAACTACTTCCGGGACGGGAGCGCATCTTGAAATTCGGAGAAAACCGGGAGCTCCTCTTCCTGGGATGGGACCGGCATCAATGGGGGACCGTCCACTTGGCCGCCGCCCTGGCGATGTTGGTTCTTCTCGTTCTCCACATCGTCTTTCACTGGAAGGCGATTCGATGCCTGCTCCGCAACGCCGTTCCCTCGTCTCCCCTGCGCTGGACGTTGACGGGGATCGCCGTCGGCCTGGCCGCTGTTTTTTTCCTGGGGGCCTTCGTCATTGAGCCGACGAAAGGGGAACTGGACATCGGCTTTCACCGGAACATCGGGCCGAATGCCGGCCGACCGGATTACGATCGGACGCTCGCCGCGGAACCGCCGTCGCCTGCGGCAAAAGGGAACATCGAGGCCGCGTCCGGGGAAGAGCTCGGCGAAAAACCCGCGGAAGATCCTCTGCCGGCGGCCGCCGACGAAAAAGATCATCGCCCCGGCTTGGGGAATGCCTCGTTGAACGGGCGGATGACGCTGGATGAAGCCGCGGCGGCCTGCGGGATTTCTCTTCAGGAAGCCCGGCGCCGGCTCGGTTTGCCCGAAGATTATCCCGGATCGGAAACTCTGGGCCGGCTGCGGCGGGCCTGGGGAACGACGATGATCCGGATCCGAGAGCTTTTGGAGAATCCGTCCTGAAGGAAAGCGGCGTTCCGAATGAAAACGAGCCGGTCAGGGGCAAAACGATCGCCGTCATCGGCTCACGATTTGATCGGATTCCCTCGATCCGCCGGGAAGGGCGGGAACAAGCGAACGGTCGAACAACCGCCCGTCGGCGGGATTGAAGGACGCCCGGAGAGTTGAAACGTTGATCCGGAATAAGACAAGGAAAGGCGGCGCAGCACATGAGCGAGACGCGAAAAGAAACAAGGCCGGGAGGCGGGATGAAGACGTCTTTGGACTGCCTTCCGTGTTTTGTCCGCCAGACCCTGGACGCCGCCCGCATGGTTTCGACGGATCCGGCGTTTCATGAGCGCTTTCTGCGCGAGATCCTGGCCCGGATCACCGAGATGTCCCTGGATACGGCGCCGGCGGTCTTCGGCCGGGAGCTTCACCGGCGGATCCGCGGGCTCTCCGGCCGCGGGGATCCGTACCGGGAAGCGAAAGAGCGGCAGAACCTTTTCGCCCTGGCCTTGATGCCGGGATTGCGGGAGCAAATATCGGCCGCGCCGGACCCGCTGATCCTGGCGGCGAGATTGGCCGCCGCGGGAAATGTCATCGATCTCGGCGCTCCCGGCGCGATCTCGGAAACCAGCGTCAGGGAATCGATCGCCCAGGCTATGATCCGGCCGTTGGTCGGAGAGGAAAACGGATTCCGGGAGGAGATCCTCTCCGCCGAGAACATTCTCTATCTGGCCGACAACGCCGGAGAAATCGTCATGGATCGCCTGTTTATTGAACGGCTGGGGCCCTCGCGCGTGACGGTCGCGGTCAGGGGCGGGCCGATCCTCAACGACGCCACCCGGGCCGACGCCCGGGCGGCCGGGCTTGCTGAAATCGTCGAGATCATCGACAACGGCTCGGATGCGCCGGGGACGCTGCTGGAGGATTGTTCCCCGGAATTCCTGAGGCGGTTCGAGGCGGCGGACCTCGTTTTGGCCAAAGGCCAGGGGAATTTCGAGACGCTCGCCGGGCATCCCAAAAACATTTTTTTCCTTTTCAAGGTCAAATGTCCGGTCATCGCGGCCGAGGCGGGCGCGCCGGTCGGGGCGCATGTCCTAATCCGGTCCGCCGGGGCGCAAGGGAGGCTCGCATGACGGCGGATCCCCCTCGTCAAAGCGATATCTCGTTTCGCCTGAGGGCTTTGGAATACGGATTCCGGGATCGTCTTCATTCTCCCGAGAAGATCCTTCGAAGGGCGGGAGTGGGGCCGGGGATTATTCCGTCTCGCCGGCCGCGCGCCGCGGATGCTTCAAGACGAATGCTTGGACGTCTCCGGGAAGCCGCATGATCCTGGCGATTGCGTCCGGCAAGGGCGGCACGGGGAAAACGACCGTGGCCGTCAACTTGGCCCGCGTGCTCCGCTCCAGGGCCTGGCTTTTGGATTGCGACGTGGAGGAGCCGAATGCCGGGCTGTTTTTGAAAACGAGCCGGAGGACCGAGGAGATCGTTTCTCTTCCCGTCCCCGAGGTGGATGAAGCCCGATGCGACGGCTGCGGCGAATGCGGGAAATTCTGCGCTTATCACGCTATCGTCTCCTTCGGGACGATCCCCCTCGTCTTTCCCTCCATGTGCCATGGCTGCGGCGGATGCGTCCGGGTTTGTCCGAGGAAGGCGATCCGCGAAACCTCCCGCCGCCTCGGGGTGGTTGTTTCGTCGAAATCCCGGGGGATCACGCTGATCGAGGGCCGGCTGGACGTCGGGGAATCCCTTTCGCCCCCTTTGATCCGGGCGGTCAAGGCCGGCCTTCCGGCCGGGCGGCCGGCGATCCTGGACGCCCCTCCGGGGACATCATGCCCCGTCGTCGCCGCCGTCCGGGGCGCGGATCACGTTCTGCTCGTGACGGAACCGACTCCCTTCGGGCTGCACGATCTCCGGCTGGCCGTCGACCTTGTCCGGGAGCTCGGCCTTCCTTACAGCGTCGTCGTAAACCGGATCGGGACCGGAGACAACCGGGTCCAGGAATATTGCGCGGGAAAGAAGATTCCCGTCGTTCTGGAAATCCCGGACGACCGGAGGATCGCTGAGGCTTATTCCCGCGGCCGGCTGATCGTTGAAACGCTGCCGGAATACCGGGCGCTGTTCGAGCGGCTGGCCGAGAAGCTATTTTCCGCGGACGGGGAAAGATGCGGATTGGAGCCATGAACCATGTTGACCTATGAGTCCTCGAGCGAACGGAGATCTGCCCGCTTTCCACCCTCAAGGATCATTATGAAATCATTCGAGGCTCGGACAAGCGCGGACGAGCCGAGGAAGGCGTGACCGGCATGGAAGAACTCGTCGTCATCAGCGGCAAGGGCGGGACCGGCAAAACCAGCCTCACGGCCTCGTTCGCGGTTCTGGCCGGCCGTCCGGTGATCGCGGACTGCGACGTCGACGCGGCCGACTTGCACCTGGTGCTCTCGCCCCGCGTCCGGGAACGGCACGAGTTCCGAAGCGGGCGGGAGGCGGTCATCCGGCCGGAGGCGTGCACCGGCTGCGGATTGTGTTCGATCCTTTGCCGGTTCGGCGCCGTTTTATCCGTGTCTTCCGAACCGGATGTTTCCCCGGGGGCCGCGGATTGCCGAGACTGCGGCTATTGCGTCCGTTCTTGTCCGGTCCGGACGAACGCCGTGATCCGGGAAATGCGGAATGCGTCGGGCGGGGAAGTTCCTTCCCTCTATGCCATCGATCCCGTCGCCTGCGAGGGATGCGGCGTGTGCGTCCGTTTTTGCCCCGAACAAGCCGTTGATTTTCCCGAGACGGTCGGCGGGGAGTGGATGATTTCGGAAACGCGTTGCGGGCCCCTCGTTCACGCCCGGCTGGCCCCGGCCGCCGAAAACTCGGGCAAGCTCGTCTCGACCGTCCGGCGCGAGGCGCGCCGCCTGGCCGGGGAGCAAGGACGCGGCTTGATTCTCGTGGACGGCCCTCCCGGAATCGGCTGCCCCGTCATCGCTTCGGTGACGGGCGCCTCGCGGATTTTGATCGTCACCGAGCCGACCGTTTCGGGAGAGCATGACCTGGAGCGGGTTCTTTCCCTGGCCGGGCATTTCGGCATCCCGGCCTCCGTTTGTATCAACAAATGGGATCTCAACCCGGAAACGGCCGACCGGATCGAAACGGCGGCGCGACGGAAAGGAGCCCGGCTCGCCGGGCGGATCCGTTACGATCCGGCCTTCACCCGGGCTCAAGTGCGGGAAAAGGCGGTCGTGGAAATCGATGCTCCCGGCGCCGGGGACATCAGGAACGTTTGGGATCGGTTGGAATTGATGAAGCCGGGCGACAAACATGGATGAATCGAAATCCGAAGTCGTTTCTTCGATCGCCCTGGATCATGCCATGCATCCGCGGCGCCTCGGACGGGCGAAGGACGCGGACGGCCGGGCGCGGATCACCGGCCCGCGCGGCGAAATCACCCCGATTCTCCGCGGCGGCGCGGGCAAACGAATCGCCGACGACATGGGTGTCCCGTTCTGCGGTTCCATCCCGATCGACCCGAAAATCGCCGAAGCCGGCGATGAGGGAAGCGTTTACGTCCGGCATTTCGCCGGATCGCCGGCGGCCGGGATCATGCGGGAGATCGTTCGGACGATTTTTGACCGGCGGGGGAGGCGGCCGGAAGCCGGAGAACCGGCCGCATCAAATGGAAGGAAAATCTGAATCCACAAAATGACAATAATAAAGGAGTCCCTCTGATGAAAATCGCGATTCCCATGGCGAACGGGCGGTTGTCCGCTCATTTCGGACACTGCGAGAAATTCGCCCTCGTCGAAGTCGATCCGAAGGAGAAAAAAATCGTCGTCCGGACGGACATCGACGCCCCTCCGCACGAGCCGGGGCTTTTGCCGGGCTGGCTGGCCGAACAAGGGGCGGAGGTGATCATCGCCGGCGGCATGGGGGGGAGGGCCATGTCCCTTTTCGCCGAGCGGGGGATTAAAGTGATCGTCGGCGCGCCCGTGGAGACGCCGGAGCGTCTTGCCGGCGATTTTCTCGCCGGAACGCTGAGCCCGGGCGATAATCTCTGTGATCATTGAGAGCCCTAAGGATCAGCCTCCCGGCCGAGGGGGGACCGCGGCGATCGGAGGCTTTCACTTGCTTCGGGCGGACCGGGAGCGCTTGATTTCGACGGCGGCCGCGCTCAGGGAGATCAATCCCGGTCTCGTGGTCCCCTGCCACTGCACGGGAGAAAAGGCGATCGAGTTTCTTCGGACCGAGTTGCCGGGGCGCGTCGAGGCCGGGAGGGCGGGCATGGCGCTCCGATTCTGAAAAAATAATTCCGTTTTTCTCTGAAAAGATGATAATATACGTTTCCGATCAGTTTTATTTGAGGAGGATATCGGATGTCGACCCTGGAGATCGATGGAAAAGCCGTTGTTCTGAACGAGGAAGGATTCCTGGAGAACCCCGAAGAGTGGGACAAACGCGTGGCCCTCGCCCTGGCTAAACGGGAGGAAGGCCTTGACGAATTGGGACCGGAGCATTGGGCGGTCATCGAATATATCCGCGGATACTACGTGGAAAAACAGCTCGCCCCGATGGTCCGGAAGATCTGCCAGACGACGGGCCTCACCCTCAAGCATATTTACGAGCTGTTTCCCTCGGGACCGGCCAAGGGGGCCTGCAAGCTGGCCGGCCTGCCCAAGCCCGACGGCTGCGTCTGAGCCGCGACTCTTTTTCGCCGCCGCGATGCCGCCGGCTTAGGAAATCACAAGACCGTTGTTCTACGGTCCCGGGCCGTCTCGGCGACGGCCGGCCCGGACGAGCCGCGTCCCTCCGGGCCCGTTTCCCGCCTTAATCCTTGGCCGGCGCGGCCGGCGGCCGGAAGGCCGCGGCCAGAAAGATCGCCGCGCCCAGGGCGATCAGGCAAGGCAGCAGGAACATCGACTTGTAGTCGGTGACCCCCGCCGTGGTGAAGACCGACTGCAGCAGCCAAGGCCCCAGGGAGTTGGCCGCCAGAACGCCCAGGCCGAGGATCATCACGTTGAACAACCCCTGGGCGCTGGAGCGGACGTCCTTGGGAAAATACGTGTCCACGAAGATATAGACGGTGGCGAAGAAGAAAGCGTAGCAGATGCCGTGCAGGATCTGGACGGTTATGATCATCCAAGGTTGGGAGGGGAAGAAGGCATAGACCGCGAACCGGGCGGCATGGCCCAGGATGCCGACGAGCATCGTGATCCGCCATCCCAGCTTCTTCAACACCACGCCCAGGATGAGCATGGTCAGGAGCTCCGAGACCTGGCCCAGGCTCATCACCGGCATGATCCAGTTGCCGGCGATGCCCACGCCGCCCGCCGCCGGGGCCGCGCCGAGAAAGGTTCCGGTCCAGTTGAAATAAAGGTTGTGGACGAAGGCGTCGATGAAGGCGATGAGCCAGAGAATCAGGACGAAGGGCCGCCCGAGCAGCTTGAAGGCTTCCAGCCAGGCGAAGCGTTCCGTCCCGTTCGCGGCGCCCGCGGCCTTCTTCTTCGGCGGCGTGTGGGGCAGGAGCAGGCTGAAGGCGGCCAGGGCCAGGGAGGCGACGGCGGCCACGATGAAGGTCCAGCGGGTGGCCTGTTTCAGCGCCTGGCCGGTGAGCCCCGAGCCCAGGACCGTGCCGATCCAGGCGACCATGCCCTTGGGCGCGGCCGCCTTGACCCGGGCCCAATCGACCAGGATGAAGGTGAACGGCCAGGCGGCTAAAATCCAGCCCAAGGTGCCGCCCATGCGGATGAGGCCGAACTCCTTCTGGGGATCCTTCATGTTGGCGAAGGCGATCGAGTTGGCGATCGAGTTGGTCGGGACATAGAACAGGCAATGGATCCACATCAGGATCAGGAACGGCCAGAAGGCGCGGGTGAAGCCCAGGCCGAGCATGGCCACGCCGCCGATGAGATGGCTGAAGCCGAGGAACTTCTCGGCCGCGAAATGGCGGTCGGCGAACTGGTTGCTGAAGAACATGCCGATGATGGCGGCGATGGGGAAGGCGTTCAGGATCCAGGCCTGCTCGACGGGCGTGAACCCGAGGCTGGGCAGGTAGCTGTAGATCAGAGGCAGCCAGGCGCCCCAGATGAAGAACTCCAGGACCATCATGAAGAACAGCTTGTTGCGCGGGCTCTTGGTCACGGCGGTCATGCGGGATCCTCCTTGCGTCTCACGGTTCCCGGGGGCCGCCCCGGTCGCCGCCTCCAAACATTGGATGGAGTATAAAAGAGAGCCCCGGGGGCGTCAAGGACGAGCGGGCGGGGCGGCCCGCGGCTCTTGCGGCGATGTCGGCAAAAAGGTTTTACTAAAAAGCGATCCCCAGGCCCGCTTTGAGATAAAAACCGGAGAGATCCACGGCCGCGTCCCGGATTTTGGTGAGGCGATGCCCGGCCCAAAGGCCGGGCATGCTCAGCGATGCGTAGACCGGTCCTTCCCCGGAATCGTCGAATTCATAATAATAGAGCGGGACGTCCGAGCTCTCTTCCCAATATCCGCCCTCGGGATAACCCCAGAAATAAGTGAAATCGCCTTTGAACCCCGTGATCTTCGCCCGACGGTAGCCGGCGTCGGCCCACAGCCGGAGCACCGGGGCCGGGGCGATTTCGATTCCCAGGCCGGCGGAGAATCCCGGCTTGATCGCGGTGGTTTTCAGCTTCCAATCCATCCAGAGGACCCGGTCCCCGGTTTTCAGGCTGACGTTCGTCCAGGATCCCGCGTCCTCAAATGACGTCCGGTGCAATTCGCCCGCGGCATAAGGACGGAACGAAATCCAATCCGCGATCGGGATCTCATAGGCGAGCCCCAGCCGCCCGTAATCATCGCGGATTTTGTCCTCGCGGAGGTTTATCTTGTCGACGGCCGGATAAGTGACCGTGAACTCGTTTCCCGTCGTCTCGGCTTTGATCATCCCGTAGGCGGCCAGAATCTGGACGCGCGGCTCGATCGGAACGGACAACGCCGCTTCGAAATTCGCCGCCTTGCGGACAGGCTTGAGCCCGAGCCCCCGGGCGGTCGATCTCGAATCGGCTTCCGCGATCCGGATGGAATCGCGGAGAAACGAATTGAGATCGGCGGGGGAGATGAAGCCCGGTCCGACGGAAATCCGGATCTGCCAGGCCCCGCCCCCAAAGCCGGGAAGCGCAAACCAGATGAGGACAAGCTACACGGGGAGGATCGGGCGGGGGGTCTCATTATCCATGAAAGCATCCCAACGCGCGTTGCGGCCGGTCTGCTTCGCTTGCCTCCGTAATGCGCCTGAGCGCGTCACGCCTTCGGAAAAATAATTCGGTTGGAAGTCGCCGGCCGATCGCGGATTGGAGGAAGAGCCGCACAAGGGGGGCGCGCGCCGGCCGTCCAGCTCAGGTCCGAAGGAGGCGTCCGGGCCTCAGCGTTTTTTCGCCGCCGCGGCGATGTCGGCGACGGCTGCGATCGCGGCCTCGATGTGGGCTTCGGTGTTGAACGGCCCGAT
>ERZ795056.2867-NODE-2867-length-18816-cov-11.819679_pt1 | contig 18816 bp, 7 predicted proteins | sample MGYA00375140_ERZ795056 | MGnify/ENA primary metagenome ERZ795056 (study PRJEB30185, sample SAMN05720227) | activated sludge metagenome | isolation source: Anaerobic digester | place: USA | collected 2015-03-09 ... | reverse complement strand
CTCAAGGAGGAAGGCGCGGCTTTCGTGCGGCGGCTGCGCCTGCATCGGGACGCCATTCTGTTCGCGCTGGAAGGGTTCGAGCCCCAGCCGCTGCTCGGCGCCCGTCCGGCGCGCGTATTGTCGGCGCCGGAGGTGGCCCAGGGCGCGGTGCGCATCAAGGGCCGCACCAGTCGCACCTGGCACGACCTGGCCCTGTACTACATGCTGTTCGCCACGGGCCTGCGCCCCCTCGAGATCGCCCGGATCGAGGTGCGCGACTACCTGCATGCCGACGGCAGCGTGTGCAGGGAATCGGAACTGCGCGCCGACGTGGCGATCAACGGCAAGCTCCGGCCGCTGTACTTCAGCAGCAGCCGCCTCGACGATGCGCTGGCTGCCTATTTCCGCGAGCGTCTCGCCGGCGGGCATGGCCTGGGTGGGCCGGATGTCTACCGTGGCTTGGACCCGGGTAGCCGACTATTCCTTTCCCCGAGCGGTGAGGCCTACAAGATCACGCCCAACAATGGCGAGCCGGGGCAGAACCGCTACGTCTGCCGGGCGCTGCTGGAGATCTACCGCAAGTTGTTCCGTTACGCCGAACTCAAGGGGTTGAGCGCCCAGTCGGCGCGCCTCACCGTGATATCGCGGATGTATGAGCGCGGGGCCGACGAGGATCAGGTGGGCGCGATCCTGGGCATCGGCGAGCGCAGCGCGGTGCGGGAGTTGCTGCCCCGGCCCAAGCCGACGCTGGCGGAACTGCTCGATGAGTTGATTTGAGCTCGCCATGGACTCCCAACGCTTCGCCATCAAGGGCCGCGTGATCGGCGCGGACGATCCACAATTGCAGGAGGCGCTCGCCCATGTCTACGAGACACCCGAGCGGCCGAGATGCCTATGCGTGCCCGGCGGCGTGGAGATGTACGTGGCGCGGCATCGCCAGTTCGTGGTCAAGCGCATGCCGGACAGCGGCAGCACCCACCATCCGGGCTGCCCCTCCTACGAGCCGGAGGTCCAGCAGTCCGGACTGGGCGAACTGGTCGGTGAAGCGGTGCTGGAGTCGGAACCGGGCCGGGTCGAATTGCGGGTGGATTTCCCCTGGACACGGGTGCTCGGGCGCGGCGTGCCGCGCGGCGAACCCCAGGAGGTGGCGGAGATCGGCGTGCCGCGGCGGCAGATGACGTTGCGGGCCTTGATGCACTTCCTGTTCGAGCGCGCGGGCTTCAACCGCTGGAGCCCGGCGATGGCGGGCAAGCGTAACCAGGGCGTGCTGCGCAAGTACCTACTGGAGGCGGCCGAGGAGATCATGGTCAAGGGCGTGCCGCTGTCAGAGCGCTTGTATGTGCCCGAACCTTTCAGCGAGAGTGCCAAGGCCGAGGCTGCACAGCGCCGGCGCGAGAAACTGGCCGTGCTGCGCCCAAAGGACGGGCAGACGCCGCTGGTCGTCGTGATTGGCGAGTTCAAGGCAAGCGAGGCCACGAGCCAGGGCCGCCGGGTCTGGATCCGGCACATGCCGGATGCACCGCTGCTGATCGCCAGCCGGAGTTGGGAGCGGATCGAGCGGGTGTTCGCGCCGCTGTTCGAGGCGCGCGATGCCGATAGCGGCCACCCGGTCCGGGTCATCCTGGCCGCGCTGATCCGCGCCCGCCGTGAATACACCTACGAGATCGATGCGGCGAGTTTGATGTTGACGAGCGAGCATTGGATTCCCATCGAGGGCGTGCATGAATTGCCGCTGATCGATGCCCTGGTCGCCCAGCACCGCCGCTTCGTCAAGCCGCTGCGCTATGACGCTCGGAGCGCGGCAGCCTTTCCGAATGTCCTGCTGCTGGATGCCGGGCCGGCGCCGATGCCGCTACACGTGGTGAGCGCTTTCATGGATCCGAAGGAGCGGCATTCCAAAGAAAGGGCAATTGCGGAAATCGGTGCGCAGGGCGCCTGGGTCTGGAGGACCGAGGAACAAATGCCGCTTTTCAGGGCTGCGGCCAGAGCTTGCTGAGGCATCGCCGGACTTGGCAGGCCGAGCTTGTGTCGTCCCAACGTTCTTCTGAGACCAATTTTTCTGCGGCCCGTCCTGGAGGCTGATGTTCAAACATCGATCGGCGTCGTCTTCCAGATATCCTGAGCCAGGTCCATCAGCAAGACGTGGCGCTTCCCAATACTGGACGCATTCCAGGTGTCGAACGCAGCCAGTTTTTTGTTAATTCGGCTGATCGACGTGTTCTGTCCCACGGTCGTCAGTTCGACAAGGCTACGCGTCAGGTAGTTGTTGCACTTTCGGTACTCCGTTTGCTTGGCAGTGTAGAAGTCGTTGCTGGCCACGATGTTGATCGGCTTCTCCAGTAGGGTCAGGTTTCCAAGCCTGTTTTTATAGTCATCGTACGAGGCCTCCGGATTCTCGGCTACCCACTTCGAACGCAAGTCTGCTGTAGGCGTATCGGGCAGGATATGTTCGATTTCCAAAATCGTGTATGGCACCAAGCTACCGGTCAACGTTACACCGCTGAATGCCATATCGACATGCTGTGCCATCTTCGCTAGGAGGTACCGGGTCCGATATTGCTGCATCGAGAAAAGCGAAAAGCGCTTGAGCGCATCCGACAGCTCCTGTGACTTCGATGCCATATTCTTTTCGAAGCGATCAGAGACGAATGCATTGAGTGTGACGCGTTGCCTAGATGGGTCGGCCATGCCGGCGATCGACCGGAGTTCGTCAGCCCAGACCGAGAAATTCCGTTCGAGATCCTTGGTCGGCGTCTTGGTGAAAATGTAGTAAAAGAGGAAGCTTTCGAGCTGCGTGACGAAGTGATCGAACAGCGCCTTGGGGCAGCTGGCTGCAGCCAGCAGAAGGACGTAATGCAGACTGAAGGCGCCGCCAGTGAGCCTTTTGAGGTTGTCCATTGCAAGGCTCGGTTTTCCATCAATCCCCAATCCATTACCAAACGCGAGGTAGTGCTCGACGCTGCGGATGACTTTCCGGACAAACTCAAAAGGCTTGTTTGCGTAATCGCACAGCGCCGCATTGTCCTTGTCGACGAACCAGTCGTAAATCTCGTCCTCGCGCACCACGGCATCGCCACGCACGTTTTTGATGACGTAGTTGGCCATCAGAAAATAGCGCAGGAAACGCAGGGGCTTCTCTTTGTCCTTCTCCAGCGGTTTGGTGATCTTTTTCCATTCATCCTTTAGCTGGGTGAACTGGGTCTGCTTGACCTGCGTGAACAGCAGGTTCTTCAGCAGGTCCATCGGATTCAGGCCCACTCCGCGCTCGTTGATGGTCTCGAAAATCTTCAGCGCGCTACTCACGTCCGTCGAGATCTGGATGAATACCACGTTGTTCGCCAGATAGCCCCAATACTTCTTGAGTTTCGCCGCGTCGTCGTAGTTATCCTTGAGGTAGCGGTAGAGCGTGCCATAGGCGCTAACCAGATTCTCCAACGACCCAAAGCTGGCGATGCCCGCTGCCTGAATGCCAGCACGCACAGCCTGCGGGTCGGTGTCGAGCTCCACCAGCTTGGAGATGACCTCGCCAGCATTCTCGTAACGCGGCTCCAGTTTCAAACTGGTTCGCGTCTCGCCGTTGCTGTCCGTATAGCTGGTCGAGATCAAGCCGCTGACGGTTTGCCGCTGCGGTTCACCCTGGAAAAGATGCTTTAGGGCGCAAAGCAGCAAGAAGAAGGTGGTCAAGCGCTGCTGGCCATCGATTACTTCGTAGTGGTTCTTCTGGTCCATTGGGGACACCAGCACTGTGCCGATGAAGTATTCCCGCGTCGAACCCGCGTCAATCTGCTCGTTGATGTCGTCAAGCAGTTGATGAACTTCCTTGTCTGTCCATACGTACTCACGCTGGTAGTCCGGAACGATATAGAAGCACTCCCTGAACGCTTCTTCGATACTGTATTTGTGGTTTTCTATACGGGCCATGCTCGCCTTTCCTTGATCCCTAAGTCCGTCCGGTCAGCACGTCTGCCACCAATCGGGCGATGCTTCGTCCCGGATGCTCCATTCATCGCTGGCCTTGGTGCCATAGCGGTAGGCGGCAATCGGAACCAGCGCTTCCGCCGGCGCGCAGCCACCGTGGTATCCATTTCGTTTCGTCGCATACCTTAGCTTGCTGTTCCAGGCCAGAACGACTTCGTCCATTCCGCTGGCAGCCTTGATGCGAGTTCCTTTGAGGGTAATTTCGCCCGGATAGGACTCCAGATTCGGCTCACGCCATCGGGCATTGGGACTTGCACCTTGCATCATCGTGTCTTGGTCAAGCACGTGGCCGTGGTCGCTGGTAAACACCACGGTGCGGTCGGAAGAGCGCGCCTCAGCCAGAAGTGCATCCAGCCCCTTGAACTGCGCAATATCCCAGCGCAGTCGCAGTTGGTCAGACTTCATCAAATGATCGTCCACCGCGTTTATCACAACGGCGACAACTCGCTGTCGGGTGTCGCTCAGGGCGGTTCTCAGATCATCCGAAAGGGTGACCCCAGAACTGTCGAGCAGATCTCGCTTGTGAAAGATTGCAGGCGGCTTGCCTGCGACGGACGGGGCAACGAGCGAAGGATAGGCACTGAATGCTGAACGCTCCGTTGACGCTGAGCCAGCGCAAGCGGTGCCGCAAAGCAACGAGGTTCTGGAGGCTTCTGTTGTGGACGGCAACATGGCCAGCAAGGTTGAGCACGACCCCTCAGCGCGCTCGAACTGAACCCAGCCATGGTCTTTGAGACTGTGGTGCAGCTCAAGAAAAACAGGGATGCTCATCCCGTCCACGACGATGAGCAAGCTGCGACCGGCCAAAGCCACCGGTGCGACGCATTTGTCGAGCGCGTCCTCGATCGGCATCAACGATGCACCGTTGGGTTGATCGGCCGCCAGCGATTCGGCGAATCGTCGATCGAACAAATCCCTTCGAACGCGCGTGTTCTCTCGTAACAGACCATAAGCATTTGCCAAGTCAGCAGAATCGTCGCCCTCTAACAGTACAGTCTGTGCCCAATCCACCCACGCGATCTCGTTCCGATACTGCTCGGAGAGGGCGTTCAATGATGACGGAAAGGCATTGGCAGTTTGCACTAGCCAGCTCACCAACCGCACAGCCATCTTGCATCTGAGCTCAGAGCGACTGTTCAGGACCGGCCCTCGATGGGCCATCAGCCGTCCAAACCGCGAGATGGCCTCGGACAAATTGAGTTCGTTCAGCGCGCCAGCGAAGGCCTTTGTTTTCTCGCGCAGTGCTGCGCTCCCGTACCGTGCATGCGCCGCCAGTGACTCTGCTTTGAGCTGCGTCACCAACGACTCATAGCGTGCAACCTGCTGCTGTTTGGCTGCCTCTGTGGCGCGGTCGAACCAGGCGTCGGCTGCCCCAGCCAGTTGATGCGTGGTGTGTGACGAGATCGTCAGTCCATCGAACAGAACTTCAAGGCGGGCTGCTACTTTTGCCCGATTGGACTCTGTGCCGGCGGCCTTGTCTTCCAAGGCTTCACAAAGCATGGCGATGGCCACCAGCTCATCGGCACTACCTGTGTCGATGGCCGCAAAGACGAAGCTCACCAAGTCGCCGAGCGTTTCGCGAAGCCGTTGGACCGCCTCCTGGCGCGCGGTGTCTTCCAGTATCTTGAATTGCTCTCGCCGTTGCGCATCGCCGGCCCATTTCAACAGGTCAAGTTCTGTTGGCGGATAGGTCTCGAAGCCCAGGACGACCCGAAACAACTCCTTCCACGCGCGGTCTTGATCCAAGACGAGCGACCGAACAGGGGTATATCCCTCTGCTGGCATGTATCGCACGAGCAGTTCAGCCAACCAGCGGTGGCGGGCCAGTCGCGGATCAATATGCGCCGCCCGAAAGAGAGCCAAAACGGTCTGCCAAAGGTCGTGTGTGATAGCACGTCGTTTGGCGCAGCGCGCCAGCACGTCAGAACCCAGATCACTCTCGTTGCCGGAAAACAGTAAGACAACGGGTGTCGCGCTGGTTGAATGACGGCGCATGGCGTCACGAACGGACAATGGGGAACTGCAGGCCGAGACCGGCCAGCTCTCGGCGTTCACATCCACAGCTCCACTAGCGAAGGCATCTGCAGGCAGCCGTAGCAGGATGAATCGTGCTGGCGGGTCCGCCTCGTGAGCCTGCTTCGCCTGAAGACTGATCTGATGTGCAGGAACCTTCATTCCTGTTCCCGGATCACGATCTGAATATCCACGCTGACTTCGCCGAGCCCCTCAAGCAGCGTGCGCGCATCGGCCAATGCCTTTAGGGCATCGGTCTTGACCAGCCTGGCGCGCTCGATGCGCTGTGGAGCCTTCATGCCTGGTTCCGGCTCCGGCTCTGGAGTGAGTTGAGGCGGCGGGCTCGGTGGTGTCGCCCGGTTGGCGACATCGGCCATCAGCGTTCCGGCATCGCGCTCGAACTGTGCGACGGCAGATTGGAGTCCATCGACGTATTCGTAGCGGAGAACGGCGTGAGCAAGGCTTTCCAGAATCTGGTTGGCACGTGGCGCAAACTCACCGCTACCGCTCGCGATTGAGCGGAGACTGTTGACCAGATAGTGCTTGGCCTCAACACGAGCCAGCGCCTGGACTCCGCCAAGAACCGCCTTGGCTTCGGCGATTTCCTCGGTGCTGAAATCCAGCCTCGACACCAGATTGACAAGGTCAATCTCAGAGCTGCTGGATTCCATCGCAACGAACCAGTCGCGCAGGCGTGTAGCCCCCGTTTTACGCAGGGCGGGTTCGCCCGTGGCCACCATATCGGTCTGCACCAGAGTCATCAACTGATCGACCACACGCAGGTAGTTCAGCAGGTGCGCTGCCGTGTCGGTCACACGCTTGCGTGCCGCGCGAGAAAACTCCACCAACCCCGGGGCTGACCGATACAGCGCGGCCATTGCAGGGTCCAGCATTTCTCCGGCGAGCTTGGTGGCCTTTTCCCACTCGGCCGTCGTCGGCAAGGGTTGCTCGCGCACTTCGCATTCGTTGGGCACGCTGCCGATTTCGCCCTTGAAGGGTTGGCCGAAGCGGTACAACGAGCGATTGCTCTTGGCCAGCCAAGTCAGGATCACCAGATCTTGCAGGTCTTCGCGCAGGCCGCGCCGGTCGGGAAGGTCCAGCCAGCGGCGGAGGTCGGTGACGGTGGGCTCGCGGCCAGACTGCTGCGCGATTTGTCGGGCAAAGTGCTGCGACCAGTCATCGCGCAACTGCAGCGCCGCTTCGCCCACCTCGGCCAGATCGAGCTTCGGCGCAATGCGCTTGGCGTCGTCCCGCAGCGAGGCTTCAAGCTCCACACGATGGGCAGGCTTCTGGGCCGCCAGCACCATCAATTCAGCCAAACGCTTAACGGCAATCGGCCGGGGCTCGGCGTCAAAGTGTGGATGGGCCGGGAATTCATAGTCCAGCGCTTGCTCAGCGAGTTTCTCAAACGCGTCCTTGAAGTTGGCGGCAACCGGTGGGCGCAGGACCAATGAAGGATCGAGGCTGTAGTAGTGCTCGTCAACCGTTTGTGCAGGGTCCAGGGCTTCCTGGGCGACGCTGTTAAGTCCATAAGCCGTGTACAGACAGTTGCGAATGAACTGGCGCAGTTGGTCCCGTTGGTTCGTCAGCAGCACTCGTGCCTGCTCACGGTCTGCCTGCGACAGTTGGCTGGCGTACTGGTCCAGGTTGTTGCCACGCAGGACAAAATTGATGACCACTAGCCGACCCAACTGGTCCTGGGTGTTGGGTGACAGGAAGGATGGCAGCCAGGCCACCGAGCGTCCGACCCGGCCGTCGTTGAGGAAGCCGTTGATCTTGGCCACATCGTCTTGCGGGCCGTGTTCGGGTTGGTGGTCGAACGGGAAGTCGATCAGCATGCGCCACGTCCCCTCACGCCCCTTGAGGGTGTCGAAGGATTGCTCGCGGACATTGCCAAACAGAATCTCCGCGTTGCGACGCGAACCTCGCCAACTGATCTCCATCTCAGGGGGCAGCAGGCTGGAGCCAACGTCAGCGAGCCCCAAACCATCGGTGATCAGCTGCCGGACTTCCGCCTGCCGGTTCCCCTGCGTGTCAAACGACATCGCGTTGGCCAGAATGGCGTCGGTATCCACCTTGGCGACTTCCACGGACACGATCGGGTTCGGCGAGTCGTCGGCAATCTTGATTTCACCCGCCTGGCCCGCCCAACGCTTGAGCTTGGTCAGTACCGTGATGCCCTCACTGCCGGGAACCGGCGTGCGGATCGTGCCGTGGTTCAGCGCCGCCAGTTTGGTTGGCGTCAGGTTCTTCAGCGCTTCGACCTCCGGCACCAAAGCGGCCAACACCAGGGTCTTGAGCAGCCGGGCGTCGTTTTGCAGCGCGGCCGCCTTCTTGGGGTCGGCCTTGCCCGACTCGATGTCTTCCCAGGTCACACCGTGCTGGGTTTCCAGAATCGGCAGCAGGCGACGACGCCAGAGCTGCTTGGCCTGCTCAAAGAAGAGCTTGATGCCGTGGGTGAAGGGTTCATCGCCGTCGGCAATCACATCGAACAGATCGCCCACCGGGATGACGTCGCCAATCTCCAGCGTGTCGGCCTTGTCTACCAGCATCTGCTGCATCAGCTTAAGGGCCGTGCGCTCGCGCTGCAGCATCGACGACACGGCGATCAAGGTCTGAACCAGTGCCGGCGTGAAGGGGTACAGGTCCTGCAGCATCTGCTGATCGCCGTCGCGCGTCAGCAAGGTTTGCAGCACCTCGGGCTGGCTGCTGAGCAGCTTGTTGATCGCGCCTTTGAGGAGGGCATCTTCAGCAGGTCCGCGCGTGCGCAGCAAGCGCTTCTTGGCGATCTCTGGCAGGTTGCGGTCTTCCAGGTTCACCTTGTCAAAGCGTGCCTCCCAATACTGCAGGGTGTCGGCAAACGACAACTGCTCCGCACCGGGCATGTGCTCGCCAACCAGTTCGCGCAGATCCCGCTGGCGGGCCATGAAGCTGATGATGGGCGTTGGGCGGTCCGCGTTGCTCGACTCCACCAGCTTTGCGACCTTTTGTCCTTCGCGGGCAATCCAGGCCACATCGGCGGCCCGGCTGGCCAGCCAAAGGATGAACTCGTCCAGGAACAGGATGATGCCGTCGTAGCCCAGGTCCTTGGCGTGATGCGACATTGCCGATAGGCCTTCGTCGAGCGAGGTGTACATCTCACGCTGCGAGGCAGACAGGTGGCTCACGCTGCCGTAGAAGGCGCGTGTCAGCGCCCCGACCAGTTGGAAGCGTTCTGGGCTGCCAGGCGGCACTTTCAGCGTGGCCTCGAAGCGTGCGGCGGCCCAGGTTTGCGTGACACGGCCCCAGCCGCCGCCCCCTGTGGCCGCACCGGTCGCGCCGTTCAGGGTGCGGAAAAAGGCCTCGTCCCCCATCTGCGTGCGCAGCTTCTGCGCATCGTTGAGCATGCCCTCGCTCTGGTAGAAGCCTGGGCTCGGTGCGTCCGGGTGCAGGCGGGCGGTGAGTTCGGCGTAGCCCGAGAACAGTGCCGATTCCAGCGTCTCGGCATTGATCATGTGGTACGGCACGACCAGGAACTTCTTGCCCTGTGTCCAGCCGTTGTGCTTGGATACCACCGAGGCCAACTCGGCCTTGCCACGGGCCGTGGCGTCGCCGCGCAGCAGCAGCGACAGGATGGCCATGAAGTGGCTCTTACCCGAGCCGAAACTGCCGTGCAGGTACGCGCCCTTGCTTATTCGGCTGTCGATCGCACCCTTGACCACGCCGAGCGCCTGATCAAAACACTTCACCAACTGGGGCGTGGCGATGTAGTCGCGCACGGTTTCCGCAGGGGCGTTCAAGCCATCCGTCAGACGAAGAACGAAGTCGCCCTGGTGGACCTGTTCGGGCAGGTCAAATATCTCGCGTAGTTTTGGCATGTTGTTGTGTCCCTCGTGATTCGTGTCAGGCCTGCGCGGCTGCGCTGGAGCGTCTGCCGCGTGGGCGGCGAACGGGCTCAGGGGGTTGCCAGGCGCGCACCGCCGTGAGTGTTAGCCCGTGCTGGGCCAGCTGCGCATCCAGCAAGCCCTGCAGGTAGTCGCCAGTGCTCATGCCCAGGTCGTCGTCAATCTCAGGGTGCCATTGGTGGACCCAGGGCAGCAGTTCGTCGAGACCAGCCAAGGCAGGCGCCAAGCGAACCGCGTCTGCGCCTTCGCGTTGCAGCATCTCGTACAGTTGACCTGTCAGCGCCAGGGCACGTGCCTTGGCGTCGTAGCCGGCCCAAAGCAGCATTGGGCTTCCGGCATCGTTGCTTCGCTCCAACCCAGGGAAGCTGACAAAGCGTTCTTTGGGAACATCCAGCGCCCCACGCAACTTCCAGCAGACACCGTCGCGGTAGTCGTCTTGCTTGTACTTCGGCGGGACGGGGATGGCACCCACTTCTGCAACTTTGCGGCGAGCCTGTTCCTCCTTGATGACTTCAGTCGACTCTCCGGTCAATCGCTGGGCCACTTCCGCATCGATTGCATCCTCGTGCCGCTGCATCAGCCAGGTGTTCCGCCAGACAGAGCGCTTGCGCAAGCCGCTTTCGCTGTAACGCATCGCATCGAGATAGGGCACGCTTGCCTGCTGCACCAAAGCCACAATGGTTGCATGCGCATCGCTGCCGATGCCCGCATACAAGTCCAAAGCGCGCCGGAATTCCTCGTCATCAGACAAAGTATCGACAAGCTCACGAACCGCACGCAATTTGGGCGCGGGATGTGCATCGCGTTGCCAAAGGTCTGAGGCTTCTAAGCGATTCAATAACCACTCTTCGAGAGCCGCCTTCTCCATTGTTTCCCAGGGCTCTACTTCCCAACGTCTCTTGCAGTTCATGCTTTCAATCAAACGCAAGTCGCGAGATCCCTCGATTGCAGCGACCCTATTAAGTACAGCCGTTTTGTATTCCTCTGGCCACTCGGTAGGAATTTCTGTGCAAGGGGCGCACTTGAGCCACTCAAACCATCTTGTTTGCAATCGACCAGAAAGATAATCCCTGGCCATTTGTATTTCGAATGCCCGAGTGCCGACTGCAATCGCTGGCGGAACAACTGTAGAGGCCAGTGATGTGTCTGTCAGGCCATATAGGTGATAAACACACCAATCAAGTTCCTCCTGCCATGAAATCATCTGCCTCAGAATTTGTTCCGCTTGCGTGCGAGCGTCTGAAATTTGCGAAGCCGTGGGCATCTGACCAGAAAGGAAGATTGACGGTAAGAGCGCGCTACGTTCTCTTCCCAAACGATCAAGCGTTTTGGCGATCTCTTTTGGGGCGCCGTCGACGATAGGGAATTTTTTTACCTTAGAAGCGTCATGCTCAAAGAAGTCATGCCACTTTTCATCTTTCGACGACCCGCCGCCTGGTCCACCTTTGTTATGACATACCTGTTGAAGCCAAAAACAAGATGTCGAGGAGTTCAGTAGGCTGAGTAATTCAAGATGCGTGTTTTTATCAGCAGCTTCGGGAAGCTTAATGATTGGCGAGCTTCGATTGAAAACCTTCCCGCCCCGGTCAAGCACAAAATGGTTATGGGTCGCCACAAATGAGAAAGCAATACTCAGTGGTGTCCTGAGTTTGTTTGCGGTCAGTCGACCGTACTCGTGCCACATCAGGCCAGACTCAACTTTCGTCTCGCCGCCGAACATCTTGCTATTTGCTAGGCAAGTTCGGAAAGGCCAAAGGAATCGAAGTTCTGGCTCGCAGGCCTTGATGTCGATCGGAGTGAAGTCGGCGTTGTACGGAAACAGTGCAGCGGCTCGTGACTGGTCTACCCAATCACGCACTTCATCGCCTACGGACATTCCTCGAATGTGCGAAGAGGATATGCCCGCTCGATTCCAGAAGCCTCGTTCCTGAATATACGCGTTGTCTTCTAGGGTAAATGATGTAATTCCGATCGACTCAGCCCGATCTGAAAGTAGGCAAATTGCCTGATCTTCGATGGTCTCTTTGAGTTCCGACGCACCTCCCCCAGCCATACTCCATGGGTGCTTGGAGAGAATCGATCTTTCAACGTCTGCAACGGTTATCCACTCAGACTCGGAGCCTCTTTGGTCAATCTGCCGAACAATTGCATTCCACACAACACCCTGCGCAGGGTCGGTTGGGGTGGATGGCTCCCCCTTAATTCCCATCAACGCTCGAACAGTTTGGGAAACGGGAGCACGATTGCGTCCCATAAGGATCGCAGTTGGTGTGCCATGACCAGGGATATGCGCCACCGATGTGTCGACAATGTGTGTGAGATCAATTGACGGAAAGAAGCTTTGGACAAGCTTTTTTCCGAACTCGCGGTTCATGAAGGACTTGGCAACAATTAATCCAACGAACCCAGATCTTTGCGTGTGGTCTTGTGTTTTTCCTAGAGCCCAAAAGCGTTCGCAAAATGGAGATACCAGCGCGTACTTGCCACCGCAGCTGGCATATCGTTCACGATAAAGTGCTGAGACTGCTCGATCCTTGACGGTGATGTAGGGCGGGTTCCCAACCACCGCCGCGTACTTGCGAGCGAGAATCCGATTCGTCGCGGTTAAATCTTCAGCCGCAAACGCGTGCCGATACAGATGGTCAGCAGCGGTCGCCAGATTCTCTTGCGGTGTATTCAATCCGAGCGATACCTGAGCCCGCGCGTAGTCGCGCTGATCGAACCCGTGCAGCAAGCTGTCGCCTGTCTCGATATGAATATGGAAGTCCGGGGCAAGTCGCAGTTTGTGCACCTGGGCCATCTTGAGCGCGGCCACCAGCAGTCGGAACCGGGCGATCACTACCGCGTAGGGGTTCAGGTCGATGCCCGCGATGCGGTCTAGCGCCTCCTGCAAGGCTAGATTGACGTTGTCTGGCCGCTTGCGCAGCCAGCGCGGGGCCAGCCGTTCAAAGGCGCCGAGCAAGAAGTGCCCCGATCCGCAGGTCGGGTCGATCAGGTCGACTTCTTCCAGCGTGTAGATGTCGAGCGCAGGAGTCAGTGTCCGGTCCAGGATGAAGGACTCAACGAACTCGGGCGTCTGCAGGAGGGCATACCGCTCCCGCGCCGCTTCAGACAGATCCTGGTACAGGTCGCCAAGGAATCGGGTGTTCCAGTCGGGATCAGCGAAGTCGTGAACCAACGCGCCAGTGTCGGCGTTGGTGGCCCGGAAGAAGCGCACCAGTTGCTTGCCCATGTCGGCAGAGACCGGAGCGGTCAGCAATACGCGCTGAACCTTCATGACGTCCGACAGGCCAGGGAGGCGGCTCGCCACCGCGAACACGTCGCGCAGGTAGTCGTTGTCCGAAGCGGTTGGGTTTTGAAGGTAGAAGGCTTCCTGTCGCGCCACGGCGGATTGGCCTCGAGCATCGGTGCCGGCGATCAGCGGCGCGTCCAACAGGTCGTTGTCTTCACAGAAACGGACGAACACGCATGCCAAGACCCAGGCCACGGCGGACTGGGTGAACTGCGCCTCAGACCAAGTCTCCACGGCCTCGGATGTGCGCCCGGCGTCACGGGCGGCCTGCCAGTCCGCCGTCAGGCGGTTCTTGTACTCCGCATGTGTGGCAAAGCGACCGCGCAGATCGCTCTCCAGGTCTCGGACCTGAACCTTCAGGTCCGACAGCAGTTTGGTGCGATTGATCATGGTTGTTTTTACTTCGTGCTGGTCGTGGCGACCTGGGTGCCGTGTGTGCGGTGGGCGTCTTCAAGCCAGGCGCGGGGGATGCGACCGTAGTCTGTGGTGTTGATGGTGACCGGAACGGCTTCGCCATCCAGCACCGGGCGGTTGTCAGGCGTCAGCGGGCTGGCAATCAAGGCAATCAGCGGCGGACGCGTGCCAAACATGCAGGCATCGGCCAGCTTGGCGAACAGCGGCATCCGCTGCCACCGTGCAGCCAAGCCGAGATTCACCAACAAGCCCGGCTGATCGTCCTGCAGGAGTTGCGCTTCGACCTTAGGCCAGACTTCACCGAGCACGGTCGCGAAGTTCTGCGCATCCACCGAACCTGCGGGCGCGGCATCAGCGGCAAGCAGGATGTTCCAGTCCACGTCCCATTCCTTGGCTTGCGCCTCAAGCAGGGTGAGCACGACCTCGTCGAAGTCGATGACCTTCAGGCCAAAGCGCTGCGACAGTTCGCGCTGCGCGATCGAGAGCCCCTTGGGGTCGACGGACAGCGTGAGCAATTTGCCGCTGCTCAGGGTGTGCTTGATGCGTTCGTCGATCTGCAGCGCCGCCTGTACATCCGGCGCTGTGGCTGCGCGCGGCCGATTGTTGGTGCCGAAGCGGGTGATCTGAGTGGTGCCTGAAATGATGCCCGCCGAATAGAGCGTGATGAAGGCACGCTTGGCGCCGTCCCACTTCACTTCCAGGCCTGCGTCCTTGAGCAGTTGCTCCAGCTCTGTCGGGCCAGGCAGGGGCGCTGCTTCGGGGTAGCGGGCAAAAATTCGACGCCGGATCGTCTCCAGGTCGAACTGACGCAAACCGAGCAATGAGTTGGTGGCCAGCTTGACAGCACGCGCAGCGGACAACTGGGCTGGATAGAACTCAAGGCGCGAGGACAAGGCAGCTTGTCGGGCGCAAGCGGCCGCCAGACGAATCAGTCGTTCAGAGCTCAGGCCGGCATCGCCCGCTGGAGGCGGAATGCGCGCCAAGGTGTCCGCCACCTGCTGCGATGACGGCAGCGGGTCTTGTTGGGCCAGTCGGTCGGCCGCTTCGCCCAGAATCACGGCGTAGCTGGCACGCACCTCAGGTGCCGAGGGAAACAGTCCCGCCGCACCGCTACTGGCCAGGGTTGCGACCAGCAGATCGTCGACACGCGGTGTCTCGACCAGCGGACGAATGTTGGCGTCCCGCCTCACCAGTTGCCAGCGGGCTGCTTGCTTGGTGCGCTCGACGGTGATGATGGCACGCGTCAGTGCTTCGGCCTCGCTGTGCCGGGCTGCGCCGGTTTGCACGCTTCCGCGCCGGGCCAGTAGTGCGGTGGCGATCTCACCCACTGTCGCAATGCCACCCAGCCCCGCCAAAACAAGGGCTACGTCGTCTCGCAGGTGGGTGATTTCAGGCTGGCGCGACATCCGCTCAGCCATCGACTGCAACAAATCCTCTGGCAGTGGTGAAGTTTCTGTCTGTGCACTCAGGCCAAGCCATCCCTCCAGAATCTGAAGTTGTGCGTCGTCGCCTTTCTTGGGCACGAGCAAGGCTGCTGCGGCATCCACCGACAGTTTGGCTACGGTGGTGTCTGCGGGCTGGTCGTCCTTGGCTGCACCACCGCTAAACTGGTGTCGCAACCGATCAGCAATTTGATGCAGTTCGCGTGCAACGGCCAGCGCAATGCCACGGTGCCGGTAGAGCCGATTGCGCGGCAAGTCGGCCAGATCGCCCGCAGTGGCCAGCTCATCGTGGCCAATCCGATCAAGCAGTTCGAGGTGGCGGGAATCCAGCTCCATCGACCCCAGGGGTGTGCTCGGCGTGATGCCGCGCTCGGTTGCCGTCGGCTCTTCTCCGAAGGGCAATTGGCTTTGTGGTGTTTGGGTCGCGTGGGTTGTGACCGGCCGCGAGACGTTCTCGAAAACTTTGCGCCACTGACGCAGCATCTGCTCGGCGTTGTCAAAGCGCTTGCGGTGGTCGCGGGCCAGCGCCCGGATGAAGAAGTCGAATGCCTGCTTGCGAATCGACGCATCAAAGCGCTCTGAGTCCAGAATGATTTCCGACTTCAGGGTCGCCGGATCCGCGCTGCCATCGCCCCATTCGGGCAAGGTGCCGGTGGCCATCTCATGCAAAGTCAGCGCGCAGGAGTAGCGCTCGGCATAGCCGTCCCACATGCCGCGTTTGCGCAAGAAGGGGTCCATGTAGACCCGCGTACCCGCGTTCAAGTCGGTCGCGGGAACGCCCGCCAGCGAGAAGTCAAACAGCGTGAGGGTCAGTCGTTTTCCGGACCCTGGGCGGATGCCGATGTTGTCTGGCTTGATGTCGCGGTGGGGTACCCCCTCGCGCTCCAGGTACTCCACAACGGAAATCAGCTCCTCGCCAAAGCGCTGCAGCAGGTCCAAACCCAAACGACCCTCTTGCCGCAGACGTTCACCCAGCGTTTCCTCTCCTGCCGAGGACAGGAACAAGGTCGCCAGTCCCGCGATCTCGAAGCGCTCAAAACACTGGACGATGTTTTGATGCGGCTGCAGCCGGACCAGCGTCTCGGCTTCCCGCTTTAGCCGTTCGTTGTACTCCGGCTCCAACGCAATCTTGAAAACACCCTGGCGTGGCTGGCCCGCGCTCTTGCGGCGTACCTCGACAGCCAGGCTGGTGCCGCCCTTGCCAAGTCGCCGAATGACTTCAAAACCGTTGAGGTCATTGCCTGTGTTGGCCTCCAGCGGTGACGCTAGCGGCGATGCAGGCGCGGTCAGCGCGTCTTCGAGAGCTTCCTCTGCCTTGTCGAGCGCGGTCAGGAATTCGTTGGTCGAGCTGAACCGATCATCGGGCGACGGCCAGGTGGCAAACTGGATGAGCTCCTCGATCTCGGCGAGGCACCCGTTGACCATCGCCGACAAGGTGAGTCCGGGGCCTTGTTCGCACTTGGTGACCAGTTCATCGCCGCTGATGGCGGGAGGCTCGCCCGCGAGGACGAAATACGAGATGGCGCCGAGCGAAAATAGGTCCAGCTTGATTGCATCTGGCCGGGGGGCGTTGCGGGCTTCGGGCGCGAGGTATATCTCTTGAGCCACACGGTCCGAGAGCATCTCGACGTGGAGCGTTCCCGTCGTCTCGCCCTCGGCTTCTTGCAGCTGCCGCGTGGCAATCTGCCAATCGAAAATGATGACGTCGAACGAATTGGCGCCGACGGTCCTGACCATGATGGTCTGAGGCGACAGGCCCCGGTGGTAGAGGCGGTAGCGGTGCGCCGCATCCAACACTTCGGCGATCGCGCGGACGAGCTTCAGCCTTTGCCAGAGATCGAGGTGCTCGCCTTGCGCCCGAATGAAGTGGTCCAGCCGTTGAAGTCCGTCGTCGTACTCAAAGATCAGGGCGGGCCCGTGCTCGCTGTCGATGAAGTCTGATGCGCGCAGGATGCCCGGATGGCGTATGCCTTCAAGCAACTGAAACTCGCGGCGCGCGGCGTCGGCCAGCATGGTGCGCTGCGCAGCCTTGAGCGTGCGCTTGGCGGTGTAGAGACGGACTCGTCGCCGTAAGTTGGTCAACGATACGTGCTTGGCCAGCCAATCCTGATGAAAGTCGGTCTCTGCAAGAACCTGTTCGAGCTGGTAGTCGCCAACGCGCCGGCTCTGCTGGGGGGGGCGAATGCCAACGGTTTCCAATGCGCGGTTGATGGACGTCGCCAGATCGCGGTCAATTGGCTGCGCGTTCACGACCGGAGCCGTCTCATCGAACAGTTTGCTGGTGATGTCAGCCCGCAGATGTACGTTCTCGCGAGCGGGGCCCGTAAGCTTGCACCGTTGTGCAGGGTCCGACAAAAAGACCAGGGATTGGATGTAGGGTGAACGACGCTTCTGTACGGTCAGTTGCTTGCGCAGCAGAGATGCGAGCTTCTTCGCCTTGCGGTTGGTGAGCAGCAAGGGGTTGTCGTCGAAGTATTCCCGCGCGCCGTCCCGCCAGATCCATGTGTGCGAATCGCCACTGACTTCGCCAGGCCGGCTCTTTATCTCAACGAGGAAGATGCTGTAGCGCGAAATGATCAGCAAATCGACTTCGTTGATGCTCCCGTCGTCGGCGACAAACTCAAAGTTGCTGTAGGCGCGGAACGGTTCGCGGTTTGGCAGCGCGCGCTGAACGAAGTCGAGCGCATCCTGCTCCCACGGAAATTGGGACGGCGAAATCGTCTTCCAGCGCCCGCTCATTGGCGACCTCCGATCGCGTTGGAGCTCTGAGTACGACGTTGATCTGTCGTACGGGGCCTTCCTTTGTTGTTTGGTGAAAGAGTCATGTCAGTCGCAATCTTGTTCTGGCTCGACGGGTTCCGGGCTTTCATAGCCGGGAGCCAGTACGGCGCTTCGGACGCCGTACAGCGCCAAGTGATTTCTGAGCCAGAGCCTGTGCTCAGGGCCGTTCAATTTGTGCATCGGGGAGCAGTCCACGCTCCACTTCCGCAAGATGTAGCCGGCCATCGCAGCACGCAGCTTCATCTTCAACATGCCCCGCTCCATGCAGTAGTCCATCTCGGAGATTTCGGGGCGCGGCTGGTCCGGGTGATGCACCAGTTCCAGTTCCACGATTCGGGTCCATTGGATGTCTTGATCGCTGGCCTCATGAGGCGCCACCGGGGTACCTTTGAGGACCACCGGACGCTTGATTCGGGTGATCACGAAGTCACGGAACTCCCGCGACTTACGGTCGAAGGCACGGACATGCCAGCGCAGTCCGTTGTCGATCAGCGCGAACGGGACAATTTCGCGTTCCGTGCGACCGCTGGAGATCGAGTGGTACACGATGCCCAATGGACACTCCTGATAAATCGCCCGGGTCACGCTCGCCAGCACGTCGAGATCCGGGTGAGTGAGCCGCGAGGGACTTTCGCTGAGCACCCATGCCTTGAGCCGCATCGGCTCCCCGTCGCCGAACCCTTGGGTCAACCACGATAGGACACGCTCCGGCGGGAAGTCGAAGACCGGGTGGAAGTCAGAGCCCAGGACATAGGACTTGCCCTTGGAGTCATAGTCGATGTTGCCGGCGGCCAGTTCCTTGTAAAGTGCCAAATCCCTCGTGGCAGCGGCGGACTGGATGCCAAAACGTGACACCAAGTCCTGTCGTCGGATCTCCCCAATGAAGCGCACGCGCAATTCCACGAACGCAAGACGATCGCGTTGCGGTTGGGTCAGGTCGGCAAGCTGTTCTTTCGACATCCTGGGGGGCTCGTTCTGGTTAGCGAAGGCTGATTAGGCCTATTGCATGAAGTATATAAGCTGCTCTAGAATG
>ERZ795056.2858-NODE-2858-length-18851-cov-6.226697_pt1 | contig 18851 bp, 12 predicted proteins | sample MGYA00375140_ERZ795056 | MGnify/ENA primary metagenome ERZ795056 (study PRJEB30185, sample SAMN05720227) | activated sludge metagenome | isolation source: Anaerobic digester | place: USA | collected 2015-03-09 ... | reverse complement strand
CGGCACGCTCGCGGCCCGCGCTGGCGAGCGAGCGGCCGGGGCCGTCAGTACTCGAGGCGCACGCCGAGCGGCAGGCTGATCGGCAGACCGGCCTGGATGGTGCTGCTCTGCAGGTTGTAGCTGTAGAGGATCGCCTCGCCGTTCTGCCGGTTGTAGACGTTGAGCACGTCGAGGTAGACGTTGAGGGTCACGCGCTTGAACGTGAACAGCTTGTCGACGCGGAGGTCGAGCTGATGGAAGGTCGGCAGGCGGGTGGCGACGCCGGGCGCGGGCAGGTAATCGTCGCTGCCGGGGTCGTAGATGCTGTCGGTGTAGCGCGTGGTCGGGTTGCCGCTGACGAGGCGGAAGCGGCCGCCGATCTGCCAGCCGCGCGGGAGCTTGTAGACGGCGATGATCGTGAGGATGTGCGGCTGGTCGAAGGCGAAGGGCTTGTAGGCCTCGCCCGGCTTCTCGCGGATGAGGCTGCGCATCAGCGTGTAGCTGACCCAGCCGAAGAACTTCTTGGTCAATGCTTTGCGCAGCAGCAGCTCGGCGCCGAAGACCTGGCCGACGCCCTGATTGGCGAAGTTCTCGAGGCGGATCGTTCCGTCCGGGGCGAAGGCCAGGCGGCTCGACGCGGTCGAGCGGTCGAAGACATACTTGTAGAAGCCGGTGACCTCGAGGTCGACGCCGACGCTCTCGGAGGCCTGGGCGACGCCGAGGCTGGTATGCACGCTGCGCTCGATGCTCGCGCGCGGGTTGCCCCAGATCGGGTTCAGGCTGATGAGGTCGGGGATCTGGCTGTAGAGGCCGACGCCGCCCTTGATCGTGGTCTGCTCGCCGACCTGCCAGGTGAAGCGCAGGCGCGGGTCGACGCTCGCCTTCTTGACCTGCAGCATGTAGTAGGTCAGGCGCGCGCCGGGCAGCAGCGTGAAGCGCTCGCCGAGGTTGATCGTGCCGGTCGTATATAGCGCCGGGGTCGCGTAGGACTGGCCGATGTCGCCGATGTTGAGCACGCCGGTGCCGCCGAGGCCGGCCTGCGCGGGCACGCTGGGGGCGCTCGCCTTGATGCTGTAATGACCGGCCTGCAGCTCGGTGCCGACCCGGATCGCGGCGCGGCTGCTGAGCTGGCGCGAGGCCTCGGCGCGGAACGAGAAGCCGACGTTGGGGAAGTCGAACTGGAACAGCGAGCCGAACTTGCCCTTGAGCGCCTGATAGTTGACGGAGGGGGTGACGAGGAACTCCCAGGGGCCGTCCTGCTTGCGATAGACGAGGTCGAAGCGGTGGAAGAAGATCGCCGTCTGGGCGTTGTTGCTGCCGGTATCCTCGGTGTCGTTCGGCGGCTTGGCGATCAGCTTGAAGCGGTCGTCGGAGCCGAACCAGCGGATCGAGAACTCGCCGCCGCCGAGCGGGTAGTCGAAGAGGGCCTGGTAATCGTAGTAGCGGGGGGCCTGGGTCAGGCCGAGGCCGGCGTCCTTGGGCAGCGCGACCTTGAGGACGCCGTCGATGTAGCTGCGCCGACCGGAGAGCGCGAAGGAGCCCTTGCCGATCGGGCCCTCGAGCAGCACGCCGGCGTCGAAGACATCGGCGTCGACGTAGCCGTGGAAGCCGTCGCGTCTGCCCTTGCGCGGGTTGACGTTGATGACACCACCGATCGCGTCGCCGAAGCGGCTGTCGAAGTTGCCGGGGATGTAGTCGATCTGCGCGAGGATGTCCGAGTTGAAGGTCGAGGACAGCGCGCCGAAGTGGAACAGCTGGGGGATCTCGTGATAACCGAGGTAGGTCTTGGAGTCGGCCGGCGCGGCGCCGCGGATGACCAGCAGACCGGCGCCGAAGGGCGAGCGCGCGACGCCGGGGAAGTTCTGGATCGCCTTGAGCGCGTCGCCCTGGGTGCCCGGCAGGTTGTTGATCTCCTGCGCGGTGATCGAGCGCCGCGAGACCTCGGCCGGCTCGTTGCGGCGGCTCTCGACCACCGTGCGGTACGGGTTCACGACCAGGCGGCGCTGGAAGTACTGGACCTCGAGTCGCGCGCCCTTGTCGATCTGCTCGATGAACTCGAGCCGCTCGTAGCCCTGCGCGAGGATCACGACGCGAACCTTCCCGTCGGGCAGACCTCGCAGTGCGAACGAGCCGTCCTCGCCGGTGAAGGTGCGCACGGTCCAGCGCGGCGTGGGCTCGTCGGCGTAGCTGCGCTTTCGCACCTGCCCGACCGGCAGGTCGTCCGGCGCCGGAACCACCAGCACGCTCGCGCCGATCACCGGCGTGCGTTGCCCGGCCTCGAGCAGGCGGCCCTGCAGGCGCAGGGGGCCACGTGCCGCAGCTGCCTCGCCCTCCGCCGCGGGATCCGCCAGCGCGCCATCGCTCGCGCTCGGGCCCTCGGCGCGGCCCACGTCACTGTTATCACCTGGCTCTTGGGGCAGGTCATTCGGCGCATTCGTCGGCGGCGCGCTCGTCGGCGGCGCGATGTCGATGGCGACGTTGAGCACGATCTCGACGGGGCGGCCGCGATAGAGGCCGGGGCTGTAGCGCAGCGCGCCGACGGCGGCGAGCGCGAGGGCGTCGAGCTCGGGGTGCAGCGCCTGCGAGACCTCGAGCTCGCGGGGCACGCCATCGACGCCGACGACGAGCTTGATGACGACGCGGCCCTGCGGCGGCGGGTCGAGCTTGCGCAGCGCGTCCGGGTAGAGGATCTCGGCGCTGTTCTGGAGGACAGGTTGGACCAGCTCGGCGGGTTCCTGCGTGCGGGCGTGCGCGTGCGCGGGCAGCCCGAGGAGGGCCGCGAGGAGGAGCCAGCGCCATCGGTCGGGCGTGCGCACGGTGGCGAGAGCATCGCTCATGGGCCACGCCTCTGCCTAGACCCGGAGGCGCAACAACGCGCGGTGTCATGGGAAGCCGGCGCCGGTCGTTGAGCGTAGTCAGCTTCCCTCCGACTGCGGCGTCGGAACCTCGTCGGATCAATCGCGGGCGCGTGCATGCTCTTCTGATTGCCGCGGGCTCGCCGGGCAATCTGGCGAGAACGCCCTGCCCTGCCCTGCACGCCGCGGATGGTACACTCAAGGCCCTCTCATGCGCTCCTTCGGCTGGCTTCACTTCACAGACCTGCACCAGGGCCTCGACGCCCAGGGCTGGCTGTGGCCTGGCGTGCGGGAGATCCTGCTGGCGGACCTCGAGAAGCTGCACGAGCGCTGCGGCCCCTGGGACTTCGTGCTGTTCTCGGGCGACCTGACGCAGCGTGCCGCGCCCGAGGAGTTCGATCGGCTGACGCAGACCCTCGGCCAGCTGTGGGATCACTTCAAGGCGCTGGGCTCGAACCCCAGCCTGCTGGCGGTGCCCGGCAATCATGACCTCGTGCGGCCCGATCCGCGGCGGCCAGAGACGCTGGTGCTCGCGCGCTGGGCGACCTATCCCGAAGTACAGGTCGAGTTTTGGCGCGACCCGAGCTCGCCGTATCGCAAGCTGATCGATCAGGCCTTCGCGAACTACAGCACCTGGCTCAAGAGCCAGCCGTTCTGCGCGCTCGACCTGAGCCCGGGTCTGCTGCCCGGCGACTTCTCGACGGTGATCCAGCGCGAGGGACTGCGCCTCGGGATCGTCGGCCTCAACAGCTCCTTCCTGCAGCTGACCGGCGCCGACTACGAGGGCAAGCTCGCGGTCGATGTCCGCCAGCTGCACGCGGTCTGCGGCGGCGACGGACCGGCGTGGGTCAAGAACACCGACTTCTCGCTGCTGATGACGCACCATCCGCCGACCTGGCTGTCGGCCGAGGCGCGCGAGCACTTCTTCGCCGAGGTGGTCCCGCCGGGTCGCTTCGCGGCCCAGGTGTTCGGGCACATGCACGAGCACATGGCGACGACGCTGAGCGTCGGCGGTGCCGCGCCGCGGCGGCAGATCCAGGGCAGCTCGCTGTTCGGGCTCGAGAGCTTCGGCGACGGCAAGCTCGATCGCCGGCATGGTTACGCCGCGGGTCGCATCACCGTCGACGACCGCAACGAGGCGAGCCTGCGCCTGTGGCCGCGGGTCGCCCGCAAGCACGCGGCGGGCCACTGGCGCATCGTCCAGGACCTCGACGCCTTCGAGCTCTCGGACGATCAGGGCACCCGCCCCGAGTCGCTGCCCTTCACCCGCAAGCCGCCGCCTCCGCCTCCGCGTGCGACGGTGATCAGCAGCAGCCCGCCGCCGGGCTCGGAGCCGCGGACCGCGAACTCGCAGGTCGCACCGCCGCCGACGCTGGTCACGACCAAGACCGGCGGCGGCGTCGACTCGGGCATCTTCTCGATCACCTCGCGCGTGCAGCCGCCAGGGGCTCCGTACAACCAGGCCTGGCACATCGGCCGGCTCGAGGAGGAGCGCACGGCGCTCAACTACCTCGATCAACCGGGCGCGCCGGTGGTGCTGTGGGGCCCGGAGAAATTCGGCAAGACCTGGAGCGCGCAGTACCTGACCAACTGCGTGCTGCAGCAGGACGGCGGCGACTGTCGCGTGATCGCTATCAACCTCGACACCTTCGACCACGAGTCGCGGGCCGACTACCCGAGCTTCATCCGCGAGCTGGCGTTCCAGATCGTCGGTGCGCTCGGCGGGCCCGAGGACTGGGTGCCGACGCTGTGGCGCACACACGGCAGCGTCAATCAGAAGCTCGGCCGACTGATGCGGGAGAACGTGCTGACGATGGCACACACCCGCGTGATCATGGCGCTGGACCGGGTCGACGCGGTCTGGGGTCTGCCGTTCAAGGACGACTGCTTCGGCATGCTGCGGGCCTGGGCGCAGGACGAGCGCATGGCCAAGCTGCGCTTCATCCTCGGCATCTCGACGACGCCGCGGCGGCTGATCGACCGGCCGACGCAGTCGCCCTTCAACCTGACGCCGCCGATCGTGCTCGGTGACTTCACCCGCCCGCAGATCCAGGAGCTCGCGCAGCTGTACGGGCTCGACTGGCGCGATCGCGACTTCGACGTGCTCACCGACCTGATCGGCGGGCACCCGTACCTGATCCGTCACGTCATGCACCGCGCCAACCTGGTCGGGGCCGCCGGCGTCAACGACCTGCTCGACGAGGGCACCAGCCTGTTCGACGACTTCCTGCAGCGCTACGCCAGGCGGCTGCACAACGCGCCCGAGCTGCTCGCCGGCATCCGTCGCCTGCGCAGCGAGACGCTGTCCGAGCTCGACCCGGAGATCTCCGCGCGCCTCGAGGCCGCCGGCCTCGCCGTCGAGGAGAAGGTCGGCTTCTATCGCCTGCGCTATCGGCTGTACGAACGGCTGCGGCTATGAGCCCCGGGCAACGCTCGGGGTTCCAGGTCGGGGGCGCGGTCCAGCAGGGCGCCCTCTACGTGGAGCGCCGGGCCGACCGCGAACTGCTCGAGGCGCTGCGTCACGGCGAGTTCTGCTACATCCTCGCGCCGCGGCAGATCGGCAAGTCGAGCCTGCGCATCCGCGTCGGTCAGGCGCTCGCGCGTGAGGGCGTTCGTTGTGTCAGCATCGACTTCTCGGGCATCGGCTCGACCTCGGTGACGATCGACGAGTGGTACTACAGCATCGCCGACGACATCGCCCAGGCGCTCGGCCTGCCGAACCTCGACCTGTTCTGGACCACGCACCAGCACCTGACGCCGGTGCACCGCTGGTACCGCTTCATCCGCGGCGAGCTGCTCGACCGCACGCCGGGGCCAGTGGTGGTGTTCATCGACGAGGTCGACTCGGTGCTGGCGCTGTCCTTCGCCACCGATGACTTCTTCGCGTCGATCCGCTCGGCCTACAACCTGCGCGCCGACGACCCCGAGTACAAGCGCCTGACCTTCTGCCTGCTCGGCGTCGCCGCGCCCGCGGACCTGATCCAGAACTCGGTGCGCACGCCCTTCAACATCGGCCGAGAGATCCGTCTCGACGACTTCTCGCGCGCCGAGCTCGGCACCCTGCGGCCCGGCCTCGAGGGCCTCGGCTGTAACCCGGACGCGCTGCTCGACGCGGTTTATGCCTGGACCGCCGGGCACCCGTACATGACGCAGCGGCTGTGCGACGACCTCGCGCAGCACGGGCCGGTCACCGCCGGCAAGGAGTCGGCGCGGGTCGACGACGCCGCCTACAACCTGTTCGTGCGCAGCGGCCGGGGCGGCGACGCCAACCTCGCCTACGCGGAGAAGCGCCTCGACATGAACTCCTCGCGCGTGCGAGTGCGGCAGATGCTGCACCTGTATCGGCGGCTGCTCGACGGCGAGAAGGTGCAAGCGGAGCCCAACAGCCAGTTCCAGACCGAGCTGCGGCTGACGGGTCTGGCCGCGGAGCACCTCGCCGAGGACGGCGACATTTACCTGCGCACGCGCAACCTGATCTTCGCCGAGGTCTATGACCACAAGTGGCTCAAGACCAAGGAGAAGGAGCAGCGGCTCGCCGAGCTGGTGGACCGCTGGAGCAGCTCGGGCAAGCTCGACGATTACCTGCTGCGCGGGGCGGCGCTGGAGGACGCGCTGGCCTGGTCGCGCGGCCGCAACGACCTGACCGTCAGCGATCACGAGTACCTGCTCGCAGGCGTCAACTATGCCCGCCGCGAGGCCGAGAGCCGCCACCGCGTCGAGGAGGCCGCGCGCAAGGAGGAGGCCGCCGGGCGCAAGGCGATCGAGGAGGGGCGCAAGGCCGACCGCGAGCGCTACCGGGCCGACATCGAGCGAGAGCGCCGCGAACGCGCCGAGGAGGGCGCGCAGTCGCAGCGGCGCACGATCAGCATCCTGACCGGGACCGTCGCGCTGCTCGGCGTGCTGCTCGCGCTGTTCGCATGGCAGTACATCGTCGCCGAGCGCAGCAAGACCCAGCTCGCCGACCTCGACGCCCGCAACCGCGAGGAGGCCGCGCTGCAACAACAGGGCGCCGAGGCGCTGCTGCTGGCCCAGCAGGCCGGCAAGGAGCGCGAGGCGCTGCGCATGGCGATCGGCGCCGCCGCGAGCAGTCTACAGAAGGGCCGCCCGGTGCCGCCACGGGTGATGCAGGGCCTGGCCGCCGCGGTGGCGACCCCGGTGCAGCGGCCGATCGTGCTCCGTCACGGCGACCCGATCGTCAGCGCCGACTTCTCGCACGACGGCACCCGCGTGCTCACGGCCAGCCAGGATCACACGGCGCACCTGTGGGACGCGGTGTCCGGGCGACTGATCCGCAACCTCAACGAGCACGGCGGCGCGCTGCTCGGCGCGAGCTTCTCGCTCGACGACACCCGCATCTTCAGCGTCAGCTCCGACCGCACCGCCCGGCTGTGGAACGCGGCCTCGGGCGATCTGCTCGAGACCTACAAGAGCCTGATCGCCCCGCTGCCGCAGCGCTTCGTCGCCGGCATGGCCCCCGACGGCACCCGCGCGGTGATGGCGATGAGCGACCGCAGCCTCAAGCTCTACGACCTGCGCAGCAATCGGGTGATCGACACCCTGCGCGGACACACCGGCACGGTCACCACCGCCGCGTTCTCGGCCGACGGCCTGCGCCTGGTCACCGCGTGCAGCGACGGCAGCGCCCGGCTGTGGACCGCCGACACCGGCAAGCTGCTCGCGGTGATGCGCCGCCACGCGGGGCCGCTGCGCTCGGTCGCCTTCTCGCCGAACAGCGAGCGCATCGTCACCATCGGCGAGGACCGGGTGGCCCGCCTGTGGAGCGACCAGGGCGTGCATCTGGCCGGCCTCACCGTGCACACCGGGGCGATCTCCGGCGCGGTGTTTTCGCCCGACAGCGGCATCCTCGCGACCTACAGCGAGGACCACAGCGCGATCCTCTGGGGCGCCCAGGGCGGCAAGCAGCTCGCCGAATTGAGCGGCCACACCGGCGCGGTGCAGGACCTCAGCTTCGCCGCCGACGGTCGCCGCCTCGTCACCGCGAGCGCCGACCACACCGCGCGCGTGTGGCACAGCAGCGGCTCGCTGGTGGTCGAGCTCGCGGGCCACACCGATCATGTCCGAATGGCCAGGTTCTCACCCGACGGCTCGCGGGTGCTGACCGCCAGCGACGACACCACCGCCCGCCTGTGGAACAGCACCAGCGGCAACGTCGTGGCCACGCTCGAGGGTCACACCGGCCGCGTCGAGGCCGGCCGCTTCTCGCCCGACGGCACCCGCGTATTGACGGTCGGCGAGGACAACACGGCGCGCCTGTGGGACGCGTCGCTCAGCAATGCGATCCCGACCTTGAAGGGTCACGCGGCGCCGGTCCGCCTGGCCCGCTTCTCGCCGGAGGGCTCGCGCATCGTCACCGTCAGCGACGACAAGACCGCGCGCCTGTGGGACAGCACCAACTACCGGATGGTGCGCGTGCTCGAGGGTCACACCGGCCCGGTGTTCGCCGCGGTGTTCGCCGGCGACGGCTCGGGGCGCATGCTGACGCTCGCGCAGGACGACCCCAAGCTGCACCTGTGGGACAGCCAGAGCGGCGACCTGCTGACGACCGTGAGCCACGTGGGCGCCGTGCTCGCGGCGACCTTCTCGCGCGACAGCTCGCGCCTGATCACCGCCGGCGCCGACGACACGCTGCGCCAGTGGAACGTCACCAACGGCGTCGAGCTGCCGGGGCAATGTCAGGGCATGCGCGGCGCCGTCGACATGGCCGCGCTCGCGCCCGGTGGTGTGTTCGCGCTGACCGCCAGCCGCGAGACCAATCGCGCCACGCTGACCACCGCCGGCTGCACCGTGATCGCCGATCTGATCGGCCACTCGGGGCCGATCACCGGCGCGACCTTCTCGCCCGACGGCAGCCTCGTCGCCACGATCTCCACCGATAACACCACCAAGCTGTGGTCGACCCGCTACGGCAGCGACCTCGACACCCTCGACACCGGCTCCGGCGCGGTGCACAGCGTCGCCTTCTCGGCCGATGGCAGCCGCCTCGTCGTCGCCACCGCCCGCGACGCCTGGGTGCACGCGATCACCGACGAGGGCAACCGCACCCACGTGCTCGCCACCTTGCAGGGCCACTCCGCCGCGGTCCTGCACGCCAGCTTCGCCGGCACCTCACCCCGCATCGTCACCGCCTCCTCCGACAACACCGCGAAGCTGTGGGACGTCGGCAACCCCGGCTACGAGCTGATCGCCACCCTGCACGGCCACTCCGCCGCGGTCAGCTTCGCCGACTTCTCGCCCGATGGCAGCCTCGTCGTCACCGCCGGCGCCGACAGCCGCGCCAAGGTCTATCCGACCACCCTCGCCGCGTTCTTCCAAAAGGCCTGTGAGGCCCTGCGCAGCCACCCCGAGGACTTCGACGAGGTTGCTCGCGAGTGCGAGGGTTAACCCCGGACCTGCGCGCACTCGCTGCCGGCGTACGGCGATAGCCAGCACGAACGACCCGCGTCGCTCACGATCCTCGACCCCGGGCTTTCCTCGCGGCGCGATCCGTGCGATAACGCGCTCTCGTCATGCCGACCACCAGCACCGCACGAAGCGAAAAGCCTGCCCGGCCAAAGGCCGGGGTCGTCCTCCCACCTGTCCGAAAGGCCAGGCCCAGCACCGCCGCGCCGAAGCTCGCGCGCGCCCCCGTGGCCCGCAAACCAGTCACGAAGCCAGCAGCGAAGACCACGACGAAGACCGTCGTCACCGGCACCACCGGCCTCGAGCCCGAAGCGGTGATCCGGGCGGCGACCGGTCGCAGCTGGGCGCAGTGGTTTCGCCTGCTCGACCGCTTCGACGTCGCCGAGGCCGGTCACAGCGCCACGGTGCGCCACCTCGCCGAGGCCCATGAGTGTCCCCGCTGGTGGCGCCAGCGGATCGCCCAGGCGCACGCGCAGCTCCGGGGCCTGCGTGAACCGACGCGCCGCGACCTCGCGGCCAACACCAGCCGCACGCTGTCGGTCGCGGTCGAGGACCTCTATCGGGCATGGCGAGGCCGCGGCCCGAGCAAGTGGCTGGTCGGCACCCGCTTCAAGATCCAGCGCGCCAACGAGAACCGCTCCCTGCGCCTCGACTGGCCCGACCACACCAGCGTGGAGATCTACTTCTGGTCCAAGGGTGAGCGCCGCAGCCAGGTCAACGTCATGCATCGCCAGCTGACCAGCGCCAGCGAGGTCGCCCAGATGAAGCAGTTCTGGACCCGCGCCCTCGACCAGCTGCAAGCCCTGCTCGAGTGACCGCGTCCGGCATCGGCCGATGTCCCGGCCGATGCCCGGTGCGATGCCTGGTGCGAGGCGCAGTAGAAACCACGTTCATTGCGGAAACACCCGCAGCAGCCCGCCAGGGCCTGCTTGAGCCCGCTATAGACCCGGGCGAATTTGACATGCGTTCGCGGCCGCCCGTATAGTGCGGGCTGGAGAATCTGCCCATGAAAACCGCACTCACCATCGTCGCCCTGAGCCTGTTCCTCGGACCTGTCGCTGGATGTGATGGTGGCGAGCGCAAGTCGATCGCCGAGCAGATCGGGCCCGCCGCGAAGAACCTCTCCGAGGTCAAGACCGCGCCCGTCGTCTCCGAGGAGGAGCTGGCGAAGCGCCGCAAGGAGGCCGGCTTCGTCACCAAGGAGGAGGCCGACGCCAAGATCGCCGCCGAGAACGCGGCGATGTTCGAGAAGGGCGACCGCGAGTACATCAAGGCCCGCGTGAAGGAGTACCGCGCCCTCACCGCGGACACCCGCAAGCTGCTCACCGACATCGAGAAGGAGACCGGCAAGTGGTCGACCGCGAAGGACCCGGCCAAGGCCTTCGAGAAGTCCGGCAAGGACCTCGACAAGCGCGGCAAGGACCTGCAGAAGGCGCTCGACAAGCTCTCGGAGAAGGGCATCAAGGGCGGCAACACCCAGGCGATCCTGAACAAGGCGTTCCGCCCGCTCGACGAGCTCGTCGCCGCGCTCGGCCCCGAGATCGGCAAGGAGGCCGCCTTCGCGGAGACGCTGAAGACGATCCGCGCCGCGCTCGACGAGGCCGACGCGGCCTTCACCGAGATCGAGAAGGACGAGACCCTCGTCGCCAGCAAGTTCGCCGAGGGCGAGGGCGCGGACGCGGCCGCCGAAAAGAAGCCCGCCAAGGACAAGTAGGCCCACCCGCGCGCAGCCGCGCACATCGCGCAAAGGGCCGACCGGCGTACAATCCCGGTCGGCATGTCTGCAACGGTCCTGATCTTCTTTTGCATCGGTCTGGTGCTCCTGATCGTCGGCGCCGACCTGCTGGTCGCCGGTGCGTCACGGATCGCCGGACGTCTCGGCATCTCACCGCTGGTGATCGGTCTGACGATCGTCGCCTTCGGGACCTCGGCGCCCGAGCTCGCGGTGTCGACAACCGGGGCGCTGGCCGGTCAGGCCGACCTCGCGGTGGGCAACGTCGTCGGCAGCAACATCTTCAACGTCCTGTTCATCCTCGGCCTGGCCGCGCTGGTCGCCCCGCTGACGGTGCAGACCCAGCTCGTGCGCATCGACGTGCCGATCATGATCGCCGTCTGCGGCCTGTGCTGGCTGTTCGCCCTCGACGGTGAGATCAGCCGCATCGACGGCTCGATCCTCGCCGCCGGGATCATCACCTACACGGTGGTGCTGATCGTGATGTCACGCCGCCAGAGCGCCGAGCTGGCCGCCGCCGTCGCCGTCGTCGAGGCAGCGCAGCCCGCCGAGGCCCCGACCCGCAGCCTGCTCGAGCGCATCCCGGTCCAGATCGCGATGATCGGCGCCGGCCTGGCCGCGCTGATCTTCGGCTCGCGCTGGCTGGTCGATGGCGCCGTCGCGTTCGCCCACAGCCTCGGCATCAGTGAGCTCGTCATCAGCCTCACCATCGTCGCCGCCGGCACCTCGCTGCCCGAGCTCGCAACCTCGGTGCTCGCGGCCTTTCGTGGCCAGCGCGACATCGCCGTCGGCAACGTCGTCGGCAGCAACATCTTCAACATCCTGTGCGTGCTCGGCTTCAGCGCGGTGATCGCCCCCAAGGGCATCGCCGTCGCCCCCGCGGCCCTCAGCTTCGACATCCCGGTGATGACCGCCGTCGCCCTCGCCTGTCTGCCGCTGTTCATCACCGGCGGGGTCGTGTCGCGCTGGGAGGGCGCCGTCTTCGTCCTGTATTACATCGCATACACCGTATATCTGGTGCTCTCGGCCCAGGCGCACGACGGCCTGGCCGGCTACGGCATGGCGATGAAGTGGGTGGTCTTGCCGCTGACGGCCTTGACGGTGCTGGTCGTGCTGGTGCGTGACCTTCGGGGACGCAAGACGAAGGCGGCGGCCTGAGGGCTCGCGCGAGGGCGGGCCTTTCCGCTACCCTCGCGTGCGTGTCCGACGAGCTCCCGATCCCCGTCCCGCCCGATCGAGATCCGCCCGAGCTGACCCGCGGCCCGCTGTTGCTGGGCGTGATCCTCGGCGTCATCTTCGGCGCCTCGTCGATCTACCTGACGCTCAAGGTCGGCCTGACGGTGTCGGCCTCGATCCCGGTCGCGGTGCTCTCGATCACCGTGCTGCGCGCGGTCAGCCGCGCGCTCGGCAGCCGCCGCGCCACCATCCTCGAGAACAACACCGTGCAGACCGCGGGCTCGGCCGGCGAGTCGATCGCCTTCGGCGTCGGCGTCACCATGCCGGCGCTGATGATCCTCGGCTACGACATGGACATCGGCCGCGTGATGGTCGTCGGCATCCTCGGCAGCATCCTCGGCATCCTCCTGTTCTCGCCGATGCGCCGGCCAATGATGGCCGACAAGGCGCTCGTGTTCCCCGAGGGCACCGCCTGCGCCGAGGTGCTCAAGGTCGGCGAGCGCGGCGGCTCGAGCGCGCGCACCGTCTTCGGCGGCTTCTTCCTCGGCCTGTTCTACAAGCTGGCGATGGCCGGCGCGCACCTGTGGCGCGAGGTCCCGAGCAAGGTCTTCGGCGCCGGCTTCCCGGGCGCCTCCGTGGCCGCCGAGATCTCCCCGGAGCTGCTCGGTGTCGGCTTCATCGTCGGCCTGCGCGTCGGCGGCATCATGCTCGCGGGCGGCGTGCTCTCGTACCTGGTGCTGATCCCGATGATCTCCTTCTTCGGCGGTGGTGCCAGCGATCTGATCATCTATCCCGGCACCAAGCCGATCTCGACGATGAGCATCGACGAGATCCAGCACGCCTATGTCCTCTACATCGGCGCCGGCGCGGTCGCGGCCGGCGGCATCATCAGCATGGCGCGCTCGATGCCGACGATCGTCAGCTCGCTGCGCGCGGGCCTGTCGGCGATCGGCGCCGGCGCGAGCAAGGTCGCGGCGATCCGCACCGAGCGCGAGCTGCCGATCAAGATCGTGATGCTCGGCGCGCTCGTCGTGGTCGTGGCGATCACCCTCTCGCCTTACTTCTCGGTCGGCATCCTCGGCGCCGTGCTGATGACCCTGTTCGCGTTCCTGTTCGTCACCGTCTCCGGGCGCCTGACCGGCGAGATCGGCTCGAGCTCGAACCCGATCTCCGGCATGACGGTCGCGACCCTGCTGATGACCTGCCTGATCTTCCTCGCGGTCGGCTTCGTCGGACCCGAGCATCGCCTCGGCGCGCTGACCATCGCCGGCGTCGTCTGTGTCGCCGCCAGCGTCGGCGGGGCCACGGCCCAGTCGCTCAAGACCGGCCAGCTCGTCGGCGCCACCCCGCGCCGCCAGCAGATCGCCATGCTCGTCGGCAGCGTCACCTCGGCGCTGGTGATCGGCTTCACGCTGCTGCTGCTCAACAACGCCAGCACCGTCTACACCACCCGCGACGAGGCGATCGGTCGCCAGGCCCCCGCGGCGGTCGCCCTCGGTCCCGCCGAGCCGATCACCGGGCCCGAGGCGCTCGCCGACACCGCCAGCTATCGCGTGCTGCAGCTGCCCAAGCCGATCGACGGCATCGCGGCCGGCAAGTACCTGATCGACGACGCCGGCAAGATCAAGTACCTGGTCGACCCGGGCATCAACGGCCGCGTCAAGCAGCGTGACGACGGCACCCCGGTCGTCAAGTACAACGCCCCCAAGGCGAGCCTGATGGCGCTGATCACCGACGGCATCCTGACCCAGCAGCTGCCCTGGGTGCTGGTGATCCTCGGCGTGATGATCGCGGTGACCCTCGAGCTCGCGGGCGTCAGCGCGCTGCCCTTCGCGGTCGGCGTGTACCTGCCGATCTCCGCGTCGGCGCCGATCTTCGTCGGTGGCCTCATCCGCTACTTCACCGACCGCGCCCGGACCCGCGCCCGGGCGGCTCGCGGTCTGACGGCCGAGAGCGAGCTCGAGGCCGAGTCCAGCCCCGGCGTGCTGATGTCGAGCGGCCTGATCGCCGGCGGCGCGATCGCGGGCATCGGCCTGGCCCTGCTCGCCCTCGTCCCCGACATCCAGCAGGCGATCGACTTCCGCGAGATCGAGCTCGGCGACGCCGCCTCCGCCCTGATCTTCATCGTCCTGACCCTCTTCCTCGCCCGCGTCGCCAGCCGCGGCTAGCGCCCCAGCCCTTTGGGGCATGTTCCTTGGAACATGCCCCAAGAGCCAGCCTACACGTCGCTCGCCAGCGGGTCGCGGTGGGCGAACACGTGCACGCCGCCCTCGGGGTCCGGCACGATCGTCAACACACCGGAGACGCACCAGTCCTCGACCATGGCCGCGAGGTCGGCGTGCCCGAGCAACCAGGCCGGCATGCCGGCCGCGCGCAGATGAAACCAGGCGTGGTCGGCGAGCACGGCGTAACGGCCGACGTAGTGGTCCAGGCGCGCGGCCAGCTCGTGCTCCTCGAGCCCCGTCGCGCGCAGCAGCGCCCGCGCCCGCGCCGGCTCGTGGCGGGCGGGCGGCGGCTCGCTGCGCGACTCGGGCACCGATGCTCGAGCACGCCAAGGCCGCGCCGAATCCACATCCATACTCCCCGGCGGCTGCGCGAGCGCGAAGGCATGGGTGACGCCTTCATCATCGACGGTCCAGTAGCGACCGCTCAGGTGGAGGTCGATGCCGACCTGGGTGAGGTCGACGTGAGCGGCCCAGGTCTCGGGTCGCAGGGGGTCGATGCAGGCGTGGGCGAAGGCCTCGACGCTGGGGAAGGCGCCGAGGTAGCGGCCATGATAGGCGAAGGGGCGCAGCGCGGCGGGCAGCTGGGCGGGCGGAGGCGCATCGCGGTCACGGTCGCCACGGCGATTGATGCGGGCGTCATTGAGTCGGCGATGGAAGTTGCGAAACTTGCGGGTGATGGCATCGACCGCATCGAACATATCGACGGGATCCGGGCAGGCGCTGGCGAGGCTGACGCGCTGCAGCTGACCGAGCGTGGCGGCGACGACCTCGTGTACGAAGCCGCTGGTGGTGACGCGGGCATCGCGGTCGATCTCCCGCTCGAGTCGCTTCCTGCGGCTGTTCGCCATCCACACTCAAGCTACCCCCGCTCGCTCCCGCGCACAAGCACCCGCGCGCGCTCGCACCACGCGCCACCGACCGCGATCTCGTCGCCTGCCCACGGCCTGTGAAACCCGCTAGCCTCGAGACCGGAGACTGCTCGTGGCACTGACACTCGAACTGGAATGGACGCTGATCGCCTGCGGACTGGTCGCGCTCGCGGATGGCGTGCTCAAGGGCGGCGAGGCCAGCCGCGTCCTCGACATGGTCAACGCGGCGCTCGGGCCCGAGGAGCAGGACACCTGGATCGATCTGATCAGCAGCCGCGAGGGCTTGCAGGCCCGCGCCGAGGGCCTCGCACTGCTGCCTGCCGAGAGCACCGAGCGCGTCCTGCGTCGGGCCTGGTCGATCGCCCTGGTCGACGGTGAGGGCAGCCTCGACGAGGCCCGCGTGCTCGAGCAGCTCGGCGGCCGCCTCGGCATCGAACGTGATCAGGTGATGGTGTGGCGCAAGCTGTGGACCAGCCAGGCGATCGAGACCGCCGGCCACGTCGCCACCTTCGCCGCATTGCTGCTGCACCGCCACGCCGCCGCCGCTCCGCAGCTCGGCGCCCCGCTCGGCCCCAACGAGCGCGCCAAGTTCCTCCGCCTGCTCGCAGGCATGCCGCTCAGCGAGGCTCGCCGCGTCCGCCTGCACCGCCTGCTCGACGAGGCCCCCGGCGTCGAGGACCTCGGGAGCGCCCTGTTGTGGCTCAGCGCCGAGCGCCGCGACGAGGTCCTGCGCGAGCTGGCCACCTATCTGCGCACCGGCAACGACGGCCCGCTCGGCCGCCAGCTGTTCCTCGCGCTCGCGGCCCGCGTCGCGCTCGCGGACGACGCCGCCCGCGCGTACCTCGAGTGACCGTCGCCCTCGAGGACCACGCCGCCGCGCGTACCTCGAGTGACACTGGGCAAGCTTGGCGCTACCGTGCGAGCCCATGCGGCCGCGCTGGAGCCTCGTCACCTTGCTGCTGGGCTGCGCTCGCGCCGACCTGCACGGCGGCGACGACGACCGCGAGGTCCAGGTGCAGGCCGCCCCCGCCTCGTTGACCGAGACCGACGAACAATCACTCCGCGCCGCGATCACCAGCCGCGCTCCGCTCTACTGGCGCCTCCGCGACGCCGCCGGTCCGCGCTGCGAGGCCTGGCAGCTCGAGCCCGACCCCGAAGATCCCGATCGCGGTCGCCTCGTCCGCGTCGACGGGCCCCTGCGCCTCAGCTTCCGCTATCTCATCGCCGACGGCCTGCTGCGCCTGTCCGCCCCGCTGCGTGAGCGCGAGCTGACCGCTCCGGACGGCTCCCTCAGCGTCTCGAGCCTCGCGTTGCCATGTGTCTTTTCGGGCATGTCCTTGACGCCAGCCGACCCCGGCGCTCCGCGTCGCCTCATGCTCGCCAGCCACGAGCGCTGGTTCCTGGACGAGCACCAGTGCAGCACCGCCGGCCCCGACGAGGATCCCCAACCTCCGACCCCCGGCGAGCTCCATCCCGTCGGCTGCGCCTCCGCGCTCGCCGATCCGGCCACCCGCGCCCGCCCCGAACCCGGCGCCCCCGGCCCCGCCGCGAGCATCCTGCACACCAGCCGCCGCGTCTTCTGGCTGCGTCGCCGCGACGGCGTCACCCGCTGCGAGGCCTGGTCGCACGAGCCCGGCGATGCTCCGCAGCGCGGCCTGCTACGCCGCCAGGACCGCGACGAGCACGGCCGCCGTTACCTCGTCTACAGCTACGCGGTCCTCGGCGACGTGATCACCCTGCTCGGCCCCAACGAGTTTCGCGAGCTGCGCGGCAAGGCCGGCCCCGCCGAGCAGGCGAGCACCCGCGGCTGCCTGCTGACCCGCCCGCTGGCCCTGACCACCGACGCCCTGCAAGTCGGCGACGAGCGCTGGTACTTGCGCCGCAGCGCCTGCGAGCACGCGCGCACCACCGGCGTCGCCGCCAAACCCGACCCCGACTGCGGCCCACCGCACTGATCCTTCGACGCGCCTCACCCCTTGGCGATCAATTCAAGGATCGCCGCACACAGCTCCGCGGACGCATCCTCCTGCAAGAAGTGTCCACCGCGCACCTTGCGATGCGCCTGCCCGGCCGCCCCGGGAATGCGCCCTTGCAACTTGCGCTCGAGCCCCCGCGTGATCGGATCGCCGGTGCTGAAGACCGTCAGGAACGGTTTGGTCCACTGCTCCAGCACTCGCCAGGCCCGCTGATTCGCCGCCGCCGCCGGATCCTTCGGCCCCATCGGCACCAGCCCCGGAAACGCCCGCGCACCGGCCTTGTAGCGCCGATCGGGGAACGGTGCATCGTAGGCCCGCAGCTCCTCCGCAGCGAGCCGCCGCCGCGTCCCGGTCTGCACGATCCGCGCGATCGGCAGATACGGCGTCGTGGTCGCAAAGGTCCGCCAGATCAGGAACGCCGCGCTGGTCTTGAGGTCCCGCCACCGCGGCTGCGTGGCCTCCGGCAAGAACCCATTGCCGACCACGATCCTGGCGAAGCGCTCCGGCATCTCGGCCGCGAGCCGCAGCCCGATCAGCGAGCCCCAGTCCTGACAAAACAGCGTGATCCCCTGCAAATCAAGCGCCTCGATCAGCACCCGCAACCACTGACAGTGCGCGAGATAACTATAATCCCGAATCCTGGTCGGCTTCGACGACTTACCAAAACCGATCAGATCCGGCGCGATCACCCGGTGCCCCGCGGCCACACAAGCCGGGATCATGTGGCGGTACAAATACGACCAGGTCGGCTCGCCATGCAGCATCAAGATCGGCGCCGCGTCCCGCCCCCCCTCGTCGACATAATGCATCGAGAGCCCGCGCTCATCGACCCGAACCCGGTTCTCGGCGAAGGGATAATCCAGGAGGTCGTCGAAGCGCGAAGCCGGAGTCTCGATGAACTGCATCCCGGCCACCCTACCATCAAAACCGAAACCCCAAATCCACCCCAGCAGCCCGCCCAAAGATCCAGGGACGAAGCGACAATCCAGCCGGAATCCGCTGCCGCAGCCAGTCCCGCCGGATACGAACCCCCTTGCGCAGCAGCATCCCACCACCCACCGCGATGGGCACCGACAGCGCGAGCGCCAGCCCGCCGGAGATCCGCGCCCCACGCACCGGATCGAAGCCAGTGACATCGTTACAGATCGACGACTGCCCCGCGTCGACGAAGGCATCGTCGCTGCAATAGCGCTGCAGCTCCTGCCCGCGATAGAGGCTATACGCCCCCAATACGACCAGCGTCGCGGCCACCCCCGTCGTCACCGCACCGAGCACGATCTCGACATCGCCGCGATCCGTCTCACCCCGGGACCGGTCACGCGCCGCCTTCGTCGCCTTCGTCGCCTTCGTCGGCAGCACCACGCCCGGTTCGGTACGGCCGGCGCAGCCGGGCGCTGTCGCCGACAGGACCGCATACGCTGCCAAGCTGGCCACGGACCGCCGCATCCGCGAAGGCTATCACAACCTCGCGCTTGACCCGCGCGGGCCCGCGCATATTTGGCTAAGCTCGCGTCATGCCCCGCAAGACCCTCCTCCTGCTCAGCGCCCTCTCGACCGCGTGCAACGACGGCGGTGCCCGCGAGACAGCCGGCGCCTCGGCCACCGTCACCGCCGCGAGC
>ERZ795056.2857-NODE-2857-length-18851-cov-21.505746_pt1 | contig 18851 bp, 18 predicted proteins | sample MGYA00375140_ERZ795056 | MGnify/ENA primary metagenome ERZ795056 (study PRJEB30185, sample SAMN05720227) | activated sludge metagenome | isolation source: Anaerobic digester | place: USA | collected 2015-03-09 ... | reverse complement strand
GCCGGCACGCCGGCATAGAGCTTGAGCTCGAAGGTCTTGGCCTGCGAGAAGGAATAGACGTGGTGGCGCACCGTGTCGAAATTCGGAAAGGCCACCTTGGTGCCCACCGTGATCAGCGTCACGCGCGGGTTGAATTGCCGCTTGGCTTGCGAGATCTCGACGTCGGGCAGCGGCTTGACCGGCGCCTTGCCGGTGGCCGGCTCGAGCATCACCACGGCATCGGCCAGCGGCTTGCCGGCCGCGTCGGTGACGGTGACGCTCAGAGGCGCCGCCTGCACGAGCGCCGTGGTGGCGAAGAACGACAGGACGATGCGGACGGCGGGCATGAAGGGCACGGGATGCGGCAGGGCCGGGTCAGGCGAATCGATGCCTCGTGGGGCACCGCATGATGACTATCGGAAGCGCGGACAGGGACTTGAGTTCGCCCGGGTGCCGTGGTGCATGTCACGGCCATGCAGGCTTCGAGACGGGTACTTACCGTTCTTCACCCCTGCGCCGGGCGCGGATGGCTAGCCTTGCGGCCCATGTCGTACCCCACTTCCCGCCGCCTGACCACCCTGTGGTTCGCTGCGCTCGTGTCCGCTTGTGGCGGCGGCGGTGGCGACGCCGTGACGCCGGAGAGCAATTCCGGCGCGCCGGTTCCTGCACCCGCGCCAGCACCAGCACCAGCACCAGCACCAGCACCAGCACCAGCACCGGCTCCGGCTCCGGCACCGGCTCCATCAGCCGACACCACCTGCGCCTTGCCCGATTTCGTGGCCAGCACGCTGGCGCGCGTCAACCAGCTGCGGGCTGCGGGGGCCACCTGCGGCGCGCGGGGCAGCTTCGCGCCGGCCGGGCCGCTGACCTGGAGCACGCAGCTCACGCAGGCCGCGGCCGCGCACTCGCAGGACATGGTGACGAACAACTTCTTCTCGCACACCGGCTCGAGCGGCAGCACGCTGAGCACGCGCGTCAATGCCACCGGCTACGCCTGGAGCGCGCTGGGCGAGAACATCGCCGCCGGCTACGGCACCGTGAACATCGTGATGGATGGCTGGATGGCCAGCGACGGCCACTGCGCGAACATCATGAACCCGAACTTCACGCAGATCGGCATGGCGTGCATCGTCAGGGGCAGCCAAGCCAACGCCTACTCGAACTACTGGACGATGGACCTGGCGCGGCCGCGCTGACCTATCCGAGCACGGCGTCGATCACGCCCCCGCCCAGGCAGACCTCGCCCTCGTAGAGCACCGCCGACTGGCCCGGCGTCACGGCCCACTGCGGTTCGCCGAAGCGCAGCGAGAAGGCCCTGGCGCCATCCGCGTCGAAGGTGCAGGCGGCGTCCGCCTGCCGATAGCGCGTCTTCGCGCCGTACGCACCCGCCGCGGGCGGCTGCCCGGCCACCCAGCTCGCATCGTCGGCATGCAACGCAGGCGACAGCAGCCACGGGTGATCGTGGCCCTGCACCGCATAGAGCGTGTTCGCCGCCATGTCCTTGCGCGCCACGAACCAGGGCTCGTGCTCGCTGCCGCCCCTGGCCGCGCCGCGCTCCTTCAGCCCGCCGATGCCGATGCCCTTGCGCTGGCCGAGCGTGTAGAAGCTCAGGCCCACGTGCTCGCCGATCGTGCGGCCGCGGTCGTCCTGGATCGGACCCGGTGTGTTGGCCAGGTAGCGGTTGAGGAACTCGCGGAACGGCCGCTCGCCGATGAAGCAGATGCCGGTGGAGTCCTTCTTCTTCGCATTCGGCAGGCCGGCCTCGCCGGCGATGCGGCGCACCTCGGTCTTGGGCAGTTCGCCCACCGGAAACAGCGTCTTCGCCAGCTGCGCCTGGGTGAGGCGGTGCAGGAAGTAGCTCTGGTCCTTCAGCGGGTCCAGGCCCTTGAGCAGCTCGAAGCGGCCGTGCGCTTTCTCGCGCACCCGGGCGTAGTGCCCGGTGGCGATCTTCTCGGCGCCCAGGCGCATGGCGTGGTCGAGGAAGGCCTTGAACTTGATCTCGGCATTGCACAGCACGTCGGGGTTGGGCGTGCGGCCGGCCTGGTACTCGCGCAGGAACTCCGCGAACACGCGGTCCTTGTAGTCGGCGGCGAAGTTGACGTGCTCGATCTCGATGCCGATCACGTCGGCCACCGCGGCGGCGTCGACGAAGTCGACGTTGCTCGAGCAGTACTCGGAGTCGTCGTCGTCCTCCCAGTTCTTCATGAAGATGCCGACCACCTCGTGCCCCTGCTGCTTGAGCAGCCAGGCGCTGACGGCGGAGTCGACGCCGCCGGACAGCCCGACGACGACCCGTTGTTTTCCCATGGCGCAATTATCCGGCGCGGCCGCGGCACACTGGCGGCATGGACGACTTCTCCGACTGGATCGGCCGCAGCGAGTCGCGGCACGATGTGTTCGGCCCCACACCGGTGGCTGCGCTCAACGCCACGCTGGACCACCCGCCGATCGCTGCGCAGAACGGCATGCCGCTGCCACCGCTGTGGCACTGGCTGTACTTCCTGCCGCTGCATCGCCAGAGCGAGATCGGGCCCGACGGCCACGCGAAGCGCGGCGGCTTCCTGCCCCCGGTGCCGCTGCCCCGGCGCATGTGGGCCGGCAGCCAGTTCGAGTTCCGCACGCCGCTGCGCGTGGGCGACCATGCCGAGCGCCGCTCGACCATCGACGGCGTCACGCTCAAGCAGGGCCGCAGCGGGCCGCTCGTCTTCGTGAAAGTGCGCCACGAAATCCGCATCGCCGGCGCGGCCGAGCCGGCGCTGGTCGAGTTCCACGACATCGTCTACCGCGACGCCAAGAAGCCGGGCGACGCCGAGCCGCCGCCGCAGCCCGCGCCGCAGGGCGCCGCCTGGCAGCGCGAGATCGTGCCCGACGACGTGCTGCTGTTCCGCTACTCGGCGCTCACCTTCAACGGCCACCGCATCCACTACGACCGCCGCTACGTCACCGAGGTCGAGGGCTACCCCGGCCTGGTCGTGCACGGCCCGCTGATCGCCACGCTGCTGCTGGACCTGCTGCGCCGCGAGCTGCCGGAAGCGAGGGTGGCGAACTTCCGATTCAAGGCCCTGCGGCCGGGCTTCGACCTGAACCCCTTGCGCCTGAACGGCAGCCGCGAGGGCCACCTCGTGAGGCTGTGGGCCCAGGACCACGCGGGCTGGCTGACCATGGAGGCGCTCGCCAGCCTCGAAGCCTGAGTCCGCCGCGGCTGCGCAGCGCTCAGGCGCCCGGCTTGATCTCCGGCGCGTGGACCGTCGGATCGGTGGTGATCGCGTCCAGCGGCAGCCGCCGCCCGGCCGCGTGGTCCTCGATGCAGCGTTGCACCAGGCCGCTGCGGTGCCGCGCGCGGCTGGTGCGCACTTCGTCCAGCGTCATCCACAGCGTGCGCACGATGCCTTCGTCCAGCGCGCGCGAGGGGTCCGGTTCACCGACGCTGCCGCCGAAAGCGAAGCGCACGTATGTCACGTCCTCCCCCGTGGCCGGCCGCTGGAAGCGCGACAGGTACACGCCCACCAGCCGGTCGGGGGTGAACACCCGGGCGGTTTCTTCCAGCGCCTCGCGCTCCACGCCCTGTTGCGGGCTCTCGCCCGGGTCCAGGTGGCCGGCCGGGTTGTTGAGCTTCAGCCCTTCGGGCGTGTGCTCTTCGACCAGCAGGTAGCGGCCGTCGCGCTCGATGATGGCGGCGACGGTGACGCTCGGTTTCCAACGTGTTGACATCAACGCCCTCTCTCAGTGCCGGCGGCGCGCTTGGCGACCGTGGAGAATGCCAGAATCCGCACATAACAAGGACCGAGGAGCATCCCATGCTGATTGGAGTCCCGCTGGAGACAGCGGCCGGAGAAAAGCGCGTCGCCACCGTGCCCGACGTGGTCGAGAAGCTGGTCAAGCTGGGGTTCTCGGTGGCCGTGCAGAGCGGCGCCGGTGCGGCGGCGAACTTCGACGACGAGACCTACCGCGCCGCCGGCGCCGAGGTGCTGGCCACGGCTGCGGAGCTCTGGAGCCGAAGCGACATCGTCTTCAAGGTGCGCCCGCCGAGCCTCGATGAAGTGGGGTTGATGCGCGAAGGCGGGTCGCTGGTCGGCTTCGTCTGGCCGGCGCAGAACCCGGAGCTGATGCAGGCGCTCGCGGCCAGGAAGGGCACGGTGCTCGCGATCGACGCGCTGCCGCGCCAGCTCTCGCGCGCGCAGAAGATGGATGCGCTGACCTCGATGGCCGGCGTCGCCGGCTACCGCGCGGTGATCGAGGCGGCCAACGCCTTCGGCCGCTTCTTCAACGGCCAGATCACGGCCGCGGGCAAGATCCCGCCGGCCAAGGTGTTCATCGCCGGCGCCGGCGTGGCGGGCCTGGCCGCGATCGGCACGGCCGCGGGGCTGGGCGCCATCGTGCGCGCCAACGACACGCGCGCCGAGGTGGCCGACCAGGTCGTCTCGCTGGGTGGCGAGTTCGTCAAGGTCGACTACGAGGAAGAAGGCTCGGGCGGCGGCGGCTACGCCAAGGTGATGAGCGAAGGCTTCCAGCAGGCGCAGCGCGAGATGTACGCCAAGCAGGCGCGCGAAGTCGACATCGTCATCACCACCGCGCTGATCCCGGGCAAGCCGGCGCCGAAGCTCATTACCGCCGAGATGGTGAGGAGCATGAAACCCGGCAGCGTGATCGTCGACATGGCGGCCGAGCAGGGCGGCAACTGCGAGCTGACCGAGCCCGGCCAGTCGGTGGTCAAGCACGGCGTCACCATCGTCGGCTACACGGATCTGGTCAGCCGGCTGGCCAAGCAGTCCTCGACGCTGTACTCGAACAACCTGCTGCGCCTGACCGAGGAGCTGTGCAAGACCAAGGACGGTGTCGTCAACGTCAACATGGAAGACGACGCCATCCGCGGCCTCACGGTCATCAAGGACGGCACCGTCACCTGGCCGGCGCCGCCGCTGAAGCTGCCGGCGCCCGCGCCGAAACCCGCCGCGGTGGCGGCCCCGCCTTCCAAAGGCCACGGCCACGGCGCCGGCGAGCCGATGTCGGCCAAGTCGCTGGCGATCACCTTCGGCGTCGGCGCGCTCGCGCTGCTGGTCGTCGGCCTGTTCGCTCCGGCCTCGTTCCTGTCGCACTTCACGGTGTTCGTGCTGGCCTGCTTCATCGGCTACATGGTGATCTGGAACGTGACCCCGTCGCTGCACACGCCGCTGATGAGCGTGACCAACGCGATCTCGTCGATCATCGCCATCGGCGCGCTGATCCAGATCGCGCCGCCGCTCGAGGGCGCCGGCGCCGACCGGCCGAACGCACTGATCCTCGGCATGGCCGTGCTCGCGCTCGTGCTGACCGCCATCAACATGTTCGGCGGCTTCGCGGTGACGCGTCGCATGCTGGCGATGTTCCGCAAGTGAAGAACGACAAGAGGAAGCGGACATGACTGCAAGCCTGGCCACCGTCGCCTACATCGGCGCCACCATCCTTTTCATCCTCAGCCTCGGAGGGCTCGCGAACCCGGAGACCGCGCGCCGCGGCAACCTGTTCGGCATGATCGGCATGGCCATCGCGGTGATCGCCACCGTGCTCAGCCCGCGCGTCACGCCGGCCGGCTACGCCTGGATCGTCGGCGCGCTGCTGGTCGGCGGCAGCATCGGTCTGTACGCCGCGAAGAAGGTGCAGATGACGCAGATGCCCGAGCTCGTCGCGCTGATGCACAGCCTGGTGGGCCTGGCGGCCTGCCTGGTCGGCTTCGCGAGCTATGTCGACACCTCGATCGTCTTCGCCACGCCGGCCGAGAAGGCCATCCACGAGGGCGAGGTCTACGTCGGCATCCTGATCGGTGCCATCACCTTCTCGGGCTCGGTGATCGCGTTCGGCAAGCTGTCCGGCAAGATCGGCGGCAAGCCGATGCTGCTGCCGGGCCGGCACTGGATGAACCTGGTCGCCCTGCTGCTCGTCATCTGGTTCGGCCGCGCCTTCCTGCAGGCCGAGACCATGCAGGCGGGCATGACGCCGCTGCTGGTGATGACGGTGATCGCGCTGCTGTTCGGCATCCACATGGTCATGGCCATCGGCGGCGCCGACATGCCGGTGGTCGTCTCGATGCTCAACAGCTACTCGGGCTGGGCCGCGGCGGCCACCGGCTTCATGCTCGGCAACGACCTGCTGATCGTCATCGGCGCGCTGGTCGGCTCCTCGGGTGCGATCCTCTCCTACATCATGTGCCGCGCGATGAACCGCAACTTCATCAGCGTGATCGCCGGCGGCTTCGGCGGTGGCGCGCCCGCGCCGGCAGGCGCAGGTGGCGCGGCCCAGCCGGCCGGCGAGGTGACGCCGATCAGCGCGGTGGAGACGGCCGAGCTGCTCAAGGAGGCCAAGAACGTCGTCATCGTGCCGGGCTACGGCATGGCGGTGGCGCAGGCCCAGCACGTGGTGTGCGAGATCACCAAGATCCTGCGCGCCAAGGGCGTCAACGTGCGCTTCGGCATCCACCCTGTGGCCGGCCGCATGCCGGGCCACATGAACGTGCTGCTCGCCGAGGCCAAGGTGCCCTACGACATCGTGCTCGAGATGGACGAGATCAACGAGGACTTCCCGGAGACGGACGTGTCGATGGTGATCGGCGCCAACGACATCGTGAACCCGGCCGCGCAGGAAGACCCGGGCAGCCCGATTGCCGGCATGCCGGTGCTCGAGGTCTGGAAGGCCAAGACCTCGATCGTGATGAAGCGCAGCATGGCCTCGGGCTATGCCGGCGTCGACAACCCGCTGTTCTACAAGGAGAACAACCGGATGCTGTTCGGCGACGCGAAGAAGATGCTCGACGAGGTGCAGGCCGCGCTGAACGCGTGAGCGACGATGCGCCGCGACGGCGGCGCATCGATCACTTCCTGGGCGTCAGCCCATGGTCCCATTTCGAGTCGACCCACTTCTCGTTGCGCCACAGCTCGCGGCGGCCGCCGCTGCCGTCGGTGCGGATGACGAGGCGGAACTTCTCGCAGCCGGCCATCGGCACCTCCGGCTCGATGGTGATCTCGGTGTCGGTGCGCGTCACTTGCGCCGGCACTTCGGCTCGGCGGCAGGCGTCCATCGCGCCGGCGTTGGTGCTGAAGGTCGCCTTGCCGTCCTTCTCCGCCAGCGAGACCGAACCGACGACGAAGTTGTCCTTGCTGTACTGGCCGCCGAGGCCGCTCTTCTTGTAGGACTTGTATTCCCAGGTCTGCGCCTGCGCGCTCAGTGGGGCGAGCGCCGTGGCAGAGAGCAGGGCGGTCAGCGCCAGTCGCGCAGCACGGTTCAGCGGGGTGTGTTTCATCGTTGTCTCTCCTTGGGGTGATGGGGCTCGGGATCAGCGTGATTGCAGCGGGTACCACCAGCCGTTGGTCGCCAGTACGTGGTACTGGCCGCCGGCATCCACGCGATAGGTCTGGCCCTGGTGCACGTGCTGCGTGTTCGGCTGCCAGGTGTGCGGCAGCACGAGCGACGCACCGTTCGGCGCGAGGTAGGTGCTCTGGCCCGTGAGCTGGCGGCCGGCTTCCTGCTGGTTGCGCGCGTACCCGTCGCGCTGCTGCTGCTGCGCCGCGCCGCGCTGGGCCTCGGCTTCGCGCAATTGCTGGACCTTGGCGCGCTCGGCGCTGGCGATTCCGGCCTCGGTGGCGCGCGCGTGGGCGATGCCCTGCGCCGAGTAGCCGTTGGTGTAGATCCAGTTGTAGGTGTAGGTCGGGTAGTCCATCGGCGGGCGGCCGGCGGCGCGCATCTGCGCCAGGTGCTGCCGGTAGCCGGCCTGCACCTGCGGATCGGCCATGCGCTGGCGCACGTTGTTGTCGACCATCTGCTGGCCGCGTGCGATGTTCGCGTTCATCGCCTGGATCTGTTGCTGAAGCATCGCACCGTAGTCCTGCGCAGGTGCCGGCCCGGCCAGTCCCACGAGGGCGGCGCCCATCAGCAGCAGGTGGCGGTTCTTCAAGGACATGGTGGATTCCTCCGTCTGCGAGGGCGGACGCCTGTCGCCCGCCTGTCCTGGTGAAGGCGCAATCCCGGTACAGAACGGATCACGCCGCGCCGACTTTTTTGTAACAGCGGCATCGGCTGGGCTAGAGTGCGGCGGACACCCCGACCCAAGATGAACCCCGAGCCCGCCGTCACCGAACTGCTGCGCCAGGCGGCCGAGGGTGACGCGCCGGCCCGCGACGCCTTGCTGGCCGCCGTCTACCAGGAGCTGCGTCGGCTGGCGCGGCGGATGCTGGCCGGCGACCGCATGCGCCACCAGCTGGCGCCGACCGAGCTGGTGCACGGCGCCGCGCTCAAGCTGATGGGGCAGGACCGTGTCTCGGCACGCGACCGCGCCCACTTCCTCGCCTACTCCGGCCAGGTGATGCGGCAGGTGCTGCTCGATCACGTGCGCCACGACCGCGCGGCGCGGCGCGATGCCGGCGTGCAGGTCACGCTGGTGTCGACGATTGCCGACGAACCGCGCAGCGACCTCGACGTCGAATCGCTGCACGAAGCGCTGGAGCGTCTGGCCGAGGTCTCGCCGGAGCTGGCGCTGCTGGTCGAGCGCCGCTACTTCGGCGGCATGACGGTGGAGGAGATCGCGCTGCTCGACGGCAGCTCGGCTGCCACCGTCAAGCGCCGATGGCGCGCCGCCCGCGCCTGGCTGCACGACGCGCTGGGGCCTTGAGCCGGGCGATCAGCGCTGGCAGCGCCGCGCCGCCTCGCGCTCCTTCTCGGCGTTCTGCTTGCGGTCGAGCTCGGTCAGGCCCCAGCGCTTCTCGTACTCGGCCCAGGCCGCGATCGCGCGGCGCGAGGCGGCGCAGGCGGCCGCCGAGTCGCCCTGTCGCCAGTACAGCTCGGCCAGCGCATGCAGCGGCACTACGGCATCACGCGCCGGCTCGGAGATGTCGGGCGCGCGCAGCGCGCGGGCGCGGCGCTCGCGCAGCACGTCCTCGGCCAGCGCGATCGCCTCGTCGTGGCGCGACAGGCGGCCCAGCAGCATGGAGCGGTCGCTGCGCAGGATCAGCATCAGGCGCTGCGCGTTGTCGTTGCCGGGGTCGAGCGCGATCAGGCGGGCGACCATGGCCAGGCCGGTGTCGTTGTCTGCCAGCGCCTGGCCATGCCGGCCGAGCTCGCTCAGCGCCAGCGACGAGGCCCAGCGGCTCACCGCGGAGCCGTCGAGCAGGCGCCGGTCGTTCGGCGTGCGCTCCAGCGCCTGCGCGTAGGCTTGCTGGGCACGCCGGTAGGCAGCCAGCGATTCCTCGAAGCGGTCGAGGAAGAACAGCGAGTCGCCGAGCTGGCCGGCGGCGCGGCCGGCGCGATAGCCGAAGTCCATCTCGCTGCGCAGCGCTTCGGTCAGGGCGAGCAGCCGCGCTTCCTCGGCCGTGGCCAGGGCGATGGCGGCGGGCGACTCGTCGATCCAGTCCATCGCGAAAGCCTGCGCCAGCCGCGCACTGCTGAGCAGCGTGTGCAGTTCGGCCTGGTCGCGGGCCGTGGCATTCACGGCCACGGCAGCTTCGAGCGCGCGCTGCAGGTTCGCTTCGGCCTCGCGCGACTTGGCCAGCTGCTTGCGCGCATCGTTGTCGACGCCTCCGTAGAAGTCGCCCAGCCGCTGCTGGACTCGGCCGAGGTCGCGCCGCCAGGCCCATTCGCCCGGGCGGCGCTGCACCAGCGCGGCGAGCATGGCTTCGGCGCGTTCGAAGGTGGGCCGGGCCGCGGCGCGCTCGCCCAGGTTGGGGATGGCCCAACCGCCCTGGATCTCGGCGAGCCGCCCGAGGCCGACCGCCACCTCGCGCTGCAGCTCCGGCCGGTCGCCGGCAGTGCCGGCCAGCGTGTCGAGGTACTGCTGGCTGCGCTCCACCAGGCCGCGGCGGATGGCCGTCGTGCCGGGGGTCGATTCCAGGCGCGCGTCCAGGTCGAACAGCATGTAGTTCGCCAGCGAACGCACTTCGCCGAAACGCTGCTCGGCGTCGCGCCGGGCGGCATCGGCACGTGCGTAGAGCGTGGCGATCACGGCCAGCGCCACCACCAGACCGCCGAGCGACAGCGCGCCGGCCGCGACGCGCCAGGGGTGCCGCTGAATCAGCTTGCGCGCGCGATAGCGCCAGTGGCCGGCAAACGCGGCGACGGGCAGGAGGGCGAGCCAGCGCTGCAGGTCGGCGGCGAAGGCGTCGACGCTGGCGTAGCGCGCCGGGGGAGACTCGGCGAGCGCCTGCCGGGCGATGGCGGCGAGCTCGGCGTCGAGTGCGCCGTCGGGCCCGGCGGATGCCGCGTTGCCGGGCCGCTGCCCGGTCAGCAGTTCCACCAGCAGCACGCCCAGCGCATAGACGTCGTCGGCCACCGTCGGCGGTTCGCCGGCCAGCCGCTGCGGGCTCGCGTAGTCGCGCGTGAAGCCGTGAGGCAGCGCGGGGTCGATCGCATCGCGCAGGCGTGCGATGCCGAAGTCGATCAGCTTGGGCGCGCCCGATCCGTCGACGAGGATGTTGGCCGGCTTGAGGTCGCAGTGCAGCACCAGATGGCGATGCGCGTCGGCCACCGCATCGCAGACCTCGCGCAGCAGCGCGACGCGCCGGCGTGCATCGAGCTCGTGCCGCTTCGCGTGCTCGTCGATCGGCAGGCCCTGCACGAACTCCATGACGAGGTAGTGCAGGCCGTCGGCGGTGGTGCCGCCGTCGAGGATGCGCGCGATGCCCGGATGCTGCATGCGCGCGAGCAGGCGGCGCTCGGCGTCGATCAAGGCCTCGACCGGCACGCGGCCGCCGAGGGGGCGCACGAACTTGATGGCCACCGTCTGCTCGAACAGGCCGTCGTTGCGGCTGGCGCGGTAGACCGCGCCCATGCCGCCGCTGCCGATCAGTTCCTCGAGCCGGTAGGGGCCGACCTGGGCGGGCGGCAGGACGGAGCCGCCACCGGCGGCGACGCCATCGACCACGCTGCCCGAGGCGAGCACGCTGCCCGCAGCGTCGGCATGCAGCAACGCACGCACCCGCGCCAGCAAGGCGGTGTCGCCGGCGCAGCGTTCGCCGAGCCAGGCCTCGCGCGCGTCCGGCGAGACGTCGAGCGCCGCGTCGAACAGCGCCAGCGCATCCCGTTCGGCTTGGGCGTTCACGGGGGTGGCAGGCATGCGCCGCAGACTATCGAAAAGCGTTTGCGCGGGCCACTGGCGCCACACCCGCATCCGGGTGCCCGGGTTGCTCAACCGCGCAGCGTGGCGGGCAGGCTCGCGCGCCGCGGCAGCCCGTCCATGTCGCCGACGACCTGGATCACCTGCGCGCCGACCCAGTTGGCGCGCGCCAGCGCCTGCGGCCAGTCCAGCCCCTCGAGCCGGCCGCTGATCGCGCCGGCGGCGAAAGCATCGCCCGCGCCGACGGTGTCGACGATGTTCGTCACCGGCACGCCAGGAACGCGGCCCGCACCCTCGCGCGTGCGCCAGTAGGCGCCTTCGGCACCGAGCTTGACCAGCACCGCGCGTGCGCCGCGGTCGAGGTAGAAGGCGGCGATGTCTTCCGGCGCGTCCAGCCCGGTCAGCGTGCGGCCCTCGGCGATGCCGGGCAGCACCCAGTCGGCCAGGCCGGCCAGGCGGTTCAGGTGCGCGGCCATCGCCTCGCGGCTGGGCCACAGCTTCGGGCGCAGGTTGGGGTCGAAGGACACCGTGCGGCCGGCGGCGCGCATCGCCGTCATCGCCTGCTCGACGAGCTCGGCGCAGCTGGCCGACAGGGCCGGCGTGATGCCGGTGACGTGCAGGTGCCGCGCGGCGAGGAAACGTGACTCGTCGAAGTCGGCCCGCGACAGCGCACTCGCCGCCGAGCCGCGGCGGAAGTACTCGACCACCGGGTCCTGCCCTTCGAGCGCGCGCGACTTGAGCATGAAGCCGGTGGGCCGCGTGGTGTCGGTGGCCACCGCCGTGCAGTCGATGCCCTCGGCCTCGAGCGCGCGGCGGATGTAGCGGCCGAACGAGTCGGCGCCGAGCCGGCTGACCCAGGCCACCTTCAGCCCGAGCCGCGCCAGGCCCACGCCGACGTTGCTCTCGGCACCGGCGACGATCTTGGTGAAGGTGGCGGCGTCTTCCAGCGTGCCGGCCTCGTGCGCCGCGAACGAGACCATGGTCTCGCCGAGCGTGATCACGTCCAGCGCGGTCGTCGTCATAGCGGTGAGGCTACACCGAGCCGCGAGCTCCAGGCGCGCATCTCGGCGGTCAGGCCGGGCTCGATCGGGATGCCCTCGACGCGGCGCTTCGCCTGCGCCGCCAGTTCCGGATCGCCCGGCATGCGCGGAGCGCCGGGCTCGGCGGCCAGCGCGCGCGCCATGTGCTCGACGGTGGCGGCGAACATCGGCCCGCCGGCGAATCTCATCGGATCGATGGCGACGAAGAAGGCGCCGATGCGGCGCGGCCGCTCCAGCTCGGCGTACATCGGGCCGATCTGCGGGCCATATGGGTTGCCGTTCAGCGGCCCGCACAGCAGCTCGACGATCAGCGCCAGCCCGTAGCCCTTGTGGCCGTAGTCGGGGCCGCCGAGCGGGCGCAGCGCGTTGGCGGCCTGCGCGTCGGTGGTGTCGCCGCCCTCGCCGTCGACCGCCACGCCGGGCGCGATGGCGGCGCCTTCTCGGCGCGCGTTCATCACGCGGTTCCAGGGGATCGAGGTGGTGGCCATGTCCAGGCACACCGGCTCGGAGCCCTCACGCGGAAAGGCCAGCGAGATCGGATTCGTGCCGAGGAAGGGCCGGTGCCCGCCGAAGGGCGCGGCGATCTTGTCCGAATGCGTGAAGGCCATGCCGATCAGCCCCTCGCGCGCGGCGACGCGGCTGTACAGGCCGACCGCGCCGCAGTGCGACGAGTCGCTCACGCCCACCGCGCCGATGCCGTTCTCGCGCGCCAGCTCGATGGCCAAGCGGTTGGCGCGGTGCGCGACGACGATGCCCAGGCCGCGGTCGCCCGCCACCTGCGCGGTGCCCGGGCCGCTGCGCGTGACGACGATCTCCGGCCGGGCCTGGATGGAGCCGTGCGTCAGGCGGTTCAGGTAATGGGTGAGCCGCGCGATGCCGTGCGAATCGATGCCCCACAGGCTGGTCTGCACCAGGCTCTCGGCGAGGCAGCGTGCGTCGTCCTCGGGCAGCTCGAAGTGGCGCAGGCAGGCGATGGCCCAGTCGGTCAGCACCGCCGCGCCCACGTTCAGCGCACCTGCGCCGCCGCTCATTCCATCGTCTCCAGCGTCGCGCGCACACCGTCGCGGCGCAGGCGCACGGCCTGCCGCGACACCGCGTCGATCACGCCGCGCTCGCGGCCCAGCGTGCCGAACACCGGTGCGTAGCCGAGCAGCGTGGCGATGCGCGCGGACTCGGTGGGCGCGCCCGCGGCGCGCGCATGCAGGGCCTGCAGCTCGGCGGCCAGCGGGTCGTCGATCGCGAAGCCGCGACCGGCTTCGTCGACGCCGCCGAGAAACTGCAGCCAGGCAGCCAGCGCGAGGGCCAGATGATCGATGGACGCACCGGCCGCCAGACGATCGCGCAGCGTGCCCAGCCAGCGCTGCGGGATCTTCTGCGAGCCGTCCATGGCGATCTGCGCGGTGCGGTGCGCCAGCGCCGGGTTGGCGAAGCGCTCGATCAGCCGGGCGCGGTAGGCGGCCAGGTCCACACCCGCCAGGCCGTCGACCGTGGCCAGCGTCGGCTCGATCTCCTCGCGCATGAGCGCCTCGGCGAAGCGGCGCAGCGCCGGCTCGGCGATCGCGCGGTCCACCGTCGGCCAGCCGGCCAGCACGCCGAGGTAGGCGATCGCCGAATGGCTGCCGTTGACCATCCGCAGCTTGAGCTTCTCGAAGGGCTCGGCCTGCGCCACGAAGCGCGCGCCGTAGACCGTCCAGTCGGGCCGGCCGGCGGCGAAGTCGTCTTCGACGGCCCAATCGAAGAAGGGTTCGGCCGTCACCACGGCCAGGTCGTCGTTCTTCGGCACGATGCGGTCGACCATGCCGTTCGGGAAGCGGCAGGCGGAGCCGATCCACTCGGCCAGCGCCGCATCGACCTCGCGCGCAAAGGCCAGCACCAGGCCGCGCAGCGTGGCGCCGTTGCTCGGCAGGTTGTCGCAGGACAGCAGCGTCACCGGGCCGAGACCGCGCGCGTGGCGCCGCGCCAGGCCGTGCACCAGGAAGCCCAGCGTCGTGCGCGGCGCCGCGGGGTGCGCGAGATCGTGTGCGATGGCGGGGTCGTCGTGCTTGAGGGCACCGGTCGCCGGATCGTGGTGGTAGCCCTTCTCGGTGACGGTCAGGCTGACGATGCGCGTGGCCGGTGCGGCGATGGCCTCCAGCACGGCCTGCGGTTTCTCCGGCGCGACCAGCACACCGAGCAGCGAATGCAGTGTCTCGCGACACTCGCGCGGCTTGCCCTGCGCATCCGCGTCGCGCAGCGCGAGGATGTAGTCGAAGCCCTGCGGCGCCAGCGCGTCGCGCACGTCCGCATGGCGCAGCGACACGCCGAGCACGCCCCAGTGGCGCTCGCCGCTGACCGCCATCGCAGCCTCGGTGGCGGGGATCAGGTGCGCGCGTGCGAAGGCGCCCAGCCCGAGATGCACGATGCCGGCCGTGAGGCCGGCCTTGTCGATCGTTGCACTCACCAGTGCCACAGCGTGCCGTCGTGCTGCTGCCGGTTCACCGGCAGGTAGGCGCGCTGGTAGGGGTACTTCGCGGCCAGCGCCTCGTCGATCTCGACGCCGTGGCCGGGCGTCTCGCCGGGGTGCAGGAAACCGTCCTCGAAGGTGTACGCGTGCGGGAACACCGCATCCGTCTCGTCGGTGTGGCGCATGTACTCCTGGATGCCGAAGTTCGGCACCCACAGGTCGAAGTGCAGCGCCGCGCCCATGCACACCGGCGAGAGATCCGTCGCGCCGTGGCTGCCGGTGCGCACCTGGTACATCGCCGCCAGGTCGGCGATGCGCCGCAGGTGGGTGATGCCGCCGGCATGCACGACGGTCGCGCGGATGTAGTCGATCAGCTGGTTCTGGATCAGGTCCTTGCAGTCCCAGATGGTGTTGAAGACCTCGCCCACCGCCAGCGGCGTGGTGGTGTGCTGGCGGATCAGGCGGAAGGCCTCCTGGTTCTCCGCGGGCGTGGCATCTTCCATCCAGAACAGGCGGTGGGGCTCCAGGTCCTTGCCCAGGCGCGCCGCCTCGATCGGCGTCAGGCGGTGGTGCACGTCGTGCAGCAGGTGGATGTCCGGCCCGACCGCGGCGCGCACCGCGTCGAACAATTGCGGCGTGTGGCGCAGGTACTTCTCGGTCGACCAGTCGTGCTCGCTCGGCAGGTCGGCGTCGGCCGGCTCGTAGAACATCGTGCCGCGGCCCACGCCGTAGACCTTCTCCAGCCCCGGCACGCCGCTTTGCGCGCGGATCGCCTTGTAGCCTTCTTCCTTGTAGCGCAGCACCTCGTCGACGGTCTGTTCGATGTCGCGGCCGTTGGCATGGCCGTAGACCATCACGCCGCTGCGGCTGGCGCCGCCGAGCAGCTGGTACAGCGGCATCCCCGCCGCCTTGGCCTTCAGGTCCCACAGCGCGGTGTCGACGGCGGCGATGGCGCTCATCGTCACCGGCCCGCGCCGCCAGTAGGCGCCGCGGTAGAGGTATTGCCAGATGTCCTCGATCTGGTGCGCGTCGCGGCCGATCAGGCAGGGGATGACGTGGTCCGTCAGGTAGCTGGCCACCGCGAGCTCGCGGCCGTTGAGCGTGGCGTCGCCCAGGCCGGTGAGGCCCTGGTCGGTTTCGATCTTCAGGGTGACGAAGTTGCGCCCGGGGCAGCAGACGATGACACGCGCGGCGGTGATCTTCATCAGTGGGCAGTGGTCAAGTGGTCAGGCCAATTCTGCGGGCCTGCACCGGCGCCTCCCATTCGCGTTTTCCTCTATCGCAACTGTCGTGCGAGCGCCTCGAGCTGGTCGATGCAGAGGTTCCAGCCTTCGAAGAAGCCCAGCTCCTCGTGGCGAGCCCGCGTCGCTTCATCCGGGTGCATCACCGTGGCGGTGTAGCGCGTGCCGTCCGCCTCGTCGGCCATGGTGATGATGGCGGTGAAGGCCATCCAGGGCGTGCCCGGCCGCCAGCCGCCGACCAACTGCGAGGTGAAGGCGATCCGGGCGCCGGGCACGATCTCGAGGAAGCAGCCCGGGTTGTCGCTGGTGCCGCCGTCCGGCCCCTGCATGAAGGTGTGGAAGTCGCCGCCGGCGCGCAGGTCGAAGGCCTTGACCTGCGTGGCCCAGGGCTTCGGGCACCACCAGTCCTGCAGCAACGCGGGCTCCGTCCAGGCCCGCCACAGTGCGGCGCGCGGCGCCTTCAACAGGCGGGAGATCACGAGGTCGTTCGGCATGGTGTCGCCTCAGCGCAGCGGAATCGGTGTGCCGCGATCCACCGGTACGGCGGTCACGCTGTTCTGCGGCGAGCCCTCGATGACGCGGTCGGAGTAGGTCAGGTAGACCAGCGTGTTGCGCGGCTTGTCGACCATGCGCACCACGCGCAGCTTCTTGAAGACCAGCGAGATGCGCTCGCTGAACATCTCGTCCTGCTGGCGCAGCGGCTTGGGGAAGCTGATCGGGCCGGTCTGGCGGCAGGCGATCGAGGCTTCGGCCTTGTCCTCGGCCAGGCCCAGGCCTCCCTTGATGCCGCCGGTCTTGGCGCGCGACACGTAGCAGGTGACCCCGGCCACGTCGGGGTCGTCGTAGGCGTCGACGACGATCTTGTGGTCGGGGCCGATCCACTTGAACACCGTGTCGACCTCGCCGACCGATTCGGCTCGCGCGCACGCGGCGCAACTGGCCAGCGCCAGGGCGGCAATCAAGGACTTCGTCATCTCGGGCTCCATGGCTATGGAGCCGAGCGTACCCGAGGCCGGTTCAGGCTGCAGCGACGCGGCTCAGACGATCGAGCGCGCCAGGGCGACCAGCACGAAGGCGCTGGCGATGCACAGCACCAGCGCCCAGTTCGGCAGGTATCCCTTGGGCGTGGGCGTCGGGCGGTGACGAATCTTGTCGCTCATGTGGCTTCCGGTCACTGCGCGAGCCGCTAAACGGCACTTTCGCGGGTGAAACGGTCCGGATTGGTGTGAATGAAGCCCCATGTGCGAACTTCGTGCCAGCGCCGGCGCCATCTCAGCGGCGTGAAGAATTCCCGTAGAACGGTTCGCGCGCCGGCTCCTCGTCAAGGTAGTGGCGGTAGAAGTTCTTCACCTGCGGGAACACCTCGCGGCGCAGCCAGCGCCGGTGGTTCTCGGCATCGGTGCGCGGCTTCGACAGCGCCTGCGCGAGCTTCTCCAGGGTCTCGTCACGGTCGATGCGGGTGAAGCGACCGTTCTCGCAGACGAGCTCGCCGCCGACCATCACCGCGGCCACGTGCTGCGTCTTGGCGCGCTGGATCAGCGCGTCCAGCGGCGGGATGTCGTCGTCCTGGTACGGGTACATGGCGCGGTCGAAGTCGATCACCACGGCATCGAAGTAGCGGCCCGCATCGAGCCGGCCGATCTCGGCGCCGAAGGCCGTGGTCTTCGCGCCGTGTTCGGTGGCCATGCGCAGCACCTGCGGGCAACTGGGCACCTCGTCGTCGTCCAGCCCGGGCACGCGGTGCACGTTCAGCGCCAGGCGCAGCTCCTGCAGCATGTCGCGGTCGTCGTTGAGGCCGGCCTCGTCCAGGCCCATGCCCACGGTGATGCCGCGCTTCTCGTACTCCATCAGCGGCAGCAGGCCGCTGCGCAGGCGGAAGTTGCTGCTGCAGTTGTGGCAGATGCAGGTGCCGGTGTGGGCTGCCAGCTCGATGTCCTCCTCGGTCAGCCAGACGCCGTGGCCGAGCGTGAGCTTCGGGCCGAGCAGGCCGAGCTTGTGCAGGTGCTTGACGGCGGTGGTGCCGGTGCGGCGCTTCGCGTAGGCCTTCTGCATCGCCGTCTCGAGCAGGTGCATGTGCATCGGCACGCCGGCGGCATCGGCCTTTTCCTTCATCGCCAGCAGGCCGTCGTCGCTGACCCAGTGCAGGTTGGCCGGGGCGAGCTGCATGCGCGTGAGCTCGGAGCGGTTCTCGGCCACCAGGTCGTCGAACAGCTGCATGAAGTCGGCGAACGGCATCGCCTGCGCCTTCAGGTGCGCCGCCATCGCCGCGCCGACGTCCGGCGGCAGGCGGGCGCAGAAATCCTCGTCGGCCTCGTAGACGAAGCGGTTCTGCTCGCGCACCGCGAAGCAGTAGGACGCGCGCATGCCGATGTCGCGGTAGGCGTTGAGCACCGCCGACGCCGTGCCGTGCACGTGGCTGTAGGGCCCGCGCATCCAGCCGTGGATGTGCTGCACCGTGGTCACGCCGGAAGCCAGCATCTCGAAGGCCGAATAGAGCGTGTCGAGGTAGGGGTCGATGTCGCGCGCCGACAGCCGGCTGGCGAACCACAGCTCCAGCGCGTAGTCGGGCGAGCCCAGCTGCAGCGGCGTCATGCCCACGTGGTGGTGGCTGTTGACGAAGCCCGGCAGCATCATGTGCTGCGGGTAGCGCGTTTCCGTCGCTCCGGGGTAGTCGGCGCGCATCTGCGCGGCCGGGCCGACCGCGATCACGCGGCCGTTCTCGTGGGCGAGGGCGGCGTCGCTGTGGATGACGGGCGTGTGCCGATCGGCCACGCCGGTGACGATCCAGCGGGCGGAGACGAGGGAGACGGTCATCGGGTTTCCTGTTCGAGGAAGGCGCGGTCGACTTCGTCGGCCAGCAGCTCGGTGAGCTGGCGGTGCAGGTCGACCATGCGCGGGTCATGGGGGTTGCGCGGGCGCGGCAGGGCGACACTGACCTCGTGCTTGACGCGCCCGGGCCGGGCGGTGAAGACGACGATGCGGTCGGCCAGCGCCAGCGCCTCGTCGATCGAGTGCGTCACCAGCAGCACGCTGGCGCCGCTGGCACGCCACACCTCGAGCAGGTGGCCCTGCAT
>ERZ795056.2855-NODE-2855-length-18860-cov-4.888806_pt1 | contig 18860 bp, 23 predicted proteins | sample MGYA00375140_ERZ795056 | MGnify/ENA primary metagenome ERZ795056 (study PRJEB30185, sample SAMN05720227) | activated sludge metagenome | isolation source: Anaerobic digester | place: USA | collected 2015-03-09 ... | reverse complement strand
CATCCATTCATTAAACATTAAAACGAATTCACCTTTGCTAACTTTTATATTAGAGTTTGTGTCGTTTTTGTTTATTTTTAATAGATATTTTTTATAGGCTTCTTTTGAGGTCATTATGACAAGCTAGATTTTTGTAATTCATCTCGTAGTGAAATGAATTCAGTTGCAAATTCAGGAGTTGATAAATTCAAATAAACTTCTTGAGGTGTCTTACCTAAAGTAACTTGACCTCGTTGATAGTATCCATCGTTAAATTTAATTAATCGAGCTTGGATAGCCTTATCTACTACTAGTTTAAATTGAATTTCTTTTTTATCTTTATTGACAGCTTCTAAGAATTTCTCAACAGCGTTCTCTTTTTTAGATTCAATAAAGTCTGATAACATTGTATATAAAGTATCAGGTTCTAAAGACTTAGTATATTTTTTACCTTCTAAGAATTGACCTAACATTAACATGTATTCTTGTTTGTCTGCAATTTTTAAAAGTTCTGCGCGAGCTTTATCTTTTAATTTACGAACACTTACTTTTTCTTTATTGTCTCTTTCTGCTGTAAATACAAAATATTTACAATCTTTGTAGATAGGATTACCTGTTTCTTCTTTTGAAGGAGCTGCGTAGTTATTTGAAACTAGCAAATTATATTTAATAACATCTCTAGGATTAGATCGGTTTAATACAAGTTCTACATCAGATCGTATTTCAACACTAAATTGTTCCCAAAAAGAACTTGTTCCATCAAGGTTTTCACCAGTTAATCTTTCAAGACTTTCTCTAAGATGTTTAATTTCTTTCTTCTTTTTTTCTCGTAATTCATCGTCTTGTATATTTGTTACACTCAACGCTAGTTCATCCAATCCTGTAATGAATCTTCCGTCTCTACCTAAAGCAGGACTAAATCGATCAAAACATCGTGGCATTCTACTACGATTATATTTTGCTAAGCCTGTGGCTTCAGCGTAATCGTCAGGTATCTGACGAATAATTACTTTTTCTGCTAACATATTTTTCGGTTTTTGTTAAAAGGTTAATAAAACCAGGAGACTTTTACATCTCCTGGATATTTTTGTTTATTTATACATCAAGATATGACGGACGAGCTTTCTCGATTATCAAACAACGTGTAACGTCTTTGATCCACAAGTTACAGAACGACTTCATCCAAATTTGGTATCCGTCATAACTGTTTGCTGAGCTCATTCCTTTCATCGCCGAAGGTCCGAAAGGTGAATGAGTACCGTTGATATAACCCCAATACAACTCACCGTAGTTTTGTGGTTTAACCAAAACGATATTTGAACCGCTATTGAATCCATTATCTACACGATAATCAACATTTTTGATTTTAGCTGCAGCGTTTGAAACATTGCTATCAGTAATATCCATAATCATGTATGAATATGATTCGTAAGGATACTCTCCAATTAAACCATCAGTTACACGATTACCAGTTTGATTATCAAATGCTGGATTAATTTCAAATTCAATGTTACCTGCAACAGGAGAGAAGAATTGTGTGAATCGGAATTTAAATCCTAGATTCATAGAATCCTTACCATATAACAAACCACCTGGAATGTCATCAACTGTAGTCAAGAACGGAACTTGAGATTTATAACGTTCTCCTAATTCTTTACTAATCTGAAGCATACCTCCAGTACCAGTCATGATCTTAGTTTTACGTTGCTCAATAGGAATACCTGTTCTGCTATACAAATTAGCTACAGCATCTTCAATAAGAGTTAAGCTAATTTTGTTATAAGTGTAACGATTACCATTACGCATTTGTTCGTACATACCAGCACCAACACGTACTTTTCGACGACCAGAACCTGTAACATAACCACCTTTACCCCACATCAAATCCGTATCAACCATAGTCTCCATTTCAGCACGAAGCATCATTTCAATCATTGGTTGCCATGTAAGTGAGTTTTTAATTACATTACCTTTTACATCTTTGTTCATGTAAAGAACAGTAGAAGCACCAGCAGCAAGTCGTTGGTTTAAGTAAGCTAAAGAAGGGTGTTTAGATTCGTCAATACGAGCCATATCACCATAACCTGTAACCCAGTGTGTAACTGAACGATGTCCTGTACCTAATTCCATTTCTAGATCCATGAAACCTGTACGCATGTTTGCAGAAGAAATACTTGATTTTTGAGTATCGTATTCTCCATTAACATTAGAAATTTTCATGTATTGAGTACCAGGAGTTAACCAAGCTTTAGGGTAAAAAGAGTTTCTACGATTAGTTGAAACAATTTGTACTGTGTATACCCAACCATCTTCTTCTTCATAAATCTCAGCATCTGTAATATACAATTCCATACCATCTCTGTAATCTACAGTGATACGATCTGTGTTTGTATAACAGTTTTCTGTTAATTTGATTCGGAAAGGTTGACCATCCATACCACAACGAGCATTATCTTTCTCAACATCTTCTACAATTGTAGGGAAACCTAAATCGTAAGGGATAGAATAAGAAAAACGACCTTCTGTATTAGGCAAATACATAACATTGTTTTTCAACTCAGTCATGTTAAGCAAAGGTGTGTTAATAATGTTTCTTTGATTCCAAAGAGCAAGTAGACCTTTATAAACAGTGAAGCTGTCTTTAGAATAATTCGCATATAACGAATTTAAATCTGTGAACTTTTGCGGATCAAATTTTGATTGCCCCATTACAACTGCACCATTAAATTGATTCAGAGAGGGAGTACTTAAGTTAGTAGCCATTTTTTAGTTTAATTTTTGATTTTTAATATTTCTTAATATTTGAGCCTTGCTCATTTTTTCTTTTGTTTCAGGAGATAACTTCTTACCAAGTTTTGCATCTCTCATTTTTTGTCTAGTTTCTTCAGAAAGTTCTTTAGCTATTTTAGGTTTTTTAGACATAGTTTCTCTATATTTTAGTAACCTTTCTTCAGTCCATGCACCTTTTTTAGATTCACTCATTTTCTTTTTAGTTTCTTCAGTATGTTTTCTTCCTTTCATACTTTCAGATTTTTTTCTACGAGCTTCTGGATCAGCCATATATAAAGCTATAGATTCTTTTTGTTTAGATAAACACTCTTCAGACATAATTCCTCTAAGATGTTTTTTACGTTGTTCTGGTGTTATATTCTTCCAGTAATTTTGTATTTTTTCACGTTTACTTTCAGACCATTTTCCAGATCCACCTTCACCGCCATCAGTTTTGTTACAAAGAGTTCCAGTGTTATCAGAAGATTTACCGTATATCTTTATATATTTCTTTTCGTATAAAGTAGCGGAGGATTTATTTAGATTAGTTAATAATATCTCTACAGTGTAATCTGTTATATTAACTATATTTTCCCAATGCTTATTTCTTTTGTCTTTTTCATAAGCCCTTCTAAACTTTGGTTTACAACCTATACCAATATAAAAAGTTTCATTTTTATCTTTTCTAACATGACGATAAACATACCAATCAGCTAAAGAAGGATCATTTAATTTTACCACAGGTCTTAGTGTTTAATTAGTGAACCAAAATCAATGCTTGGTTTTGCATTATCAGAACCTCGTGATGTTTGTACAGCAGAAGATCCTTTTTTAGAAACAGCAGCATTTCCTTTAATGAAATCAAAGTTTTTTATAGCAGCTTTTGTTTCAGTTTTGCTTTTTATCTTCTTTTCATAACCTTCTTGGTCTGTTACAAAATGAACAAGTTTAACATATTTTTCTGGATCTGCTTGCATTTCTGCAAACTTAACATAAAATGTGTTAACCTTAGAACCATTTTCTAATTTATGGTCAAAAGACAAAATATTCTTTTCTAAAATCTTTTTTTCAGAATCAGTGTATTCTTTGTTACTACTGATAATGTTTTTAATTTTATTAGAAAATTCTTCTTGATTCTTTTTACGTAAAGTTTCTTTTTGAATTCTTTCTGCTTCAAGAGCTTCTAACTCTCGTGAATAAAATTCATCATACTTCTCCTCTACATCAACTAATTCAGAATCAATTTCATTATCTGCTGAAATACGTTCTAGATGTCGTTTAACCTTTTCAGGTTTCCATCCAATTATTTCAGAATAATATTTTTCTATTTTAGCAATTTTTCCTTCATCAGTAGAGGTGTTGAAGTTTTCTAATTGTTTTTGTTCTTTAAACAAATCAATTATTTCTTCTGGATTCCCACCTTCTTTAATATGTGAGATGATTGCTTTTCCATATGCTCCTGTTGTATCAACAAGATCATTAAATATTTTTAAAGCAGCGTTTTCATTTTGTTTTAAAGCTAACTCTGAGTATAATTCTGGTGTAATTTCTGTTTCATTACGACCTTCAAATTCTTCCCATTGTCCTTGCTCAACTAAAAAATCAACTGTCTTTTTTAATAATGTATTAACCTCTTCTTTTGAAACATCTGGTGTATCATCCGTTTCTTTTTTAGCTTCTGGAGTTTCAACTTCATCAGCTTTAGTAGTTTCCTCTGGTGTTTCGTCAGGTTTAACTTCTTCAGGTGTTTCTGGTGTTTCGTCTGTAGGAGTATCTTCTGCTACATCCTCTAGTGAGTCTAAATCAAATGTAGGTATGTTTTCAGAACCTGCTGCATTTTCTAATGCATTTCCGCTTTGGGTTTGATCTGGTGTAGAAGGTGTGTCTCCAAATAATGAGTCTAATGACTCTAATGAGATTTGTGTTAGTTCCATTTTTATTGTCGGTTTTTGATTGTTAAATAGTTACTAACAAAAGCAAATATACAGCAAAATTTAAGTATAGCCAAATAAAATTTTCGCTATTACATATAAGCAAATAATTACTTTTTGTCAGTTGTGTTTTTTCCTTTTAATATTTTAGCGTATTCTAAATCATCTTTTTGTTTTTGTATAGAAGCCTCTAGTTTCCTTTCTTCTAAAGATAATTTTCTTTCTTTAAAATTACTATCTTGAGCTAATTTATTTTTTTGTAAAGATATATTTTCTTGTTGAGAATATTTCTTTAAGTCAAGTTCTTCAGCATGAAATGCATCAGTTGCTTGATTAATATCTTCCTCTGAAGGATCATAATTTCTATTAAAGAATAATTTAGAAGAAGCATTTATTCTAGCTAATTCAAGATCAACTTGTAATTTCTTATCAAGTCTTTCATCAAGTTTAGCTTCTTGCATTTGAGCAATTTCTTTTTGTGTTTCAATTTGCTTGTTCTGCATATCCATTTGTTCTTGACGAACTTTCTCTTGAGCATCTAATGATTTTTGTAGAGCTTGTTTCATTTCTCTAGGAGAGTTTATAGAAACAATATCAAATAAATCAGGCATTGTAGCACCAGATGTATTATTAGTTAGAGCAAGTTGTCTCATCATTTCTAATTGTCTAAGTTCTTCTTTACTATCAGAAATGTATACATGTAAATCTGCTAAACTTAAATCTGTTCCTGCTACTTTAATATAAGCTCTACTAAGATCTGATTTAACGTAAGATGTAGAGAAATCTTTTTCTTTTGATTGAACATATTGTGCTATATCAAGGTTCATTCTATAACATCTCTTCAAATAGTGTGAGAAGTTTGTAAAATAAGATCCTGTTTGAGCATATGATTTTGCTTGACCTTGTTCTATACCAGTAGCAGTAGTAGAGGAATTAAATGATCCAAGTCTATATTGATTGAAACCTACTTGTTTTAAAGCTTGTTCTTCAAAAAACTTAGCCATATTCATCCTACTTAACATCTGACCACCAAGCTCAAGATTTAATATACGAGGAAGCGTTCCTCCAGCAGCAGCCACAGAACCTTTAATGTTTTGTGGAGAGGTATCCATAGGAAGCATTCCTAAAGATTTAGCAACTAACATCCATTTAGACCAACTATCTTCTCCTCCCCAGTCTTTACTATTAGGAAGAGTGTTTACATCCATAACCATAAATGCTCCAACTTCTTTTTCAGCAAGTTGATATAATTGATTCATAGCAATGTTGTATCCTATTTGATGAGGTTTCATCAAACTTACAAGTGGCATTGATTGAGAATTTCTTGCAGAAAACACTTGACCACATACAGGAAGCTTACTTCCGTAAATGTTAACGTCTCCTTTAAATTGAAATTCATTTGGTTTTATATCAAAGTAAATAGATCTTTCTCTATTACCTAAATTAATTTTCTTTCCTTTCCATACACGATTAACCCATGTATATGTTATTGTGTTTACTTTCAAATCATCTGAAAATAAACCATCTAATACTTTTGTCTTTTTTGGAACTATAAAATTTTCATCAACTATAGCTACAGATAATAATCCAGTTTCTTCATCGAGATAAACATACTTACCGATCTTTTCTTGAGACTTCCAATAAACTTCTGTTACATCATAATAACCGTTTGAGCTATTAGAGAATTGTCCACTATTTAAAGCTGTAATAGTAGAGCTATCAAGATAAGGCATAGCCTCATTTTGACTCTCAAAAGGATCGTTCATAGACAATGCCTTGTTAGCTATATGGTATGCAGGATAACCTTTAAACGGAACCATATACTCTTTGTAAACATAGTCATACCCAGAAGCTTCGTTCCATTTTGTTTTTTCTTTCTTATACTCTCCTACTAGCTTGCTTAAATCATCTTCAGATAGTAAAAAACCATATCTATCAATTATATCAGACAATGTTAATTTAAAACAACGTCCTACGTAATCACCATCTTCTATGTATAATGTATCAGGAGATTTATGAAAAAATGTAGTGATAGGATTCCATGTTTCTTGACTATATCCTGATGCTGTTAAATAGAAATGTCTAAAACACATATCAGAACAAAGCATATCATGAAATTCAACACGTTCTTTTTCTTTTAAAGAAAATCTTTGCTTATCAGCCGCTAATTGATGTTGACCCCAAATTTCAGCAGCAGTAAAGAACGAAGTGTTCATATACGATTGAATATCTGGAGGAGTCATTGACTTCTCTATTTGTGATATTTGTTGTTGTAACTGATTACTCTCTTCTTCAGATTGAGGAATTATCATATCAAGTCCAGCCTCTGAAATCTTTTGAGCAACTCTTATATTTATTTGCTCAGCTAAATAATTATGAATTAGTTCTGTTTTAACTCTATCATATTCGTTATTTGTATTCTCATCAGCTCCTTTAACTCTATAAATGTCAGGACGTGTTTCCTGCTCATCTACTAAAGTATTTACAACTTGACCTATAATATCATAATGTCTAAGGTAGTTAGGAATTTCAAACTCTTTACTTAATTGTTGAATCATTCCAGTGTATCCTTCATCTTCAAAATAATGAGAAAATATGAATTTACCTTTAATCATTTCATAGTTCTCTATAAAAGCTAAATTGCTATTACGTTGAGCTATTGCTATATTCTCTAAAGAATCCATGTTGTCCATACGCCATTCATCCGTCTTTTCAGATAGAGGAATCATCTGCGATGGCAGATTGTAAGCAACACTTCCGTAAATTCCGTTTAACCAACTCATTCTTATAATTTGTAATTAATGCAAAGATAATCTAAAATGATTAAAATTAAAAATAGATAATTAAATTTAATTATGTGAACAATCTTTTACCTGTAGCAAAAGGATTTCCACCTATTATAAAAGGAGAACGAGGTAGTTTATCACCTATAAAGTCTTTTTTAGGAGTATTTGTAAGATTTGCACTAGAATAATACTTCTCCAAGTGTGTATCATATGCTAATATGTGTCTAAATGCCACAATTCTATCAGCATTAGCTCCTTTTCTATAGGCAATAAGCTCTTTTAATAACATTATGTCAGTTATTCTTATCAATCCTAAAGCTTTTATAGGATTTCCATCCATATCATAATCTATAACAAGTTCTTCTGAACAATATTCCAGCAATAAATCCATACAAAAGTTAATAACAGACATAGTAGCAGGGAGACCTTTGTTTCTGTTTGTTATACTTGTCTTAGGAGTTATCTCTTTTAATAAAGAAAACCCATCAGCTAGGTAACTTGATTTATTTTTGTTATCTAAATACTGAATAATACCATTATCCATGTTCTCAATCATAGCTGTAGCATTATAATACTCTAATAATAGCTCAACATTCTCGTAAAACTTTAATAAAGTGTCAGGTCTTGCTGCATAAGATGCTACAATTCTTTTTTGAAACGTTCCTCCTACTGGATCGTACATTCTTTTATATATGTACAGACACCCAAGAGAGTCAGAATTAGAAGAAGTGGATACGTTATAAGGATCTAGTCCAGCTATATAAAGAAAAGCTGGAGGATCTTCCATAGGATATTCATATATCATAAAAGGAGCATCCAGATTATCAGATTTAGCATGAGGATAATCTTCAATAAACTTCTTAGAAGGTGTTAGTTCTGAAACAACTTTAGCATCAATGTCTCTAAACAATCTTACAGCTTCTCCTGTTTGATTCTTTTCTAATAAGAAATCTAAATGTCTTTTCAATCCTTCTACAGGAAACATATTACCATTCTCAGAAAGAAAACATTCATCAGAAGTTAAAGGGAAATACATTATATCTTTCAATAACGTTTTTTCATCACGAGCTTTCTCTAATTGTCTACGCTTTTCTAAAATCTTTTCCTTATTCTTCTCTACATCAGAACAATGTATAATAATATCATCAAGTTCTGAAGGTTCTGTTAACTTTAAATGTTCAGATAGAGACTTTGGTTCTTTAGGATATTCCAAAGAATAAGTACCTGGCATAAACACACAAGTCTTCTTATTACCTTCATCAGGAAGATACATAGAAATCATGTTATATGTGTCAGGATCGTTAAATATCTTTTCAGAGTCTTTTGCTTTTTCAAAAGATCCTGATGTTCCTGTTAATATAGGTACACATCTCCAACCATAAGGAGTAGAGAAGGAAGGAATAGCACTGTTAAATACTTCTAGAATAGGAGCTTTACCAATCTCATCCATTAACAAAGATTTAGGAGTTGTACCCGCAAGAACCTCTGTTATTTTACCACCGTCCGTATTACGAATGTAGATTCTACTCCATTCCATACGTTCATTTTTCTTATTCTTAAAGCCTAAACTAACCTCTTTTTTCCAATCATCTAGAATACGACCAAACTTAAAATGATCATGTACAGCAAGAAGTCCTTTATCCATTAATGAAGTGATTACAGCAATATCTGCTGTATTATTCCCTACAATAATGTTCTCACTCGTTTGATGAATCGTAGCACTACGTCCAATGTAGGAAGAAGCAAAAACAGAATTATGAGTAACTATATAATCAGATGTTACAAAGAGTTTATCTTCATTATCAACCTTAATACATGTAGCCTCTTCTAATCCCTCTTCTATAACACTTGTAATAGCAACATGTTTACGTTTGTTATTGTTTAATACCTTTTGTCTTTCTTTTTTTCTAGTTAAATTAAAAATAATTTCATCTGTAAACAATGTTAATATTTCTGTAGTAGCTAGTTCTCCATTAGATAAAGTATAATTAGTTGTTTTTTCTTTTATATAACAATGTATACCTAAACTTAATGCTAAGCTTCTTACATCTTCCATCAAATTCTTTTTAGATTGACAAAAAGAAATACTTCCATCATTTGAACAATATCCATCAGTATCCATTAAACCTTTTAATAGTTCAAGACGTTGTTCTTTTGAAGAGTTAAGATATATGGATGGTATTCTTTTATCATACCTTATACCTAAGTCTGAAAGATTATCCAGCAATCTATTATTGTTATTTTTAACTTTTTCTTTAATATAGAAATGTAAATTATCTAATGTGTGTATTAAATAAGAATTCTTTTCAGCAAAATCATATAAGTAGTTTTTAGTCTCTTCATCGTTTGAAACTATAACAGGTTTTCCTGTACATCCATCACCTAGCCATAATCCTAATAAATAAGGATCTATGGGTAAGGAAACTTCTGGAAAGTCCATAGGTTTACATACAGGTATATAAAAGTTGTTGACAGATCTTATTAAATCTTCAGTATCGTTAGGTTTTCTTTTCCTTACAAATGTAATTTTTGAATTTAAAATTTCTTTTAAAGGAAGTGTTTTGTATTTAGATGCTTGATAATCATATACATACCATAAGTGTTCATCACAACAAACTACACTTCTTCCGTCAGAAAAATTAACTCTGTAAGTTTTTATTTTTCCTTGTGGAAATACATGTGTAATTTTTGTAAGCTTACCATCAGCACCATATATTTCATCACCAACTTTGGCTTGTCCAATAGGTTTCCACTCTCCTACATATCGCAGAAGTTCATCATTACGTAGAGCTTTACCTAAACGACGAGATCCAAAGATAGTTAAACCTTTCTGCTCATCTTCTGCACGTTTCAAATACTCAGCAATCATCCATTCATTATCACGTAGTTGAGGACGTTGAAATGAACGTATAATATCCTTATTAACAGGATCAAGAGTATCCATAGTTATCTTCCATTGGTTTATATGCCAATATAACCATCCAGAAACGTATACACCATTTATCGTTACACCATATTTTATTTTATTTAATTCTTCCTGAAAGAATGCGCTATATTCAGCGCTATCCTTATCAGGAATACTCTTCATATTAATGAAGAATTCAGGGGTTGATGTCATTGTTATAAGTTTGTAAAGGTTGTACCACTAGGGTAGGAGAGTGTTGTGCTTGTTATTATTTCGTCCATGTTAAAGAGTTTTTTACATCTAATATTCTTTTAACTAATTCACTTCTGTGATTAGTTTCAAGTTTGATGTGTTTAATTTCTGTTATTCTTTTTGACAACTCAATAGCAAATGTTAACCCATCATGATTAATGTTTGTATCTTTTTGAGCTAAATCTCCGCATACAACTATCTTACCATCTTTTCCAAGACGTGTAAGAATTGCTTCCATTTCACTTATGTTTGTATTTTGAGCTTCGTCTAAAAATAAATAATCATTGATTGTCCTTCCTCTAATAAATTGTATAGGTAGATAGATGAACTTATCTTTAACCTTTTCAAAAGCTGCCTTATCTTTTAAACAATTTTCTACACACTCCATAAATGCTTCAAAATAAGGATCTAATTTATCTGTAAGTCCTCCAGGAAGAAATCCTAAAGACTTTCCAACCTCTACTGTTGGACGTGAAATAAATATACGATTACACATTTTCTTATTAAGAAGATCAAGAGCACACTGAGCATTAACAGTAGTCTTTCCAGATCCACTAGCTCCTGTAAGAATCACTAATTGATTATCCCATATTGCAGCCTTAGCAATTTTTTGTTCTGCGTTAAGAGTTATTTGATATTTGATTTCTCCTTTTCTTTCTCTATTTGGTTGTTCCATTTTCTAATACTGTTTTAAACATTTCATTTAATTCTGATCCTCCTCTTGTCTCTAAACGAGCGTCTTTTTTAGCTTCTCCTCCACGTAACACTTCTAAAACAGGAAGCCAATTAAGAACGCTTTGCATCACTTTAAGTTGGCAATCTATTTCTTTATATTTTGTATCTGGATGCATTTCATCATTTATTACATTATCTAATAAATAACGTTGTAGCTCGTTAAGCTTTTTTTCAAACCTATCGAGCTCTACATTTATTAATGTGTTTTGTTTTTTCTGCATATTTAATTTGTGTTTTATCTAAAAGAGTTTGTAGTCTTTCTGTAGAGAAATAAACATCTAATCCTTTTTGTATATCTGATATTTCTTTTTTTGTCATTCCTAAAGATTTATAAAATGCTACAAATTCATCCCTTGTTTTAATAAACTCTGAATAAGCGTAGCTTTCTAATGTGTTAGGAATATGTGATCCTCCTTGATTTAAATCTATACTCATATATCCATAGTGAGCTAACCCTATTGTATATGGAAGAATCACTTTTTTACATGTAGCAGAATAGAAAAATATAAATCCTGCAGATCCTAATGCATCAAATCCTTTTATAACAATATGATCTTTAAACATATTAACCATATCTACCATCACTAGACAGTCAGCTAGACTTCCTCCCAGAGAAGCAAAATATATAACTAATATATCATCTTGTTGTAAATCATTTAAAGCATTGGAGAGGGTGGCAACCATATTACCATTAACCTCTCCTGTTAAATACAGTACCATTAGTCTTCTGTATTTTTTTGTTCTAAATCTGTACAAAGCTCATCATAATAATTTTCTACCAGAGAAAGCATTTGAATATCATTCCAGAAATATTTATCTGACGTTGTTCCTTTGCTTCTCATAAAATGTGTTATATGTTGTGCTATTGTATATTGAGGGAATTTTTCCACACACAATGTTAATGTGTGTAATATACGCATTCTTTCTTGTAATAATTCTCTATTGTTTGTCATATTAATTTTTTTAAACTGTTGTAGATTCTTTTGTTTCTTGTAATGGGAATTCGTGCCATTTCACTTCTTTTGTATCGTCTGGGTTATTAAGATTGTAGGGATGAGCTCCGCATTTGCAAGAAAGACAGCTTGTCTTTACATTTATATTACATAAGCAAAGCGTACAATGAGCATCCATTCTATCTGTAACATATCCTTTATCTTTAGCATTTTCACTTTGAAAAGGACATGCAGCACATATTAATCGTCTTCGTATAATTTCTTCTTCTTCTGCTTCGTCTAGCTTTCCTAATGTGCTTTTCACTTCATTTTTAAATCCTTCCACTATCTGTTCATGGTTATCAATAAACTTAGGAACTAGTTTAGCATATTCTATTAGCGTGTTTAAATTCATGTTTGTTTGTTTTTAAATTTGTTATAATTTCTTGTAGCTATTATGTTTCTTAAAACTAAAAGCTTTCTAATTCTATTTTTTGTTTTATATTTCTTATCACTAAGAGACTGTGTTTTCTTTTCTTTATTATTTATTATTCGTATTTGTTTAATACATCTAAGAATATCTGTTTTTATCTTCTTATTTGTTGTAATAAATGTTCCAATATTTTTAATATAAACACTCTCATGTTCTAAAGACTTAAGACTGTCATAAACTCCTTCTTTCCAATAGAACTTAAGAACTGTTTCTATTGTTTCTCTAGAGAATTCTCCTTCTTTATATTTTTTATCTATAACGTCTTTTAAATTCTTCATGTCTTATTTATCAAAAGGATTGTTTTGCCATCCTTGCTTTGTGTTATCTTGCTGTAGGAGAGGAGCATTCTCTTCTACAATTACATACTTTTGTATATTCTTCTTATCAACCTTCATAAGCGTATTAATAATATGCTGAAGAGACATTCCTTTATTAAACTGGACTGTCTTATAAACTATATCTACTTTTATATTATTCATTTGTTTCTGTTTGTAATGTTCCTTCAAAAGACACTTTTATAAGAATAGCAAATTCTTTCTCAAGCTTAATATTAAATGCATCTGTTAAGACATCTTTCTTATTATGCTTTTTAAGAAATCCATGCTTTCTAAATTTAGACATTGTATTTCTAAGACTTCCTCCATCAAGCATTTCACTCTTCCTTAAAAGCTCAAATGTTTTTTCTGTACATCCGTAAGCAATTAAATAAGAAAGAATCTTCTTCTCTGTTTTAGAAAGAACAATATCATTCATATAACAATAGACATCAAGCATTATAATGTATTGCCCAATTTTGTTTGTATATCCTTTCTTAATTTTAATTAAATCCATTATTCTTCTGTTAAATATTTATGTTCTGGAAATTCTATAATTTCTGTGTGTGTAATTTCTTGATAGAACTCTTTGAAATCATCGTAATCAGCTCTTATTGTCCATATATCTCCTGAATAAGTTCTGAGACATGTGTGGTTCTTGTCTACAGGGTTTATTACACGAATGTCTTCGACATCAATTGAAATACGCTCGTATTCATATAAATGTTTAGGATCTTTAGATGTAGGAGAGACATAATCATCTCCATAAATTAGCTTATCAAGTTTCTCTTGTTCTCTTTCCTCATTCAATTCTGATGGTGTCTTTGATTTTTTAAATCTTGCGACTATTTCTACTTTCCTCATATTATATTAAGCTTTTTTTAAAATTGAATAAATGTCAGATTCTTTAAATATCAATAAATCTTCTCCATTAAGCGTGATAGACGTGGGGCTATGTCTGTTGAATAAAATTAAATCCCCCTCCTGGGCAAGTGTTTTACAATCAAGCCCCCTATGTCGAATAATTCCTTTGTTAGGAAGTTCTGTTTTAGATTCTTGTAAAATAATTCCTGCTTCTGTAACTGTATCTGTCACAGGCTTAACCATAATTCTGTCGTAGAGTAATATCATATTATTTGTTTTAATTTAATGTTAATGCAAATATACAACAATTTTTTAACATATCCTAATTCGCTGTAGTACAATAACAAATCAATAACAAATTAATTTTATTTTATATGCTGGTGTGGCTAGGGTCAGTTATAACTGCTCCCTGGGTAGTTAACGCGTGTCCTGCCTATCCCCTATCATTTGATAAGAAAAAAAGTAAGTCTTATCTTTACAACGTACCAAAAAAGAAAGATACAAAACAGACATGACAGACAAAGCACTAATTAAATGAGGTTTATCATTGTGATACTCTATTGACTTAATTATCTTTGTAAATTTAGCTATGTTTTTAACAAACCACTGCAATAAATGTTTGTTATCAATACGTTAATACCTAAAAAGGGGTTAAAAGAATCTTTGAATTATTGTAAATGGTTTATGTGTTATTTGCATAAATTTCTTTTAAAATGCCTATTTATTTGATAAAAGAAACTAGTTTTATTTTATTACAAAGCGGAAAAAAGTCTTTTAAACACAAAGGTAAAGCACCCGATAAGGACAAAAAAAGGTTTGCATCTTATTTTATAAATGATAGTGCAAACCGAATAAATGAAGATAATAGATATAAAAACGAAAGTAGTGTTAAAATACTATGTACGTACAATTTTAACTATTCAAGTCATAAAAAATTAACGTGTTTATCCTCAAATGTTAAAGAAACTTTAAATAACTTAGTAGAAATTAAAAGCAATCCGATTTTAAATATACGCGGGTTCATTACTATAATTCTCAAATATAGCGGTTATACTGCTGTGAATGAGTCTAAAGTATTTTTCCCTACTTATGCTTTAAAAATTGGCACAAACGTAATAAAATTACCTCCTATTTATGTAAATAATGTAGGTAAGGTAAAATTATCAACGCTAACAACTTATCTAAATTTTTTAGATGCAAAAATTATTTCAAAATATTATTAAAAATTTAAAAACAAACTTAAAAAAATGGAAACAAATAACAAATTAGCAACAACAACAACAAACGAAGCAAAACTAATTGACTTACAAAAAGTAGAGTTAAATAGAGCTATTGTTGAAACGGTTTTTAGTAATGACAGCGCCCCGAATTTAAGCGGTGGCGTGGGTATTAGCGTAAAAGTAAAAAAACAAGATATTTTAATAGTTTTAGATGATAAAACTAAAACATTACTTTATGCAAACCGTATGTTAAAAAATAACTTAGCGGTAAAAATGAGATTTAAGACTTTAGGCGGGCTGCCTGTTATCAAAATGGAGAATTTTGTAATTGGACAAAATACAACACAAGGTATTAGATTACCAAAAGTAGACGAAAATCTATTAAAAACGGTTAATTTTAACAAGTCGTTACAATCTTATGCAAGTGTTGAGAATGTAGCAATGGTAAAAAGACAATTGGACATTTTGCTATCTTTAGAAAATGAAGACAATAACGAAGTAGGTAATGAGGTTGAAAATATCGAAGATACCCAAAATAAAGCAATCGAAGCGAGTGAAACAACTACTTTAAAAGTAGATTAATTAACAAGTAATTAACACATAAACCTTTACAATTATTATAAAAATAGCCTTTCCAATTAATTTTGGAAGGGCTTTTTGTGTTTAAGAGAAGACTAGATTGTAACTAGTTTCGTCGAAGGATCACAAATTATTAACATTTAACGGTAAAACATGAAAAAAGGAATTTATGTATTTAAGAATAGAAAAGGTTTATTAGAAACTGTCTATTCTACCCATGAAACAATTGCTAAATATAACACTTCCCTACGTAGAAGGATGAAAGCAGGAAGCGTAGTATTTAACTATTCATTCAATGATGGTAAAACTTCTATGACATTATACAGTGAAATAGGAAGTATTAAATCATCCTTAAAAAATAGCTTGTTAGAACCTTTCAACCAAGTTAAAATAACCAAGAAACATATTACTTTGTTCTCTCCTACTATGCCAGCAGGATTCCAATTTAAACTATAAAGATTGTATTGAATAAATAGGTCGCTTAAAGCCTCTTCTTAATTGAAGGGGCTTTTCGTGTTTAAGTAGAAGACCTTAATAATAAAACAAATAATTATGTATATAACATATCATCAACAAATAACTTTAGATCCAAAAGCAGAATATTTTCCTCATTTATGCTTACATAGAGATATTCAAAAATTTATCGAAGATCATAAAGTTAAAGCAAAAACTTATTTAGTAACAACTAATGGTTATTACCTATTTATATATCTTACTAATGGAGATAGAATAGATGTAGAATTATCATAAAACTCATTTTAGTAAACAGAAAACTAATAAAAGGATTCCTAATTTAGGAGTCCTTTTCGTGTTTAAGTATCTAACTTGTTTTATTGATTTAGTAGAAGGATAAAGGGGATGCTACACGTATTGTTTAATATACGGCTTTTATGTGTACATCCTCTTTTTCTACTAGATTAGTATAAGGATGAAAAACTTAAACAAATAATAATTATAAACTAGTAGTAGAGGGAATGTATTTGCACGAAATTCGATGGTTGCAGGGATATGTTCCTTCTTCTACTTTTACTAAAATAACACGTTAAATAACAAGAACAATGAAAAAGACATTAATGACAATAGCCTCAATACTTTGTATGCCAATTCTATTGACTACATTCTATGCTTTAATCATTTTTACATTAAATCCTATTTTATTTATGTTCTTAATAGGTTTATGGTTTTCATTTGCTGTATACTATTTATTTTTTGTAGTTAGATATTGGGTTTATAATTAGTTTATTCTTAATCATTTCTTAGTTGAACTATCATCTCTCCTACTAAAATAACCGCAATTGAAATAATAAAACAAAAATATATGAAAACAAAAAAGTTAACATTGTTGTTAGTTGATATATGTCTTATATCAATCTATTGTATCCTTTTATACATTGCGTTTAAAGCAGTTGATCATTTCATTAATTAATCTCTCCTACTAAAATCGTAGAAGGAGTAACAAAAACAAACAAAATGCAAACAATAAAAAAAGTAGTAGCAATATTCTTACTAATGAGTATCATATCTATAATGTTCTTATTTTTTCAGGTGATTGTTACTCAACCTATCCCTATTATAAGAGAAATAACCGAGAACATCTACATCCAAGCCATAATACTAGGATACATGATCTCTTTCTATTATCCATTATTAGCGTTCATTTGGTTTGTAGGTGTTTTATTTATTGAAACATTTGATCTATAAGCGAAACTATAGAAAGTTAGTGGAATTTGTGGAAATAGTGAAAAATAGAAAGTGTTGATTTCATTGACTTTGGTTAACTTTTTCCCTGGGGTTATATAAAACTTTGTTTCGTAGAAAGTTGGGGGAAAGTGGTGTTGGAAAATGGTGTTTTACCGTGCAAATATTGACGGTTTTGAGGAGAATTTTTCTCCTTTTTCTTTTTTCTTAATTTTTTAGTAATTTTAACGTATATAATCGTTAAAATGGTGATGACAAATGGGGGGAGTTTAGGATTAATTAACTAATGAACGTGTAGTTTTAACGAAACTATGCTTAAAACAGAGGGTTTGAGACTAATGAGGATTAAGAACGGTGTTCTTTGGGTTGTTTGTGGGGTACTTGGTTGAAGTATTCTAGTAGGAGAGGAAAACATTGATAAAACAAATAAAACAAATGAATCTAATAATGAAGGTTCTTGCACTTGGACATTTTATAAACTAGCAACAATAAAAGGATATGTTACTATTCGTTGGTTTGGTGAGAGTAATGGTTACTATTCAGAATCTGTATATTTTATAAAAGAAAAAAATAATATGAAAACAATATTCGTACAAATAATAACACCATTCGTATTAACAGGTATTATACCTTTGATATTTGTCCTATTACAAATAGGATGTAAAGAACCTTATTTAGCTTTTAAAGGTATAATAGACGATATATATATTCAAGCAATGATAGTTGGATATACAATATCGTTTGCAATATTTGGGATGGGCTTTTTTATGAGGTTACTTATTGATAAAAAGAAGTAGAAGAGGAAAAACAAATAATAAAATATATAATATGAGTAAGTTTACAGAATGGTTAGTAGAGCAAGGTCATACTACTAGTGAAGATAAAGAAACAGTAGAATCTGAATTATCTTCAGGAGAAGCTGATACTTTATACGAAATCTTCTTAAATGAAGGTACTGATGAATAAACTAATTGTAATACACGCTGTTAAGCATAACATAGAAGCTTAATGACTTGGTCTAAGACTAGGATGAAAGATTCCTACTATTACAGTTTTAAAGAATCCTGCTATTAATTTAGTGGGATTCTTTATTTAGTAGGAGAGGAAAAACAAATAATAAAACATTCAAAGTGAAATAAATAGAAGTGCTTAAAGCCTGCTCTTAATTGAGTGGGCTTTTTGTGCTTTAAGTAAGATGAAAACATTAGTATACGTAATAGATTGGGGAAAACATTATTCTACTCTCACTGTATGGAATTGTTTATTAGGAAGAAGAGAAAATCTTTTTAATATAAAGACAAAAATACCTGATTATTCTGGTATAAATCATCATTGGGAATTTGTGTATGAACCTAATTTTACATTAAAAGGAACTATTAATAAACGTGAGCCTAAAAAATTAG
>ERZ795056.2850-NODE-2850-length-18878-cov-7.642140_pt1 | contig 18878 bp, 19 predicted proteins | sample MGYA00375140_ERZ795056 | MGnify/ENA primary metagenome ERZ795056 (study PRJEB30185, sample SAMN05720227) | activated sludge metagenome | isolation source: Anaerobic digester | place: USA | collected 2015-03-09 ... | reverse complement strand
TGTTCCTCAAAAAATGGCTCTTAGATCCTGGCAACACTTCCCAGATACCGGCCGATTCCTTCGACGGCCTGCTTGAGCTGTTCTTCTTCGGGGAGAAAGACCAACCGGAAATGGTCCGTGTCCGGCCAGTTGAACCCGGTTCCCTGGACAACGAGGACATGTTCCTCCCGGAGCAGTCCGAGCAGAAAATCCATGTCGCTCGTGAAGGGGTACATTTTTTTGTCCAGTTTGGGGAACATGTAGAGGGCTCCGGTCGGTTTGACGCAGGAAACTCCCGGTATTTGGTTGAGCATTTCCCATGCCAGGGTGCGCTGGCGCTCGAGCCGCCCGCCGGGCCTGGTCAAATCGTAGATGCTCTGGCGGCCACCGAGTGCGGTCTGGACGGTATTTTGGGCCAGGACATTGGCGCAGAGCCGCATCGATGTCAGCATGTTGATCCCCTCGATGTAATCCCGGGCGGCTTCTTTCGCTCCACTGATGACCATCCAGCCGCAGCGGAATCCTGGAGCGCGGTAGACCTTGGAGAGGCCGCTGAAGGTGATCACGAGGGTCTTGTCGGTACAGCAGGCCGGTGAGTAGTGCGCCATATTGTCGTAGAGGATCTTGTCGTAGATCTCGTCGCTCATGATGATCAGGTTGTGTTCTTCCGCAAAGCGCACGAGTCCCTCGATGGTCTCTTTGGGGTAGACCGCGCCAGTCGGGTTGTTCGGGTTGATGATCACGATGGCTTTGGTCTTCGGTCCGACCTTTTTTTTCAGGTCAGCCATGTCCGGGAGCCAGCCTGATTTTTCGTCACAGAGGTAATGCACGGGCTTGCCACGCGCCAGATTGACGGAGGCTGTCCAGAGGGGGTAGTCGGGGGCGGGGACAAGGACTTCGTCTCCGTTGTTCAACAGGGCTTCGACGGCAACCTTGATCAGCTCCGAGACGCCATTTCCCATGTAGACATCCTCGATGGAGATGTCCATTCCCCGCTGCTGCCACTCCTGTACTACGGCCTTTCGCGCCGAGAAGATCCCCTTGGAGTCGCTATAGCCCTGCGCGCTGCGCACGTTCTTGATCAGGTCCTGGATCAGTTCATCCGGTGTGTCCAGTCCGAAGGGTGCGGTGTTTCCGATGTTCAAACGGAGGATCTTGACGCCGTCCGCTTCCAGCCGCGCTGCTTCCTGAAGGGCTGGTCCTCGGATGTCGTAACACACGTTTTTCAGTACGCTGGCTTTTTTGATTGGCTTCATGGCAGTCCTCACTTCCTCGTCCCGGAGGGCGCTTCCCGGGCGGGTATCCCAAAATATGCTATGATCCGGAGGGAAAAGGAATGGTCTGCGGGGAAAAATCAGGCGCTCACGGCCTTGTGCTTGCGGTTTCGATGCAGGGTGAGAATCGTCCCGGTTGTGCAGTGACTGACTGTGGAAGAGATGATTTCGCAGGAATCGATCAGGTCGATGAAGATGTCGTCCATGAAGGTTGCCATGATCTTGAGACCGGCTCCGAGACGCTTGAGTTCGACACTCTCTCCGTTGACGCGCATCCGGAGGTTGCACTTGTGCTGGTAGTCGTCGACCTGATTGAGGTAGTCACCGGTCCCTGTCTGCGGGGTCCGCTGTTGGACTTCGTCAAGATCCAGTCCGGCTCCATGGTCGATGACCGTGGCGGTGAAGTCCTGGTCGGTGATCTCCCATTTGACTGCGATCATCTTGAGGGGCCCTTTTTTAAGAGCCACGGCGAAATTGTCGAGAACCTCGCCGGTTGCCTTGATGGTTTCGAGGACTGCGTTGGTGATCGCTTCGTCGACGGCGACAACGATTTCCTGCCCTTCCTCCTCCGAGTAGCCGGCATGCTCCAGATCCTCAAAGAGCTTGTCAATGATGGATGCCAGAATCCTGGTATCGGCTTCGAAGCTTTCATGGAAGGTGACGGCTTTGCTTTTTTCAAGGGCCGCGCTCCGGCTGTCGGCAAAAAAGAGACTGTCGAGCTTGCTGGTCGAGAAGATCCGGGCAATCCCGGGGGAGGGGATGACGGTTATGGCGATATCCAGCTTTTTGAACTCGTTATGAAGGGAAATCAGCGCGCCGATCCCGGAACTGTCGATGTAGTCGACTTTTTGCATATCGAGGGTGACGTGACTGGTGTATCCCTGCTCGTGTACGGCTGACTTGAGCTGTTCGGCACAGAAAATGTCGACGGAACCTGTGATACGGATTGTATTGTCAGCATCATACGTCAGGTTCATCATCGCCTTGGGCCATCCGTTGTGCGCTGGAAGTCGTCATCTACAAAACGCAAGTATATTCATAATTATCGGGCAAAATGACAAAAAGATAAATATGCTCAGGGCGTCGCGATCCGGTAGTAGGCCGTTTCTCCGATCCCTTTGAGCTTGGCCTGTCTTCGCAGAACTTTTATTCCGCGCTCCCGCTGCAACTCTTTGAGGACGGCGCTTGCTCCCGGGTCATCCAGGATGGATTGGGTGAAGCAGATCGTGTGGTCGTCGGCCAGACCCTGGATCCGGGCGGCCATATTGACGGTGTTTCCGAAATAATCCATCCTCTGGTCGAGATTCACCGCGATGGCGCTCCCGGCATGCAGGCCCATCTTGATCTCAAGCTGGCCGATACCGTCCCAGCTTCGCTTGGCAAAACGCTGCCAGGCTTCGATAGCGGCCTTCATTCCCTTGTCCGGTGTGATGAACACGGCCATCACGGCATCTCCGATCGTCTTGACCACGGTTCCTCCGTGCTTTTCGATGCTGTGGAACAGAATCTTGAAGTGTTCCCGCACGATGGTATACGAACGGGTGTCGCCATGGTCGGAATACATCTTTGTTGATCCTTTTATGTCGCTGAAGAGCAGGGTGATGCGTTTGATATCCAGACTTTCGTCCGATGACAGAACGTCATCACCGAAGAGTTGATGGAAGAGCGGGTGGGAGAGGCAGTCCAGCCCGGAGAGGTACAAGGCCGGCATCGCATAGTTGTGTGCTTCCGCGGCGCCATACATGGCACGTTTCCAGTCATCGATGACGTTTTTGGGGAGGGATGCGATCGATTCATGGATCGTGAAGGTCACCTCGACGTTTTCGTCGAGTGTGTTCCTGAATTGTACATTGCAGAGCGGGCAGTCGCTTTCGCTGTGGGTGCTCCTCAGATTGTGCTGAAAATCGGGGATGGCATGGCAGTGTGGGCAATGGTACTCCCACGAGAGGGTAAAAACGCCGTCGTGTGCCGCCTGGATAAAGGGAGGAAGGATGCTTTCCAGTGGAAGGTCCAGACTCCGCCCGAGCATTTTCAGATTGATCCTGAAGCATTCCTCGGGGGATGCCAGGGCCAGCCAGTCGATCAGGGGGGATGGCCAGAGTGATGGTTGGGTTTTTGCAAAGACCGCCCGTGTATCCATGGAGGGACCACCTTTATCAAGTTCTCTCATCGTTGTTCGTGACCGGTGTCTCGACTGAGTATTGCACGGCCGCGATTCTTTTTCAATCATGGCGTTGGCCAATCCCGGAGGTATGCTGAAATTTTGGCGGGCCCCACGGTGTCCCGCTCAAAAAATGTGATACCATCCGGTTCCGTGCGTCTTCCAGTCAGGGGACTTCTCCCGGGGTGCCCTTCCGTGCTACTTTATCAGTGTGGCTTTTGCCTTACGCAGAAACCATGGAGACTCGCAGAGAAGGGTGTACCCAGACCATGTTGGATATCCGTCTTGTTCGTGAAAACCCCCAGGCAGTCAAAGCGGCGCTGGCGAGAGTGGGTGATACCACCTCGATCGATGCCCTCCTTGAGCTGGATGCCAAACGCCGGACCCTTGTCGGCGAAATCGAGTCGATGCGCAGTGAGCGGAATGCCGTTTCCAAGGCCATTCCCTCGATCAAGGATCCGGCTGAAAAACAGATAAAAATCAGCGAGATGCGTGCTTTGGGCGACCGTTTGGCGCTTCTCGAAAAAGAAGGTGCGGAGATCGATTCCCTCTTCGAGACGGCGATGCTCTCCATTCCCAATATGCCCTCGGACGAGACACCGGACGGGGCGGATGATACGGCCAATCGCGTGACTGGCGAATACGGCTCCAAGCCCGAGTTCGGGTTCCAGCCGAAGACGCACTGGGAGATCGGTGAGAGCACCGGTCTGATCGATTTTGAGCGGGGGACCAAGATTTCCGGGACCCGCTTTTACATCCTCAAGGGTGAACTCGCCCGGTTGCAGAGGGCGCTGATCAGTTTCATGCTGGATGTCCACACCCGCGAGCATGGCTTTGTGGAAGTCTATCCGCCGTTCATGGTCAAGGAGCATTGTCTCTACGGGACCGGCCAGCTTCCCAAGTTCGGGGAGAACCTCTACCACGACGCGGAGGAGGATTTCTGGTTTGTTCCCACCGCCGAGGTTCCGGTGACCAATATGTACCGGGACGAGATTCTCGACGGGGCCGGACTGCCCTTGGTCCATGTAGCCTATACGGCCTGTTTCAGGCGGGAAAAGATGTCGGCCGGCAAGGATGTGCGCGGGATCAAGCGCGGGCACCAGTTTGACAAGGTCGAGATGGTGGCCTTTGTCCGGCCCGAGGAATCCCCGGCCATGCTGATCAAGCTCATGGAGAGTGCCGAACATATTCTGGCCAAGCTGGGTCTGCCCTGGCGCCGACTGCAGATCTGCGCGGGCGATCTTTCGTTCACCGCTGCTGCCAAGTACGATCTCGAAGTCTGGGCGGCCGGTTGTGGGGAGTGGCTCGAAGTCTCGTCCATCAGCAATTTCCGGGATTTCCAGGCCCGTCGTGCGGGGATCCGTTTCAGACGGAATGCGGGAGACAAGCCCGAATTCGTGCACACGCTCAACGGCTCCGGGCTGGCACTTCCCCGGATCATGATCGCCATTCTGGAAAACTACCAGATGGAAGATGGCCGGGTCTGTGTGCCGGAGGTTCTCCTCCCCTGGATGGGTGGCACAACGATTCTCGGACAGGGGTGAGCGTGCGTGCGTGACCGGGGCTTCAGAGTGAGGGCGCAGGGCCATGTCTGCGGATAGACGGCCACTTTCCCCGGCTGGCGAACGGTCGCTGATCGAACGGCTCGGGCGGGAAGGGTATTTTCTGCGCGAAGCCAGGCTCTCCGAAACCGCCAGTCTTCTTGCTGTCCTTGCCTGGGGCTTGGCCCTCGTGTTTCTCAGTGGTTCTCCCGTCAACGGGATGCAGCCCCTCGTTGTGAACCTGGGCCCGGTCTGGTGGCGTTACTCCTTGTTCGGGGATCTGGCCATTCTCCTGGCTGTTCTCCGCTACTGCAATTCGATCGAGGGGCAGGGTCAGCGGCTTGCCCTCGGCCTGCTTGGTCTCCTGGCGGTTGCGCATGGGTTGACAAGCTGGCACGATCCTTGGGGTGCCGTTTTCTCGAATACCCTGATCGAATGGCTCCTGCTCCTGTCTGCTCTTGTCACGATCCTTCCGTTCCTGCAGAAAATCGGGACAACCATCGACTGGTGCATGGCGGGTGCGTTTGCGGTCGGCGCCATCCTGGTTGCGCTTTCGTCCTTCGGGGTGCATGCGCTCTCCCTGGCCGGGCTGGCTGCCCGGCGCCTCGTTGTCAAGTTGGTCGCCGGTGCCGGGGCCGGCAGCCTCTTGCCGGTCTACCGCTGGGGCCTGGCACTGTCCGCGATCTCTCTCATCTTCCTGATTCTCCGTCTGCGCCGGCGGCGGCTCGCCCTTGATCCGGGATTGGGCGCGCTGCGAAAGCGTGCCTTGCTGGAGCACGAGGGAAAAAGGAAATGGCATCATCTCTGGGTCGTCCTTGTCCTGCTCTGCATTCCTTCAGGGGGCGGCTTGCGCGCCAGGTCGGTTTCGCTGGACCGCATGCTGACGAATGATGGCATCAGCCGGGAGGACTTGGCCCGGGCCTTCGCCGGTCTGGGGCGATCCGGCAATCGCTACCGGTTTGAGGCGGTGACGAATCTTGTTCTGTATGAGGAACCACCTGCAGTCCGGGGGGCGGATCCTCTGTTCCAGGAAACAATCGTTCAAGAAATCCGGAATGCGCTCCTCACCAACGGGACGGCCTGGGCCCGGGCCAGACTCGCGGGCCAGGAGGCGCTTCCGCAATGGATGACGGCGCTCCTATCGGGGGAGGCAGCCCTCAAGGCCGGGGAACGGGATGCTGCGGCCCGGGCCTTCGTCTCGTGTCTGGTCCTGCAACCGGGTGAACATCGTGCCTGGGATGGCCTGGCCGCTGCCGGTCGTGACCCGCTCCGGTTTGTGTTTCCAGTCCGGGCCCGGGCCGTTTCCAGATTCCCCGATGAGGTTGTCATCCAGTACGATGCAGGCCTGATGGCGATCCAGGAACGGTATCTCTGGATGAGCTATGCCCTGGCCCGGGCCCTGTTCCGTTTTGAAGGTCTCTGGAAGGACGGGACCGGAACGGGCGACTGGTATGAGGAGAGTTTTGAGGAACATCTCTTTGCCTGGCGGGTTGTGGCGGCGGTTTGGCGCGGATATGACAAGGATCCCCTCAAGGGCGCGGCTCCGTTTTTCACCAGACTGGCTTCTCTCGATCGTGACGGACTTCTTCCCGGGCTCGTCTGGTTCGAGCTCTGGCACCCGGTTTCGCCCAAAGTGGCCGAGGCTGTCCGCATCCGGTTCCGGCTGGCGATTGAACGGTATTGCGAGCGGATTCTCCTCCGGAAGTACGGGGAGTCCGGACCAGATGGTTCCTGACAAGACAGAATTCCAATATCGGTTTGTTTGCATTGTTTATGGATGTCTGTCTGTGTCGTTGACAGGAATGCCCACTCGGGATAGACTGGAGTATCCAGAGAGGGCAGGTGGAGTAAATGGCGACGCGCAAGCAGAGTGACCGCAAGGCAAAGACAACGGAAGGCTCCATCCTCTTTGTTGCGGCCGAGTGCCGGGGGATGGCCAAGATCGGTGGTCTGGGTGATGTCGTCCGGGATCTGGCCGCAACCTTTCATGGAATGGGGCGCGCCGTCTCCGTCGTGATGCCGTACTATGGTGTCCTTGAGTGCTCATCCGAGGAGATCGCCGTTTTTGATGCGCCGTTTGCCGGAAAAAGCTGGAAAGCCGGGTTGCATCGTTCGGTTCTGCCCGATGGCGTGACGGTCTGGCTGATCTCGAGCGAGGAGTGGTTCGGCGGCCCGTACCGAACCGTCTATGTCGACAGCAGTCAACTCGGGCATGGTCCCTTTGAGGATGATGCCACCCGCTTCGCCTTTTTCTCGGCGGCCGTGCTGGAGCGACTGGAAGCCGGCCCCGAGTTTTCCGGTGTTGAGGTTTTGCATTGTCATGACTGGCACACCGGACCGCTCTTGACCCTTCTTGAGCATGAACAGCGGCATGCGGAATTGCGGAAGCGTCTCAAGACCGTTTTCACCATCCATAACCTGGATTATCAGGGTTCAAGACCCTGGCAGGGTATGGATGGCGGCCGGCCGGGAAGTTTTGGAAGCTGGTTTCCGCTTGTCGCAGGGACGCTTCTCAACAGTGGCAAGGCCAAGGAATACGAGGATCCGCACAACCCGGCCTGTTACGATCCGATGCGGGCTGCTGTCCGTCTGGCGGACATGGTGACGACCGTTTCCCCGACCTATGCCCGGGAGATCACCATGCCCGATGAACCCGAGAGCAATTTTGTGGGAGGGCGCGGTCTGGAAGCCGACCTGGGGACACTGGCAACACTCGGGCGTCTTCCCGGGATACTGAACGGAATTGACTATGCCCAGCACGATCCAAAGAAGCTTCCTGTTCCCTATGATGTCGATATGAAGGATTGGCGCCTGCGCCGGATCCAGGGCCGGGAGGCGTTTGTGGACGGAATTCCGGAATGGGTCCGCGAACTGGCCGGGCGGCATGGCGAGCGGTTTGCCAACAGGGAGCATGTGCTTGAAGCGGTTCGGCATTTTGAACCGCTCCTCTGGAAAAACCGGACCCTGTTTGTCGCTGTGACCCGGACAGTCGCCCAGAAATTCGGGATCCTCTTGACCGGGATGAAGGACGGACGAACCCTCCTGGAGCACATCCTCGACCGCCCTCTGGCGTTGATCGTTCTCGGATCGGGTGACCTGGAGCATTGGCTCGATGCTTTGATGCAGCGGCCGAATGCCCTCTTTCTGAATCTCTTTGATGCGGGTGCGGCAACGCGGCTCTACGGAGCCGGTGATGTTTTTTTGATGCCCTCGGATTTTGAGCCTTGCGGGATCAGCCAGATGATCAGCATGCGCTACGGGTGTCTCCCCCTGGTGCATGATATTGGTGGATTGCACGACACGGTCATTCACGGCGAGACGGGTTTTACCTATGGAGGCGGGAGTCTTCAAGCCCAGCAAAAAACCTTGCTCTCGCTTGTGGATGATGTGGTCTGGCTCAGGGAAAACAGGGCGCAGCGCTGGGCCGGTATGCAGGAGAAGGCCATGCGGGCGCGTTTTGCGTGGACAACACAGGCCGAGCGGTATCTTGAGATCTACTCGTCCATCAGGTCGGGGAATGCCGGAGCCTGAGGCTGTCAGCCGGGAGAGAAATCCAGTCGGCATTACAGAACAACAGGATTTCGGAGGGATGCAGGCCTGCTTTGTAGGCCATGGAACGATGCCCCTCGATCCAATAGCCGAGATGATAATACGTGCGGCCGGTTTCACGCGAATAGAGTGCCTCTCTGAGCATGGAGAGTGTTCCCGGTGAATGTTTTGCCGAATCAGGATGCCAGGAATAGTAGATGGATGAAAGCGAGCGGCGTCCTGCATCCAGCCAGCCGCAGCCGATCAGGATTCCGTTCGGATCAAAGAGTCCATGGATGACCAGTGGCGCCGGGCTGGAAAAAAAGCTGGCATGGAATTCGCCCGGAGTGACAGCGCGATGACCATGTCTGTCCTGGATGAACGCATTGTGGATCTCGAGAGCTTCAAAGAAATACCGTACGGAAAATTCATCCGGACTGAAAAAACGTGATTCAAGGTCGGTTGATTTCCGGAGGAGACGGCGCTGGGAGTGGGAGAGCTCGAGATGCATGACGGGGATGCGCAGCGGCATGCAGCGTTGACAGCCCGGACAATCGTTGCGATAATACTGTCTGCCAAAATGACGCCAGCCTTGGTCAAGGAGTTCGTCGCATTCTTCCGGCGAGAGATCTGTCCCTTGGAGAAAAACGGAAGGGGCAGAACCCGTTGGCTGATGCGGAAAATATGGACAGACAGATACGGGCATGCGGATGGACCCGTACCGGTTCTGGAGGGGCTTCTCGACCATGCCTTAGTCAGTGACTGGCAGGGATACGAGACGGGTGGTGACCCCGGGGAGTTGTGAGAGTTCTTCATTGAGCTTGACGTGATCCGAGGCGTTTCCGGTCAGTTCGAGGACGAGCAAGCCGCTGTTGGCGCAGGCTGTGTCTCCGGCATCGTGCAGGCCGAGACGGGTGCGGATGATGCGCCCATTCTCGGTGAGGATCCGTTGGACCTGGCCGGCATGCTCGGTTCGCTGTGAAACTAGAACAAGTAGAATGGTGCGTTCCATACATGGATCTCCTGTTGTCGAATCTGCTATTGAGTATCCGGTCGGAGTGTTCATTCGTCAAGCCCTGTTCTGTGTCGGGATAGTATTTTCCGCACTTTACGAAGTGGCGATTCAGGAGTACTATTTGGGTAACCGGTCGCTTGTATTGGAGGGCTATCATGCAGGAAGATACCCGGGGCAATTTGCGCAGAAGAGCCGAAGAAATCCTTGAGAGCAGGAAGCAGGATCACGATGGCTTTTCGGATGACCGGGATGCGGTCATTCATGAACTCCTGGTCAACCAGATCGAACTGGAAATGCAGAACGACGAGTTGCGCAGGATACAGATCGAACTGGATACGGCACAACAACGATACAGGCAGTTGTATGAATTCTCTCCGGTTGCACTGGTGCGGCTGACTGACGGGTTGCTTGTCGAAGATTGCAACATCATGACAAGCGAGATGTTGCGATGTGACAAAGCCGGGCTCGAGCGCAAGCCGTTGTCACGCTGGGTTCACGAAGAAGACCAGGATGCCTATTTTTTGCTGATGAGAAAAGTTCTTGCGAGCAAGACCCCGTCCATGCAGGAAGTCAGGTTCCGGATTGGCAGTGATATTCTCTGGTGTGTGATGCGGGTGGCTGCGTTTTCAAGCGGGAATGGAGCGCAGCATCTTGAGGTGGCGATCCTTGATGTGACAGACACACACAAGGCCGAGGAATCCCTGCGGATTACCGAGGAAAGCCTTGGGGCAACCTGGTTTGGCTATCTTGGGAGATGGGACTGGGACTTTGCCAGTGGACGGGTTGTGACCAATCGACTCAAGACCGAGGTGCTCGGGTATGGTCCCGGAGAGATTCCACCCCATGTTGATGCCTTTGTCAGTCTGATTCATCCCGAGGACTTCGATCGGACCATGACGAATATGCGGGATCATTTGACCGGGAAAACGCCGGTCTATGAAACCGAATACCGGATCAGGTGCAAGGATGGTGGCTGGAAGTGGTTTTATGACAGAGGGCTTGTGGTGGAACGTGACGTGGACGGGAAACCGCGACGGATTGCCGGGATAGTTTTTGATATTGACGAGAAACGTCGGCAGATGGAAGAGCTTGAAAGGATTGCGGTCGAACTGCGACATTCCAATGAGGACAAGGATCGGCTGCTGTCGATTATTGCCCATGACATGCGCAGCCCTGTGACGGCCGCTATTGAACTCGTGGAGATGCTGGTTGGTGGAGAACTTGGTCCGGATGATGCTGCAGAGGTAGAGCGGATCTTGTTGGCGTCACTCCGAAGACAGTCGGCTTTACTGGAAAGCCTGCTGGAATGGGCCAAGGTGCAGACAGGGAGGATCCGTTTTCAAAGGGAGAGTCTCAATCTCGAAGAAATTTTCTCCAAAGCGCGTGCTGCGGTTGAACAGGAAGCGTACAGCAAGAAACTCACGATTGCGATCGAAATAGGGGAGAATGCGGCCGGAGAGGGCGATGCGGGGATGCTGGAAACGGTTTTGCGTAATCTTGTGACAAATGCGGTCAAATTCACTCCTGATGGTGGGCAGATTACGATTGGAGCCCGCAATACACTGGAAGGGCTGGAGCTTGAAGTCCGGGATACCGGCGTCGGGATGAGCGCGGAGGTTCGGGATTCGGTTTTCAGCTTTGCGAACAGGCAGCACACAAGGGGGACGAGAGGCGAGGCCGGGAGCGGGCTTGGCTTGGCGCTCTGCCATGATTTTGTACAGATTACCGGAGGCCGGATCCGTGTCGAGAGTACTCCCGGTGCGGGAAGTTCATTTATCGTGATCCTGCCTTGAATTTGCCGGAATCAGGTTCCCGTCAATGCCAAGCCGGTGATCAGGGGGCAGTCCGCTTCACCCGCTGCAATCCGTTCTTCAATTGAAGCGATCCGCGAACGATAGAAGGAAGATCGGGTGGGGAAGTGCTTTTTACAGAAGTTGTAGTACTCACGCTCCCAGAGCAGGGCGGCAGCGATATTGGCCGAGGCATCCCCGCTGGAAAGACTGACCAGCATGTGTCGTGTGTTGATGCAGTGTGCGCCGAGGGTGTCCTGGACGAGACGGGCGTTTTCAGTTGTGACTTGTCCGCCGACCGAGGTTCGTTTTCCGCGGAGCCTGGCTGCGCTGATGATGTCCCGGGTGACCCGACTGACCTCGTCATCGTCAACCTCGAGTCCCATCGAGCCGGAGAGATCTGAGCGACCAACCGTGACCTGCGCGATCGAGTCAAATGCCGGGCTGTCAAAAATATCGTCGAGGTTGCGCCAGGCGGTGATGGTTTCGATATTGACGGCAAGTTCCGCCTGTCCTGTTCGATCCAGTGTTGCCATTGTGGAAACAAAATTCCGCATGCTGTATGGTGATTCGACCATCGGGGCCAGAATGCAATCGACCCCGGTAGCCAGCATGAACTCGATATCGTTGCGGGCCTCGGGTCCGCCGATTTTTACGGTCAGGGGGACGATCTTGTCGGAGAGCCGGCGCATCAGCCAGATCTCGTCAAAGGTCTGTGCTTCAACCTCGGTACCGCCCTTGATGCCGACAAGTCCATGGTGCTCGTGCAGCCAGGCAAGCTGTTCTCTGAGTCGTTCCATGGGTCCCTCCCCGAGTGACAGGATATATACACAAAATATCGGCCTTTTCACGGCGCGAGTTGAGCATATTACTGCTGTTGGGGATTGAGGAACCTTGGATGGTTTGCGGAGGAGCATCATGGCCACTTGGGAAGAAATCAGCGAGGCCCGGGGAGTCCTGGGGGTTGGCGAGGATGCAACATTGGCCGAGATCCGGCGTATTTTCCGGGACCGGATCAAGGCGGCGCATCCGGACGCTGGAGGGACTCGTGGCGAGAGTGCCCGGGTGACCGCGGCGTGGAAAATACTCAGGGAGTACTGTGAGGGCTACCGATTCCGCTTTACCGAGGATGAGGTGCGCCGCAATGAGTCCCCCGAGGAACGGATGAAGCGGATGTTTCGTCAGGATACCCAATGGGGGCCGGGGCAGAAACACTGAGCCTCGTCTTGGCTGAGAGCGCTATGGTGACTTTCTTGAAAATGAGAAAAAAAGGTACCATGATGACGGGCTTGCGACCAAAAAGTCACCATGATGCGCAGAATGGAGGGCCAATAATGGCCTGATAGACGGGTCGGAAAGCGCACCATGGTGCCGGACGTGCCCAAGGTGAGAGCGCTATGGTGACTTTTTTATACCGTCAGCTCCTTGAGAAGGGCATCAGTCTCCAGCAGATCCCGGGCTTCCTCCCGTTTTTCTTTTTCCGAAAAGATCGTGTAGTAGTTTTCCTTGATATACGGAGCTTCCTCGATGGCGCGCACAAGATCGGCGCGGTCGAGCGGGCGCGAGCGAACCAAATCGAGAAACCCGCAGCGTTCAAGGACGCGGACGATCTGCTCGACGCGCTCTCCCTGGAGTCGGGCGGCGAGGATGGTGGCGACACCGACCTGGACCCCGTGCAGGGAGGGGGCCTTGGCCAGCTTGTCATAGGCATGGGAGACCAGGTGTTCGCCGCCCGATGCGGGCCGGCTTGTCCCGGCGATCTCCATCGCGACCCCGCTCATCACCAGGGCTCCGGAGAGGACTCCCAGAAATCCGGTATCGGTGATGTCGTGGGTCGGGTGGTTGATCACATTGTCTGCCGCGTTCATCGAAACGAGTACCGAAAAATCGTTGACGTATTCGCCGTTGTGCTTGAAGGCCAGCTTCCAGTCCCGGACCGCCGTGATGTTCGAGACCAGGTCGCCGATGCCCGAGAGGACATAGTGGCTGGGCGCGTTTTTGATGATGGCGGTATCCACGATGACGCCCGTCGGGATGACGGTTTTGAGGCTCTTGCGGCGTCCCTTGACCAAAAGGGAAGAAACCGGTGATGCAAAACCGTCGTTTGAAATCGAAGTCGGGATCGAGATCACAGGGAGATGTGACAGGAAGGCGATGTATTTGCAATAATCGACAGCCTTGCCGCCACCGATCGCCACGATGGCCCGGGCTTTTCCCGGGATGGCAAAGGTACTTTCAAAGACTTTCTCGATGGCGTTGTCGGTCACGATCTCCTCGTGGACGACATTGATTTCAGAGGACTCAAGCGAGATGCGGATCGTCCGTTCAAAGAGGTCACGGATTCCCTCGCCGAAAAACAGCGCAATCGACGAGAGGCCTTCGTTGCGCAGGTATTTTCCGATTTTGAAGAGCGCATCCGGTTTGATCCGCAAGAGAGATGGGACGGTTATTTCCATAATAAAGGGCTCCATGATTGGTGTGGTGTTCTTTTTGGGGAACAATCTCGCGCCGGGAACTCGCGGCTTGCAGCGGACTGAGGTTGTTCACCAATAAAAACCTGACAGCATGCCTATTCGATCAGTTCGGGCCGGATCTCGCCGATGTTGTCGTAGATGTGGTCCGGTCTGTAGGGGAAGGTGTCGATCATCTCGCGTGTTGTCACTCCGGAAAGCACGAGGCAGGTTGTCATGCCGGCCTCCAACCCGCCGACAATGTCTGTGTCCATCCGGTCGCCGATCATGATGGTCTCGCTGGCATGGGCCCCGATCTGTTTGCGCGCGATGAGCATCATCAGCGAATTCGGTTTTCCGACAACGTAGGGTTTGCGTCCGGTAGCCAGCTCGATTGGTGCCAGGAGGCTCCCGCAGGCCGGCTCCAGCCCGTCCTCGGTTGGATCGACTACGTCCGGGTTCGTTGCAATAAAGCGGGCTCCACCCGAGATGAGTCGCGAGGCTTTTTTTATCAGATCGAAACTGTAATTTTTTGTTTTCCCGACGACGACATAGTCCGGGCTGGTTTCGTTGATCGAGAAACCGGCATTGTAGAGGGCGTTGGTCAGGCCGGCCCCTCCGATGACAAAGACACTTCCGCCGGGGCGCTGGCTCTTGAGAAACTCGGCGGTGGCCATGGCCGAGGTGATGAAGTTGGCTTCGCTCAGTCCCGCTATTCCGAGGGCGTCGAGCTTCCGTTTGAGGTCAATCGGGGTCTGTTCCGAGTTGTTTGTCAGAAACAGAAACGGGGTCTTGCTCTCGAGCATTCGTTTGACAAAATCGGCCGCACCGGGAATCATGGTCTTCCCCCGGTAGATCACGCCATCCATGTCCGAAATCACGAATCGTTTGGCCATGCCTGTCTCCTTCTCTGTCGTTCCGCTCTGGTGTCCCGCATCCGGGACAGCGTAAAAATACACCCTGCGCTGGACAGATGTGGCAATTCCCTGTATACTCGCACAGTGCGGGGCTTGATGAGAAAACTGGAAGGAAGACATGAACAATCGAATGCATGAACGCCGTGTCCTTAAACGGCGGCATCTTGTTGTCTATCTCGATGTCGTTGACAGGATGACGGGAACGGTACTGGGACAGCTTGGGGATATTTCTGTTGAAGGCTTGCTCGTGATCTCCCGCACAGCCATTCCGGCAGACAAGACCTGGTCGTTACGGGTGGCGCTTCCGGATCTGCGCGGGTATCGCGGAGAGTATCTCGATGTGGACGGTCTTCCCTGCTGGAGCAGTGCTGATATCAATCCGGAACTCGTTTGTACCGGTTTTTCCTTTGTCGATCTGGATGATGCCGGTCGGGAGAAAATCCTCTCCCTGATCCAGGTGTTGGGGTTCCGTGACTGATGCTGCCCCAAGAGTATCTTAAAGAGGCCTGGTGGATGCTCGAATCCTGCGCCAAGGTCATTCCGCTCTCGTTTGCCCTGATTGACGAGCAGTTTTGCATTATTGCTGTCAGTGATCAGTGGCGGAAGAGCTATGGGGTTGAGGGGGCTGTTGTCGGTCGTTCTCTCGAAGAGGTCTTTCCCGGAATGGCCGCCCGGTATCACGGACATTTTCAGCGTGTCCTGCGTGGTGAAGAACTGAGCGGGAAGGGAAATTCCATTCAGCGTCGGGACGGGAGCCCTGCCCTGATTGATTGGGCGATGCATCCCTGGTATCGAGAAGATGGTTCAATCGGCGGACTGATGTTCTATTCCGAGATTGTCACCGAGAGACAACGTCTCGATGAAGAGGTGCGGTATCTTCGTACGCTTGAGAGAGCATTTTCCGGGATAGCAACCTCCCTGATCGCCGTTCCCATCGGGGAACTCTCGCAAGCGATTACTTCCGGGCTCGGCGAGATTGGGCATCTCTCCGGTATGGACCGTGCGTACATCTTTGAGTTCGATCAGAGCTGCAACAGCATGAGTAATACCTACGAGTGGTGTGCGCCCGGGATTGAAGCGATGCAGGAGCGCTTGCAGAGGGTTCCCTGTAGTGCCTTCCCCTGGTGGATGGCGCAGATTCGTGAAGGCCGGGATATCGTCATCAGTACAAGTGATGATCTTCCGCCCGAAGCAATCGCCGAGCGGGAGATGCTGGCCTCCCAGGGGATTCGTTCACTTGTGGTTGTCCCGCTCTCGGTCAGGGAAGGGCGCTGTGCCTTCCTCGGGTTGGACTCAACAAAGGGTGAACGAAACCTGAGTGAGCACTATGTTTCGCTCCTGCATGTTGCCGGGCGGATTATGATGAACGCGGTTCTCAGGCGGGACACCGAGGAGGCCTTGAAGGAATCGGAGGCCCGGGCCAGGATGCTTTTGGAGAATGCTGCGGATGCCCTCTTCCTTGTTGCTTCTGACGGAAGTATAGCGGATGCCAATACCAATGCCTGCCAGCAGACCGGCTATGCCCGGGACGAAATCATTGGACTGCCTATTCAGGAAATCGATGACAGTTTTGATTTTGATCATCTCCGGCAACGGATGAAGATGGCGCCGGGGGCCGCAGTCTTTACAGTTGAAGGCCGGATTCGCCGGCGAGACGGAAGTCAGTATCCGGTTGAGACTCGGGTCTGTCGTTTCCCGGGGAGGGGTTCACCCATGGCGGTTGCTGTCGCACGGGATATCAGTCAGCGCAGGGAAATGGAAGCAGAACAACAGAAACTCATCCTGGATTTGCAGGAAGCCCTGGCCAATATCAAGGCGCTCTCCGGTCTGCTCCCGATCTGTTCCCGTTGTAAAAAAATCCGTGATGACAAAGGCTACTGGCACAAGGTCGAGAAATATATCGCCGAGCATTCGACGGCCAGTTTTACCCATGGGCTCTGCCCGGATTGCCTGGAGCAACAGTATGGAGAAGATGACGTGCATGGAGACAGGGACGAAGGAACCGCGGAGTCCTGAGGGCTGCTGCGGGGTGTTTGAGACAAGGGACGCCCACCCGGTTGTTGTTTCCGATGGGAGGGAGTGTGTTCTTCCGGGCCCGATCTGGGTAGGGTGGCTTGGTTGGAAGGGACGCGAGGTTTGCTGGCTCCCGGCTGAAAAAGTCTTCCCACCCTGCCCCGTGATTCTTCCCCGGGATCAGGCCGGATTCAGCGCATCCGATGAGCGTGTCTCCATCCTCTTCATGCACCGTCTTCGTGGACAGATCGTTTCACTCTTTGGTCATATTGCAATAATTGTTCGCGGACGGGTCTGGAATTTTTCTGCGATTCTTGAAGAGAATGAATGCCCGCGAGCGGATGAGTTTTTCTGGCGGCCCTGCCTTTCCCCCTTTGTGCCTGAGGGCGGGACGGATCTTCCAGTCTCGTTACATCGCGCTCATCCAATCGGTTCTTTATGGGGAATACGGGGCGGCCAACGAGAAGCGGCGGGTTCGCCCGAACGCTTCGCCAACGATACGTCAGCCAACAAGAGCGGGCCGCGGGCAGACCGTTACGGGCGGCGTTTCATGCGCAGTATGGATGTTCTGGAAATTGCCGGGTTGGGTTCCGAAGCCATTGCCGCCCTTGAGGATGCGCTCACGCAATTACTCGGCCGTGTCAACGAGGCCGCGCCCCGCTCGCGTCGGGGCGAGTCACCATACTTTTCGCCATGGAAAATGAATTGCGCCGGCTTTGTACGAGAGGCCTTTCGTCTGGCGGGCCTGGCGCACTTTCACAGCCACCTTCCGCGAGATCTTTTTGTCGAAATCGGTTGGCACTTCACCCGCCAGGCCCGCCAGCCGGACAGCCCCATCCGTGTCGAACGCCGGCGCCTCCTCCAGGTGGCCGCGCCCGGCATCCGCCCCTCGTCCTCCGCCGTTCCCCTGATGAACCCGGCCAGTTGGTGGCGTGTGTTGCGGATGGGGTGAACACATAGGGGCGGTTCCCGAACCGCCCGTACTGCGGTCATCCTCTGTTTGGGGCACGGGATACGTGCCTTCATTGGTGTGAGTCCGTCATCTGTCGTATATTTGGAATATGGCCATCTGCGAAATCATGGTGAAAGACGGCAGAGATAGAGGGACTGGGCATGAATGAAAGGGATGAATTGAAAATTCTGATTTCAGTGATCACTGAATACTCACTCCCAAAGAAAATCGTTTTGTTCGGTTCGCGGGCGCAGGGACGTGCCCGGGTGGATAGTGATTTTGATCTTTGCATTCTCTATGACAGGATTCCAAAGCGAAAGCTGGAAGTCCTGCAGGATCTCTATCGATCGATCTTTCGTCTTGGAGGGCATCCTGTTGATTTGGTCGTGTATCAGGAATGTCAGTTTGAGGATAGGGCATCCCGTAAAGGGACGTTTGAGTCTGTCATTCAGGATGAAGGAGAGGTGGTGTATGGGTAAGAAAGACGCGGAGGCTTGGCTTGCTTTTGCAAAGGATGACCTTGATGCTGCCAAATATCTTCTCGGGATGGAAAAGAGATCGCTCGAAATCATTTGTTACCATTGTCAGCAGTGTGCCGAGAAGGCATTGAAGGGATTGTATGCGCTTGAAGGCGTTGAGATTCCAAGGACGCATGACTTTGGTGTGCTTGTGGCAGGGATCAAGATGGTGTGCGATGTTTCGGATCTGATGTCTGAACTGGCGCAGCTTCAGCTTTTTGCTGTTTCAGTGCGATATCCGTACGAAATGGAATTACTGCCTGGGGATGATGAGAAGGCGATATCCTCGACGGATGTGATATTTGCTCGTTGTATGAAATACGTTAATTTGAAAACCGGCTGATTATGTGTCTGTTTTTACGGGCATAGTGGCTTGGCATGTTGTTCCGGTGTGCAAATAATTATCAAACCTGCAAAATTCTTGAATTCTGTACGTACCACTCCAGCGTGGCGGAGAGCCTGTGCGGAGGGTTGTGTGAAAATGGCTGGAAAATATTATTGGTATTATTTGTCTTTCTTTCCGGGTGTAATAACGATGCAGACACGGTCCTCGGTCCGGCTGGTGGTGGATTTGTATCGCGGTGAATTACCCGCGGGAATGGTTCATCCGGCGGGATATACGCCGTAGGGGAGGGTTTGAAACCCTCCCCTGTCACGATACGTATTGATATGTCACGTCCGGACGTTCTGGTCTGGGATAGTGGAATCTCCAAATATGTTTCTGCGGTTTCCGTTGGTGG
>ERZ795056.2843-NODE-2843-length-18919-cov-9.317695_pt1 | contig 18919 bp, 10 predicted proteins | sample MGYA00375140_ERZ795056 | MGnify/ENA primary metagenome ERZ795056 (study PRJEB30185, sample SAMN05720227) | activated sludge metagenome | isolation source: Anaerobic digester | place: USA | collected 2015-03-09 ... | reverse complement strand
CATTGACCTTTGCAGGGCAGGCAGTGCATGAGCCATAGCAGGTCAAAGGAATATCAGCGTTTCCAGTTCCAACTGAATAGGCTCGGTTTCCTGATACAGTACATCCTCCGGAAACAGATTCATAATTTCCTGCTGTATTTCCGTTCAAAAACTTGTATTGAATATTGGCATTCTGCGCAATCGGAATGATGGCAGAATAAATAGTTCCTGACTCAAGAGTCAATGGATGAGAAGTTGTGCTGAAACCATTGAATGTTCCGGCTACGTGAACTCCATTGACACTGACAGCCTCATTGGCCATATCCACCTGAAATTTGATGTTCACCGGAGCAGCGGCTGCTGAAGTATAATTTCCTGAAGCACTGGCATTGATTGTTTGAAGATCGTAGTCAGCAGAAATAGAAGCTACTGTTGAAGTCATAGCATAGTACTGAACAATTGTTCCGTCAGCCTGGGCTGGGATTTGTACGGTACCTGAAGTACCAACCATTGTAACAACTGCCATTGTTGAATTAAGGAAGTTGTCGGTTGTCCAGCGAAGATATACAATTTCACCTGCACTTGGGGCAGCACTGGTTGTAACCGTTACATCGACTGGATCTGCAGGTGTAACAGCCGGTGCTAGTGGAGACTGAGCAATACTGGTAAACGTAACCGGAGCCGCATTTGTCTCCATGAAAATAGCTCTGGTAGATCCGGTGTATCCAACATCCTCCCATACCATAGTATAGTATTTTGATGAATTGCAGGTGATAGAGTTATTGCCTGGCGCAGGTCTTGTATAGGTCTGAAGCGAATTCATTGATACTGATACTCCACCCCACTCATTTCCCCAAGGGTTGCCTCCACCGGATGTAAATTTAAACCCTCCTCCGGTAGTTCCGGTGAAGGTTGTTTGCCAACGGGTAGTACCAGTTGTGATAAGCTTCACCCCTCCTCCACTAACTTGAAACTCGCCTCCAAAGGGGGAGCCAGTTGCAGGTGGATTAGTCCATGAATTCCAGTCACCCGGCATGTTTAAGCCTTCAGGTGCATAAATCTGCGCAAACGACAGATTCGAGAGTAGAACAAAGAGCAGGAGATTGCTCAGAAGCCAGATCGGCTTCGATTTGTAGAGTTTTTCCATTGGTTAACTGATAATTGGTAAAATGAAAGTGCTTTGATTTGAAATCAGATTTTCACAGAATTTTCAGTCTGTTCCGGTCTGTTTTCTATCAAACAGGTTCAAATATGGAATGGCTATTTTTAACAGATTTTCAGATGAATTCATTATATAGATTTTTTTGAAGAAATATAGAGTTAAGTAGTTGATTGTCATATCTGTTTTATATTTCAAAATATGGATGAAAAACCGGTTTTAAGTGGATTATTTCGGTTGGAAAATCCTTCCTTCAGGTTACCTGTTTGTACCTCTTTCTGTCGGGATGATTGTTCAAAATTCTAACCTGACCGGGAATGATTAAAAAAAAATGCCGGAATCAGATCCCGGCATTTTTATCATATTCGAGCGTTCTGAGATGCTACCTCACCATCCAGGTCAACGAGCGGCTTAAACCAATTGTACCAATGGTGATGTGGTACATTCCAGGTTTAAGGCCTGCTGGCAGGATGATTTCATTTTTACCCTGCATAAACTGAACAGATGTCTGACCGATCTGGCTTCCCTTCATGTCATACATGGCCCAATGAATATCCCCTGGTTTTACCACATCCATAAGCAGACGGGCATTTTCAGAGCCGGTTACCGGATTGGGTACAACCTGTGCAGAAAATGCACCCGGTACCAAAACAGATGATACAAAATCACAAATCTGGAAGCCAACAACAACCGTGTCACTGAACTGGCAACCTCCCGGAGTCAGCACAGTAAGGAAATACGAAGCGGCTGTGGAAACTGAAATCTGTGGTGTATTCTGACCACTGCTCCAGCTATAGGAAGTCATTCCCGCTGGACCAGAAAGCTGGTATGTCGGTGTTATGTTGCTGCAAACCATTGTGTCCTTACCCAAAGAAACAGGGTTGGCCTCACGGCTTACGGTCACTTCTGATGTGGCGGCTGTGCAAGGGGCATCTGAAACTGTCCATCGGAATGTATTGGTGCCAATACCCAATCCGGTAACTGATGTAGCAGGCTGTGATGGATTTGTAACTATCCCGGCCCCTGATACCAATGTCCACAGACCTGTTCCGGAAACAGGAATCTGAGCTGATAGATTAGCGGAAGAGATACAAATCGACTGACTGGATCCGGCATTGGACACAGGAGGTTGTTTCCGGATGATTTGAACGGTGTCTTTTCCATCCGGACAACCGGTCCGGGAAATTTTCCATACAAATTTGTTGGAACCCACTCCCAAAGCTGTAACCCCTGAGTTGTTTAGAGAAGGGAATGATACAGTGCCAGCTCCACTCAGCAAAGTCCAGGTTCCTGATTCACCAGCACCCGGTGCATTGCCATTGAATGTGGCATTTGGAGCGCAGACCGACTGGTCGGCACCTGCATTCGCAACAGGTGGAGTCGTTAGTGTTATAACCACATCATCGGTTTTTGGTGTGCAGGTTCCGTTCGAAATTGTCCAGCGGAATGTATTGGTACCGGCAGTTAAACCAATTACCTGAGTTGTTGCACTGGTGGGATTTGAAAAAGTTCCATTGCCATTCACCACTGACCAAAGTCCTGTTCCGACTGTTGGCGTATTTGCGGAAATTGTCACAGGGGGGGCACACAATACCTGATCGTTTCCTGCATTCGCAGCCGAAGGCTCGGCCAGTCTGGTGATCAGGACGGTATCTTTTACTGCCGGGCATCCAGTGAGGGTAACGGTCCAGATAAATGAGTTCACCCCAATTGATAATCCGGTTACGCCTGAATTGCGGTTCGAAGGAGTGGTAACCGCTCCGCTGCCAGACAAAACGGACCATACTCCGGTTCCAGCTGTTGGGTTTGATGCCCCAAGAGTAGCAGTGGGAGCACATACTGACTGGTTGCTGCCTGCATTGGCGGACACAGCTGATGAGGTGATGGTTACGTCATCTGGTGAAGACCCGCAACCATTTGTCAGAGTCCAGCGAAGAACGTTTGCCCCGGCCGACAAACCGGAAACAGTGGTTGAAAAACTGGATGCATTGGCAAATGTGGCGGTTCCTGAAACAACTGTCCATAGACCTGAATTCCCAGCACCGGGATCATTTCCGGAAAGTGTGGCAGTGGTTACGCAGATTGTCTGATTCGGGCCCGCATTGGAAACCAATCCGGACGAAGTGATGTTGACGGTGTACTCCTCAATTTCACCATATGCATAAGGGCCGGAAGCGCATGGATCCGTGGATGTAATGCCTGAATTGTTGTCGATGATGGCTATTCTCATCCTGCAGTTACCACTCGTGGCATTGGCTGGAATGGAGATGGAATGGGTGGTCGTGATTCCGGAAGAATATGTTCCAAAAAGCACATTCTCACCTGCATCTGCAAAGTCCCCGTCCTGATTGAAGTCGATCCATGCCATTCGGTTGTAAGATGGCACAGCTGAATTCACGGTAATTCCTAAGGGATATGTATTGCCCTTGCATAAGGATGTTGAAATGGATGTGAAATCCTCAACGTTTCCTCCCATCGGATTGGAAGAAGACGTTTTGTTGATGGTTCCCAGGGTAATTTTGTTGATCCTGTCTGATCCTGAAGAATACGTGAAAGGTGTGGCGCATCGGATTGCAAGCGGAACGATATTGGAATAGGCTGGGTAACAATTTCCGGTTCGGGTCATAACCCGGAGATACAGGGTACTGTTGGTGGTTGCCGTAAAGACAAGAGTATCGACAATTCCCGTGGTTGCCGGGAAACCAGTCCATAATACCTGATTGGAAGAATACTGATACGATACTTCACCGGATCCACCTGTAACCTGTGTTGAAAATGCCTGATTGGATACCACACCGGAAAGATTTGTGGTTAGGGCAGCTGCTGTTGAATTACAGTTTGGATTAAATGCGCAGACAGCAAAACTGCCGGTTGTTCCATTGTAACCGTACACCCTGATATAATATTGCTGGCCTGAGGTAAGTCCTGTTAGAATGACTTCTTCTATGGCTGGAAAATCCGGATCGTTGCTGGCTCCCAGGTTATCGGCACATCCAATTGACGTGAGACCAAAACAACTTCCGGAATACACCTGAATGGCCCCATCGAAACCTGTACTGCAGGTAACTCTGGCAATGGAGGAAGTTCCTGTTGCCGTAAATGTATACCAGACATCATTGGCAGCACCTGGATTTGCACCCGAACAGGTTGTGCTGGCAGGCAAGGTCTCGGTTGCACCAGCATTGGTTCCGCCAACTCCTGTGCAGGTTGTCCCGGATGTGAGCGTAACGGCATCAAAGCACTCATCGTTTGATGGTGGATTCACCACTACATTGGCGTCCCTGAATTCCAGGGTAAAGTCTCCTGTGGTTCCATTCCATCCAAATACCCGCAGCAAATAAGTGGTTCCGTTGGTCAGATTGCTGATGTCCAGGTTCTTCTGTCCGGTTCCTGCAATGTTGGAACAGGCGACCAATGTGCCACTGGAGCAGGAGTTCAGACGGATATCAATGACCAGATCCAATAAGCCCAATCCATCAAAACGTACAGAATCGATCTGATCAGTTTTGGTAAACGAATACCAGACATCATTGGCAACTGTTGATGTAGACCCACCGCAGGAAACAGCCGGAATTGTTTCCGTGGCATTTGTATTGGATCCATTGGTTACACCACCGAATGAAATGGTAATGGGTGCCGTACATTCATCATTAGCGGGTTGATTGGCTCCCTGCAAAAGTTGGATCTGAAAAGTTCCTTCTGAGCCGGCTCCTGTTCCGAAACTATAGACACGTACATAATACGTATTGCCTTCTGTGAGATCTCCGACAAAGATTTTCTCTGTTGCAGAAGATGACACGCTATTGGAACAACGAACCGCGGTGCTGGCTGCGCAGGTTCCACTTCGCAATTCAACCACCGGATTAAAAAGACCCACGGGAGTAACCTTTACAGAATCCAGTCCTGCGACCATGGAGAATTTAAACCAGACATCATCATCTGATGAACCAAGACAGGTTGAAGGAGCCAACGATTGTGATGCGTCGACCGTGCGGCCGTTTTGTTGTCCGGCACTGGCCAGAAGTTCTGTGGCTCCGGTACAGTTGTTGTTGGCCGGGCCTGACTTAATGCGAATGGAATACTCTCCGGAGGCTCCGTTTCGGGCATAAACCCGGGCAAGATAAATCGTTCCGTTGGTGAGAGATGACAATGGAATTTTCTCAATTAATGCAGCACCAGCCTGATCTGAACACAACAGACTGGAGCCTGCTGCACAGTTATTGGATCGTACTTCCAGAACAAAGTCAACCCCGGCAGTGAAGGGGTAAATAATGAGACTGTCCATCAATGTTGACTTCGTGAATTTATACCAGACATCATTGGCTGCAGAACTGGTGAATCCCTGACAACTGATCGGAGCGATTGACTGTGTGGCGCCCAAAGAAGTACCGGCAGCGGTAGCCCCGGAATTTAATGTGGCAGGTGATGCGCAATTATCATTGGCAGGCGGAGGCAAAGGAGTCCCGGATTTCAATAAAACGGAGAAAGATGCAACCACTCCGTTGTATCCGTATACACGTAACTTATAGTTATTACCAACTGTTAATCCCAGTGTTGAAAGAGCGATTCCTTCTGTCTGAACACTACTGTTGGGTTCAGCAAAATTTCCGCAGGCCAGAAAATTCAGAGATCCGCAGGCGCCACTGAAAAGTTCGATAATAATGTCACTGTTTGGATTTGATCCAGGGTTTACAATGACACAATCCATTTGGGCTGTGTACGTGAAATTGTACCACACATCGTTTGCATTTGGCGAAGCAAATCCATTGCAGATATTAGGAGCCAGGGATTGGGTAGCTCCTGTATTATTATCATTCACCGCAATACCGAATGTGAGTGTTGTTGCTCCTGAGCATTCGTTATTTGCTGCGGCAGTGACCGAAAAAGGATTCAGAGGTTGAAAATGTTCGGTTGTTTTTGCCCGGCTTTGAAAAAGCGTAAAGAAAAGAAGGGCGAAGGTTAATAGAGTTTTGAAGTATTTGAGCGTCATCCGTTAAGGTGTTGAAAAAGTGCAAAATAAATGTAAGCACTTGTCAACCAAAAACAAAACTTCATACAGTTTGCCCGATGTACTATTAATTCCGAACCCGAATAAAATTGGATGACTGAAGTGTGTTTCAAGTGTCTCAGGAGGAGATCTACCCTAAAACAATTCGCGATATTCCTGTCAGGTGGAAGTTCCCCCTTTTTCTATTTGCCCCAGTTGGCAGGGTCTTTACGCCATTGTTCCAGAGTGGCAATGTCTTTGTCTTTAATAATTCCTTTCTGAAGTGCGGTTGCAATAAGACTTAGATAATCAGTCAAAGGAAAGCATTGAATTCCCGCTTTCTCAAACGACTCCCATGCTTGTGGAAAACCATATGTGAAAACAGAAACCATTCCCAGAACTTCTGCTCCGGCCTCCTGCAAGGCTTCAACGGCTTTCAAAGAGCTTTTACCTGTTGAAATCAGGTCTTCTACCACAACAACTTTCTGGCCTTCATGAATCTGGCCTTCAATCATATTTTTCAGACCGTGACTTTTTGCCTCGGAACGAACGTATACAAAAGGAATTCCAATTTCATCAGCGGTCAATGCACCCTGAGGAATTCCACCGGTTGCCACACCAGCAATACACTCCACTGTTGGGAAATTGTTCACTATCAGAGAAATCAATTGATTTTTGATGTAGGTCCGGACAGGTGGAAACGACAGTGTAACCCGGTTATCGGTATAAATAGGCGCCTTCCAACCGGAGGCCCAGACGTAAGGTTGCTTCAGATTAAGCTTTACGGCCTGGCAATCGAGTAAAAATCCAGCCACATTATTGGCTACCTGCTGTTGGAAAATTTGCATAGGTCTTTCAGAAATTTGGTAATAGGGCAGACAAAAGTAGGTGATATTGACTTCGAACGTTCACCTCTGTTCAAATTTTCAAAAACATACTCAGATAATGCCTGTTTGCTGACGGGCAGCCACCATGGTGTTTTGCATTAAAGCCGTGATTGTCATGGGTCCGACTCCTCCCGGAACCGGTGTAATGGCGCTGCATATTGGGGCAACTTCATCAAATGCCACATCCCCCACAAGCCGGTAACCTGATTTTCGTGTTTCATCCGGAACCCGGCTGAGGCCCACATCAATCACAACGGCACCCTCTTTTACCATCTCCTTCTTTACAAATTCAGGTATTCCAAGAGCAGCCACCAGAATATCAGCCTGCCTGGCCATATCAGTCAGGTTTCTGGATTTACTGTGGCAAACCGTCACGGTTGCATTTCCTGGACGGGAATTCCGCGACAACAGGAGGCTCATAGGCAAACCAACAATCTGACTCCTGCCTAAAACCACCACATGTTTACCTTCCGTTTCTATGTTGTAGTATTCCATCAGTTTGATAATTCCCCATGGCGTAGCGGAAGCAAATGCGGGCAATCCTTTTGCCATTTTTCCAAGATTCACAGGATGGAATCCATCCACATCTTTCGCCGGATCGATTCGTTCGATCACTTTATTCACATCGATATGAGCCGGCAAAGGAAGTTGAACGATGAACCCATGGAGATCCGGGTCCTGGTTGAGCTTGTCAATTTCAAGCAAAAGTTCATTTTCTGTAATGGAAGGTTCAAACCGGATCAGGCTTGATTGAAAGCCCACCTTCCGGCATGTTTCCATTTTAGCGGCAACATAAGTTTCACTTGGGCCGCTATTGCCAACAAGGACAGCTGCGAGATGAGGCTTCTTTCCGGTTATGGTTTCAAATTCCCGGCTTTCAGCAGCCAGTTGTTCCTGATAAAAAATGGAGGCTTGTTTTCCGTCAAGTATCTGCATATTGGTATAAAAGTCCAAACCCTTCTTTCTGAAGGGTTTGAAGTAAATTAATCAAGTTTAAGAACGGCCATAAATGCCTCCTGCGGGATTTCTACATTGCCCACCTGACGCATTCTCTTCTTCCCCTTTTTTTGTTTTTCCAAAAGCTTTCGCTTCCGGCTGATATCGCCGCCATAACATTTGGCCAACACATCTTTACGCATTGCTTTCACTGTTTCCCGGGCAATTACTTTTGCTCCGATGGCAGCCTGTACAGCAATTTCAAACATTTGCCGTGGAATAAGTTCTTTCAGTTTTTCACATAGCCGTTTACCCCATTCATAGGCTTTGTCTCTGTGAACAATGGCTGACAAGGCATCTACTTTGTCTCCATTGAGCATGATATCGAGCTTCACCATTGTACTCGCTCTGAAACCAATCAGTTCGTAATCAAGTGAAGCATATCCCCGGGAAATCGTCTTCAGCTTATCAAAAAAATCAAATACAATTTCAGACAGAGGGAGTTCGAACATGAGTTCCACTCTGTCCTGTGTGAGGTACACCTGGTTTTTGATCACACCCCTTTTATCCATGCACAAACCAATGATTCCTCCTACGTAGTCCGATTTGGAGATGATCTGGGCTTTAATGAAAGGTTCTTCGACTCTGTCAAGGAAATTGGGATCCGGTAATTCGCTGGGAGCATTAACCACCAGAAGTTCATTTTTCGTAGTATAGGCCCTGAACTGAACAGACGGTACTGTTGTGATCACGGTCATATCAAATTCCCTTTCCAGCCTTTCCTGAACAATTTCCATGTGCAGCATTCCCAGGAAACCACACCGGAATCCAAAGCCCAGAGCCGCAGACGTTTCCGGTTCCCAAACAAGGGAAGCATCATTTAGCTGAAGCTTCTCCATTGAAGCCCGCAGTTCTTCAAATTCAGAGGTTTCTACCGGATAGATCCCCGCAAAAACCATGGGTTTCACATCTTCAAAACCCTGGATTGCGATGTCACAAGGACGGTGCGTATGAGTGATGGTATCACCAACCTTTACTTCTTTTGCCTCTTTAATTCCGGAAATCAGATATCCGACATTACCGGCATACATGGTGGTCTGCGATTCCTGATTAAGTTTTAGAATCCCGATTTCATCGGCATGGTATTCTTTTCCTGTAGCCATAAATTTCACTTTATCGCCTTTGGAAATGGTGCCATTGAAAATCCGGAAATACACTTCAATTCCACGGAAAGAGTTATACACCGAATCAAAAATCAAAGCCTGAAGAGGACTGTTGATGTCTCCTTTTGGTGCTGGGACTCTTTCTACAACCGCATTGAGAATATTTTCAATCCCGATGCCGGCTTTTCCTGAAGCATGAATGATGTCTTCTCTCTTGCACCCAAGAAGGTCAACCATTTCATCTGTAACCTCATCGGGCATTGCACCGGGCAGGTCAATTTTATTCAGCACGGGGATAATTTCAAGATCATTTCCCATTGCCAGATACAGGTTGGAAATGGTCTGCGCTTCAATACCCTGAGAAGCATCCACCAACAATAATGCCCCTTCACAGGCAGCAATGGAGCGGGAAACTTCATATGAAAAGTCAACGTGGCCAGGAGTATCGATCAGATTAAAAACATAATTCTCTCCTTTGTACATATAGTTCATCTGGATCGCATGGCTCTTGATTGTGATACCACGCTCTCTTTCCAGATCCATATCGTCCAGAAGCTGTGCCTGCATCTGCCGTTTATCGACCGTATGGGTAAACTCAAGCAACCGGTCTGCCAGTGTGCTTTTCCCGTGGTCAATATGGGCTATGATGCAGAAATTTCGAATATTCTTCATTAGGTATAGTTCGTAAGTGTTTGATTTTGGAGGACCTGGCTATTTTTTCACAATATTTTTGAACCAATCCAGATTGACATTTGATTCAGGGGCATCATCAGAATAGTATCCAGACCCATACCCATACCCATATCCATACCCATAACCGTAGGTTTTGAAGTTGTCAAGGCCATTGAGAATGGTTGCCAGATTGCGGAATCCGTTTACGCGAATGAGCTTATTGATGTTTTTCAGATACGCTTTTTTCGAATATTCAGATCGAATTACATAAATAGGCAGATCGGCTTTTTGCATGATCAGGATACCATCCGTCACAAGGCCGACTGGAGGACTATCGATGATGATGATGTCATAGTCTTTATGCAACTCCTCAAAAATATCGTTCAGCTGAGGTCGCATGATCAATTCAGATGGATTCGGAGGAACAGGACCTGCTGAGATAATCTCCAGATTTTCGAGGGAGGTTTTTGAAATACAATCGCGGATATTGTCGCGACCGATCAAAAGAGTGCTCATTCCGGTATCGTTGCTCACATCAAATGCGAGGTGAAGCTTTGGTTTCCGCATATCCATGTCAAGCATGATCACCTTTTGGTTTGACATAGCCAGAACTCCTCCCAGGTTGATCGCAAAGAATGTCTTGCCCTCACCTGCAACTGTACTGGTAACAGAAATGATTTTCTTTTTTTCCGGCACCATGAAGTCAACGTTTGTTCGGATCGACCGGAGAGATTCGCTTAGAGCTGATTTTGGATTTCGGTCAACCAGTAGTCTGGCAATGCGGAGTTTTTCTTTGGAGTAAACCGGGATAACACCCAGAATGGGAGCAAGGGAATTAACCTCCAGTTCCTTTTGAGTTACGATTGTATCCTGAAGGAGGTACCGGACAACAATCAATGCCAGGCCTGAAATAACTCCGATGATAATCCAGGTACTGTAAACAGATCCCTTCTGAGGAATCAACGGAACGGTTGGCAGGTTGGCAGGTGCCAGGATCTGAAAATCCGGGATGGTTCCGGCTTTCGCAATTTCAAATTCAGCTTTCCTCTCAATGAACATAGTGTAGTACTTTTCATTGATGGAGAGAAAACGCTGTATCTGAGCCAATTCTTTCTGGATGCCCGGAAGAATTTCATATTCATTCTGTAAAGCTGTCAGCTCTTTTGCATTTTCATTGATCTTATCATTCGTGACAGACAGTTCTTCTTCAATCTGCAGGACAATGTTTTTCCGGTAATCTTCAATTTTACTGGTCAGAATGCGGTATGCAGCGGTTGATTCTTTTGCTCCATACAACATAGTGGTTTTTTGCATCAGAAGCTGATTGAGGGATTTGGCCGTTTCAATCAGGTTTGGATTGTTGATGTAGTTGAGGGAAGGAAAAATCTGTTTCTCTTTATAGGAGTAGTTTTTAACCATCACCGACAATTCCATCAGCTGCATTTTCTGAAGATCCAGTTCCTTTTTCTTGTTTATCACATCTTCCAGTTTCAGCTTGATGGTTTCAGAGGTGCTGTTGACATCGGAGACTTTGTTTCGTTTGAGAAAATTCTGAATTTCCTGCTCTGACAGATTAAGTTTCTCTGCTGTCTGCTTCATCTGGTCCTCGAGGAATTTCAATGTCTGTTCGTTTGCCAGATTTTTTTGTGAGATGGTTTGCTGCTGATAAATCGTATCAATCACATTCACAATGTCTTTCGCTTTCTGGGGTGAGTTGTCCTGAAAGCCGACCCTAATGGTATTGGCGGCAGTATTGAGAATGAAAGCGTTGGTTCCCCTGGATAAAAAGTCAATCAGACTTTGCTTGGAATTCAGCATAAAAATATACTTTCTTCCATTGCACTCCGGCGAGTAAAACCGGGTCAGGTTAATCTTGAACTTTAAAAACTCATTTTCGTAAGCGGTATTAAATTTAAATATTTCTGAATTTTCAACGCCAATCAGGTCATATTTGAGGATATACTGCTTGTCATCAATAAATTCCAACGCGATGGGAATATTATAAAACGCAGGATTCTTTACTTCAAACACCACTTTGAATGGGGTGATGGTGTAAAGCTCACTCGACAAAAAGTTTCCGGATTGCTGGTAGGTGACAGATAAATCAATTTTTTCCAGCACTTTCTCATACACCACCTGAGAACGGATAATTTCCAGCTCTCCCTGGAGATTTGGGCCTGATTCCTCGCCTTTTGCAATTCCAAGAAGCTGATCGGCCTGTTTCTGGATGTCAAGCTTCAGAATGGAATATGATTCATAAACGGGTTTTGTATAACGAAGGTAGAGGTAAGCACCTGTGAGTGAGAGCACCACGAACAAAATGATCCACCAAAGACTTTTGTTCAGAATGGCAAGGAGTTTTTCCAGATCAATCCCTCCGATGCCCCCTTGTGCCTGACCTTCAAAACCAAAATCGCTGAGAGCAGCGTTCATTGGTTGACTTGAATTCTTTCCAGCTGTCGACATTAGTTTATCCTGGTGATGATATAAAATGATAAAAGGACTGTCAAAATACCTGAAATCTGGGAGAAGTCTCGTAAAAATTCGATTGCACCACGGCGCAGAGGTTCTATGTAAATAATATCATTGGGTTGAACCACGAGATTGGATTTCTGATAGGAATCATATTTGGTAATATCTACAGTAAAAATCGTAGGGTTTGCAAGATTTCCGCGTATGATTTTTATCCGGTTTGTATAACTATACATCCCAACCCCACCATTCTTGGCGATAATTTCGAAAAGTGTGGTGTTTTCATGTTCCAGGGTCACCACAAGAGCCCGTCCAATGCTGTTTCCTCCTCCTGAATTTGCTGTGCTACCCAGACCCAAAACATATACGCGGGGGTTTGAAACTTTCGAAAGAACAAATACATCCAGGTAGTACTTGCCATAAAGATTGGCCAGGAGGCTGTCACATTGGTGAATATTCAAGCTGTCTACTTTGGTGTGACCGATAATCGGAAGGTCAACACAGCCATCGCTTTGGACAAGGTATTTAACACCTTTTGTAGCGCTGCTTCCAGCTGATGTGACCTGTTTCACAAATTCAGAAGTCGGATCAACCAGGATCTCTCCATGGTTTGAGAATATCTGAAATTCGAGATAGTCATTTTTGTTGATCAGATAATTTTTTGGGTTCTGAATGGAATAAGACGCTTTCAGAAATTCCGCCTCTTTTTCCTTTGGGGCTTTAAACAAAATATCGCGTCTGTAGAGTTCACACGAACTCATGAGAACACTGAAAAGTATAAAGCTTACAATGAGCCTGATATTCATTCGTCAAAAAGGAGAGTTAAAATTTTGAAAAGCCGGTAGTTCAAGATCTTTTGCTGAAACAACCGGAGAGCCGGTGCCCCAGAAAATATTCAGATCCGGATCCAGAGGATGTATACCCATTTCAGATGCTTTGTGATAGAGGTTGGAACATTTGTACTGGAAAACAGCGTCTTCAAGAACAGAAAATCCATGAGCGAATCCTGGAGGAATGTACAGCATCTTTTGATCTGTTCCGGTCAGTTCAACTGATAACGATTGCCCGTACGTCGGAGACTCCTTCCGAATATCCACCACCACATCCAGAACCCGGCCCGAAATTACCCGGACCAGTTTTCCCTGTGCAAATGGAGGTGCCTGAAAATGAAGACCTCTGACAACACCGGTTGTTGAGAATGACTGGTTATCCTGCACAAACCGTACGTCTATTCCGTGATCAGCAAAAACCTTTTCGTTATACGATTCAAAAAAATAACCTCGTTCGTCTTCAAATACCCGCGGCCTCAGTTCAATGATTCCTTTGAGTGCCAGCTCGCTTACCTCCATGTAAATTATTCGTAACCAATTCAACTGCAAAAAAGACAATAATTTGCGAGAGTAAAAAGGAAAAGAACCTCTTGATTTTTAAAACTTTACCGTATGGTAATGTATAACCTTTCGAAAATTCAGGCAGAATTTATTTTTTAGCACCTGCCAATCTGGTGATTGAGGCCAAACCAATCCCGCTGTCTGCGAATCAGGAAACCTTTGACAGCAACGATTCCAGCATTTCAATGGCCGCTTTTGATATGACGGTACCAGGTCCGAATACAAAATCAACGCCTCTCTCTTTCAACCATTCGTAGTCGTCAGACGGTATCACCCCTCCTGCAATCAGCATCACATCACCTATCCCGGAATTCACCAGTTCTTCTTTCAGCTTCGGAAGCCAGATCCGGTGACCACCAGCCAGTGATGATACGCCCACAATGTGCACATCGTTTTCCAGAGCCTGTCGTGCTACTTCATCCGGCATCGCAAACAACGGCCCCACATCTACATCAAAACCCAGATCGGCATAACCGGATGCCACCACTTTCGCCCCACGGTCGTGTCCGTCCTGACCCAGTTTGGCCACCAGAATCCGGGGGCGACGCCCTTCTTTTTCCGCAAATAGGTCGGCCAGTTTACGTGCTTTTATAAAATCTTCGTTGTGTTCCACGATGGACTGATAAACACCCGAAATTAAACGGATGGGTGGATTATGCCGTGAAAATGCTTTTTCAATCGCAAGAGAAATTTCTCCAAGTGTGGCCCTCAGTTTTGCCGCTTCAACAGCGAGTTGAAGGATATTCTCTTCAGGCAAACCACCTGCCTCATTGTCCTTCAGGTAAAAGGCTCTTTTCTCAATATTGGAAAGAGCTTGCTGAACCGCTGCTTCGTCCCGTGTTGAACGGATTTCAGCCAGACGATCGATCTGTTCTTTGCGGACTTTTTCAAGGTCGATGGTGAGAACCTCCATATTCTGCAACCGGGGCTGTGTATTGAGATTGATCCCAACCAGGAATTCAAGACCTGTATCAATGTTGGCCTGCTTCCGGGCAGCCGCTTCTTCGATCCGCATTTTTGGAATTCCCCGGTCGATGGCGGCCGTCATGCCTCCTTCTTTTTCAATCGAATCGAGTTCCTGACGGGCCCTTTCAAGCAGATCCATCGTTCTTCTTTCGAGTTCGGCCGAACCACCCCATGGATCGATTACATGACAGGAATCGGTTTCTTTCTGAATGAAAATCTGTGTGTTACGTGCAATACGGGCAGAAAAAGGTGTTGGAAGCGCAATGGCTTCATCGAGCGAGTTGGTGTGCAGACTTTGGGTCTGACCGTGTGCAGCTGCCATGGCTTCGATGGCAGTACGGGCCACATTGTTGAACGGATCCTGCTCGGTGAGCGAATATCCAGACGTCTGGCAATGCGCCCTTAGCATCGAGGATTTATCGTTTTTAGGTTCAAACCGGGCCATGAGTTCGGCCCATAAAATGCGGCCGGCTCTCAGTTTGGCAACTTCTGTAAGGTAGTCCATCCCAATTGCCCAGAAGAAGGAAATCCGCGGAGCAAATTCATCCACTTTCAACCCGGCTTTCAAACCTGTTTTCACGTATTCCAAACCATCGGCCAATGTATAGGCCAACTCCAGATGCGCTGGTGCACCCGCTTCGTGCATGTGGTATCCACTCACCGAAATCGAATTGAACTTCGGCATCCGGGCGGCTGTGTACGAGAAAATCTCCGCCACCAGTTTCATCGAAGGATCAGGTGGATAGATGAACGTATTCCGCACCATAAATTCTTTCAGAATGTCGTTCTGAATAGTACCCGCCAGTTGTTCCGGCTGCACGCCTTGTTCCAGAGCGGCCACAATGTAGAATGCCATAATTGGAATCACGGCCCCGTTCATGGTCATCGAAACCGAGATTTTGTCGAGAGGAATCCCATCGAACAAAACCTTCATGTCCTCCACCGAATCGATGGCTACACCTGCCGCACCGACATCACCTGCCGCCCGCTCATGATCAGAATCGTAACCCCGGTGCGTTGGCAAATCGAATGCAACTGACAAACCCATTTGCCCTCCGGCCAGATTCTGGCGATAGAATGCGTTGGAGTCTTTGGCCGTCGAAAACCCGGCATACTGGCGGATGGTCCAGGGCTGGGTAACATACATCGCCGGATAGGGCCCACGTGCAAATGGAAAATATCCGGGTGCGTTCAGATACGACGGGGCTGGCTTCGGATTTTGAACAGAACTGCCTTCAAACGGATGGAAACCCGTGCCGGCATACGATCTTTTTTCGGTCATATTCAGGTAGTTTGAAAAACTCAGTTTTCAGGGGCAAGATTACACTTTTCCCGGCAAATTCGGGCAGGAATGACGGCTCGATTAAATTAGCTTCCGGCAACTCCCGATGAATTTTAAACCATCTGCCCGACACGGAAGTTAATCCTCCTTATGACCGATCAATTTTCTGTTTTCTGGTTCCGCCGTGACCTTCGGCTGGACGACAATCATGGTTTGTTTCAAGCATTGAAAAGTGGTTTGCCGGTATTACCGGTTTTCATTTTTGATACATCCATCCTCGACAAACTGGAAAACAAACAGGATAAGCGACTTCAGTTTATTCATTCCACCCTGAATCAAATGCATGAAAAGCTGAAGCAAGCAGGAAGTGGATTGCGGTTTTATCATGGAACACCGGAAGAGGTTTTCGCTCACCTCCTTTCAAAAGGAAAGCTGGCGGCTGTTTACACCAACCATGATTATGAACCCTATGCCCGGCAACGCGATGAACAGATTGGTCAGATGCTGGAGAAATATGGAGTGGGCTTTCATACCTTCAAAGATCAGGTGGTATTTGAAAAAGAGGAAGTTTTGTCCGGACAAGGATTGCCCTACACTGTTTTTACACCTTATTCCAAACGCTGGAAGGCCCTTTTGATCGAACAACCTGTGCCTGAATTTCCATCTGAAAAGGAAACCCACCGTTTTCTGCAATGGGAAGCGCAACCGATACAGTCCTTACAGGAGATGGGATTTGAAGAAACAGATGGTGGATTTCCTTCGCTTGAAGTCGCCGACAAACTGATCCGGGAATATGGTGAAAAGCGGGATTTTCCTGCACTTCCTGCCACATCCAGGCTCAGTGTGCACCTGCGGTTCGGGACGGTGAGCATCCGAAAACTGGTGAAACGGGCGTTGCCTTTGAGTGAAACCTGGTTGAATGAGCTGATCTGGCGGGAGTTCTACATGCAGATTTTGTGGAATTTTGAGCGGGTGGGAGAAGGAAAGTCTTTCAAGCCGGCGTACGATACCATTGAATGGAGAAATGATCCGGACGAATTCCGCCGATGGTGTGAAGGCAAAACCGGCTACCCGATTGTGGATGCCGGCATGCGGGAACTGAACGAAACCGGCTTTATGCACAACCGGGTGCGGATGATCACCGCCAGTTTTCTGGTGAAGCACCTGCTTATCGACTGGCGATGGGGCGAAGCCTGGTTTGCTGAGAAACTTCTGGATTTCGATCTGGCCGCAAACAACGGAGGCTGGCAATGGGCAGCAGGTTCGGGTTGCGATGCGGCCCCGTATTTCCGGGTTTTCAATCCGACTCTGCAGACAGAAAAGTTCGACAAACAATGGACCTACATCAAAAAATGGGTGCCTGAGTGGAATCGTCCTGAGTACCTGCAAAACCAGGTTGTGAATCATGAATATGCCCGGAAACGGGTTCTGGACACATATAAAAAGGCTTTGGTAGAACCCAATAAATCTGCTTGATATTGAAACGTGAATGTTATCATTTCGACATCACTTGGCCTCATGAAAAAATTGTGTTAAATCGCATTCCCTTTTACAAAAGATTAACTATAACTGGCTATTCAACATGCTGGAATACATCGACTTAATCGAACAAACTTTTGAGTTCCCAACTGAAGAATTCAAAGTAGTTGACAATGAGCTTCATTTCAACGGAGTACCCTTGATGCCTGTTATTGAGCAATATGGTACACCATTGAAAATAAGCTATTTACCAAAAATTACCCAGCATATTCAAAAGGCAAGAGGTTATTTCCAGAAAGCCTTTGAAAAATACGGGTACACCGGCAAATACACCTATTGTTACTGCACCAAATCGAGTCACTTCCGTTTTGTGCTCGAGGAGGCTTTGAAAAACAACATCCACATTGAAACATCTTCGGCTTATGATATTCCGATTATCCGGGAGCTGTACAACCGAGGACTGGTTACGAAGGATACCTATTTTTTGTGCAATGGCTACAAGCGTCCGTTGTATGCGCAGTACATCAGCGAGCTGATCAATGACGGTTTCCATAACTGCATTCCGATTCTGGACAACCTCACGGAAATCGATTACTACGAACAAAACATCAAGGTTAACTGTCAGGTTGGTATCCGGATTGCGGCTGACGAAGAACCCAACTTTGAGTTTTATACTTCCCGTCTGGGTATCCGGTACAACGAGATCATTGATCTGTATAAAAAACGGATCGAAGGCCGGGCGAAATTCTCCCTCAAAACCCTTCATTTCTTTGTGAACACCGGCATGAAGGACACGGCATACTACTGGAACGAACTGGCCAAGTTTGTGGAGTTGTACTGCGAACTGAAGAAAATCTGTCCGGAACTCGACAGCATTGACATTGGAGGCGGACTTCCGATCAAAACGTCGATGCAGTTTGAGTTTGATTACGAATACATCATCGATCAGATTGTGGAAAACATCCAGTACATCTGCAACGAACAGGATGTGCCAATGCCGGATATTTTCACCGAATTCGGAAGCTTTACCGTGGGTGAAAGCGGTGCAGTGATCTATTCCATTCTCGACCAGAAACAACAGAACGATAAGGAATTGTGGTATATGGTGGACAGCTCGTTCATAACCAACCTTCCGGATGCCTGGGGATTGAATCAGAAATACATCATGCTTTCGATCAACCACTGGAACAAGCGATACCATCAGGTAAACCTTGGGGGACTCACCTGCGATTCGATGGATTACTACAATTCAGAGGCACACAGTTCCGTGGTTTTCCTTCCGAAAATTGACGACGAAGAACAGTTGTATGTGGGCTTTTTCCACACCGGTGCATATCAGGAATCGCTGGGCGGCTATGGTGGAATTCAGCACTGTCTCATTCCGGCACCCAAACATGTGCTGATCCAGAAAGATGCAGAAGGAAACGTATCAACAGAGCTTTTTGCACCTGAACAGGACAGCGAAAGCATGCTGAAAATTCTGGGCTACCGGTAAAAGCGGAAACAGATTTTACAACGAAAAGCCGGATGGGAGCACAGACTTCAA
>ERZ795056.2842-NODE-2842-length-18920-cov-6.437265_pt1 | contig 18920 bp, 11 predicted proteins | sample MGYA00375140_ERZ795056 | MGnify/ENA primary metagenome ERZ795056 (study PRJEB30185, sample SAMN05720227) | activated sludge metagenome | isolation source: Anaerobic digester | place: USA | collected 2015-03-09 ... | reverse complement strand
GCCCAGGCGCTCACGCAGGAGCAGAAGCGCCTGCTGTGCTTCCGCAGCCACACGAGGCACCCCGGGCTGCGCAAGGCCCCGTCCTACAAGGCCTACTGGTCGCTCCTGAAGAACATCGACCACGCCGCGCTCGCGGAGGCCCTCAACCGCTGGTTCCTCTCCCAGACCGGCGCCCTGCCCCCCTCGCTGGCCATGGACGGCAAGATGGTCCGCGACCTCGCCGGCACCCTGAACGTCTCCGACACCGCCACCGGCCGGACCGTGGCGTGCGTCCCGATCCGCAAAAAGGGCGGCGAGATCCCGGCCGCCCGCGAGGCCCTCGCGGGCATCCCCGGCGGACTCTCGGGCGCGACCGTCTCCGGCGACGCCGCGCACTGCCAGAAGGAGACCGCCCGGCAGATCGTGGACGGCGGCGGCGAGTACCTGCTGCAGGCCAAGGCCAATCAGAAGAAGCTGCTCGCGAAGGCCCGCGCCCTAGAAGGCCTCGCCCCCTTTTTGACTTCAACCTGAGCGGCCACGGCCGCGTCGAGACGCGCGCCGTCAGCGTCCAGCCCCTCAGCCCCCGCGAGTCCGGCTTCCCGTACTGCCGCACGCTCGTCACCGTGCGCAGCCTCTCGTACAACAAGAAGACGCGCAAAACCTCCCGCCAGACGCGCCGCTACATCTCCAGCCTCAAACCGCACGAGCGCTCCCACGCCCAGTGGGAGTCGCTCGTCCGCGGACACTGGGCCGTCGAGAACAAGACCCACTGGCGCAGGGACGCGCTGCTCGGAGAGGACCGCATACGCTCGCGCAACCCGCGCGTCGTCACCGCCCTCGCCCTCATCGCCAATGCCGCGCTCTTCGTCCTCCTTCACGCCGCGCCCTTCGACCCCGTGCCCGAAACCATCGAACGTCTCGCCCGCCACCCTTCAATGGCCCTCGCGCTCATCCGCTCAAACAAACCAAGACTCAAGCCAAAGGAATAAGCCGTGCCCGTTGCCCCGTTAAAACGTTTCACTGGCTTGACACACGTCACATGATTATAGATAATACGCCGGCATCCAAAAGAAGTGCAGGAGATCAAACATGAAGATCAACTCCAAAAACGCAGTAAAAACCGAAACGGTGGCGAAGCCTGCTTCGAAGCTTGCGACCGCGAAACGCACCGTCAAAAAGGCCGTCTCAAAAAACCGCCGCGTCTCCTTCAGCGTGCGCGCCGAACCGGGCAGCAAGGTCTTTTTGGCCGGCAGCTTCAACAACTGGGACCCGACCGCCAAAGAGATGATCGACAAAAAAGGCGACGGCACCTATGCGGCCACGCTCCAACTCGCGCCGGGCGACTATCAGTATAAGTTCGTGATCGACGGCACCTGGTGCGCGGACCCCGAATGTCCGGATTGGACGCAGAACGACCACGGTACGTTGAACAGCGTCAAGCACGTGGTGGAGTGAGCCGCGCGGACCGGGTTCAGCCCCACCCGAAGGAGCCTCCATGTCACTTGGGCGGCCACGTTTGGCCTTAACCCTTGGCGATGCCGCCGGCATCGGACCGGAACTGGCGCTGCGTATGGTGTCCGACCCGCGCATCGCCCGGCTCTGCCAGCTTTTGATCTACGGCAATCAGGCGCTTTTGCAACGGGTGGCCCGCGCGTCGGGCGTGGCGTGGCCGCGTGACTGGCACGTGTATCCCCGTTCTGACGATGCTGCGGCACCTAGCGTCGCAAGCGACACGCCTGTCCTGTTTGACTTTCCGTTTGCCGAAGCGGCGAACGTGTTGCCCGGCCGTGTGCAGGCCGCGTGCGGGCGTCAGGCCCACACGTGGATCTGTGCCGCCGTGCGCGACATCCAGGCCGGCTCGGCCGACGGCCTTGTGACGGCGCCCATCAATAAGGCCGCGCTGCATGCGGCCGGCGTCAACGTCCCCGGCCACACCGAGTTGCTGGCCGGTCTGACGGGCGGCGCGACGCCCTGCATGGCCTTCCACGCGGACCGCCTGTTTGTCGCGCTCGCCACGATCCATGAGGCGCTGCGAGATGTGCCCGGCCTGCTCACCGTCCCCGGCTTGCTGCACACGATCCGGCTGACCTCGGCCGCCTGCGCACGACTCAACGGCGCGTCTCCTCGCATCGCTGTTTTAGCGTTGAATCCCCACGCGGGTGAAGGCGGCCTGTTCGGCTGCGAGGAGCGCGAGGTCATCGCACCGGCGATCGCGGCGGCGCAAGCCGAAGGGCTCGCGGTGTCGGGCCCGCTCGTGCCCGACACGGCGTTCACCTGGATCGCAGCCGGCAAGCCGCCGCCCTACGACGGCTACGTGGCCATGTACCACGACCAAGGGCTGATCCCCTTCAAGATGACGGCTTTCGACACCGGTGTGAATGTCACGCTAGGACTTCCGTTGATCCGGACGTCGCCGGACCACGGCACCGCCTTCGATCTGGCATGGCAGGGCCTCGCCTCCGCCGAAAGTCTAGCTTGCGCGATCCGTCTGGCGGCACGCATGGCCGCCTCGTAATCAGAGGGGGCAAACTGAGCGTCAGAGGCCTCCAACACCTTGAGCCGAAGGCGAATGGGTCTTGGGTGGGCCGACGCTGTTGGGAAACAGTTTCTCTTTTAGTTCGGCTTGAGGCTTCAGCTCCGTTCGGTGCGCGTCGGCAGCGTTAATGAGACACACGTGCCTTTCCCGACCGCACTGACGATCTCAAGTCGTCCGCCCAACCCCTCCAGACTCTGACGGATGCCGAACAACCCCATTCCCTGCCGGACGCCAAGCCCTTCGGCGAGCCGGTCTTCCGACATAAATCCCACGCCTCCGTCGCGGATCGTCACGCGCACAAAGCGGTCATCCAGTTGCTCGGCAACCACAGACGCATGCAGCACGGTCGCGTGTTTCACCACGTTGAACAGAATCTCCTGGATCGCGCGGTAGAAACAGACATACACCTCTTCGCTGACCGGCCTGGTCCCCGGCTTTGCAGCAAACTCGACCTCGAAATTGAACTTGTCTTTCATCTGCTGAGCCACACTGGCCACCGCATCGGACAACTGCCCCTCTTTCAGCCCCGGCACCGCTAGGGTCGTCACCAACGACCGCGTGAGCTGGATCGCCGAGGAGATCATTTCAGACGTTCGTCCCAACGCATCGGCAGTCGCGTCACCGCGGACCGTGGCCGACTGACGCGCCACATCGAGCGTCATGCGCGAGGCCACCAGCACCTGCTGCAAATCTTCATGCAACACATGTACGATCCGCTTACGCTCACTCTCCTCGGCGTGGATCAGCCGCTCCGTCAACCTCCGCAGTTGATCGGCATAACGCCGGACATCCTCCGTACGCTCTTTGACCCGGCGTTCCAAGGTCTGATTGACGTCTTCCAGCACCTGTTGCGCACGTTTCCGTTCGGTAATATCAAGAACATGGCCAACCAATGCGGTGATGACGCCATTCATGTACACCGCTTGACCGCCTGTCAGCATCCAGCACCATTCACCCGTTGGACGACGGTATTGAACCTCCAAACGATACGGGATGCCCTCCTTCTCAGCAAGATCCCACGCCTTGACCAGCGCAGCGTGAAAATCAGTATGGACCAGCGACAAGAGAGTCCGTTCATCATTGACGTTGAAATCGCGATCGACTCCGAAAAAGGCATACATTTCATCAGACCAGTAACTTTCGCCCGTCAGGATGTCGTACCGCCAGGCCCCCATCCCGGCCACGCTCTGCGCCTCCTTAAGCAGGGCCAAAGCTTCCTGCAACGACCGCTCGATCCGTTTCCGGTCCGTGATATCGTGATAGATCGACTGCAACAATCCGTCGGACATCATTTTCGAACGCATCTCCACGACCACTTCGGTGCCGTCCGCGCGCCGGATCGTACGTTCCCGCGTCACCGTCTCACCCGCATACACCAGATCGAACCGCAGCGGATTTTTGTCATTTTCCTCCGGCGCAAAGGGCATCGTTTTAACATGCTGACCGACAATCTTCTCGCGCGGCAAGCCGAACAACTGGCACATGCACTCGTTGGCTTCGGTGATCAGCCCCTCTTTGTTGCCGATCAGAATCCCGTCCACCGCGAAATTGATCAGCCCAAAATACCGCCGCTCCCGGCTGTCCAATTCATGTTGGGTCAAGCGTGCCTGCTCATTATGACGGTCGATCAAAGCATCCCGCGAGGCGGCCAGATCATCGATCTTATTGTGCAGCATACGGCTCATGCGGTTCACCAAACGAGCGAGCGTGGCCATCTCATAGCCACCCTCTTCCGACGCCGCAGTTCCAGACTCTCCCTGATTGATCGCCTGAACCGCGACCGTCAGCCGTTCCAGCGGGCCGAAGATCTTCTGCCCGATCCAGCGCCCAAGAATCATGTTGATTCCGAAGAATATCAGGCAAAGGGCCAAGGCCTCGAAGGCAGATCGAACCGAAGCTTGTTCCACGACATCGATGGACACGCTAGACGCAAAAAGAAATTTCCGTCCGTGCCGGTCGATGTCCGGCAGCAAGCAAAGCCGTATCTTGCCCCATTTGTCGACGTTGGTCTGGTACACCGGCCGCATCGTCTTAAAGGCTTTGAGATACGGCGCGGGATTGGAATGTCCCTCGAAAAAGGCGGCGTGTCGCCGGTTCGCCGCGATCTTGTCCGGCGAAGTCGACGTGGTGAACACGATCCGTCCGTCCACCAGCATCACGCTCCAGATGTATTCCAACCCGATGGCGGCACAGAGCTGGTTATTGCGCGACACGATCTCCTCATACGCCGCGTCGGACACCGAACCGGGGCCTTCGATCCGGTCGTGATAATCCGCAGGGAGCGCACTGCGCGCCATAAACGCGACGGCGCGCAGCGTGTTGTCAATATCATCCAGCAGAGCCCGACGTTTCTCCGCAAACAACAGCGGAAACACGATCAGCAACGCCACCAGGTTGGCCAACGACAACCTGTTCAGATATTGCTGATGGATGGTACGGGGTTTTTGTCCGTCTGTCATACCATGAGGGGATGTTTCCAGGGCGCTCGGTAGACGCGAAGAAGCCGCGCGGCCGCCTCCGGGTTCTCGCCCACCGACTCGGCTGCCGCATCCCAGTCGACCCGCCGCCCGGTCTCGTAGGCGATCATGGCGAGCTTCACCGCGATCGTGGAGTTCGCCCCTTCTTCGATCGGACCCCCCGGCGCTTGGCGCGTCCGCACCGCGTTGAGAAACTCCGCCATATGCAGCACGCCGGCGTCCGCCTTCACGGTGTGCTCCTGACGCTCCGCGTTCTTGCCTTTAGGGATGACCACCCAGCGATTGTCCGTGACAAACACTGTCTGCTGGTCTCCATAGAAGAAGAGGCCGTTTGCGACCTCAGGCGCATATTCCGCCGCGCCCCAGATGCGGTGCTGCCACGTCAACGGGCATGCGGCGAAATCGAAATGCGCGGTCAGCACGTCCGGCGTGGTGATTTTCCCCTTGAGGGCATACAGGCCTCCGGCCGCCGACACCGAACGCGGCGCGGCCTCACCGAGAATCATGCGCGCCGCATCAATCAGATGAATGCCCCAGTCGACCAAATGGCCGTGTCCGGTCGTCTGCTCCAGCCGCCAGTTTTTATGCCCGACCTGCGGGCTGTACGGAATCAGCGGGGCCGGCCCGCACCACAGATCCCAGTCGAGCGAAGCCGGCGGCGGCTGCGCCGACGGGTCCTTGACCCCTGCGGTGTAGTGGATGGCGGCCTCGGCGCAAATGAGCCGACCCGCCTTGCCATCGCGCAGGTAATCGCGCACCGCCTGAAATGCGGGGCTCTGGCGGCGCTGGAAGCCCACCTGGACGATACGGCCGCTGGCGCGCGCGGCATTCTGCATCGCGCGGCATTCGCGCACGTCATAGGCCAGCGGCTTCTCGCAGTAGACATCAAGTTTCCGCTTCACCGCCGCAATGAATGGCAGCGCATGCCACTGCGGCGGAGTCGCGATGATCACGGCATCGAGCCCCTCGACCTGTAGCAAGTCGTCATAGTGCTTGAAGGTCAACGGCGACCGGCCTTGAAGTTTGGTAACCGCTTCGGCCGCAATCCGCAGATGCTCGCTGTCGACATCGCACATCGCCACGATGTCGACGGCGCCTGCTTTGAAAGCCGCCTGCACATTGACCATCCCATACCAGCCGCAGCCGATCACGCCTAGCTTGACCGTTTGCTCCGTCTCCGCGGCGCGCACGGCCGCAGGCATCTGCGCCACCGCTCCCGCCCCCGCCAACGCGCGGCAGAACCCGCGCCGTGAAACCGTTGTCATCGTGTCGCCTCCTCAGATGCCCGTTGTTCCTCATCGTAAACGCGATGTCCCTCGCGCATCGCCCCGTAGACGCGAAGCTCACGCTCAAGCCTCGCCAGATACTTCGCATCTCGCGCCTGATCACGGCCGCACGCCGCAAACCCGTCCATGTCCGCGCGCGGTTTCGCACACAGCCTTCGCGCACCCTCCCGAATCAACGCCAGGGCCTCGGCGCGCGCGGCGTCGTTGGTCGCTCCGGTCAGGATGCGGCTCAGTTCCGGCCGCGCAAAGGAGAGCTGCGCGCGCTGCCGCGCACCATGAGCGTGGGCGATCTGCACGCCGGTCAGCGCCTTCAAACGTTCCACTTCCGCCGCTGTCAACGGACTGCGCCCGCCCGGATTGTGTGGGTAGGCCGAGGCGTATTCCGGATAATACGGGGCGTTCAAATCCACCCACGTGATCAACCGGTCGAGCTCTTCGGCGTTCAACACGACCTTGGCATGACCCGCGCGAACCTTCTGGATCAGCCGCGACGGATGGCTGCCCCACGAATAGGCCTGCTGCACCTCGGCCGGGCCGCCGCCCACGCAGGTGATCACACCCAGCGCCCACAGATCCACATACGAGGTGCAGAAGACCGAATCGCGGTCGCCCGACAGATTCAAGCGTTCGCCCGCCTTTTTGCCGTAATCATGACATGAGACGCAATGGCGGTCGAACACAGGCTGAACCTCTTTTTGAAAAGAAAACAGGCGCGTGCCCCCGCGCCATCCGCTCAGCGCGTCGGGTTTGCGCCGCATCGCCAGCGGCGGCGCCGTGACCGGCGGGATGTCGCCCACGCGGTTCTCATGGCACCCCACGCACCCGTAGGTCTCGCCAGGCTGCACATAGGCGCCCGACCGCATGGACTGGATCATCATGCCGTTCTCGTCGAGCGCCTGAAAAAAGACGAAGGTGTTGCCGGGCACTTCGAAATACGCGCTGCCGTCCGGCTCGACCGGCACCGTGCCGAGAATGCGCTTGTTCTCAAAATTGTGCCAGTTCATGGCGGGCGCCTGCTCGCCCTGGCCCTGCCACCCGCGTTCCGACCAATTGCGCTTTTCGGGCGACTCGACGATCCGCAGGTATTTGACGGACCGCGGCTTGACGCCCTGCATGTGCGTGCCGATGTAGACGTTCTGCAGATAATAACGCCCGGCTGCATTCGGGTGGTCGAAGGTGCGCCGGCACGGCAACACCGGCGGAGCGGCGCGCGGCCGCAGCGGCAAGGGATCGAAACAGCCCGGCGCCTCGGCATGCACCAACACTTCATTGCCGAACAGATCCAGATAGTAGAGCCCCATCTCCTCGCCGTGTCCGGTCTGGCGGGCACACAGGAAATGGCTGTCGTCCAGAGGGTACGGATCTTCGTATTTGCGGGCCAGCCGGACCGTCGAGTCGAAATCCTGTCCGGCGGTCTTGATGCGGTTGGTAAAGGCCGCCGGCCACGTGCGGAGTATCGGTTCAAGCCCGTCGACGCCGCGCGAGCGGTCGATCACCCCCAAAGCGCCCCAGGGCCGGTCATGGCAGGCACCCAGCACCGCGATCGCCAAATGGGCCTGCGACAGCGCGCGCGCGTCGATCACGCCGCCGGGACTCGTCGTGTTGTTGCCCCAATAGAGCGCATGGCCGGTCCCGTCGGGATTGCAGACCCACAAGCCCTGCGCATCGCCGAAATTACGGTCCACATACTCCCAGCGGTCATACAGGATGCGTCCGTCCGGCATCACGGAAGCATGCCCCTCAAAGAGCGTGGATTTCCCGATCTGGTGGATGTTGGCGCCGTCCGCCTCCATGCGGTAGAGGTTGCACATGATGTGGCGGTTACACATGCAGTACTTGGGCTCGCGCGTGGCCGAGAACAGGATGCCGCCGTCCGGCAGCCAGACCGGATCGACATCCGCAACGCCCGGCGCGGAGGTGAGCTGCCGCAAGTCGATTCCCGCCACGGTCATCGTGTAGATGTGGTAATCATCCTGCGGCCCCTTGCGCATCGCGAACACCAGCCGTGCGCCCGCAAAATCCAGATCCGGATCTCGCACCGTGGCGCCCGGCCCCGGCGCGAAGAGGGTGGTGACCGTGCCCCGCCGAACATCCAGAATCTTGAAAGCGCCCTCGGTGTCATAACTGCGGGCATTGATCTCGCACGACACGAACAGGGTGGCCGTGTTGTGATGGTCCGGACGATACTGCTTGCGCGTTACGAACAGCAGCGGCGCCGCGTTGAGCAGCGGGTTCTCGCGCACCAGCGCCTCACGTGAAAAGGCATCCAACGCGCCGGGATCTCCGCTCTCGTTCAGCGCGTCGAGCCGCTGCAGCAGCGCTTCGGCGGGATAGCGTCCGCTGAATAATGCTCCCAACTCGCGGATGCCCGCGCGCAGGCGCTCGACCGTCTCGGTGTTGCCTACGCGCGCCACCTCGCGTCGTCGCGCCTCAAACCGCTGCGCCGAGGCCTGCTCATCCACCCGGCCCTGACACGTCACGTGGTCGAGCGTGATGTGGCCCCAGCTCCCGACCGCGCGATCCACCACGCGGAAAAAAACCGGTTGGCCCACGCAGGCCGGGACCGACAGGCTGCGCGTCTGCAAGGTTTGCGAATTCGCGCCCCGCGCAGCGGCCACCTCACGACCGTCCAGCGTACAGAGTGCGACATAGACGCCGTCACCTTTCCCGCCGCCCACGCGCAACGTCACCTCGGGCGCTTCCAGCACCACCACCGGCGATTCAATCACGCCCTCGAAGCGGTCGTCCGGGCGCGTGCCGTCCGCGCTCTCCAGCGTCGAGAGAAAAAAGGTGCCGACCTTCGTGTAGGGCGCACCGCCGTGGTGTTCTTTCGTCCGGTCGCTCACGAGCCGCCCGAACGCCCCCTCCACCACCTGCCACCCCTGCAGATCGCCGCTCTCGAAGTCAAAGCGAATCTCGCCGCCTTGCGCAGCGGCTGCGGCCCCCATTCCGCAGAGGAGAATGATCCATAACACTTTCATTATGATTCCCGATCCAGTAATCCCCGCCGCGACCGCACTTTTCGAAATAAAGCGCCGCGTGACTTCAGCATTATAGGCAGCTAACCGCATGAAATGCCAGTGAGAACTACGTTTCGCGCGAAAGCCACCCCGGTTGACTTCCAGCAACGGATACGGGTAATATCGGGCGCATCACGCGGGGCGCGCGTCAAGAACGTGGTTGCAGCGCCTCGCGGCAACAGGGAGTCTTGCGCATGCGTACAGGTGTTTCACGTCGTTGTTTCATGTCCGCCGCCACGGCGGCACTCGGAATGATCCCCGCCTCCGGTGCGTGCGCGGCGGCACCCGCGCCGGCGACGGGCGGCACCTTCCGCTACGCGCTCAACACCGCCACCCTCCGCGGCTATAAGCTGCCGCTCGCGGACCAGATCGTCCTGACCGCCCAAGCCGGCTACACCGGCATCGAACCGTGGGTCGAGGACATCGCCAAGGCCGCGGCCGGAGGAACCGCGCTTGGCGCGCTCAAGCGCCAGTGCGCCGACGCCGGGCTGTCGGTGATCAGCGCGATCGGCTTCGCGGCATGGGCCGTGGACGACGACGCCGCGCGCGCCAAGGGCATGGAGCAGATGAAACGGGACATGGACCTCGTCGCGCAACTCGGCGGCACCCACATCGCGGCGTCGCCCGCCGGCGTCTACAAGGCCGACGTCAAGCTCGACCTCGACCGCGCCGCCGAGCGTTACCGCGCCGTGCTGGAACTGGGTCGTGAGATGGGCGTGATTCCGCAGCTCGAGTTCTGGGGCGCCGCCGCGAATCTCTCGCGCGTCGACCAGAGCCTCTATGTCGCCGCGCGCGCCGCGCATCCCGATGCCTGCGTGCTGGCTGACGCTTACCACATGTACCGCGGCGGCAGCGAGGCGGCCTCGCTGCGGCTGCTCGGCCGCAGCGCGACGCACTGTTTCCACATGAACGACTACCCCGCCCAGCCGGCGCGCGAGGCCCTCAAGGACAGCGACCGCGTCTGGCCGGGCGACGGCATCGCGCCCCTCACAGAGATCCTCGCGACGTTTGCGGAGAACCGCGCGAGCGTCTGGCTCTCGGTCGAGCTTTTCAACGCCGCGTACTGGCAGCGGCCGGCGCCCGAAACCGCGCGCACCGGCCTCGAAAAGATGAAAGCGTCGGTCGCCAAAATGCACGCGGCCGGCGTCATCGGCTAACGACGGGGGAATACGAGTCGGGCGCGTGTTTGATGCGAAGCACACTCTGGAGAGCGCGACACGAACACGCACCCGGGCGGTCTCGCCGAGACCGCCGCGGACGCCTCGGCGAGGCGTCCCTACCAGAAGCGACTGTATTACGGCGCGCGCTGGCTCGCATAAAACTCAAGCAGCTTGCGCAGGTTGACCCGCGTGTACGGTTCGTCGCAGGCTGGGGTCTTCTTGCCGGCATCGGCGAACCACATGTCGAGCGTCTCCGGCACAAACACGGCATTGTGCAGGTTGGACCGCATCGCCACCGGACGCTTGATAATTTCGATCATCACTTCCGGCGTGATCGTGCCGAACCGCGCGTGGAGCCGCTCGGAGAGCGCCTTGGCACGTCCGCCGGCCGAAAACATCACGGTGTCCTTCGGTACAGTCGGCAGGCGCTCATCCTGTTGACCGGGCTCCAGCACCTGGACCGCGCCGGGCGTGGCATAGACGCCGGCCATGTTGCGGGCGGCATCGCTGATGACGTAATAGTATTCGCAGGTGCGCGGCACGGCGCGCAGGATCGCGAGCGCCTGCTCGACGGTCTCGGCACGTTCCGCGATCTCACGCATCAGGAAGGTCATGGGCATGCCGTCCCAATCCCCCTCGCCCTTGCCGCCCATCTCGCCGATCGCCAAGCCCTTGACATTCATGGCCGTGACTGTGCCCAGAAAACCGGCGTACCCCACCGACATCCAAGGGATACCGCCCTCGGGCACGAACACCTGCAGCACGGTGTAGTTCTGCAGATGGATGTCACGCATGTAGTCCAGCACACGCGCATGTACCACGCGGCCGTCGGCGCTGGCCGAGTTTCTCACAGCGACCCCGCTGCAGTGAAAAAGTTCAGGAAAGAAATTGCCGCTGATCGCCGCGCGCTCCGTAATGCCGGCCGCGGCCGCCATCGCGCGGCATTCGCGCAGAAACCGCTCGGGCGTGTGCGGGCCGGCGCGGCGGTAGATTTCATCGATCCGATCGTAGAACCAATCGCCCTTCTGCACGGCGAGCCCCGCGCCGACCAGCGCCATCGTGCGCGGCATCACGTTCGGCACCAGCTCGGCGAGCAGGCGACCGTGCGCACGGCCCATCTGCTCGGGCGTGCCGCTCACGATCAGCACCCGCTTGCCGTTCACCTGGCCGAGCAGCCCCTGCCCGTCCGGGTCGCGCGCGACCACCTGCAACGCCTCCTGCGCACGCGCCGACAAGCAGCCGATCACCACCGCCGCCACCACTCCAAAAACCGTCTGCCGCTTCATTCTGTTGCCTCCACTGCGAATTCAAACACCGCCGCGAACATCCGCAGCACATCTTCCTGCAGCACCGCCTGACGCGGCAGGTCAGGCGGCGGTTCAAACAAGGCGTCATCCGTGACGGCGTGCAGGCGCCAATGGCTGAAACGCGCCGTGCCCACCGCGTCGCCAAACGCCCACGAGGCGCCCAGCGGCGTGCCGTCGGCGCTGAAAGTCAGTTCGAGCCGGCCGCGCGTCTTTTTATGATCCACCTTAACCTCGACCACGCGATCACCGTTCGAGCGTTTCAGCTCGCCCAGCGTGTAGTACTGCTTGAGCGCTTCGGGCGAGAAAGAGGCGGCCGCGAGCGCGCCCACCGCCACCCGCATCTTCATCAAGCGCTGCGGCTGGATCAACGCTGCGGCGGCCAAGTCGGCGCGGCTTGCCTCGGTGCCGCAAAAGACCCGCTTGCCCGCTCCGATCAGCCAGGGATACGCCCCCTGCCCCAAACCGGCCTTGCCGACTTCGGGAAAGGTGCCGGTCAGCTTGAAGCGTCCGCGCGTGCCGCGCAGGAAATCGAACGCGGCGGCGTACTGTTTGCCGTCGACCGTCACCTCCGCCGTCACGCCCGCCATGTGCGCGCGATCCTCGGCCGGCTCGCCGCCCAGCAAGGCTGACAGACCGGACAGAAAACCGCCCAGCAGTTCGGAGGCGCTCTTCTCGCCGTTCGTCTGGGGCGGCTGCCACGTTACGGGCACATCTTTCCCGAAAAAGGCGACCACCTCCTCCATGATTTTCGGAAAACCGGCCATCGCGGAATAGTGATCCATGCCGGTGAGCCAGGTGACGCGGTCCGCGAACCCGGCGGCCTCTGCCAACCGGCGGCTGCACGCCGGCGGCACCACCTGATCCAGTTCGGCGCAGGTCATACGCAGACGGTCAGCCTGCGCCAAGCGCTTGAGTCCATCCTGCGCGCGAATGGGGTCAAGTCGATCCATACAGGCGAACACGCGTTCGCGTGCTTCCGGCTCAAGTTTTTCAATAAACGCGCGTAACTTGCGCGTCTCATGTGCCGTCATGACAATCTGGCGCACGTCGCATCCGCCCAGCATGAGAAAGGCTTTGTGGATGCGTGGTTCGATACCGCAGACGCTGGCCGACTGGATGGCGCCCATGCTGACGCCGGTGATCCCGACCCGCGCCGGATCCACCTCGGGCAGACTCTGCATGATGTCCACCGCGCGCCGGGCATCCTTCAAACCCTGCTCCAGGCCGCGCACAAAGACCTCCGCGTCCGAGACCAGCCGCGCCTTGCCCTCCGCTCCGCCGCGTTCGGCGTAATAGGGCTGCTTGAAAAACAGTGCGGGCACCCCGTTCTGGGCCAGCCGCGCGCAGAGCATGCGCTCCAAATCGAAGCTGCCGTGGAAGATGTGCATGCAGACCACCGCCGGGAACGCGCGGTCACGGCTCATGCCCAGCGGCAGATAGAGTTCGGCCGGCACCGTGTTGTTCGGCTCGAAATCGGTCACTTCCGGCGACGGATAGCTGACGTCATACCGCTCATGCCGGTGGTTACGTTCCCGCAGCAGCCGCATATAGGCGAACGACTGGCCGTTGAAACTATCCTTGGCCGACACCTCGACACGCTCCGGCTGCTGCTGTTGCGCGGCGGGCTGCGCGCACGCGATTCCGGCAGCCAACACGGCCGCCCCGATTCCTCTCACCATCCTGATATCCGCTCCTCTCTGCGACTGTAACGCCGCCCGGCACGCTTCAACTCGAACCGCGCACGCATGTGATCAGGTATACACAGACCATCTCGCATCCGTTACAAACGTCCGTCCTCTTTTCGCTGGCGGGCCGCCGCCTCGGCCTGCCGGTAGTGCCTGCGGAAAAAAGCGGTCCACGCGCTCAGCACGTCCAGCCGCGGCTGTCGTGCGTAGTAGTCAAGCGCACTGGTCCAGCTCAAAGGAACCGGCGCGTCAGGCATCGCCTCCAGCAGGCGCATGGCCTCGGGATTGGCCGCAGGCCCTCCGTTCTCCAAAATCGCTTGCCAGGCTTGCCTGAGCTCATCGCCGGCATCCAAGCACATGGCGCGAATCAGTTCGCGCTGGATGCCGAAGTGACGGCCAGTCCAGCGCGCCTCATAATGAAAGGCCTCGCCCAGCCGGTACGCATCGACCTCCGGTTGCCACAGCGGATCGGCGAGGTGCGGCCGGTGCCGCTCCTGAGCGGCCTGCAGCAGCGGATCGGCCGAAGGATAAAAATCGCGGCGGATCGGAAGGCGGCGCAAAGCGTACCGGACCGGGCCACCGGGCTCGCCGACACGGTAGTTCCAAAGCCTCTGCCCCTCTTCCCCCAGCAGATACTCGATGAAGCGCACGGCCAGCGCGCGGTGCGGCGCCCCCCGCAGCAAGCTGACCGGGTCGGCCGTCACGCTCGATCCGCCGACCGGCGTCACATACGTCATGACCGGCGCACGCCCAGGCGGCGAGGAGAGTTCCGACTGGAGCCTCCCGTAGAAATCGATGACAATGCCGGCCGCCGCCGCGCCCATCCCGACGTCATTCGGGACCTTGCCGGCCGCATCCGTGACGTAGCGCGCGTTGGCGCCGATGCGCCGCACCAGATTGACGCCCGCCAGCCACCCCTGCTCCACCGCCGCCTGATAGGCGGGCGGCACGCCTGCCGGCACGTCGTTGGTCAAAGCCGCCGCCTGCGCGAAAAGCGCCTCGTAGCGCTGAACCTGCTCACGGCTGAAACCGGCCTGCGCCACATACCGCGCGCAACGGGCATGGATCATCATCTCGTACGCCTTGGCCACGCTGCCGCTCTTGGTGGGATCTGCCAGTCCCAGATGGCCGGCATATCGCGCATCCGCGAGATCTTCCCACGCCTCGGGCGGGCGAGCAATGCCCAAATCCGCGAGGCGCCCCGCGTTGTAGCAGATGCCGAAGGCGCTCAGCACGCAGCCGTAGTAGGCGGTGCCGCGCCAGACCTCGCCGTTCATGGCAGCGGGGATCAACACGCGCCCGCCAGCATCCTCGAACAGCCCAGCAGGCGGCCCCGCCGCACCCCAGGCCGCCACAGTCAGCCCTTGCCGTTCCGCCTTCGCGTGGTCGTAAACCCCGCCGCCGAAAAAGAGATCCATACGGCACGTCATTTCGTCCGGCGCATCGCACGCGCGAAAGGCCTGCCACAACGCCCACCGCGCCTCGTCATCCGGCCTGCTGCCGGACAGCACCGCCTGCGCACCGTCTGCCGGCCACGCCACGCCCTGCGCCTTGAAAAAACGTCGCGCCGAGGCCGCGTATTCCGAGGCCAGATAGCGCATGATCTCCGTCGTGCCGCCGATCACCCGCCAATCGATACGGGCAGGCCGTCCGAAACGCGTCTGGTGCCAGCGCGAGAATCCCTCGCCGAACTCATGGCGGATCGCTTCGTTATGCGGCGTGACGATGACTAACTCGGGGTCACCAGGGCGCCAGTCCCCCACCTCCGGCGCACGCCGGAAGAGGAAAGGCAGCGCGACAACCGCGCCCGCCAAGAGAATCGCCAAGCCCCATTTCATACTCGGCAGTATATCAGAAGCACGCCCGACGGCCAGCGGCAAAACCACGTTCGGGTAATGGGTTGGCTTCAAGTTGTCTGCTGACAGGCCGTAGCCTGCCTGATAAAATGAACGGCAATCCATGCGGATGTGCAATCCAAGGCGCAGCGCGTGGAACGGCAAGGAGATCGGCATGCAAGATTTCGAAAAGCTGGGCGTTTTTTATCTGGGCAAGGAGGTGGAACCGCAAGCGGCGTCTAACGAAAACCGCCTGTTGCTTTATGACGCGAAAGATCTGACCACCCATGCCATGCTGGTCGGCATGACCGGCAGCGGCAAAACCGGACTCGCGCTGGCCTTGCTGGAAGAGGCGGCGATCGACGGCATCCCTTCGATCCTGATTGATCCAAAGGGCGATCTCGGCAATCTCATGCTGCAGTTCCCCGACATGAAGCCCGAGGATTTCCGTCCGTGGGTGGACGAGGCTGAAGCGGCGCGCAAAGGATTGTCGCCGGAGGCGTTCGCCGCCAGAACCGCCGAAACCTGGCGCGCCGGTCTCGCGCAGTGGGGTCAGGACGGCGACCGTATCCGCCGCCTCCAGGCGGCCGCTGCGTTTGCCGTCTACACGCCAGGCAGCGCGACCGGGTGCCCCCTGCAACTGCTGCGCTCGTTCGACGCGCCGCCGGCGGCGCTCCTGAGCGACGTCGCCGCGTTGCGTGACCGCGTGCTATCGGCGGTCTCCGGGCTGCTCGGCCTGCTCGGCGTCGATGCGGAGCCGGTTCAGAGCCGCGAGCATATTTTGCTGTCCAACATTCTCGATCACGCTTGGCGCGAAGGACGGGACGTGGACCTGACGGCGCTGATCCACGCTATTCAGACGCCGCCCTTCGACCACGTGGGCGTGTTCGCGCTCGAGTCCTTCTATCCGTCAAAAGAGCGTTTCAGCCTTGCCATGCGCGTCAACAACCTGCTGGCCGCGCCCGGATTCTCCGCCTGGATGGCGGGCGAACCGCTCGACATTCAGCGGCTGCTCTACACGCCGGCAGGCAAGCCCCGCGTTTCGATCCTCTACCTCGCCCACCTTTCGGACGCGGAGCGGATGTTTTTTGTCACGCGCCTGCTCACCGAACTGCTCGCCTGGATGCGCACACAGCCCGGCACGAGCAGCCTGCGGGCGCTGCTCTACATGGATGAAATTTTCGGCTATTTCCCGCCGACCGCCAACCCGCCCTCGAAACTGCCGATGCTGACCTTGCTCAAGCAGGCGCGCGCCTTTGGTCTGGGCGTCGTGCTCTCTACGCAGAATCCGGTTGATCTGGATTACAAAGGTCTCTCAAACTGCGGCACCTGGTTCATCGGACGGCTTCAAACCGAGCGCGACAAGCTGCGCGTGATGGAGGGTCTTGAAGGCGCGGCCGCCAGCGCCGGCGGCGGCTTCGACCGCGACGCCATGGAACGCCTGCTGGCCGGTCTCGGTAACCGTGTCTTCCTGATGCGCAATGTCCATGACGATGCGCCTGTGCTTTTCCAGACGCGCTGGGCCATGAGTTATCTGCGCGGCCCGCTGACGCTCCAGCAACTGGCCGCCCTGCCCGCCAACGCGTCCGAGCCAGCCGCCAAGCAACCGCCTTCCGCCGCGCAAACTCCCTCGCCTGCGCCCTCGCCCGCTGCGACTGCCCCGCAGCAGACAGCGGCAGAGCCGTCGTCTTGCCTGCCGCCCATTGTGCCGCCGGATATGCCGGTTTACTTCCTGCGCGCACGTGCTGATAATGCTCCGTTCACCTACGTGCCCGCCCTGGTCGCATCGTACAAGCTGCACTTTGTCGAGGCGAAAGCCGCCGTCGATGACTGGATCGGCGGCACGTGGCTCGTGCCCTTTTCAACGACGACCGACGAACCGTTGTGGAACACGCCCATACTGTGCGAAACCGCGGCCCGCGACCTGCTCCGCACGGCACCCCCGCAGGCCGGTTACGCGGCGCTTCCCGCGAGCGTGACGCGCCCCAAAGTTCTCTCCGGCTGGTCGAAGTCGTTGACTGCGGCCCTGCACCAGAATGCCACCCTCGACCGCTACGCCTTCCCGGATCTGAAAATGGTGTCACGCCCTGGTGAATCGCTCGGCGAGTTCCGCGTTCGCGTCTGCCAAATCCTGCGCGAACGCCACGACGAGCAAGTGGCTAAGCTGAAAGCCAAATATGCGCCGGCGCTGCGGACACTCAGCGACCAGATCCGGCGCGCCGAAGAGCGGGTTGAGCGCGAGCGGGCGCAATCCGGACAGCAGAAAATGAACACGATGCTGTCGGTCGGTGCCACGCTTCTGGGCGCGTTTCTGGGGCGCGGACGATCCCGTATCGGCACGGTGGGGCGTGCCGCGACGGCCATGAAGAGCGCAAGCCGGATCAGCAAAGAGCGCGCGGATGTCGTGCGTGCCGAAGAGAGCCTGGAGGTCTTGCAGCAGCGCCTGCGCGATCTGGAACAGCAGTTCGAGACGGCAACCGCATCCCTGAGCGCCGCGCCACATCCCGAAACGCTGCAGGTCGAGACACGTAGCATCCGGCCGCGCAAATCCGATATTCTGATCGAGACATTCGGTCTGTGTTGGGTACCCCCCGAGGTGTTTTCAGGCGAACCGGTTGAAACCGGTACCCCATCCTGACAGGACGGCATCCAGCATGAGATCGACCGAAACGCTTCCCAATTCGCAAGCCGCAGGGCACCGCCCGCGATACCTGCTGGCCGTCACGATAGCCGCCATCGGCATCGTCGTTCTGGCCGGCGTCTGGCAGACGCGCCGTCTGACGCAATGCGTCACGCGCCACGAGCAGGAGACGCTGATGGCGCACGCGGCCACCGTCGCTCGATCCCTGTCGCCCGCGCAGTTTGGCAAGCTGACATTCACAGCGGGCGACACGAATCTGCCGTGTTACCACGCCCTCCATCTTCAGTTTGCTGCCGCAGCCCGTCATCTTGGGCTGACCGGCCTGTTCACCGTCGCCCAGCGCGACGGTCAATTCGTTTTCGGCCCCGAGAGTTATCCGACCGGCCACCCATACGCCACGGTCCCCGGTACCCGTTACATGAACCCTCCAGCCGAAGTGCCGCTTGTTTTCGCAGAGCACCTGCCCCGTGTCACCCCGCTGTTCTCCGACGAGTTCGGACTTTTCATCACCGCTTTTGTGCCGGTTCTGGACCCTCGTTCCGGCGAAACCGCTTTTCTGCTGGCCGCGGACATGAACCTGCCGGTTTTCCGGAAACGCCTGTTGAGAGTCCGGCTGTTTTCAGCAGCTTTGATGACGGCCCTCATCGCCCTGCTGTGGACCCTGCATCTGACCATCCGGAAAAGGCTTCCGGTCACGCGCGCGCCGCGCGTATACCGCCATTATGCCGAAACGGTTCTCTGCGCGTTGATTCTCCTGCTGCTCACCGGCGCGGTCGCATGGCACTACCGAATCGCAGAGACCCATGAGCGGGCGAAACTGCTCTTGACGGCGGCCCAGCAGCAGACGTCGCTGATCGCGAATGAATTCGAGGCGATCCGCAAGAGCCTCGAAGGACTCGCGTTTGTGTTCCGGGCCAGCGACACGATCACCGAAAAAGAATTTTCTTTTTTCACCTCGCACATGGTCTCCGATTACCTGATTCAGGCCGTGACG
>ERZ795056.2835-NODE-2835-length-18943-cov-6.607793_pt1 | contig 18943 bp, 6 predicted proteins | sample MGYA00375140_ERZ795056 | MGnify/ENA primary metagenome ERZ795056 (study PRJEB30185, sample SAMN05720227) | activated sludge metagenome | isolation source: Anaerobic digester | place: USA | collected 2015-03-09 ... | reverse complement strand
ATACTCATTCTCCGGATTTCACCAGGTCACAAATAACAGGATTGTCATAAATACTCAATCTGGAAGCCAGCTCATTCACCGTTTCTTTGATACAGCATACCGCTTACTGCAAACATATGAAGTGCAGGCAGGTGAACGCCGGCAATCCAGGGAAAAATCGAATCCTTACCTGGTGCAGAGCCTGGGAATTGGAAAACAGTATTTTGAAGTATATGCCGGAAAAGATAGTATCCAGATCTTTGAATTATTACCTGAATCAGGAACTGATACGTTGCGGCAAGTGATCAAATACAGCATTGATCCGGATGATGAAAAATTCATTGCCGTGATGCCTACGAATGAAGGATGCCGGTTTCTTTCCTTTGCGCATAAGGCCCGTAAGATGATCGTTTACAACTGGAAGGTTGGACAGAGAGGTTATGCATTGAAGCAGGTAGTCCTTCCCGGTAGTTCCCTTTCTGCAGCAGAATTGAAGGAGTATGGAACTTCATTCCAGCAAAAATACAAGCAGATATTTCGTAACCTTACCGTACAGCAATCGGGGAAGGGTAATCCATACCAGTTTCCCTCGAGGGGACAGTTATTTTACAATGATCAGCGCATTTATATCCTTAGCTATACGCCATTGGAAACCGGGGTGAATGTTTTGAACATTGACCTGGAATCGGGAACTGCAGTTTCGGATAATTATTTTTGCAATCCCGTAGACCTTGGATCCATGACCAAGTTACTCTTGTATCCTGTCGCCACAATCTTTGAAAATACCCTTGTGATACAAAACAGTTCGGTAAAAAAATTCCAGTATCTTTTTTACGATCTTATAAAAAAGGAGAAGGTCCGGACCCTTGAAACGGGAACCAATGAAACACTGTATAAGCTTGTTCATTCTGATCTGAAACAGTTTGGTACTCTAGGCTCCCGTACGGAAGAAAAGACACACGAAAACGAGAAGAGATTTATCAGTCGTAAGAACAGTGGAACTCCTTTTTTGACCTGTGTTCGTTCCGGGGATAGCCTATTATTCAGCTTCGGTTCTTTTATTGGAACAATGGGAGTAGAGGGCGTTATAACTGATCTTTTTTTGTCAGTGATACCATTTGTTCCTTACATGTTAATGACCGGAATTAATGACCAGGTTTTTCGCTACATAGGCATTTACCGTTATAAATTTATATATGCTCATTCAAAATTTTCGCTGGAGACTTTTGAACCAACTGCCAGTGTACATGTTAAAACTTTTCTCGATGAATTAATAAACGACCGTAAGATGAAGAGACTAAGCGCAGACGGTACCATTCTCATTTCACTACCTGGCAGCCTGCACATCTGCATATATGATGAAAAAGCAGCAAAATTTTCTGTAAACAAGTATTATCAATGACCTTTGTTGTAAACATCCTGTATGAAGCAAAAAGAACTGATCATCATTGGGGGAGGCGCAGCCGGATTTTTCTGTGCGGTGAATGCAGCCAGGATGTATCCCGAACTTCGGGTAACCATTATCGAAAAGAGTGGTAAATTATTAAGCAAGGTAAAAGTGAGTGGGGGTGGTAGATGCAATGTAACACATGCATGTTTCAGCATAGCAGATATGACGAAGCAGTATCCCCGCGGAGCTTCTTTTTTGAAAAAAGCCTTTCACCAGTTTTTCACCACAGATACCATTTCCTGGTTTGCCGAAAGAGGCGTTACGTTGAAGACAGAACCTGATGGCAGGATGTTCCCGGAGAGCAATAGTTCACAAACCATCATCGATTGCCTGTTACATGAAGCAAACCGGTACGGAGTGGAAATCCTCATGCATGCCGATGTGAAAGAGATCATTCCGCCAACTGCGGTTACTGGTAACCGTTTTACAGCCCGGTTTTCCGACGGTCGTGAAATGTTGGCTGATTATGTCTGCATTGCCTGTGGCGGATTTGCAAAAGCCGAACAATTTAACTGGATCAAACAACTGGGTCACTCGATAGAAGTTCCGGTGCCCTCGCTGTTCACTTTCAATATGCCGGGCAACCCGATCACAGCGCTCATGGGTATTACGGTGGAGCAGGCACAGGTTAAGATCATTGGATCGAAGTTACAGCAACAGGGTCCGTTGCTCATCACGCATTGGGGGATGAGCGGTCCGGCCATATTAAAACTATCGGCCTGGGCTGCACGTGAACTGGCCGACAGGCAATATCATTTTGAAGTGATGGTGAACTGGGTACCAGCCTATCATGAAACCAGCCTGAAAGAAAAACTGCAAAGCCTCCGGTTTGAACTGGCCCCTCAGAAAATGGTAAACCGTAATCCTTTTCAATTGCCGTCGAGATTGTGGGAGTTCCTGTTATCACAGGCAGGCATACCCGAAGATACCCGTTGGGCCGATCTCCCTGCCAAAGAACAGAACCTGTTGGTAAAGATCCTGTGCAGCCAGGTGTTCACCGTAAAAGGGAAAACAACTTTCAAGGAAGAATTTGTTACCGCTGGCGGCATTAAACTTGATGAAGTAGACGTGCAGACCATGCAGAGCAAAATTATACCTGGTTTGTTTTTCGCAGGAGAGCTATTGAATGTGGATGGTGTTACCGGCGGCTATAATTTTCAAAATGCATGGACTACTGGGTGGATAGCAGCTGAAGGAATAAGAAAGAAGGAATGAGAAATTAGGAAGTTGAAGAGCAGAATCATTTATAATTAATATTTAATAATTAAGAATTAATAATTAGTAGAGTCTTCGAAATCCAGTATCCAGTATCCTGTATCCTGTATCTTGTATCCAGTCTCCAGCATCCCATAAAAAATATCGAACAAGGAACAAGGAATGATTAACAAGGAAGTGGAAGAAAATACTCAATACGCAAAGATCATTATTCAATGTACACTCCCATGACTCTGTGCAAAACTCCTTTACCTCTGTGGTAAATAGTTCTTAGTGTCCATTGTGAAAACCCTTGTGTTCTTTGTGGTTAATAAATTCTGCACAAGGAAGTTGAAACACTAAGTACACAAAGTTTAGAACTACAAAGGCACTATGTTTTGCATAAAGATGATTAGAAAAATCCAGTATCCTGTATCCAGCATCCAGCATCCCACAAAAAATATCGAACAAGGAACAAGGAATGATTAACAAGGAAGTGGAAGAAAATACTCAATACGCAAAGATCATTATTCAATGTACACTCCCATGACTCTGTGCAAAACTCCTTTACCTCTGTGGTAAATAGTTCTTAGTGTCCATTGTGAAAACCCTTGTGTTCTTTGTGGTTAATAAATTCTGCACAAGGAAGTTGAAACACTAAGTACACAAAGTTTAGAACTACAAAGGCACTATGTTTTGCATAAAGATGATTAGAAAAATCCAGTATCCTGTATCCAGCATCCAGCATCCCACAAAAAATATCGAACAAGGAACAAGGAATGATTAACAAGGAAGTTGAAGAAAATACTCAATACCCAACGATCAATATTCAATACTCAAGTATCCACATCCAGCATCCAGCATCCAGTATCCAGTATCCAGCATCCAGTATCTTGCATCCAGTATCCAGCATCCCGTATCCCGTATCCCGCATCCTCCTCTCCCCAACCTTAACGCCACTTTCACAACTCTGTATCCGTAACTCATTTTTCGGTTGTAACTTTCCGGCCTGGATGAAAAAGATCGATAAGTACATACTGGTCAAATACCTGACCACTTTCTTCTTTTGCCTGCTGCTGCTTACTGCCATCGTGGTGGTAGTTGACATCAGTGAAAAGACGGATGATTTTGTAAAGTCGAATTTATCGGCCTGGCGCATTATTACTGATTATTACCTGGGTTTTATTCCCCGAATCGACGCCATGCTGTTCCCTTTGTTTGTATTTATTTCGGTGATCTTTTTTACGTCGAAGATGGCGGGGCGCTCGGAGATCATCGCCATTTTAAGCAGCGGCGTGAGTTACCGCCGGTTTTTACTACCTTATCTTGTTGGAGGAATTTTTCTTTCTTCCCTGCTTTGGGTAGGTTACCAATATGTGGTACCAAAGGCCAACCGTAAATGGGGTGATTTTGAAAAGAAATACATTGATGTGAATATGGCGCCCAGTGCGAATAGTTCTACTTATAAACAGAATATTTATTTCAGGATCGATTCTAATACTTATGCGGGCATTAAGGGTTATGATACGGTTTCGAAAACGGGTTCAAATTTTTTCGTGGAGCGATTCAGTAATAACAAGATGATCTATAACCTCCGGGCCATTAGTTTTAAATGGGACACGGGTGCCCGCAAATGGTCGTTGAACCATGTTATGGAACGACAGATCAATCCCATCACGGAAACGGTTCAACGCTCGACCAAAAAACTGGTGAATTATAATTTCAAGCCCATTGACCTGCGAAAAGATGATTACCTGAAAGACCAGATGACCACGCCTGACCTTGATGCGTTCATTAAGCTGGAAAAGATGAGGGGTTCTGAAATGCTCAGCACATTACAGGTAGAGCGATATAACCGGGATGCTATCCCGGTATCGGTGCTTATCCTTACGATTATCGGTGCGGTATTGGCATCTCGGAAGGTGCGGGGTGGCAGTGGGTTTCACCTGGCAATAGGCGTTATCATCAGTGTATTGTATATCCTGTTCAGCCGTTTTTCGATCGTGTTTGCCACCAAGGGCAATTTTGCTCCGTGGCTGGCGGCATGGACGCCCAATTTCCTCTTTGGCATCCTAACCATTTACCTGTATCGCAAAGCACCTAAATAGCCGTAAACTTTCTGCTAAAACTTTTGTTTAACAGGCGCAGTCATCGTAATTTTAGGCGCCGAAATGCTCCTGCCTGCACTGCTGCAGAAGTGTGCGACGCAACGATGCTGCCATGAAACACTCATGCCGGGTACCAAAAAATCACATTTTTCATATTTTATATTATTCAAAATGGGAATTATTAAAGACAGGTTTAAGTCAAAAGCTGATGCGGTTGCCCTTGAAATCAAGGATTTATTGAAGGAACATGGTGATAAAAAGATCGGGGAGGTTACCCTGAGCCAGATTTACCAGGGTATGCGTGGAATGACCGGGCTTGTTACAGAAACGTCGTTACTGGATGCACAGGATGGTATTCGTTTCCGTGGATATTCTATTCCCGAACTCAGGGAAAAACTTCCGAAAGCTACAGGTGGTTCGGAGCCCCTGCCCGAAGGATTGTTTTACCTGATGCTGGTGGGTGAACTGCCAACTGAAGAAAATGTTTCGCACCTGAGCAGTGTGTGGCAACGCCGTAGCCATGTGCCCAACCATGTTTTTGCTACCATTGAAGCATTACCCGTGAGTACACATCCCATGACCCAGTTCGTGGTGGCGATCATGGCATTGCAGACAGAAAGCCAGTTCTCCAAGCGATATGCGAAAGGCATGAATAAAAAAGATTACTGGGATGCGGTATTCGACGATTCGATGGACCTCATCGCCAGGTTGCCCCGCATAGCTGCGTATATCTATCGCCGTAAGTATAAAGGCGGTGAGCATATCCAGCCAAATGGCCTGCTCGATTGGGCCGGGAATTTTGCCCACATGATGGGATATGAAGATGAAGGATTCCAGGAACTGATGCGTTTATATATGGTGATACATGCCGATCACGAAGGCGGTAACGTTTCTGCACATACGACGCACCTGGTGGGTTCGGCCCTCAGTGATCCTTACCTGAGTTTTGCCGCCGGTATGAACGGGTTAGCGGGTCCATTGCACGGACTGGCCAACCAGGAAGTGATCAAGTGGATATTTGAGTTAAGGGAGCAGATCGGTTCTGATGCGCCAAGCAAGGCCCAGATAGAAGAGTATGTGAAAAAGACATTGAGTGAAGGAAAGGTAGTGCCGGGATATGGCCATGCAGTATTGCGCAAAACTGATCCAAGGTTTACCGCCCAGATGGAATTTGGCAAGAAGCACATGCCCGATGATCCGTTGGTGCAAACCGTTTGGAATATATATGAAGCCGTACCACCGGTATTGCAATCGATCGCCAAGATAAAAAATCCGTGGCCGAATGTAGATGCACATAGCGGTGCCCTGCTGGTTCATTACGGCATGGTAGAATATGAATTTTACACCGTATTGTTTGGTGTTTCGAGGGCATTGGGTGTTCTGGCCAGTCTTTGCTGGGACAGGGCCCTTGGTTTCCCTCTGGAAAGGCCGAAATCGGTAACCACAAATCTCGTGAAAGAATGGCTGGAAGGCAAGGAAGAGATCTGGGGCGACTAATAATACAGTTTATAAGTATTTGTATAGAGCGGTTGTTTAAAAAACAGCCGCTTTTTTTTAAAATACATTTTGAAGCAAAAGTTTATGCATTTATATTTGCACTCCTTTGGGGGGTTAGCTCAGTTGGCTAGAGCGCTTGCATGGCATGCAAGAGGTCACCAGTTCGACCCTGGTACTCTCCACAACACAAAAAGCATTCAATTTATTGGATGCTTTTTTGTTTTATATATGTTCATACGTGCCTGCATATTTAATTAATACTTGTTTCAATTCCCGGAGATTTTATTTGACTTCATTTTTATGTCAAATAAAAAAGGGGCCAGGATAAAAATCCAGCCCCGTTTAAATCCAATATCCTATGAAAAACCAAGTAGGTATAATCAGAAATGATGCCGGAAAATATATACTTACGTTAACGGATAACTGAGCATTAATTGCTACATATGCTTTTTAGTTATCTATGCTTTGCCCATATTGGGTAAGTGAATGCCATATTTAAAGATATGGTGAATAAAAATTATGTTGTATCCGGATTGCTTACCATATATCCCAATCAACAGATATTGTTTCGGTTCTCGTGGTGGGAACCTGCAGTCCTTTTGTTAACACAGTTACCCGGGCGGATACATATTTTTTTAATGCAGATACCTTGGCTGGTGAATGGCTATCAAGGAATTCGAGGATGCTGTATGTGAAAACCCCGTTTTTAAGATCTCCTCTTTCCTGGGCAAACTGTGCAGCACCTGCGGCAGAAATAATAGTGGCGCCTGTGTTGCGGGCAACGTTAACAAAAAGGTATTGCATCATATCGAAGCTGTTCTTTAATCCCAGCTGATTCCCGGAAGGTTTGATGCCGGTTGGCTTGATGCCTTTTGCAGCAAAGGAAGAATCACCAGCAATGGCATTTCCTGAAAAACTTTCTTTATCTACTTCTCCACTATGACAGGCATCGATAAGCATCAGTTTCTTGCGGGCAGGAACCTTGTCCAGGAGATTTTCCAGGGCTTCATAAGAAAGTCCTTTCTCTTCAGGTTTGTTAAAATCTATTGAATATGTTGACAGGTAATAGTCATAGTCCTTACTCAGCAGCCCGTGACCCGAATAGGCGATGATCACTTTATCATCCTCGCTGCTTTGCAACAATTGTTTTTTTAAGCCGGTGATTTTTTCTACGGTTACCTGCTCGTCAAACAACGTGTCGATGCGTAACCTGTCGCCCAGTTTATTTTTCAGCCGGGCGGCCAGGTCACGGATATCCTTTACACTGTATTGAAGGTTATTCCGGCTGTCGGCAAAACGGTTGGCGCCAATGCCAACAAAAAAGATCTTTTCTTTTACCGGTTTTGCAGCTGTATAGTTTACGTATATGGGTGACCGGTAGCTTTCCGTTCCATTGACATTGATCACGGATGTTTCGATCCTGTTCTTACCCTGGGAGAGGCGTACCTGCAGGCTACTATCGAACTGCTTCCTGTTTCTCCAGCGGATACTGATGCCATTGCTGCCGAATAACGGCACATCATTTACCCAAACGTTGAAACGATCCAGGACGGCTTTTTCGTCGGAAGCCCCGACGTTCAGTTCCAGGAAAAGGTCTTTTTGATCAGCATTAATTTTATCCCGGTTATTAAAATCGGCCCGGGGTGCCTCCATCTCCCTGTTGAAAAGGCTGCTGTCGATTCCGGTTCTCTTCAATCTTTTCAGGTATGCTTTGCGGTAAGCATCTATTAAGGAAGGGGACGATTTCCCGATGGCATTGAGCACGAGATCGGGCCGGTTGTATTTGAGGTCGAATTGTTCGAACGGGAAGATATTGTTACCCGATATATAGCTCAGCATTTTGGCTGCATTCTTCGACGACATATAATAGCCATTTTGTAACAGCATGATCCATTCCGAGCTATCGATATTGATCAATGAAACGGTATCTTTTGTTTTGCGGTTAACCAGCCACGTGACCGGGTTTTTTATCCTGGAAGGGAACATGGCTTTATAATATGGTCCGGCTGTATCCATGATGGCTGCCATCTGGCTGCGGGTTGTATTTGATACGCCGGGTATGCCGCTCACAAACATATTTGGCATGTTTGGCCCGATATCCCTGTTTGCTGCCTGGATATATGCGGTGCTGATAACATAATTTTTATCAGCTGAAACGGTATCCGTTCTTGCAGGAATGGTATCGGCTTTCTGCATCATTGCGCCGCCGCTAACGAGATCCCAAACGAGGTTATACCCGAGGGTATTATCGGTTTTGGAATAATTCATTTTTGCCATCTCTTCCTTTATCCTTTGCTCTTTTTCCGCTTGGTTATATTTTTTCTTTCCATCACTCATTTCATGTTCAACTGTGTATAATGCCATGACCCTGAAAAATTTTTCCATGTCGAAAAATCCCTGGTAATTGGTAAATATGTCTGAGTCTCTGTTTGTAAAACCATAATAAGACGGCGAACTGGTGTGTCCGCTGCATACACCGATGCTGTCGAACCGGTTATTCAACAGCAGGAGTTCATTGTCTATTCTTCCACGGGAGAATACAACCAGGTCGTTGGCAGGCGATATCACAAATTGATTTCCGGCTTTGTTAATGGGTAAGGTGAGGGAAGCTATTTGAGTCAGATCTGAAGTATTCCATCCTTCAAAATACCTTTCCTGTTGATTAAAACTCAGTGTATACACGATCTTGTCATCAGGCGAAAATGCGACCTTTAAAATGCTTTCACCTTTAGGTTTCACGAGGCCATGCCGGGATGTTTGCCCGATGCGCCACAGGCTAAGATAAGCGGGTTCTCTTTTTGGATGGCTGTCGATGGCGATCCAGCCCTGTGAATGTGATGCTTCCAATATGCCTACCCTATGCATAAACATAAAATTAAAGCGTGGTTTTGCCAGGCGATTGTCAATATTGGCATTGACCATTTCATCAATGGGATACAGTTTAACCGATTTTGCATTTTTCCCTCTTCCCGACTCGTCATTTAGTATGGCTGCATAACCGGTTCCCTGGTAAGTGAGGAAAGTCATTTTATTTACACTTCCCGGGAATACCCCAATTTTCTTTTGTTTTCGGGTATCCCATATCGTGATGTCTTTTTGAAAGGCTGTGGATCCGATGGATTGCATTAGTTTTTGGTAGTTAGAATCATTTTGGATATTGTAATCTCCTTTCATGCGTTTTCTTAGATTGGCCGTATCTTTTGTAATGGCTGTCATCATATCTGTCATCTGTTTCTGAAACGCAGTGGCATCGAAAGTGGGGGATGCCGGATTGGTAGGATTAGTTAAGGTTGATCCTTTTTTATCTGAAAGGTCTTCAGAATATCCATTCACCAGCAGGTTTCCGGTAACCGGGGCAAGTTGCATGTCGGGCAGGGCAGTGAATGGGAGGGTGGCTTCCAGTTTACCTGTTAAAGCATTCCATTTTTTTACCCGGTATTTTTTTGTTGAAACATATTGTGCATTCGCCTGGCCGGTTACAGTATAGATAAATGCATCATCCGCAGAAAAAAGAACCTGTTGTACCGGGTCGCCCGCGTTTACCTTCCTGATCTCCAGCCCTGTCCTGGCATCCCAGAGGATGAAACTATTGTCGGAGCTCCCTGTTACGATCCACCTGCCGTTTGACGACATGCACAGGCTATTGATGTTGAGCTGGTGCCCCATTGGAATGGAGAGTACCGGCCTCCTGACCTGTGCGTGTATTGAGGCATGAACAAGTATACTTGCTACTAACCAATAAGCATAGATGAACTTTTGGTAAAGATGTATTTTTTTCATCTTCTTTTACATTTAAAAGGGAAAGTTCCTGTGCGAATCGTGACAGTAAGCAATCGGGAAAATGTGGTGCCTGGCAGCTATGGTAAATTACATGCGGGTTATTGGATAATATTTTTCAAACTACGGCAATTCTGTTGACAACACAAAATTTAACCAGCATCAAACGGCTGTTGAACAGGTTTCCCGTTCAATGACAGGTAACAATAAAAAAAGTAACCAGGCAAAATTACCTGGTGGATCCCGGACAAGCCATTCTTGGACTGATGGCTGGTTTACAGGGATTGTCACCATCGGCGTTGTAAGTAGATTGATCCCAGACAAACGCAAATTCGGAACTACCACCATTATTAGAATATTTCTTGTTGCCAATAGGAGAATCGTGAGCAACTCCTACGCGGATCTTGCTGGATGCATTGTTCCTTCCCGAAAGGTTGAAGGAAAGAGTGAGGGTAAATGCATCGGGTTCTTTCAACGTGGCACTTCCCCGGTACCATGCCCCGATGCCTATATCGAGATCGTTATTGGTAACCTCAACGCCTAATTGCAAAAACTGGTTGTTCTGTTGTTTGCTGCTGTTGCCGGCGATGCTGTAGGTCCAGTGTTCATTTTTACTGTTTGTATATAAAAAATTGCCCGACCATAATACAGGTAAAATACTCCTGGCTTTATCGTTGGTAGCAGTAAGTGATTCATCGGGCCTGTTGATATGCCTTGCACTAACGCCTACCAGTATACGACTGAAATCGTTGAACCGGTAATTGAAAAACATACCTGTAGAAATATCTGGATACCAGCGACCACTGTAAACCGGCAGGTCGGCCTGCGTTTGACTGCCGGGGATTGGGCCGTTAATGTCAATCTGGTCGGCGAATAAAAGGTCGCTGTAATCAACACGTCGTTGTGCCCAACCAGCCTGCATGGCACCTGTTAAGAACCATTTGGGCATTTCGCTGTTGGATGCCACCGGTGGCGCACCAGGACAGAATGTATATGCATATGAAGCATAGATGCCATTCTTCTTTAAATACCCTTCACTGGAACTGGTTACCATCAAACCGATGCCGCTTTGCAGCGATGGCAGGAATTTATCTATGGAAAAAGCAGTATAGGTAAACCGGGAAGGGATCGACCACCATTGCCTGCGCATGATGCCACTGATGCGGAGATCGTGATCGCCTGAACCCGTTGCAGCAGGGTTGAGATATACTGGTGCCATATAGGGCTGAGAGAATACAGGATCCTGTGCCTTAACGGTAAGGGATACTTGCAATATGAAGATGATGCTTATAAGTGTTTGCTTGTTCATGTCAGCCTTTTTGAATATCATTAAAATTACTTACCTGATAATGGTGAGGAATCCCTGTTTTTCCAGGAGTTTACTTTTTGGATTCAGCATGCCTTTCCATTCTGAACCGTTGATATAATGTGCTTCAATCTGCCAATAGAATGCACCCTGTTGCGCATCCTGGCCACCGCTCCAGTTCCCGTTCCAGGGCTGGTTAGGTACACCGTTTGCATCAAGGCTGCGTGTTTCAAATACTTTTTGTCCCCAGGTATTGTAAATCACGAGGTAATAATCTTTCAGTCCTTTTCCTAAAGGAAGGAATTGCCTTAATTCCGCTTTGGCACAACCCGGACAGATGGCGTTTGGTACATACAAGTATCCTGGTACATGTAATACAAATACCGTAACAGAATCGGTTTGTGAACAACCGGTTTCAAAATCCTGTACCAGCAATTTCACGTGGTATTGACCTGTATCACCATAAGTGTAGGTGATCTCTCTTCCCGGAAGCGTTTGCCCGTTACGGTCACCTGTATACCATAAATAGGTAGAGTTCGGCAACACCTGTGATGTATCGGTAAAAGTGAAAGTACTGTTGGGTTGTTCCTGCACCAGTGAAGGAGATACAACAATATGCTGTACGGCAAGTGTCTGAATGATCACATTTCCTAATGAGGTGGTATCGCCGCAACCGAAGGAGTTGGTGGCCAGAACTTTCACATTGAAATTATTCACCGCCGTTACACCGGAAGGCGCCTGGAAGCGATAGGTAAACGGATTGCTGTTGCCAACGGAAACGTCATTGATGAACCATTCGTAATTGATGGGATCGGTACCACTGTAATTAATGGTTGCGTTAAAGCTAATTGTGGTATCGGTATTGCATGTTTTGATATTAAAAGGTGTGAATACCACCAATGGTTTTTTATTCACGGTAAACACACTTACAGTGCTGTCTGAACAACCAGCAGCATTCACCACCACGAGTTTTACACTATCGGTGCCCGGGTTATTATAAGTATAGGATGCAGTTGGCCCGCTTACATGGAAGATTCCTGGAGGCGTACTGTTGTCATAAAAATACCAGTCAACCTGCGAGGCAGCTGCAGCGCCTCCTGCCGAAACACTGATTGTATATGGTGCACAAGGATTGGTGCCAGGGTTGATGTTTACGATGGCAGGTATAAGCGCTACTACCGTTACCTGTCGCGGTGCAGAAGTATCTGTACATACGATGCCAAATGCATTTACTTTATTGGCTACGAGCCTGATTGAATAAACACCTGGCGTGTTATAAATATGCGAAGCATTGAAACCGGTTGTGCTGGTATTGTCGCCCCAAAGCCATTCATAAGAATTTGCATTTGAAGAAGTATTGTTGGTGAATACCGTATCTCCTTCACAGATGAAATTATCATTCAGGCTGAATGCTGCTACCGGTGGCGCATACACGGTTACTTGTTTTAAGATGGTAGTGTCGCTACAGAAATTTTCCAGTTTAACAGAGACGTTGAAAACGCCGGCTGTAAAATAAGTATGGCTGATGGTTGATTGGCTGTTTGGCGTTATCTCAACCGGTGTGCCATCGCCAAAATCCCAGTTCAGGAATGTTGCGCCGGTAGAACTGTTCTGGAAGGTAACGGTATGGGCCGCACAACCATAGAGCTGACTACCGTTGATGGATACCTGCGATTGAATATTGCTGGGGGAAACTACCACATTCATATACTGGGTATCGCTGCCGCACCGGTTTGCCATGATGAGCCTGATCGGGAATGTATCTACTATGCCTGTGATATAGGTATGATACATGGTTCCCGTAGTAAAGGTAGTATCAGCAGTTCCATCACCGAAATCCCAATAATAGGTGGTAAAGGCATCCTGCCCGAATGAATTATTGATGATCGTGTCCCTGAAAGGTGAACAACCAATGGTATTGGCCGTAAACCTGGCTTTCGGGTTGGCGAATATTTTTACACTGTCGCGTTTGATAGTGGTATCACAACCCGAGAATACTTTCAGGGTGATGTAATAAGTAGTATCGCGGAACAAAGGGCTGGGCTGGTAAATGATCGGCGATGGTGGCTGTTGTACATTGAACAGTGTGCTGCCGTTACCGAAATCCCAATAGAATTCTATGCTGCTGTTGAGGATACTCGACGTATTGGTAAAGGTTACAGGCAATGGCCCACAGCCCGAAGATGTGTCTTTGATAAAATTGGCTGTTACGGCTGGGCGGGTATTCAACGTAATATCCATGCTGTCTGGCTTACAACCAAACGGACTGGTCGTTACGAGTTTTATCACAACAGTTTGTCCGGGAGTAGCAATAACATAAGAAGGCGGTAATCCATTGACCGTTCCTGGGATCAGGGTATTATTCTGGTACCAGTTATACTGAAGATTCTGTAAAGGGAATGTAGTGAGTGTGATGATGGTATCCACATTTACCGGTGCGCACAACAAGGTTGGGTTTGCGGTAAACAATGCTTTTGAATCGGGGTTAACGGTAATGCATAGGGTATTTGATACATCGCCTTGCGGGCCGGTACATTGAACCGTTGTAACAATCCTGCGATAGCAGGTAGACACGGTGAGTACACCCGGGCTATAATCGATATTTGTTGCACCCGGAATGTTGTTCCAGCTAGCGCCGCCATCGGTACTTTGCTGCCATTGGTATGAATATCCGCCAATGCTGCCGGTAGGAGTAGAACCAATAATAACAGGTGGTGCAGTGTTGATACAAACTGATGTACTTCCGCTTATGCTATTGTTGGCGATCGTGGAATAGGTAATGGCAACAGTGTCTTTACTGGCCGGGCAAGGTCCATTGCTGATGGTCCAGATAAATTGGTATATACCTCCCGTTAAACCGGAAATAGTGGTTACGGGTAATGATGGATCTGTAATCGTTGCTGTGCTTGGTCCACTCAACTGTGTCCAGGCGCCAATGCCAATGGTAGCGGTATTTGCTGCCATCAGTGCGGTGGGAATACAAATATTCTGATCGGGGCCGGCTGCAGCATTTGTAGGATTATCGAATATCCTTACCTGCACATCTTCTGATGTTGGCGTACAATTGCTGAAGCTGATCGTCCAACGGAAAACATAGGTACCAACTACTAAACCTGTGACGGTTGTATTGTTCAGTGTTGGGTCGGTAATCGTTGCTGCGGGGCCGCTCACTTGTGTCCATTGGCCCGTACCCGTTACCGGTATATTGCCATTTAACGTGGTAGATGTTGCCAGGCAAAGATCCTGGTCGGCGCCTGCTGTGGCGGCTGTTGGTCCTGATGAAATGGTAATGTTCACATTTGAACTATTGGAACAGGCTCCATTGGTGATGGTCCATTGAAATACATAGTTTCCCGTGGTTAAGCCGGTAATGGTTGTCACCGGGCTGGTCGGGTTGCTGATCGCAGTAGTTGCGCCGCTTACCTGCGACCAGGCGCCTGTGCCGATGGTTGGGGTATTGGCAGCCATGGTAACGCTGGTGCCGCATCTAACCTGTGCGGGTCCTGCATTTGAAGGAGTTACATTTTCATAGATGATCACCTGTACATCATCTGAATTGGAAGGACAAACACCGTTTCCGATTGTCCACCTGAAAACATATATGCCGGGAACCATGCCAGTTACGGTTGTATTGGGCAGCGCCGGGTTAGTAATTACTGCAGCCGGGCCACTTACCTGGGTCCATGCTCCTGTACCGGAAGTAGCTGTATTGCCTGCAAGGGTAGTTGTGTTTACGGCACAAAGCGATTGATTCGTTCCGGCATCTGCTGTTGTTGGGATATCCGTTACCGTTATCTGCACATCATTATTGGTGGCTGGACAGGTTCCGTTTGAAATTGTCCATTTAAATGTATAGGTTCCTACTGTGAGCCCGGTAATGGTGGTAACAGGAGAAGCAGGGTTGGTAATGACCGCAGGATTACCGCTCACTTGTGTCCACAACCCGCTGCCAATGGCTGCTGTATTAGCGGCCATAGTGGCTGTTGGAGTACAGATCACCTGGGCCGGCCCGGCCGCTGCTGTTGTTGGATTGTCAAAAACCTGTACCTGTACATCATCGGAACTTGGTGTGCAATTGCTGAAACTAATCGTCCACCGGAAAAGGTAGGTGCCAACTGCTAAGCCGGTAACAGTTGTATTTGGTTGTGTTGGATTGGTGATGGTTGCTGCAGGTCCGCTAACCTGTGTCCACTGCCCGGTTCCGATCACTGCTGTATTTCCATTGAGTGTGGTGGAATTTAGCAGGCAAAGATCCTGGTTTACTCCGGCAATGGCCGTGGTGGGGCCTGCAGATATACTGATGTTTACGTTTGATGAACTGGAGCAGGCACCATTGGTGATGGTCCAGGTAAATGCATAGTTACCTGCAGTGAGCCCGGTAATGGTTGTATTGGGCGAACTGGCATTGGTAATGATAACTGCTGTTCCGCTCAGTTGAGTCCAGCTACCCGTTCCCGTTACCGGCGTATTTGCTGCCATGGTTACAGATGTGCCGCACCTTGTTTGGGTAGGCCCTGCATTGGATGGGGTTACATTATCATACACGGTGATGTCTACATCATCGGTGGTAACGGGGCAACTTCCATTGCTGATCGTCCACCTGAAAACATATACCCCTGTTGTTAAACCTGTAACCGAAGTATTGGCTTGATTTACATTGGTGATGGTCGCTGCTGGTCCGCTAACCTGTGTCCAGGTACCTGTTCCCGTTGCGGCGGTATTTCCGGCAAGGGTGGTAGATGTTGCAGCGCAAAGTGATTGATTTGCTCCTGCAGCTGCTATAGTGGGGGTAGCCGTTACCGTTACCTGCACATTGCTACTGCTGGGCGGGCAGGATCCGTTGGAGACCGTCCATTTAAATGTATAGTTTCCTGTGGTAAGTCCTGTGATGGTGGTAGTTGGTGAAGCAGCATTTGTAATCACTACGGGATTGCCGGTTACCTGCGACCAAAGGCCTGTTCCAATGGCAGGCGTATTGCCACTCATGGTTACAACCGATGAACAAGTCACCTGGTTGTTACCGGCAATGGCGGGAGAAGGATTGTCGCGTATAGTGATCTGAACATCATCGGTACTAGGGGAACAGTTGCTGAAACTGATCGTCCACCTGAACACATATACACCCACAGACAACCCGGTAACCGTTGTATTGGTTTGTGTTGGATTGGTAATGGTAGCAGGTGCGCCGCTTACCTGGGTCCATTGCCCCGTACCTGTTACAGGAGTATTACTGTTAAGGGTAGCCGAAGTGGCAAGGCAAAGATCCTGTGCGGGTCCTGCATTGGAAATGGTTGGCCCCGATGAAATATTGATGGTCACATTCGAACTGCTGGTACAGCCACTGTTATTGATGGTCCAGGTAAATACATAAGTACCCGGGGTGAGAGATGTAATGGTAGTGGTAGGCGATGTAGGACTGGTGATAACGGCAAATGGCCCGCTAACCTGGCTCCATGTTCCAATACCGATGGCAGGAGTATTGGCTGCCATGGTAATACTGCTTCCGCAGCGGGTTTGTGCCGGTCCTGCATTGGATGGAGTTACATTCTGAACATTCAGCGGTTCGCTATCCGAAGTTGTACCACATTCATTGGTTACGGCAACACTTATATTAAATGATCCTGCAGTAGGGTATGTTACAGGGCCCGGGTTGGCGCTGGTGGAAGAAGATGGATTTCCACCAGCTAACGTCCACGCGTAACTGTTTGTTGCCGGGTAACAGGTAGCTGATACAGATGGGCTCACCGAACCATTGATACAAATAGATGCAGGCAGGGGTCCAAGGGTAACAACGGGTTTTCCTTTTACAGTAATAATTTGTGTAACAACTGCAGAGGAACATGCGTTTGCCGGCCCGATGATCACCATTTCGATGGTATATATTCCCGGGTTGATAAACTGGAATTGTGGTTGTGGAGATGCACTGTTGGTTCCACCCAGGTAGATAAAGTTACTTACCGACGGTGTACAACCTGTTGTAGGTGCATATTGTACCGACCAGGCGTAGCGGTTTGTGCCACACAAAGAAGCATTGGAACTCGAAGTAGTATTAACTGTTAATGGAGCACAGCCGGTATTTTGATTTACAGAGAATGATCCTGTAGGTAAAGGATTCACACAAATGGTCTTTGTGATGGAATCGGCCCCACAGGTAAGATTGCCTAGTTTTAATTTGATGGAATAGGTGCCTGTAGTTGTAAAGTTCAATGATAAACTGGTTGATCCGGAAAGCCATGTTGAAGGATCTGCCAGGTTGAAATCATTTCCCAGTGTGCCGCTGGCAACCGTCCAGCCAGTGGATGGAGTTACGGTCCAGATGAATTTGCCGGGTATGCAAGTGCCATTGTCAATTTCATTGGCATCGCCGCTTGTATTGGTGAACGTTGCGGTACTGTTTACACAGATCGTATCATTGGGCGCAATGGAAAATGCTGCAACGGGTTTTTGTGAAACATAGATCGGTACTACCGTTGCCGTAGATGAATTACACGGGTTAGAGGCCTGTATGGTTGCGGAAAACGAGTTCGGATAACCGGGACTGGTAGTTCCGCAAGAAGTTAACAGGAATGTATGACTGATGTTTGCCGGCGCCGGGTGTGGAAATGATGATGGTGGTGTTCCATCATTGAATGTAACCGTATAAATGGTGCCGGGTGGATTGGTAGCCGTTGATGATACCGGGAAAGTAAGTGTGTTTGAATTGCAGATTGCCGTATTACCCGGATTGCCCAAACCTACTGCGGGGTTGCTTCCTACAAACACATAATATGTGGCTGTGTCAACACAACCATTTTGCCCGGTTACAATATACAACAGGGTAAAGGTGCCTACTGGATAGTTATGCGATACAGGTGCAGCAAAGGTCGATGCTGCATAATCAGGGGAAGCATCGCCGAATACGATCCTGTAAAAAGTATTTGTGCTGGCTACAGATTGATTGGTAAAATCAAATTGTGCCGTAGCCGCATTGGAACATTTTCTGAAATATTTTTTATTGTTATATACCGTCAGTCCTGGCCCGCCCAGGTTGAGATCAGGAGATTGGCTCACTGTTACTGTTTGGCTAGCGTTTGCTACACAGCCATATACGCTGGTAACCGTTAACGTTACAATAAATGATTGTGTGCCATTACCTGGATTTCCCACAAAACGATGCGTGGGTTGTGCTGCTGTTGATGTATTGGCTGTACCGGCATTGGGATCACCAAAGTCCCATGAATAGGAGAGCCCTGTGCCAGATGAAGTATTGGCAAAGGCTACTGTTGTACTGGCGCATTGGTTGTTCGGTGAAAAAGTAAAAGCAGCTACAGGGTTTGGCCTTAAGGTAACTACAACCGCTGTCAATGTATTGCCTGGTCCGCCGCCATCCAGGATTACCCGGTAGTTTCCTGTTGCTGATGCTGTATATGAAATTGCAGTTGCACCAGGAATATCCCCACCATTCAACTGCCATTGAAAAGTAGTTCCTACTGGTGCACCTGTTACGGTCAGAACCTGGCTTCCTCCAGGGCATAGGTCTATTGGCCCGGCAGGTGAAATTGATTGTGCATTTGAAAAAATGGAAATACAAATAAGGACAACTACGGTAAGCAATTTTCTCATTCAGAGGTGAGTTTAGGTGTACAGTTTTTT
>ERZ795056.2830-NODE-2830-length-18952-cov-30.058581_pt1 | contig 18952 bp, 17 predicted proteins | sample MGYA00375140_ERZ795056 | MGnify/ENA primary metagenome ERZ795056 (study PRJEB30185, sample SAMN05720227) | activated sludge metagenome | isolation source: Anaerobic digester | place: USA | collected 2015-03-09 ... | reverse complement strand
AGGTTTTATGCCACTTTTTACCGAATCGCATCTGATTGCACAACCGCTACGCTAATCTTCTATAAGGGAGGTCGTTTCACCGCCAGCAAAATTCGGATAATTTTGCTCTTGATTTTGCCTGGATGTTTACGTTATAATATATCTTGAACGATATAATCTTCATCGATAAATAATGCCTTAGTATGGCTGATGAAATCAATCAGCAGCATGATTTGCCCCACATGGATAAGGTCTTTTTTATGAGACCGCTTCATGAGGTATTAAGGAGGATGTGATATATGACCTATGAACAACTGAAACTGGAAAACCAGCTTTGTTTCCCTCTATATGCGGCCTCGCGCTTGATCATTCAGGAATACCAGCCTCACCTTGAAAAGCTGGGCATAACCTATCCTCAATACCTGGTGCTCATGGTTCTGTGGGAAACGGACAGCATCACCGTCAATGAAATCACCCGCCGGCTGATCCTCAATACCAACACCATCACGCCTGTCTTGAAACGCATGGAAACCCAGGGCATTCTCACCAGGCAGCGTTCGCAGGAGGATGAGCGTAAGGTCATCGTTTCCCTCACCGCCAGGGGCAGGCAGCTGCAAACGGAGGCAGCTTCCATCCCCGAAAAAATGGCAGCCGGCCTGCTTTCCGGTGAGATCAAAATGGAAGAGCTGCAAAAATTAAAAGAACAGCTCTACCTGATCATTGATCAGCTGTCCCCAAAACAAACATAGCTTCCGGCTCAGCGCCGCAAGTATTTATGACGACAGAAAGGACGAGGAACCTGTCATGAAATCAAACGATCCAAAAGCTTTCATAATTTTCCTGATGGTTGTCCTGATTGGCTTTCTGGTTGCCTGGGCCGGCAGCCAGGGCGGCAGTCTGGTGGCCGGCATTCCGGTGTTTGCCCTGCTGGTTGGCCTGATTTTTCTCATTCAATGGCTGGCTTTTATCCCGGCATTTTTGAAACAGACCGAGAAGTTTTATGACCTCACTGGCAGCCTCACCTACATTTCCATGGCCGCCCTTGCTCTACTGCTCAGCCAGGATATCGATGCCCGCTCCTTCCTCCTGGCCGCACTGGTGATGATCTGGGCGGGCCGCCTGGGTACTTTCCTGTTCCGCCGGATTCAAAAAGCCGGCCGGGATGACCGCTTTGACGAGATCAAACCTTCCTGGATCCGTTTCCTGAATGCCTGGACCATTCAGGCTCTGTGGGTCACCTTCACTGCCTCTGCGGCTCTGATCGGCATCAGCACTTCGGTTCGCAAAGATTTGGATCTATTCGCCCTGGCTGGTTTCCTGGTCTGGGTCACGGGTTTCTCCCTGGAGGTGATTGCCGACTTGCAAAAGAGCCGCTTCAATGCTGATCCGGCTAACCGGGGTAAATTCATCCAGGCGGGGCTGTGGTCCCGGTCACGCCACCCCAACTATTTTGGCGAGATCGTCCTGTGGATCGGCGTGATGATCATTTCCTTGCCAGTTTTGCAGGGCTGGCAGTGGGTGGCCCTGATTTCGCCCGTTTTTGTCACCCTGCTGATCACGCGGGTCAGCGGTGTTCCTCTGCTGGAAAAGAAATCTGATCAGAAATGGGGCGGCCAGGCCGATTATGAAGCCTATAAAAAGCGCACCCCCGTGCTGATCCTGCGTCTCAAAGGATAAGCTGCGCTTGAAAGAATTTTCCTGAATCCAGGCTGTCGGCTGTGGCATTTTTCCACCGAGTTGGGTCTGGTTTCAGAAGCACAAAAAAATGGAGGATAAAATGAAAGATTTACTGCGGCAAATCGCTGTGATTGTAACCATCCTGGCGACGCTGGTGGTCAATGGGCTGGCCAATGCCCTGCCCATCAATGGGCTCAATACCGGGCAAATTTCTGACCGTTTCCAGGTCTATTTCGTCCCGGCAGGTTACGTCTTTTCAATTTGGGGCATTATCTATCTGGGACTGATCGCCTTCGCCGTCTATCAGGCCCTCCCTGCCCAGCGCGAAAACCCACGCCTGCGGGCCACCGGCTGGTGGATTGTCCTCGGTGGGTTGGCCAACAGTGTCTGGATCTTCCTGTGGCACTATGAACAGTTCCCGCTAACCCTGGTCTTCATGCTCATCCTGTTGGCAACGCTGATCATCACCTATCTCAAACTGGGCAACGGGCAAACCGCTGTTTCTGCAGGTGAAAAATGGGCGGTTCATCTTCCCTTCAGCATCTACCTCGGGTGGATCACCGTGGCGACGGTTGCCAATGCCACCGATGTTCTCGATTATATTAAATGGAATCGCTTGGGGATCGCTCCGGAAATCTGGATGAGCATCATGCTGGCCGCGGTGCTGGTCATCGCCATCCTGATGAATTTTACCCGCCGGGATGTGGCCTATGCCGCCGTCCTGCTCTGGGCGCTGGCTGGGATCACTGTCAAACAGGCTGGTGTGCCCGCCGTGGTCATCCCCACCTGGATCACCTTCGGGTTGGTGGCTCTGACCCTGGTCATTGCATTCTTCCGGCACAAACCGGTCCTGAAAACAGGCGCTTAAACCTCAGCAGTTCCGTAAGCCCCGCCTGACCTGTCAGGGCGGCTGGATTCTTTTGCTCATCATCATCAATCGAATTGATGGTGATGAGCATCTTTTTTATGGCTGGCCAATCAGGTGCGTTTTGGGGCAATCCCTTGTCCAAAAATTCAACCTGGCACTGAGAAAATCCCTAACGCTGGTTGGCTCTCAAATGCTGTTGATGAGAAAAGCCGAAATACATCTACGCGAAATCACCTGGAATCCCGTCAAACCCTGGCCTTCCCTTACCCCCTCCGCGTCCATTCCAGACTGCGTTCCGTTGCCCACCTGATCGTCTCGGGGCGCCTGGCTTCCCTGGTGCATAAAAACTGTGGATCAGGCTGAATGCCGGCCCGCAGCAGGTCAAGCCGGTCGGCATCCCAGCAGGTTTGGATGGTGATATCAGCCTCCGTTTGCCCGTCATTGTGATCATCACAGGCCTGGCACAGCAAATCCAATTCCTCATGGGTCAGGTCCAGCAGTGCCACAAATTTGCTGCGGATGAGCTGGCTGACGCGCCGGCCGTGATCCGGATCAATCCCGTCATTCCAGCGCTGGTTATCATGGAAGAAAGCAAAATATTCCACCACCTTCTTATTGGCGCCATTTTCCTCTGCCAGGAACAGCCCGTTTTCCCTGACCCTGCACCAGTGTGAAAAACCGTGCAGGCCGTTCCAATCTATGAGATATTCATTTTTCAATCTGGCGAGCAAGTCCGGTGTGATGAGGGCTGAAACGCCGGTTATCCTGGTTGGGCAGGCGGCATTCTCAGGTGTGGTCTGGTTGAGAGAATGATGATCACAGTTTTGGGTCATAATGCTTCATCCAATAAATGTTTCCCACTATCGCGGATCTTTTTCATGACCGGAATTATATCAACTTTGCCCCAAGTAGTGAAGCGGTGAATAGGAGACTCCAGGCAGGGTGCGAAATTGAAAAATGCTGCTGGAGGTTCCTCAGATAGGCCAAAATCAACAGGCTGAAGGCAGCCGCCATGATGGCGAGGATTACCTCAGCCTGATCAATCCCCAAGAAATACCCCAGCACGCTGACTCCGGGAAGCAGGGTCAACCAGGCGGCACCAGGAAGAACAGATAATGGCCGCCTGGAGCAGCCCGGCCGAGGTCGGCGAGATGGCGGAATTTACCGATTTGGTGCGCACCTTTCTGGTCATGTCCCCGGATCCCCATGTGGATATCCAGGCTCAGCTCCAGATGACACAACGCGCCGTCTGGCTGACTACCCCAAAGGCGATCTGGGGGTTTCACCAGACTGCTGCTTTCAGGATACAGCCACCTTGCCCTGCAGCAAATCGATCTGGCAGAAAGGGCCCTTAAAGAAGCCCTGCACCTGGCGCTGCAGGCCAGCCTGTTCTTTGGCGTGGTGGAAACCACCTTCTGCCTGACTTGTTTTCGTCTTCTGCGCCTGCGCAGGGCCATCTGGCGGCAGCGGAACAGGCTTCGGAGCAGATGGACTCCCTTTGGCCGGATATCCGCTTTTTGACCCACAGCCTGCGGATTCAAGCCTCGATTCTGTCACTAATCTACCGTCAGCGTTTTGCTCAGGTTGCGCGGGAAATCCGGGTCATAGCCGCGCGCCACCGCCATGTGATAGGAGAGCAGCTGCAGGGGCAGCACAGCCAGCAGGGAAGATATTTCTGCTTCAGCTTTGGGAAGGGTGATCAGGTCGCTGGCATTGGCCCGCAGGCGGGCATCTTCCTGGCCGATGGCAATGGCACGGCCGCCGCGGCAGGTGACCTCGTTGATGCCGCTGATGATCACCGGCACATCATCCGGCCCGGTGGCAAACAGGATCGGCAAACCGGCGGTAACTGCCGAAAGCGGACCATGTTTAAATTCGGTCGAGAGCATCCCCTCACAGTGGGCATAGGTGATTTCCTTCAGCTTCAGCGCGCCTTCCAGCGCCATCGGATAGGTGGCGCCGTATCCCAGACAGTACAAATCTTGCCAGCGATTGACCGCTTCCACCAGGGCTTCCACCTGCGGCGCGGTGCTGCGGATGGTTTGTTCCATCAGCGCAGGGATCGCGTCCAGTTCGCGCACATCCCGCCCGCCCAAACGGTAAGCCAGGTACAGGAAAGTGACCACCTGGTTGGTGAAGGTTTTGGTGGCCGGAACACTGATCTCGTAACCGCAGCACAGCGGCAGCCAGCAGCTTGTGGCTTTGGTCAGGGTCGAGCCGATCACATTGGCCAGGCCAAAGCAGGTCATGCCCCGCGCTTCTGCAGATTGCAGCGCGTTCAGCACATCCTTGGTTTCACCGGACTGGCTGACAAATAAACCCACATCCTCACTGCCCACCGCAGGTAAATATTGCGGGATGAACTGCGGGGCCAGCACCGGAATGACCGCCTTGCCGACCACCTGTGCAAAGTAAACCGCGCCGGCCAGGCAGGCATGGTAACTGGTGCCGCAGCCGATGAAATAGACATGCCGGGCCGCGCGGATTTTTTCGATCACCGTCTGAACGTCGCTGCTGCCGGCCAGCATATGCATCACCTCACGCGCCACCTGCGGTTGATCGTGAATTTCTTTCAGCATGAAATGGGCAAAGCCGCCTTTTTGCACGGCTTCCATGGTTTCGACAATCTGCTCCGGCTCACGCTGTATCAGGCTGCCGTCCTTCACCGAGTGCAGTTCAACCCGGTCCGCCCACAGGGTGATGATCTCGCCATCCTGAATGCGCAGCACCTTGCGGGTCAGCGGCAGGATGGAAGGCAAATCGGAAGAAACGCAGGTGAAGCCCTCGCCGATGCCCACCACCAGGCCGGAGCCTTTCTTGATGGCGTACAGTTTGTCATCATTGATTTTGCCGATCACAAAAGCATAATCGCCCTGCAAATCAGCATGCGCGCCGCGAATGGCCTCAATAAAGTCCATTCCCCGATTGATATAGCGCTCTGTTGCATGCACGCAGGATTCGCCATCATTGTGCGAGCGTACAGTCATACCTTCGGCCAGGAACTGCTCGCGCAGTTCCACGTTGTTCACCACATTGCCGTTGTGCGCGCCGACCATATCGCCGTCCGAGTCAAGATGCGGCTGCGCATTCACCTGTGAAGGCGCCCCAAACGTCGCCCAGCGCAGCTGGGTGATGCCGCGGGAACCGCTCATTTCTGCCAGGCCGTGGCGTGCGGCCACGTCATCCACCCGGCCGGTGTCCTTGCGCAGGTCAATTTTCGCGCCAGAAATGGTCGCTGCGCCGACGGAATCATAGCCCCGGTACGTCAGCCGCCGGGCTGCTTCAATCAGAATCGGTCCAAGGTTTTGCTCTTGAGCAGTCACAATACCAAAAATGCCGCACATGTGGCCTGTCCTTTCAGAAATTGAAAATGAGGAGACTATCTCAAAGTGTAACACAGGGGGCGGCTCTGGCATCGTGACCAATATCACTGCCGCGGCGTGGAATCTGGCAGGATTATCTGATTAATCAGGGAGGCTGGTACTGGCTCAGGTTTTGTCTTGTCTCTCTGCATCATTTTTCACTCGCATGTGAATTTAGTCCTCAGGCAGTCTAATCACCGAGACGAGTGTCAGGTTCAGCGCCAGCAGTTCATTCAACAGCCCCATCAGCGCCCCCTGGTCGCAGATCGGCCCGGACGGCTGAAATGAAGATCTTGGCGGAGAGGACTGATAAGGACATCTCACCAATTATTCATTACATTAGGCGAGGAAACCTGGATCCCACGCATACTCTGAAACCGACGTTTGCGTGAAAGCTGCCTGGGAAATCAAAGCTGCGCGATGAGCAGCGCAGGCTGAGGGCGTTATTCCCAAACGCCCCGCCTCGCAATGCCCGCAAATCAGTCCCTTCCTCCGCTTCCCGTCCATCCAGAACCTGGTAAGGATAAGGACAATATCGGCTGTGTGTCCATTCCCACACATTTCCAGCCATATCCGCACAGCCGTAGGGACTATCCCCGTCCGGGCTGTATGCTCCCACAGGCGACGTTCCCCGCAGCCGGCTGTTTTTATAATTGCACATCCGGGGTTTGGCCTCCTTGTTGCCCCAGGGCCAGGTCCGCCCATCTGTACCTCGGGCTGCCTTTTCCCATTCTGCTTCTGTCGGCAGCCTCAGAACCATATCTGGAAGGATTTGCCCGCTGAACTGATTGTTCAGCCAGCAGGCGAATGCCATCGCGTCAGTCCAGCTCACATTCACCACCGGGTGATTTTCCTTGTCAAAAGGGAAGCCACCCGGTGGAGCGGCGTGGTGTGTGTCGCAAACAAAAACCTGGTATTGCGCGTTGGTCACCAGTTGCCGGCCCATCCAGAAACCCGGCAGGCTCACACTGTGTTTGGGGTTATCATCCTGGAAATACGCTTCGTCGCTGCCCATCCAGAATTCCCCCGCTGGAATCCAGGCCAAATTTATGGCTGTACCATCGATCAAATTTAGCGCCATATCCCCGGCTTGAATCATCTCTCTTACGCCCTTTTCTCTTGAGATCTGCTGCTGTCTGGTTAATTATACCGGGCATGGCCTTTCTGTTCCATCTCGTACAAACTTTTTATTGCGCTTTTTGGCATGAAATCATGATCAGGGACTGCCGCCCGGGACAATCATCACCCTCGCCGCGTGATATATTTCACTGTGTGCGCCGCTGAAAACGCCTTACAGTTGTAGTATCCTGTACGTACATGTATGGTCATATTGAGGAATGGACATGGGCATCCAAATTACCAGGAACAGCGCTGTACCGCTGCACGAACAACTGCTCAATGAAATCCGCCGCTGCATTATCAGCGGTGAGTGGGCTCCCGGCAGCCAGGTGACCTCCGAATTAACCCTGCAGGTCGAACTGGGCATCAGCCGCAGCACCATCCGCCAGGCGCTGAATGCCGCGCGGAATGAGGGTCTGGTCGAAACCGTGGCCGGGAAGGGCACCTTTGTCAGCCCCAACCCTACCCGCCAGAACACCTCGCGCCTGATCGGGTTTATTAACCCTTATGTGCGTAGCAGCTTCGATGCCATGCTGTTCCGCGGCGCTGAGAACACCCTGCGTCAGGCCGATTACCGCGTCATTTTTTCCACCTCTGATTCAAGCCTCGAAAATGAAAATCGCCAGCTGCGCCTGCTGCAGCGCGAAGGCGTGGCCGGCATCATCCTCTGGCCGGTTTCGGATGAAGTTTCCAGCCGGGCGGCAGCAGATATGATCCTCGAGAACCGCCACCTGGTCCTGCTCGACCGGCCTCTCCTCCAGGGGGAAGTTGACCTGGTCACCAGCGATAATTTCTCCGGCGGCTATGAAGCCACCCACCATCTCATCGGGCTGGGACATCAACAGATCGTCTTTCTCTGCCGCCAATATGCCCACCTGCTGCCCATCGCCGGGCGCCTGCGCGGCTACCGCCAGGCCATGCAGGATGCCGGGCTCGCCCCACTGGACCCTGTGCTCCTTCCCAATACCCAGGAAATGACCACCGAATATGCTCTGCGCAGCTACACCGAGGCCAGTGGCGAGGATATTCACCAGATTTGCGCCTACCTGGCTTCACCTGGCCGCGCCAGCGCCATCTTTGCCTCCAACGACCTGATCGCCATGCAGGTGTTGCGCGCCGCGGAACTGGCCGGCCTGCAGGTGCCCCGGGATATCTCCCTGGTGGGCTACGATGATATGGACTTTTGCAGTCACCTGGTCACCCCGCTCACCACCATCGCCCAGGATCCTTACCGGATGGGTGCTGAAGCCGCCCGTCTGCTGCTGGAACGCCTGGCTGGTGACAAAACGCCTCCTCGCCAGGTGATCCTGCCCACCCGTCTGGTGGTGCGCGCTTCCACAGCCGCCCCTGGCCAGCCGGCTGCCTGAAAGGACATCCTGAACCAATGAATCCCCTGGCACTGCCGCCTCCTTCCCCGCTCAGAAAAATCCATGTGGTGTTCAAAACTCACCTGGATGTCGGCTTCACCGACTTTGCTGCCCGGGTGGTGCGTGCCTATTTCGACCATCACATTCCCCGATCCCTGGCCCTGGCTCGCGCTCTGCGCCTGGCTGGAGGTGAATACCGCTTCATCTGGACCACCGGCTCGTGGCTGATCAGTGCTTATTTGGAACAGGCCGCAGCCGCTGAACGCGCCCAAATGGAGGCAGCCATCGCTGCCGGAGATATCGTCTGGCATGGGCTGCCCTTCACCACCCACAGCGAACTGATGGATGCCGGGTTTTTCCGCTTTGGGTTAAGTCTGTCCGCTGAGCTAGACCACCGCTTTGGCCGGCACACCCTTGCCGCCAAGCTCAGCGACGTACCCGGACAGACCATCGCCATTGTCCCGCTGATGGCCGAAGCCGGTCTGCAATTTTTGCACATCGGGGTCAATGCCGCCTCCACACCGCCCTCCACGCCCCCGGTTTTTCTCTGGCGCAACCCGCAGGGCGGCGAGTGCGTGGTGATGTACGATCACGGCTCCTACGGCGGGCTCAAGCTGGTACCCGGCCTTGATGAAGCCCTGTACTTTGCCCACACCGGCGACAACCTTGGCCCGCAGACGCCTGAAGAGATTCATTCCATTTTTGACCGGCTGCGCAGAAGCTTTCCAGGCGTTTCTGTTGAAGCCTCCACCCTGGATGCCTTTGCCTCGCAGCTGCTGTCCATCAAAGACAGCCTGACTGTCATCACCCAGGAAATTGGCGACACCTGGATCCACGGCGGCGCCAGCGACCCGGGAAAAATGAGCGCTTTTCGCACCCTGCTGCGCCTGCGGACTGCCTGGCTGGAAAGCCGCCATGTTGATCCTGCCGCTGCCGCCTTTAAAGCTTTCAGCCGCTGCCTGCTGCTGGTGCCGGAGCATACCTGGGGTCTGGATGTGAAGACCCATCTGAAAGATTCCTCAACTTATGCTCCGGCCAAATTCCGGGCTGCCCGCAGTGGTGAAGACTTTCAAAAGCTGGAGCTTTCCTGGGCTGAACAGCGTGCCTATCTCGATCAGGCAGTACAGGTTCTGGATGCTAATCTGGCCGCCGAAGCCCGCCAGGCTCTGGCGGAAGCTGCTCCTGCCCGGCCTGACCTGGCCCAATGGGGTTCCCCGGTAGACCCGGCTGGCCTTTACGAGCTGCCTCTTTTCAGGCTGCGATTTGATCCCGCCAGCGGCGCCATCGTCACACTGCAGGAGCGCCAATCAGGGCGTCACTGGGCCTCGCCGCGCCAGCCCCTGGGCAGACTGTGTTATGAGACGTTTTCCCAGGCCGATTATGACCGCTTCTACCGTCAGTACATCCGGGTCAAAAAAGTGGATGAATGGTGGGCCGTCCCCGATTTCACCAAACCTGGCATGGCCGCGGCAGGCGCACAGCACAGTCTCACCATGCCGCCGCTAACAGCGCTCTACCGCTGCTCAGATGACCGCGCGGATCATTTTCTCTGCTGCATGGAAGCCCCTCCGTCAGCCTGGCAGGAAGCCGGCTGCCCGCGCCTGTTTTATCTTCAGGTCAGTGTATCCAAAACCGCACCTGAAATCGGATTGGATTTGCATTGGTTCGAAAAACAACCCAACCGCCTGCCCGAAGCGCTCTGGTTCTCTTTTGTCCCCCCGGTTGCCCGTTCTGGCCGCTGGACTCTGTTGAAATTGGGGCAGGCCATCCCGCCAGCCAATGTCATCCAAAACGGCAGCCGCCATCTGCATGCCGTAACGCCCGGGGTGATCTATCAGGATGAGACTGCCTGTCTATCTGTGGATTCGCTGGACACCGCTCTGGTGGCTCCCGGCCAGCCTTCCCTCCTGAATTTCAACAACCGCCAGCCCAGTCAGCATCAGGGCATGCATTTTTTGCTCTACAACAATGTCTGGGGAACCAATTTTCCCATGTGGAGTGGGGCGGACGCACGCTTCCGTTTTGTTTTGCGTTTTAACAGGCAATCCGTGGATCATCTTCCACACGGTGACAACCAACAGGATCAATTCTAAAGAAAAGGAAAAAGCTCATGAACAATCCTAAGTTAAAATCCTTCAATTATGCGGTTGGCATGTTTGGCACCTCCATTCCCATCAACATGCTCAAAACCTATGCCGCTTTTTACTATGTGGACAGCCTGGGATTGACCATGCTGCAAATGTCCCTGATCCTCACGGTGTATGCCTTTGTGGATGCCCTGGATAATCCCATCTACGGCTTCCTTTCCGATCGCACCCGCAGCCGCTGGGGCCGCCGCCGTCCCTGGTTGACCATCGGCACCCCTCTGCTGGTGCTGGGCCTGATCGCCTTTTTCAGCACGCCCGCCTTTCTGGCCGGCGATTCCCTGCTGGCCTACGCCATGCTCTTCTACATATTCACCGGCACACTCGACTCGGTGATCAACGCCAACTACGGTGCCCTCTTCCCTGAGCTGTTCCGCACCGATGCCAGCCGCGCCAGCACCAATGCCCTGCGCCAGGCTTTCCAGCTTGTTGCCATGATCATCAGCATCGCCCTCACCCCGGTGGTCACCGATGCCATCGGCTTCCAGTTGACCGCCATCATCTACGGCATTCTGGGCGGCGTGGTGATCCTCTATATGACCTTCACCTCGCAGGAGACGCACGTGCATGATGAGGAAACCAAACCTGAACTTTGGGACAGCATTAAAAGCCTGCTGGTGAACCCCAAGTTCTGGGTGGCTGGTTTTGCCAATGCCTTTTACAGCGCTGCCATGTCGCTGGTGCTGGTGGCCCTGCCCTTCTTCGTGAAATATAAGCTGCAAATCCCCAACAGCCAGTCCACCATTCTCTTTGCCTCCGTGCTGATCATCGCCATCGTCGGTGTGGCCATCTGGGCCTGGCTGGTCAAAAAGTTTGGCATGATGCCTGTATGGCGCGCCGCCCTCGCCTTCCTTGCTGTAGCCTTCGTGCCGCTCTATTTTGCCAATTCTCTCCCCACCGCCATCGTCGGCTGCGTCCTGGTGGGCCTCGGCTTTGCCGGCGCCATCACCACCATGGACCTGGTCGGTGCAAAAATCATGGACGAAGATACCCAGAAGCATAATGTGCGCCGCGAAGGGATCATCTCCAGCGCCATGGGCTTCATGAACCGCCTCAATGGATTAATCACCGGCCAGGCCTTTGCCCTGGTCTTTCGTATCTACGGCTTTGAGAGCGGCGATAAACCTGGCCCGGCGCCTGATCAGGCAGCCAGCTTCCTGATGGCCATTTCGCCATTTGTCCTGATGCTGATCAGTTTCACCTTCTCTTTCTTCATCAGTTTTAAAAACCGCCAGCCAGCCGCCAGTGAGGCGCTGCCAAAGGAGTAATATGGCTCTCATCCGTCTCGATCACGTTCCTGAAACCACAAAAGTGAACCAGGCGCTGAATATCATCCTGCCTGATCCTGGAAAGATGAACGGCGTTCCGGTGCGGGAGCGCAAGGTGCTGTACTTGCTGCACGGCCTGAGCGATGACGCCAGCGCCTGGCAGCGGTACACCACCATAGAAACCCTTGCCAGTACCTATGGTCTGGTGGTGGTGATGCCTTCAGCAGGCCGCAGCTTTTACGCCGATCAGCCCAACGGCCAGCTGTATTTCACCTACCTCATGGAAGAGCTGCCGCGCTATCTTTCGCAGGTGTTTGGCCTGGAACACCGGCGCGAAAGCACCCTCATTACTGGCAATTCCATGGGCGGTTATGGGGCCTTCAAAGCAGCCTTGAATTACCCTGAACGCTTCTGCGCTGCTGCCAGTTTTTCAGGCTTTCTCTCCCTGAAGTTTTTAACCATCTATCCGGACGATCCGCGCATGCAGGAATTTACCAGCGTCTTCGGCGACCTGAGCCGGCTGTCCGCCAGCGAACATGACCCGGAAACCTGGTTGCAGAAGGCAGCCTGCCATCCCACTGCGCTGCCCCGCCTGTTTCAATCCTGCGGGCGGCAGGAAGATCTCTATCCCCTGAACCAGCTCTTTTATGCTCAGGCGTCCGGACTGGGCCTCAGCCTGGAGTATCACGAGGAAGATGGGCGCCATGAATGGCTCTTCTGGGATGCGCAGCTGCGGCGTTTCCTCGTTGAAGTTCTTTCCTGAACCGCGGAGGATCGTATGGCCATCACACAAAATCTGGAAATTTTGATCACGCCTGAACAACAGGGCAGCTACTTCACCCTGCCCTTCACCATGCCGCCAGACATGGAAACCTTCACCCTGGCTTACCATTATGAACGGCATCGTCTGAGTCCGGATCCCCTGTCCGGTTTCTGCGCCCGCCATGAGGTGAATATCATTGATCTGGGGCTGATCGCCCCGGATGGGTCCCAGGTGGGGGCTTCCGGTTCAGATAAGACCTGTTTCACCCTCAGCGCCACGTCTGCCACCCCCGGCTACCGGCCCGGCCCGCTCACCCCCGGCACATGGCAGATCATTGTCGGCGCCTATAAAGTAGTCCCGGAAGGGGTAAAGGTGAGCTATGAGCTGGGCTTCATCCCAAAACAACGCCGCCTGTTCAAAGGCGATCTGCACACCCACACGGTCGCTTCAGACGGCGTGCTGACGGCTGGCGAACTGGGCTGGCATGCCCTGCGCCACGACCTGGATTTTGTCGCCATCACCGACCATAATCAGCTTGTCAGCGCCGCCTCCCTGCCTGCCATCCCGGGTTTCACCTTCATCCCCGGCGTGGAATGGACCCACTATAACGGTCACGTCAATTTTCTGGGCGTGGATGAACCTTACAGCACACCTTTTATTTCCAATACCCTGGAAGAGGTGGTCACCCGTTTTCAAACCGCCCGCAGCCGCGGCGCCCTGACCGTCGTCAACCATCCTCAGGATGAATCCTGCGGTTTTCAATACGATCTGAATATTCTGCCTTTTGATTGCCTGGAAATCTGGAATGGCCCGATGCGCGAAGCCAACCTGCGCGCAGTGGGTCTGTGGCAGAGCCTGCTGGCTGCCGGTAAAAAAATCCCAGCTGTCGGCGGCAGTGATTATCATCGCGACAATCCTTTCCAGATTCTCGGCGGGCCCACCATGGGTGTTTATGCTCTCTCAGCCAGCCCGGCGGATATCCTTGCCGCGGTCAAGGCAGGGCATGCCTTCATCACCTTCTTCCCCGGCGGCCCCACTCTGGCGCTGACCTGCGGTGAGGCCCTCATGGGCGATTCTCTTCCCTGGCAGGCCGGGCTGCAGGTCCGGGTTGCCGCGGAAGGCCTAATGCGCGGCGACGTGCTGCGCCTGGTCAGCGCTCAGGGCAGCACAGTGCTGCTTCAGGCTCCGGAAAACGGAAACTTTGAAAACACTTATGACGTGCCCGGCCCCGGTTTTTTCCGCGTGGAAATTCTGCGCGCCTTTCTGCCCGGACTGCCCCTCCTGCCAGCCCTGATCTCTAATCCCATCTTTTTTGACGAGCCACAGCTACGCGCGTTTTAGAGATGATTGGGCATCCAGAATCAACGGATGCCCTTTTTTTCTACCCATGATCAAAATTGTGACCAAACAGGCGCGGCATCACTTGTTGTGATCGCTCAATCCCTTCCTTAAGGAATGGTTCTACGCCAACGAATTGTTCCATAAATGTGAGACTTTTCTCCCAGAAAATGTGGTATTTCTGGCGGGTAAAGGCGATGTCCTGCTTCGACCAGCCAGCCAGCTCCAGCATTTGAAAGTGCGCTTCGGGATTCCCTCTCATAAACACATAATTCCGGATAATTTCCCACTGCCGGACAAACATCTTACCCGGCACATGGGTAAACACATCCGGGATGGTGATCTGTGCCAGCAGGGTATCAAGTGCAATGGCATCCATAAGTTCGTCTTTGCTCAGGAAATCAAAAGCCGTCAGACCGACATCTCCTGGCACAGGGAAATCCGTCCAGGATTGAATGCCCAATTTTTTGAATAAAAGCGCGCCCTGCTTCTTCCAGCATTCATCCACAGCCAAATGACATAAATAGCCCGCGGCAAAGCTGCGTCCCGATGGCTTTAATTCCTTCCAGGGAGCACATAATAACATGTCGAGATGATTCAGAAAATAAACGCAGCTTTGAAGATAGGCGCTTTCCCCATCCTCCTCCACCCTTCCCACAAAATGTGTGACCCTCCGGTCAATCGGATTGAAAGCATGCACATCCACCAGCATGCACCCGGCCAGGAAGGCTCCCTGCACTTCCACTGAAGCGTCAGGATAATATTGCTGTAATATTTTTTCTCCCACCACAAGGTGGGTCACTGATGCTGCCATGAGGTATGATGTCCCTTTTATCGATTATTCTACGGACCCTTCCCCCTCGCACTGGTGATGGCGCCCGACCCTCCAGCAGACCCGGTAGAGTTTGTTGATGATGTAAGGCTAGAAAAAGAGAGCGGAGGTCCTCTTCGCCCTCTTTTAACTCTTTTCGATTAACCTATGATGGTGTTTGTGCGTCAAACCATTTGGACAGGCGGTTACTGGCGTAAGGCGGCTGGTCCACGTAATGAGAGACATCGTTGAACAGCATCAAACGCGCCCGAACCGGGTCTTTAAAATCGACGATATTTAGGCAGGCCGGCGATTGATCCAACCGGTCGCGGTAGCCCCGCGCATCAAACCCCAGCAGGCTGCTCAGAATCAGGCGGATGGTGGCTTTATGCGAAACCACTGCCACCGTCTGATTGGCATGCCGGGTCACAATCTCGCGGATGACGGGCAGGGCGCGCGCCATCACCATCAGGCCCGATTCACCCCCCTGGGGGGAAAAGGTGAAGGGATCTTCCTGCCAATCCGCATACTCCTCAGGAAACTGCGTCTCCACTTCTGACCGCCGCATGGTTTCCCACCGCCCGTGGTGAATCTCGCGCAACCCATCGCGGAATTCCGGCTTCATTCTAAAGGGTTCCGCCACAATTGAAGCGGTTTCCACCGTCCGCCGCATCGGGCTGCAATAAAAAGCAACAATCGGGTCGTCAGCCAGGCGTTTGGCCAGGCACCCTGCCTGCCAGCGGCCTTCATCGGATAAATCAACATCCGTTCCGCCCGAAAAGCGGTCTTCAGAACTCAGGCTTGTGGCGCCATGCCGGATAAGATAAACGCGAGTGGTCATTTTATGCTCCTAAGTAGCTTGATTCGAAAAAACATTGGGTTTATATAACAGCATCTGGAAAGAAGAAGTGGAATGGAGGCTCGCGGTTATTCGTAATAACCAGCCTGTGGTATCTTTTCTTTAGTGTAAGTATACCAGAACTTCACCCGCCTTTTGGTGAAACTAAAGTATAATGAACAGGAGATAAATTTTCCCTTTTAAAGCATTTTTGCCATGGATTCTTCTGATCAAGATAAACCATCCATTTTCCATGACAGTTATATATCCACAACGCGGTTGGGGACCCTTTTTGGAACAGCCATAGAAACCGGCTTCCTGTTGATCTACTGGCTTTCAGGGTATCCGACCCCTGTTCTGGTCATGCTGATTGCATCCATCCTGATCAGCCTGGCAGGGTTAATCATTGTCCGGGTGTCCCTTCATTACTGGCTGGCCGCGCATCTAACCATCCTGGGCTTGTATATCGCCCTGATCGGGCCGGGTTTATATACCGGCGGCATTGATTCCTCTTCGATGATCTGGTTAGTGTTTGTTCCGGGAACCGCCGCCATTATGGCCGGCGCGAAAAATAGCCTGTTTTGGGCGGTTATCAGCGCCGCCACCCTGGTCTGCATCTTCATCCTCAACCGCGTGTTGAATATCGATCTGACTCTCCGCCCCACTCAGAGCATCGACCGGTTCACAGACTTGCTGGTTGTTCTGGTGACCATCACCTTGATGACGCTACTAAATGAAGATTTGAAGAAAAAGATGGTCATCCAGCTGGAAAGAACGCAAAAGAAACTGGAGTTCCTTTCCACCATGGATCCGCTCACCAACATTTACAACCGAAGATATTTTTTCGACCGGGCCCAGGTGGAGCTTGATTTGTCTCAAAGCAGCCACGGCCAGGTGGCCATCCTCCTCCTGGATATTGACCATTTTAAACGCATTAACGACACCTATGGTCATTTTATTGGGGATCAGGTCTTATGCGGTACGGTTGCTCTCTGCGGCGCCTCATTGAGAAAAGCCGATATCCTCTCACGGTTTGGGGGAGAAGAGTTTATCATCCTTCTGCCGCAGACCAACGCCCCGGAGGCGATGCTGATTGCAGACCGCCTTCGCGGCATGATTGATACCACTCCGATTAAAACGGACTCCGGCCCCTTGCAAATCACGGTCAGTATCGGCATGACCGTTTCGAGTATTTATATCCCTGATTCGCTGCGTGAACTGATCCGCCAGGCAGATACAGCTCTGTATCTCGCCAAGAACAACGGCCGCAACCAGGTGGTTCGCTGGGCTCCGAATCTGTATCTGACAGAAACCGCGGTCAGGGCAGAGCGGGATAAAGAATAACCCCCAAAAATCCGCTAATAACCAATCGGGAACCAATTATCCATAGGAGGGAAAGCATTTATGTGTGTTAACGGAAAGCGAACAAAATGGAATCAAGGCTTGGTCTGATCAGCAAAAATCTGGCTCATCAATTAAGCCACACTGATGAGAAAACGCTTCGGAATCTGACCTGGGCCACCGGCAAGGCAGCCTTAACCTATACGAAAATCCGGAATTCACTGGTCGAACGTTTCCTGGATGCCGCTGAAGGACGATGTCCAGCCGATTTGCCGTCATTTCGGCAGGAGCTTTTAAATTATGTGGAAGAATTGGATGCCCTCCAGTGGAATTTGAGGGAGGATGTCGATCAGGGAAAAATCGCCGTGTCTGATTATTTGCAGGCCTTTGCCGATGCCCGGGTATTTAATGCCCTGTATTTCGCTTTGGACCCCGATCCGCATATTGCTGCGGCTGAGTCGATCTACGAAACGGTCACAGCTTCAAACGATTTGCCCGCCCTTGAAGAACTGGTTAGAAAAATTATTGGATAAATGTTCAGGAATCGGATCGAACCAACATGCTGATTTTTTTCAGGATCATCAAATCAATACCTTCGCCAATTACGAACTTGAAACCGGGTGAATAGCGCCCAAACAGGCCATTTTCTGGAAAATCTCGGCTAATAAATTATCATCAGGTTTTTGCGGAAGCATTTTTATTGCTTCGCAAGCATATCGGTAGCCGCGATAGTGCGATTTCAAGTCCAAAATACTGAAATCACGCTGGTTCTTGCGATGAGCTTGCAACAACCGATGGCTGAAATTGACCATAAAGAAAGACAGGTTCACCGCATTCGTCACGGCGGTCTCTTTGACATTCATAAAATCTTCAAGACCCCAATATTGCTTGGCGTCACGAAAATTGAATTCGATTTGGAAACGCAGGCTGTAAAACTTGATCAATTTTTCATAGTCCAGATCCAAATCTGTGCTGAACAAGATGACATGGGCTTGGACGTTGGTCAGCAGGTTGGTTTTCAAAATAATAACCACGTTCAAAGCAAAAGCAAATTCCTTGTTGTTGAAAGTGCCATGGTAAATGTCGGTGCGCAGGTTGTCTTCGGTGGAGGTGGATTTCAGGTACTTTCCATCCATCCTGCGCACATCCACCTTCTTGCCAAATTTCCTTGGGCGGCCTGGACGTCGTTTTTGTTCTTCGGCGGGCCTTTCATAGAGGGCTGTGTCGGAACGCATTTTGGAGATCAATTCCAAATTCTCACTCTTGACCATGAACGCGCTCGGATAATTGCCAAAATGACCATCCATAACCACATATTTTAGCGACAGGATGGTACCAATGGTCTTCAGCAAGCGTTTGAGCGCTGTTTGTATCCGCAATAACTCCGGGTTCAGCTCTACATTGTCAGACTTCACCTTGTTCTTGCTGCCTTTTGGACGGCCACGCTGGCGTTTTTCATCCGGTTTCCTGGCTTTTTTCGCTTCCTTCCTGGCCTGACTGGCTGCCTTTTCTTCCGCGCTCTTCACAACCTGATTGATTTCGAGTGGATATGAATGTTCTTCTTCCACACTCACCAACGAGAGCACAAAAAAAGACAGGCCTGGGATAACCTGTTTTTTCAACCCGGAGAAAAAACGATCCAACCCATGTGTTTCCTTGCCAGCCTTACCAATCACGGTCTCGTCACCGGCAATGATATATTTTTCTGACGGCTTTAGCAGGCTCTTAAGGAACAAAGTCCAGTGTACTGCTTCCCAGGGAAGCTGGGTGTGGTACCAACGTTGGATGGTGCGGTAACTGCCGCCCCGGTTTGTCCAGCGAGAGAGACCCAACATGGTTATTCTGCCGTTGATAACCAGCATGGCAAAAATGATCCGGCTCAGCTGGCGAAAAGTCACCGGTTTCAATAATGGTGCAATATTTTGTAAATATGCTAAAATCTCTGTCATGGGCTTTTTGTGGTATTTTTGTTTTTGTTGTAAACTACAACTTTACCCTAAAAGCCCATTTTTATTCAACTAACGTAACGGTTGTGCAATCAGATGCGATTCGGTAAAAAGTGACATAAAACCTCAAA
>ERZ795056.2829-NODE-2829-length-18954-cov-8.081274_pt1 | contig 18954 bp, 12 predicted proteins | sample MGYA00375140_ERZ795056 | MGnify/ENA primary metagenome ERZ795056 (study PRJEB30185, sample SAMN05720227) | activated sludge metagenome | isolation source: Anaerobic digester | place: USA | collected 2015-03-09 ... | reverse complement strand
CCATTGAGCCCGTCAAAGCTTTTCTGCATCAGACCGATATAGGATTTTGCATTTCCCGAAAAAGTGGATTTACTGCCCAGACTTTTCGCGGTGGCATCGAATATATAGATTGGAAAACCAGTGTGATTACTGAAGGTATTGGAGTCGAATTCAATAAGAGTAAGGTTTGATGTAACTGTTTCATACAATCCCCAGTTTGCGGAGTTCGATACGGTACAGTTTTTCATTTTCAACTGGTTTATGCCGGCAAACTGAATGGTGGCTTTTTTACTTTCATCTCCGTCAAAACTGGCTGAACCTCCATCGGTCACTGTCACATGCCTCATCACATTCAATGGGCTGTTCGAATCCTGGAATTTGATACCCAGCCATCCACCTTTGGTATCGGATTCAGATTTGATCACAATGGGTTTTGCGGCCGTTCCTTCTGCTTTAATGGTTCCTTTTGCCGTCGAAAATTCGAGTCCGGCACCAGCCTTTGCCACGATCACAGTGCCGGGTTCAATGGTGAGCCGGGCTTCCACTTTTACAATATCTTCCAGATAATAATCCACTGCTGCTCCGCCATTGAGTAAGGTGAGATCAGATGAAATGGTTCCTTTCAGAATATTGGAAACCTTTGGAGTGGGTGTCGGATCCGGACTGGTACTGGTTTCTTTGCTGCAGGAGATCATACAGCCGGTGGCTGTAATAAGCATCAGACTTTTCAAATACGTTTTCATAGGTGCCATAAGGGTGCGTTTTAATTCTCTGCGATGATACGGTGAATCCAAACATGAAACTATGACTATCAGACGTTTACAAAATTTACAACATGATATAAAGACCGGATTTGAAAAATTAGAACGCGTAAAAAAAGGGTACCTGAAAATGTCATTCCGAACACTGATTTTTGTAAATTCAGAACCTCCCCGTTGCATTTGTTTGCTGAAACCAGCTGTTCAATCAGTCTATTTCTGGAAATAGGGCCAGACGATTGCCATTCAGGCTGATGGCGGCAAAAAAGTATGGCACATCGTTTAAGCAAACAGAAGATCGGACATCAGCACTTTCCAAACGGGTCCCCTGAATATGCTTTCCTGCCCGAATTTATTACATAGAACAAAACCCAGCGGTGTTTGAAGGGCAGTGGCTACCGGCTTTTTTACCTTTGCATCATTACTCACCCTCTTTATTTTCATAGATGCCTCGAATTTTCTCCACTGTTCTGGTCACGCTTTTCGTTCTGAGCTGGAATGCAGAAGGGGGAACCGGTTCGAAACATTCGTTCCGGAAGGTGAAAGAGAGCATCCACCTCGCTCCCTTTGAATCGGCCATTCTGAAAAAGCAGGATGTTCAATGGCCTCTTGTGTATCCCGAACAATTTAAAATTGCCTGCAGATTGGGAGTGCAGAAAGTAAAGAACGGATCATTCGCCCCGTCCTTTGGAGCAGCGTTTGAGATGATCTGGGAGCAAACCCTGTTTTATGGCGCTGCGTATGAAATGGGAATTGTACCTGCTCAGGATTCGATTCCGGGAGGAAAGACCCATCGGTTCGGGCTTAACACCGGGATTATTTTCCAGTTGGATGAATATGAAAAGCATCATCTGCTGGCCTTGATTCGTCCAGGTTTGTCGATGGTAAAAACAGAGGGTGGAAGTGCCTCCCGTTTTGGTCTGGGGCTGGGAATCGGCTACGAGTATTCCCTCAATTCAGATTACATTTTGTGCCCCGAAATTGTATACCACAAATTTCCAACCGGTATGGCAACCATGCCTGGGTTTTCCAGCTGGTCGTTTGCACTGAGGCTTTCGTTTGGAAAATAAGAAACAGTATTTCGCTGTTATACACAATCTTCAATTGCTTTTTTGGATTCTTTCATTGGATCCTCCATATTACTTCGGCAAAACATTAGTACCGAATGAAAAGGGTTGGATTCTCAATTATGTCACCGAAAATCGATATGATCAGGTTTTCGTTTTATCAGACCGATTCGCCGGCTACAGCTCAGGCATTTTCTGACTTACTGCCTCTAAGCCGTACTTTCTATCACGCCAGAGTTTCAGGGCAGGAAATCTGGTTTGATGACCTTCCACCGTTGGATATTCCGCAGGAAAATGCCTCCGTATTTACAGTGCCGGGCGAAGTAGTACTTGGACCTTCAAGGCCGGCAAGAACGAAAACTGCGAATTGCTTTGGTATATATTATGGTGAAGGAAAAGGCCTGGATGCCTGCAACATCTTTGCTTGCGTGATTGAGGAAGACCGGGACAAACTTACCGAACTCGGCAATTTGATCTGGAAACATGGAGCTCAAACATTGACTATTACAGCCTGGAAAGAATGAAGACAGTTGTCAAACCTGTTTGACAGGTTCACTGGTTACACTGTATTTTCAATTCGAAAAGTTCTGAAATCTTCCCTTCAAAATACCAAAGGAGAAAAAAAACTTATGCCGGAACAGTTTGACGTTGCACAATTCCAAGGTGTAAGGAATCAAATGACTTAGACATATTTCAGAAAAGGCCATAACAGCGAACAGCCATTGCCAAGGTCCAAACTGAGGAAAATCAGATCAGTTCAGCACTGAAATGAGAGAGAGGAAGCAGGTTTTCTTGCTGCTTTACTTAGAATAGATTCGACAAAATTTTTCCAATTCATCCTGAATAACAATGGTTTACCATGAATTTCTGAAACAAATGAACCCAATTGGGTGCGAATAAAGTATACAGCCCTATCCGCCTGGCTTTGCATTGTTTTACCCTATGTATGCTAAAATCAAATGAATGTACCATCGCTCCCCTTCACCATCCGGAAATATGGGTTTCAGAGGCCTACTTTTGCCAAGCATTTGATTATCAGTCAAATACATTCTACCTTTTTTCATAAATTTTCTTCGAATAATGCAAATCGATACATTATGAATGTATTATTAACCCTAAGCAGAAGAACTCTGGCTATCTGGATTCTGACCATTGGACTTGGTTTTTCCGGATATTCTCAGAAGAAATTTCACCTGTTCAGTGAAAGTACAAAACCGATTCCGGAAGCAGCGATGAAAGGGCTGAAAAAAGGGATGCGACTCAATCTTTCACAAAGCACATTCCGGGAAATTTACCAGACTGAACCTGAATCGTTTTCTGTTACCCTTCCGCTTTCAGCAACTGAAAGTAAAACTCTGACGTTTTACAAAACACAGGTCGTTTCAGATGACTTTAAAGTGACCACATCTGATGGCCGTGAGCTGAAGGGCAAAGAATACTCCGGACTTCATTACCAGATCAATCCTAAGAATCAGTCCGAAAAAGTTGGGACCATCAGTTTCAGCAAAACTGAAGTCATGGGTATTTTCAGTGACGAGAAAGGCAACTGGAACCTGGGCATTCTTCCTGAGACAAATGGTGATTACATCCTGTACAACGAAAGAGATTTGAAAGTAGCTTCTCAGTTTCATTGCGAAACTGAAGACACGAAAGCCGAAGATCATGACCATGAAAAAGGCCCAGGCGTTGACAAATCAGTTCAGACAACTGGTTGTAAAACGGTGAAAATGTATTTCGAATGCGACTACCGCATGTACACAGATAATGGCAGCAACACCAGCAATGTGACAACCAAAGTAACCGGGATGTTCAACAATGTGAAGCAGTTGTACGCCAACGAACAACTGGATGTAGAACTCTCCCAGATATTCGTCTGGACAACCACGGATCCTTATGCGACCGAAACCGTTGCCTACAATTACCTCTATAATTTTTCCCTCAACAGGGCTTCAATTACTCAGACACTGGGGCATTTTCTCACAACTCGTCCAACCTCATTGGGAGGAATTGCTTACATCAATGTTCTATGCAACCCGGCTGCCAAATTTGGGTTTTCCAATATTTACAATTCCTTTTCTGCTCTACCCACCTATTCCTGGTCGGTTTACTGCATTACTCATGAAATGGGACATAATTTTGGCTCCCGGCACACTCACTGGTGCGGATGGCAACTTACTGGCTCAACCATTGGAAGGATCGACTCCTGTTATGCTGGAGAATCAGTGGCAGGAGCGGTTAATTGCAGCAACACCACCAAACCGAACTACAATGGAACCATCATGAGTTACTGTCATGTGAATGGCTTAATCAATTTCAATAAGGGATTCGGTACATTGCCAGGAGCTGCGATCCGGACTGGATTCAGTTCTGCCTCCTGTATTGCCGGAGCTGCGGTTCCACAATACACGGTAAAAGGAACCGGAATTGTTTGCGAAGGAGGAACGGTTAATCTGAACATCACCACAGCGGTAACCGGTGCTACATATTCCTGGACAGGACCAAACGGGTTTACTTCATCTGCACAGAATCCGACGATACCATCTGCAACACCAGCGGCTTCCGGCCAATACAACGCCACCCTTTCCAAAGCAGGGTGTACAACTGATCCAAAACCTGTGAATGTGGTGGTAAACGGGATCACATCACCCCCGATCAATGAGACATTTGAAGGAACCTTTCTGCCTCCCAACTGGCGGATTGCCAATCCAAACGGCGACCGGACTTTTACGAAAGTGACAACAGCTGGAGGATTTGGGACCAGTACCAGTTCAATGGCATTTGATAACATCAACCTCCCGTTTATCGGAGGACGAAGAGATACTGTATTTCTACCGGTAGTCAATCTGACCGGCCTAACCGGAACCACACTGAAATTTGACGTGGCTCATGCATGGAACACGGTGAGCTTTGACACACTGGCTGTTGTGGTGAGCAATAATTGTGGCGTCACCTTTAAGCGTGTGTACACCAAAACCGGTACAGCCCTGGCAACGGCTCCCAGCACATTCTCTGTGTTTACACCAACCAGTACGCAATGGCGCAAAGAAACCATAGACCTGACTGCATACAATGGTCTGGGCGCTGTGCAGATTGCTATTATTAATGTTTCCGGAGGAACCAATTTTATATATATAGACAATGTAAATCTTTCCACCACAGGCGGGTCTGGAGGGCCATCCATTTCATTGGCTGCTTTGTCTCAATCTTCATACTGCCCTGGCAGCAGCTTTTCTGTTGGATTCACTCCAAGTGGGACATTCAATGGTGGAAACCAATACACTGTTCAGCTGAGCAATGCATCCGGAAGTTTCACATCTCCTACTGTGATCGGCTCCGGAACCACCAGTCCGGTTTCAGTAACCATTCCGGCCGGAACTTCAAATGGAACCGGATATCTCATCAGAGTTATTGCAAGTAATCCTGCTGTCACATCTTCGACAACACCTGCAATTTCAATATCACCACTAGTTGTAGCTGCCGGTTCAGACCAATCGATTTGCGACGGAGCCAATTCCATCACCTTAACAGCATCTCCGGCAGGAGGTACCTGGTCTGGAGCAGGAGTGACTTCCGGAGGAGTCTTCACACCCACAACAGCTCTGGTCGGAGCACAGACTCTAACCTACTCTACCAGCTCTGGAGGATGTTCCGGAACTGACCAAATTGTGATGACCGTGAAAGCCAAACCATCCGTTGTGGCCGGGACCAATATTTCGACCTGCTCCGGAAATGCACCTTTTGCACTCACCGGATTTTCACCTGCTGGCGGCACATGGTCCGGAACAGGTGTTTCATCAACCGGAACTTTTACACCTGCATCAGCCAATCTTGGCTCCAACTCCTTAACATATACCGTTACGTCCAATGGCTGCTCCAACGGGGCTACCCGGAATGTGACTGTTTCTTCCACCATCACGGTTTCTGCCGGCTCGTCACAAACAGCTTGTTCCAATGGCTCCAGCCTTACACTAACCGGAACTCCGGCAGGTGGAACCTGGTCTGGTTCCGGAGTGACCTCCGGAGGTGTTTTCACACCAACATCCGGTTTGGTCGGATCAAATACTCTCACTTATACAGTATCAGGAACATGCGGAGGAAATGACCAGACTACCGTTTCGGTGACAGCTGCTCCAACTGTCAATGCCGGAATTGATCAGAGTTTTTGTTCGAATGATGCACCATACACCATCGTCCAGGGGAGTCCGGCTTCCGGCTCCTGGTCAGGAAGCGGTGTTTCGGGTAATGTCTTTGATCCATCATCTACAACCATAGGTTCGCATACTCTTACGTATTCTGTCACACAAAGCGGGTGTACATCATCTTCAACAGTTGATTTCACTGTGAATTCTACTCCGGTTCCATCTGCAGGTCCGGATCAGAATGCATGTGTGGGAGGCTCCAATGTTTCCTTGTCCGGCACTCCGGCTGGTGGCACCTGGTCTGGGCAAAACACAACAGGAGCAGGAGTCTTTACTCCTTTACTTTCCAATATTGGTCCGAACAGTGTGACCTATACCGTAACACAGAATGGTTGCACAGGTTCAGCCACTTCCATTGTACAAGTGTATGATATCCCGACAGTTTCAGCAGGTCCGGATCAATCGGCTACAGCTGGCTCAGGTGATGTCGCATTGGTTGGAACACCTTCCGGAGGCACGTGGTCAGGTATAGGTGTCACAGGTTCTACTTTTTCACCGGCTTCTTCAGGACAAGGTTCTTTCAACCTTACCTATACATATTCTCAAAATGGATGCAGCAATTCTGACGAACTGATTTTTGTTGTGCTTCCATCCGTTGCAGTGAATGCGGGTTCAGATGTTTCGGTGTGCGAAACCGCTTCACCAATCACTCTGAACGGAACACCAGCGGGTGGAACCTGGTCAGGAAACGGAGTAAGCCCGGAAGGTGAATTTACTCCCGGTTCATCGCTTACGGGCACTCAAACCTTAACATATACTGTATCAGGAAATGGAAGTGATGTAGTAGTGATCACGGTGAATTCTCTCCCAACCGTCAATGCAGGAACGGATCAAACCATTTGCAGCACCAGTCCTAACTATTCACTTACAGGCGCAACACCTGGTGGCGGAACATGGTCCGGAACTGGTATCACAGGTGCAGGACTTATCACAACCAGTGCCTTGTCTACTTCGGGTTCCGTTTTCACGTATTCTGTCAATCAGGGTGGATGTTCGGCCAGTGGTCAGGTAACGATTACCAAAGTAACGCCACCAACGGTCAATGCCGGACAGAACCAAAACATCTGCAAAAATGCGACCCCGGTTCAGCTTACAGGAAGTCCTTCCGGAGGAACATGGTCCGGATCAGGTGTGAGTGCAAGCGGGTTGTTCAATCCGGCTTCTGTTTCCAATGGAACGAAAACCCTGACCTACACAGTTGATGGGACGCTGGCTGGATGTGCCGGAAGCGACCAGATGACAATGACGGTTTTCAACATACCAACCGTCGCTGCCGGTGCAGATCGCACTACCTGTTCAAATGCAGCGCCTTTTTTACTGACCGGAACTCCAACCGGTGGTGTCTGGTCCGGGGCTGGCATCAACAGTTCCGGATTGTTTACTCCCACTACCGGACTCACTGGGGTCCAAACGGTTACGTACACCGTTTCTCAAAACGGATGCAGTAATTCATCCACCACCAACATCAATGTCAATTCTTTGCCGGTAGTTTCTGCAGGCAGCAATCTGAATGTCTGTGCCAACGAACCCGGATTCACCATCAGTGGTGCTTCACCTTCCGGCGGAACCTGGAGCGGACCTTCTTTTGTAAATGCTGCCGGAGTTTGTTCAGCACCGTTTACAGCAGGAACCTATACACTTACCTATTCTGCTACAGTGAATGGCTGTTCGGCCAGTTCCCAGTTGACAATGGCAGTCAACAATACACCCGTTGTCAATGCCGGAAATAACCGGTCTGTATGCGCCAATGGCAATAATCTCACACTGACTGGCTTTAGTCCTGCTGGTGGTGTTTGGTCAGGCAATGGAGTCTCAAGCGGAGGAATCTTTTCGCCATCTGCCGCACTCACCGGCAACCAGACCTTATCGTATACCGTCACACAAAATGGCTGTTCGGGAACCGATCAACTTGTGGTCAATGTAAAAGCAATTCCTGCCATCACAACCGGAGCAAATGAATCTGCCTGTGCATCTGGCCAGAAATTTAAAATCAACGGATACAGTCCTCGCGGTGGTGTATGGACAGGACCCGGTATCACGCAGGATTCCCTGTTCACACCAAACCCAGCTTTGGTCGGAACTCAAACCATTACGTATTCCGTAACAAAAAATGGTTGTTCCAACAGCAGTCAGAAAACAGTGGTTGTCAATCCTCCCAATGTGATCAATCCGGGAACGCAGCCCGCTCAACTTTGTGCCAACGCCACTCCGGTTCAGTTCAATGGTTTTTCACCTGCCGGTGGAATCTGGAAAGGATCCGGAATCTCACCTGCCGGATTACTGACTCCAAACTCAGGACTTCTGGGCACCCAAACCTATACCTATCGGCTGGACCTGAATGGTTGCCGGGATTCCGTCCAGATTCAGACGGTGATCAATCCGACACCAATTGTAAACGCAGGTCCTGATCTCACAGCCTGTGCCACAGGTGCGGCCGTCGCCCTCACAAATGCAACTCCATTAGGAGGTGTCTGGTCCGGAGCTGGAGTAAATGATACAGGCCTCTTCTCTCCGACCGCGGTGACACCGGGCAACATCAACCTCACCTATTCCTATTCTTTAAATGGCTGTACCGCAAGCGATATTCTCGTAATCAACGTTTCTGCGGCCCCGGTAGTGAATGGAGGAGCTGACCGCAATATTTGTAAGAACTCGGTTCCTGTAAATCTGGTGGGAGCACCAGTCGGTGGTACCTGGTCGGGAACCGGTGTGAATACCTCAGGAGTGTTTACAGCAACCAACAATATGTCAGGGAACATCACTCTCACCTATTCCATTAATGAAAACGGCTGCACAGGAAGTGACCAGGTGGTGGTTTCCATTACCAACCCGGTTTCCGTAACCGCAGGAAGTAACCAGACCGTTTGCGACAACGAAAATCCTCTGAATCTGACAGGCTTCTCTCCTGCCGGCGGTTCATGGACAGGACCTGGTGTAACCGCCACAGGGACATTTAATCCTGATTCTTCTCTAACCGGAACGCAGACACTCACATACACAGTTACGAGCAGCAATTGCACAGTGAAAGCCTCCAAAACCATGACGGTGAAAAACGCACCTCAGGTGGTTGCAGGCTCAGATCTCTCCATTTGTTCAAATGATTCTCCAGTTCAACTGGCTGGATTCAGCCCTGCGGGAGGAACATGGTCGGGTCCGGCTGTGAACGGAACCGGACTTGTTACACCTGGCACCTCGGGGCCGCAAGTCCTCTCGTACTCGGTCACAACCAATGGCTGTACTGGAACCGATTCACGGGTTGTAACCGTCATTCCGGCTCCGGTAATTGCGGCCGGACCTTCTCAAACCGTCTGCGGCCTGGGTGCTGACATTTCGATGGAAGGATACTTTCCTTCCGGTGGTAGCTGGACCGGAACCGGCATTACGCTTCAAGGCGTATTTTCTCCGGTTGCTGCCAACCTTGGAAATGCCGTAACTGTGACTTATTCTGTCACACAAAACGGATGCTCTTCCACTGCCACCAAAACGATTAATGTGGTGAACATTCCATCTGTCGTTGCCGTAGCCAGTACCGCAAACGAAGGTTGTGAAGGAAGTGTGATTCCGTTGAATCTGGGATTAACCAATCCTGCCTCATTCATCATTCAATGGCAGAAAAATAATTCTGACTTACCTAATGAAACGAGTCCGGTTTTGGCGACTAATACTTCCGGCACATACAAAGCGGTGATCAAAGCCTCCAGTTGCTCGGTTACATCTGATTCCAAAACGGTCAACTTTATTCCGGTGCCGGAAACTCCAACCATTGCCCAATCCGGAACCATATTGATTTCCAGTCTTACCAGTGGAAATCAATGGAAAAAGAATGGACAAATCATTCCGGGAGCGACACAAAACACCTATACGCCAACTGTTTCCGGTATTTACACAGCTGTTGGTGTCAACACCAGTTGCGAATCATCTCCTTCAAATGCCCTGACGGTTACATTTACGGCCAATGAAGAAATCCTGTTGCAGAATCCTGAGATCCGGTTGTACCCGAACCCAAATCAGGGTCGGTTCGTACTGGAACTGAAGGGTGTGAAGCAGTCCCGTGTGCCGGTTGCTGTCGTGGATGCTTTTGGAAGAACCGTTTGGTCAGAAGAAAAAGAAGTTCAGGACAATGCTGTTGAAACTGAAATTACTCTACCCGGACTCGCTGCTGGTATGTACTGGTTCAAAGCCGATGTCGGAGGAAATTCTCTGATACGGAAAGTAATCATCCGGTAACCACATTCCACAAAACAAAAAAGGATGGCCCATCATGAGCCATCCTTTTTTGTTTGAAGAAAGCCTGTTAAAAAATTTCCAGTTGCCTTTTTGTGCCAGCCAGCGTGGATTCATGCCTGAGAAGCCATTCTTTTCGCCAGAGTCCACCGGAGTAACCAACCAGTTTTCCGTCTGATCCCAGAACGCGGTGACAGGGAATAACGATGGCTATCGGATTGGCTCCATTTGCGGATGCAGCCGCCCGGATCACTTTCGGATTGCCCAGAACCGTTGCCATCTGTGCATACGTTCTCGTTTCTCCGAATGGAATCCGAAGCAAGGACTTCCAGACATTCTCCTGAAATTCTGTACCCTGGGCTTCTAACTGAAGAGAAAACGCTCGTAGATCTCCTGAAAAATATGCCTTTAATTGTGCTGAACATTCACGCACAATGATTCCATCTGAAACCGGCTTAAGACCCCCTTCTCCTTCTGTAAATGAGATGGATGTGATGGCATCTTCCGAACCTGTAATACAGATTTTCCCGATGGGCGACTGGTAATACGTCCGGAAAATGCCATCCTCCATAAGACTCTAGCTGGTTACGGCCATCAACAGATCCGACTGTGTGATGATGTGTACCTGATTCAACGCATCCCGGACAAGCAAAGCTTTGTTTTCCCGGTTGATGAGAGAGGACAACACATCAATTGTATTGTCCATTCCCACAAATTTGAAAGCTGGCTCCATTACTTCACGCACTGGCTTGTCTTTCAGACCCGGCTCTTCAATGAGCTTGGACAGAATGGAGTTATCGCTGAGACTGCCGACAAACTGTTCCCCATCTTTTACCGGGATCTGTGAAATCGCCACCTGATTCAGAACCTTGATGGCCTCTCCCACTGTGGCTGTGGCATCGATTGTCACCAGTTTGCTTTTGCCGTTTTTAGCCGATACAATGTCGTTGGCAGTGGCAAACTTCCGGCTTTCGAGAAAACCGTGGTCTTTCATCCAGGTATCGTTGTAAATTTTATTCAGGTAGCGAGTCCCATGATCCGGAAGAATCACCACCATCAGATCTCCTTCTTTCAGGTTGTTTTTAGCGTATTCCAACGCTCCGAAACTAGCCGATCCACAGCTCCAACCCACAAACAAACCTTCTTCTTTGGCCAGCCGGCGGGTCATCACAGCCGCGTCTTTGTCCGTTACTTTGATAAATTCATCAATGAATTCGAAGTCCACATTTTTCGGAAGAATATCTTCCCCGATTCCTTCTGTGAGATATGGATAAACTTCATTCTCATCAAATATCCCGGTTTCCTTGAACTTTTTGAACACGGAACCATAGGTATCAATTCCGATTACTTTGATGTTCGGATTCTTCGATTTGAGGAACTTTGAAATTCCGCAGATGGTGCCGCCCGTTCCAACACCTGCCACCACATGGGTTACCTTCCCATCGGTTTGCTCCCAGATTTCAGGACCTGTTGTATCAAAATGGGCTGCTGTGTTACTGAGGTTATCGTATTGATTTGGATAGAAGGAATTCGGTGTTTCAGACGTAAGTCTTCTTGAAACCGAATAATAAGAACGCGGATCTGATGGATCCACATTTGTTGGACAAACCACCACATCGGCTCCCATCGCCCGAAGGATGTCCACCTTTTCTTTTGACTGTTTATCTGAAACGGTGAAGATGCATTTGTATCCTTTGATTACAGCAGCGATCGCCAGGCCCATTCCTGTATTACCAGAGGTTCCTTCGATGATGGTGCCACCTGGTTTCAGCCGGCCATCTTTTTCAGCATCTTCAACCATCCGGATGGCCATACGGTCTTTCACCGAATTTCCGGGGTTGAGGTACTCTACTTTGGCGGCAATGGTGCCTGCAATTCCCTGGTTTACTTTATTAAACCGAACCAGCGGGGTGTTTCCGATGGCATCAAGTATGGAATCATGAATGTTCATAATCTGGCGTATGTCAATTAAATAAAGGGCAAATATGGTATTTTACCCTTAGAGAAATACCTTCCGGCACAAAGGAAACCGGAAAGTTTTCAGGCAAATCCTCCCCGGTTTCAACCGAACGATCAAAACAATCTGATTTTATGTTGGTTTCATTTCGCCAGAACAGGTGATTGAAAAAATCCGTTTGAAGTTTTATTCGTCAATTCGGAAGTGGATTCTACTTTTGCGCCTCTGAATCAAAACTATGCGTTGGATCCAAAACCGCCGGACAGCCCTTAACCTAATTTCTGCTTATTATTTCCAGCTGGCAGTTTTGCTGGGACTGGGCATTTACGGAATCTCTGCCGTTAACAAGCTTGTGAAACAATTCGACGACCTGTTCGGCCAAAAACTGATTCCTGCTATGGACATTTCCCACGTACTGGAACTGCAATACCAGAACCGTTTTCATCTGGAAGAATACCTCACCGGTTTAAGTCTGGAAAATCAGGTTCAGCTTTTGGATGATATTCACCGGAATAATGCCGAAATTGATTCACTTGTAAATCTGTACATCACCTCTGCCTCTTTTATGGAAAAAGAGGAAATTCAGGATCTGAAAGATTTCGCCAAAGCCCATCAAACCTACCGGAAAGAAGAAAACTACATTGTCAACCTGCATGGAACCGGACATGGGGCTGTAGCGGCTGAACGATTTAAACTGGAAAGTACGATCAAGTTCCAGAACGCTGTCCGGCCTATGAAAAAGTTTGAAGCCGTCGAACTGGAACTGGGTAAAAAGATCTTTGAACGGGTAAAATCCCAGGTGAAAGTAATCAACTGGGTATTGTACATGTGTATGGCGTTTGCCATCCTCATCGCCATTGCAGTCGGCCTCAATCTCAGCCGCCATTTCATGGAAAACTAATCCCACGTCCTCTCCTGTTCACAACAAGTGTAGAAACTTCACAAGCTCCTTCCTTCTGGCCGGGACTTCCAGTTCTTTCGCGGGTAACCTTTTTGCATACATTCTGACCAATGAATCCAGATCCGGCACCCGGCCATCATGCGTGTAGGGTGCGGTTTTCGAAACTGCCGCCAGTCCGGGTGTTCGGAAGAGGTACACATCTTTGGGCAAATGAGTAATGCGGAAATAACCCGAGTCAATTCCGGACGGAGCCAGAACAGACTTGCGGATTTGAAAATCAGAAGTTGTCTTTCCCGAATGGCATTTGGAACAATGTTCTTGAAACAACGTCTTTCCTTCTGAATCTGGTAGTTCCGGCTGCCGAACCAGGGTCCGGACAAATTGGGCCAGGGCTCTTGCCACATGAACTGTTCCGATACTGTCCGTTTGAAAAGCAGCCAGGCACAATTGCGTCAGTTCCGCATTCTGGTTCACTTTCTTAAGTAAAACCGGAAGGGCAAGGTTCATTTCATCCGGACTTTGTATCGGTTTCAGAATAAGGGATTCCAGCGTTTCTTCACGGGCATCCCAGAAAAAGGACGGACTCCATGCCAGGTTAAAAAGTCCCTGAATCTCCCTTTTGAGTTTGGAATGTGGATTGAGATGAGTAACAGAACCCGAAAAGCCGGAATCCGGACGATGACAGGTAAAGCAGGATGATTTACCATCTGCTGACAACAATGGAGATTGAAAGAGTGCCCGACCGAACGCAACTCCTTCCTCCGTTATGGGATTATTTCCTGGTGAAGGAATTCCGGCAAAGGGAAGTTTCGCCTCTTTGTTTTCACATGCCGGAAACAAAATCAAACCGGATACAAAAACAAGAGAGAAATACCTACTGAGCGCCCACCATTTTAAAAAAGGCCCGGGCATTGTTATCGGCAATTTTACCGGCTCCTGCTGAAACCGACATCACATTGTTCAACACTTTGAAATCCACCGGATTGGGTTGCCCGAAAGCAGATGCAATATCGGCATCAAAAATTACCTGTCCATCTTTTACAACATCAAGGTCATTACTCAGCAGATTTTTAAAACTGAAGGTCACCGTACGATAACTGGCATCTTCTCCTGTATGGTACAGAAATGAACCGGACTGGCCGGCGGATGTGTAGTTCCCTTCAAGTTCCATGAATTTATACCCCGTTTTCCAGTCCCAGGCCATGCCATTGCCCGGGTCAAGGTCGCCGATGTTATCGGTGGAATGATTGGCCGAGTTGTCAACTCCGAACGACAATTCCATTTCGGAGAATTTTTTCCTCGGAACATTCCGGAGGATGATTTCGGTGTTAGCTGGATTACTTAAAGCATTGATCAGGTGATAACTGGCCACTTCGTGATAGTAATCACCGGTTTCCTTGTTCCGGAATTTGATGTTGGAAATGAAATAGTTGAGTTTGTTTACTGAATAGGTTTGCCCTGAACTATCTGTGTAGACCTGGTTGGCTACAAGAGGCGATCCGGACGCTTTGTGGGTAATCCGTAGGAGATAGGTCACAAACTGCGGAACGTCATCATCAGGCCGGCAGTCGGAAAACAATCCGATGCATAAGGCAGTCAGAATTCCATGTTTGATAAAAGTAGTGAAGTGGTTTCGAATCATGCCCAAATGTAAAAAATATGCCCACATCAAGGAAATACTACATGGAAAGAAATCGTTTTTCGGCGTCACTTATATTTGTCGCATGAGAAATCCCGGCCTTCGAATTCTGAATCAGGTATTTGCGCTTTTGTTTCTGGCAGGAGTGTACTCCTGTTCCACATCCGAAATCAGTCCGGAAACAATCGAATCGGGCAAAGATTACTACCCGGTTGTCAAAGGCAATTACTGGATCTACAGAGTCGACACCATTGGTTACAGCTTTTCAGGCGATACGACGCAGGGAACATATTTCATCAAAGAATTAATTTCCGACAGCCTCTATCAGCAGGAAGGAAGTGTGGTGTATAAAATTGAAGTATACCGGGCTGCAGATACCACCCTTCCCTGGGTCATCGATTCCGTCTGGAGCATCCGGGCAGATGACAACAAAATCATCAAAACGGAAAACAACCGGCCTTATGTCAAACTCCGTTTTCCGCTTCAGGAAGGCAGCCGCTGGGATGGAAATCAGTTCAACACGCAGCAGGACAGCAACTCGGTTTTCTGGTACGCCGTCCGGAATCTTAACAAATCAGCCGTGTTTAATGGTCAAAATGTAGCGTCCGTTGAAATAGTTCAAAAAATAGACTCAAATTGCATTAACAAAAGTGAGTTCCGCGAGGTTTACTACAGAGGGATCGGACTTGGGTACAAACGCAGGTCCTTCATTCAGTATTCTCAGGATGGAGAAGATCCTTGCGGACAAATACCGAAAATTGAAATTGGATACACGAAAACATTCACCCTCATTCTCAACGACAAGGATTAATTTCCGGGCCATTTGCCTTGTCCTGTTTTCTGTTTTCTTAGGCTTTCAGGCTTCTGCCCAAAACAAAAAGTACATCATCTTTTTTAAGAATAAAGCAGGCGGAAATCCGTACAGTCTTACAAATCCGTCTGCCTTTCTATCTGCCAAATCCATCCAGAGAAGAGTTCACCAGAATCTTCCACTTGACAGCACCGATTTACCCGTCAGTCCTGCTTACATCAATACCATCAAACAAGCCGGCGCCCTTGTTCTGAATCCTCTTAAATGGATCAATGCTGCCATTATTGAGTGCAGCGGAGAGGTTCTTAACCAGATTGTGGATTTCCCGTTTGTGGAAAACTCCCAACCTCTGAATTCCAAATTGCCTTCATCTGTCGTGAAGAAACTCAAAGCCAACGGAACGCAGAGTCTGGATTATGGCAGTTCCGGAAACCAGAATCTGATGCTGGGAATCGACTCCATGCATTCCTGGGGTTTTCATGGAGAAGGCATGACCATTGCGGTCATGGATGCCGGTTTTCAGAATGTGCATACCCATGCCGCCTTCAGTCATTTGTTTCAGAACAACAAAATTCTGGGTGTGCGAGATATCGTTGCCAATGACGGCGATGTATACCAGGATCACTGGCATGGTGGCGCAGTTCTGAGCAACATAGCAGGTTTTCTTCCGGGAAGTATCATTGGAGGTGCGTACAACGCTTCATACTTTCTGATCCGTACCGAAGATGCAAACACTGAATTTGAAGTAGAATGTGCCTATTGGGTTGCTGGCCTCGAACTGGCCGACAGCATCGGTGCTGATCTGGTTAATTCTTCATTGGGTTACACAACGTTTGATCCGCCCGGAATAAGTTTTACATATTCAAGTCTGGATGGACAATCGTTTTCATCAAAAGCCGCGTCCATGGCAGCAGCCAAGGGAATGGTGGTGCTCAACAGTGCCGGAAACGAAGGCAATAACAGCAGTTGGGGCGGATGGATTGCCGTTCCATCCGATGCCGAAAATATCCTGACTGTCGGATCCGTCGGACCAACAGAGCTGTATTCCACTTTCAGCGGAAAAGGACCTACTGCCGACGGCCGGATCAAACCTGATCTGGTCGCACAGGGTGGATCCGCGGTGATTGCCGATGTGTTTACTGCTTCCGGCATCACTACAAATGGGGGAACCTCTTTTTCATGTCCCATCATGTGTGGTCTGGCAGCAGGTTTCTGGCAGGCACACCCCGATCTGACTGCCACACAAGTGATGGCCCACCTGAAAAACAGCGGTTCGAACAAAGACAATCCCAACAACCTGATTGGCTGGGGAATACCTGGTTTTGTGAAAGCCCACATTCTGGCCGGTGCCAAACCAATCCTCACTTTTCCTTTTGATCTCCACATTTTCCCCAACCCCAATTCGGGAAAAATCATGTACATCGAATTACTCGAATCAACCGCCATAGGGGATGCACAATACAAAATAACCGATTCGAAAGGAGCTCTTGTAATGGAAGATACAATTCATTTTAACCTTGATAGTCAGCGGATCGGAATAGAACTTCCAAAAATGCGTGCTGGTATGTACTTTGTCCAGATCGAAATGGGAGGACGATCCTTCAGCAGGAAGATGGTGTTGCATTGATTTCCACAACAGGAAACCGTCCTGAATTTCGCAGCCTGATTTTTTTTGAATTGCCTTCCGCCTAGTTTTGCGGCTTTTAACACATAAACATGTCCCGCCAGAAAAGTAAACGATTTGCCGAGAGCAAGCAGATGGACCACATTCTTGAACTCGGTAAAGAGAATTACCTCTCCTTGCCGGGCGTCTGGCATTCGGATATTTTCTGTAACCCAAATCCATTGGTGCTCGAACTGGCTTGTGGACGAGGTGAATACAGTTATGGTCTGGGCAAAGAATTTCCGGAGAAAAACTTTGTGGGGATGGACATCAAAGGTTCCCGTATTTACGTGGGAGCCAAAGCGGCTCTGGATGACGGACTTGACAACGTGGCTTTCCTCCGTGCTAAAATCGAAAACCTCAGAAGCTTTTTCGGCTGGCAGGAAGTATCGGAAATCTGGATCACGTTTCCGGATCCCCGCCCAAAAGACAAGGACGAGAAACGTCGTCTTACCTTTTCCCGGTTTTTGAAACTGTACCAGCACATCCTGAGGCCGGACGGAATCCTGCATCTCAAAACCGACAACCGGCCGTTAATGGACTATTCGGTTGAATCGGTGCAGGCGTTTGGAGGCGAAGTGATTTGCCTGACGCACGATTTATATGAATCAGAATGGAAGGATGAACACCACGGAATTCAGACCTACTTTGAGGACAAATTCACAAAAAAAGGATTCAAAATCAACTACATGAAATTCCGCCTGCCTTTACTGGCGGAACCCGATGGACCCACCCCTCCTATCTATTTCCGGGGTGAAGCGGTGAGCAAAACAGCGGGAACTGAAGAACAGCATTGATACTTTCAATTCAGGCATAAAGGTGATACGGGATTAACTTGCGGCGACGAATTTCGTCGGAAAAACTCAGCATACTTTGAACCAAAAAGGATTTTTCATCACCGCCATCCACACCGATTCCGGCAAAACGCTGGCTTCAGCCATTCTTACCTACGCTTTAAAAGCCGATTACTGGAAACCCGTTCAGTGTGGAGAACCAGCCGATACCGACCAGATCAAAAGCTGGTTGGGTTCTGAAGTGGTTTGCCACCCGGAACGGTACCGTCTGCAAACTCCGGCCTCTCCACATTTTGCAGCAGAAAAGGAAGGTGTGTCGATGCGGTTATCCGATTTCAAACTGCCAGACACCAGCAACAATCTGATTGTGGAAGGTGCCGGTGGTGTGCTGGTACCGGTTTCTACAAAAGAGACAATTGCCGATCTTATTGAACACCTTGAGCTGCCCGTCATTCTGGTGATCAACCATTATCTGGGCGCACTCAACCATGGAATGCTTACGATCCGGGAACTGAAACGACGACAGATTCCTTTGGCCGGAATTATTTTCAATGGAGAAGATTTTCAGAATGCAGAATCGATACTTTTACAGGAAGCCGGATGTTCCTGCCTGCTCCGGATTCCGAAATTGGAAAGCGTGGGGTTGGAACAGATCCGTGAGTTAAGTACACAACTGCAATGGAACCACTAAACCAATCCCATGTCTGGCATCCCTACACACCGGGAATTTCAGGCAACGAAATCTGCATCGACCGGGCCGAAGGTGAATTTCTATACACCAAAGACGGTCGGAAAATTCTGGATTGCATCAGTTCCTGGTGGGTGAATACGCATGGGCACGCCCACCCTTACATCGCCGAAGCCATTGGAAAACAGGCGCATAAGCTGGAGCAGGTCATCTTTGCAGGTTTCACACATGAACCGGCAGAAAACCTGGCAAACCGGCTCCTCCCCTTCCTTCC
>ERZ795056.2827-NODE-2827-length-18962-cov-5.958322_pt1 | contig 18962 bp, 17 predicted proteins | sample MGYA00375140_ERZ795056 | MGnify/ENA primary metagenome ERZ795056 (study PRJEB30185, sample SAMN05720227) | activated sludge metagenome | isolation source: Anaerobic digester | place: USA | collected 2015-03-09 ... | reverse complement strand
ACAGCAGGTTGACCATGAGGCGGATGACCTCACGCGGGGTGAAGTGTTCACCCGCAGTCTCGTTAGACAGCTCGGCAAACTTGCGGATCAGCTCTTCAAACACCGCACCCATTTCGGCGTTGCTGACCACATCGGGGTGCAGGTCGATGGTGGTGAATTTCTCGGTCACCATGTATAGCAGGCCGGACTTGGCGAGCTTGTCGATCTGGGTGTGGAACTCAAAGCTTTCAAAGATATCGCGCACCGCCGGGCTGAAGGCCTGCATATATGCCCGCAGGTTCTCCCCGATGTTCATTTGGTCACCCATGAGCTTCTTGAGGTCAAGAGGCGAGGTGTTGTAGAAGAACTGGCCTGATTTCTTGAGCAGGAAAGGTTCTGCGTTCAGCCCGGCCTTCTCACGCGTGGCCTTTTCAGCCAAAACCGCGACTTTGGTGGATTCCAGAACGCAATCCAGGCGGCGCAATACCGTGAAAGGCAAGATGACTTTGCCGTACTCGGACTGCTTGTAGTCGCCGCGCAGGAGGTCGGCAACAGACCAGATGAAGGAAGAGAGATTCGAGTTTTGGGTGGCCATAGGTACCGTTGGGTTGTCATGAGATAGAACAACGGAAACAGGCCCATTCCAAGTCAACCGAGCTTTTAGCGCAGCTGGCCGAGATCTTGCCCACCCCCCGTTCTGTCTTTGGACGGATTTTGACCCAAGGCGGCCAGTAAATCACGGCTCTGCCAATCAATATCTTGCCAAAGGACGGAACATCTTGAAATCCAGCCAAATGCACACTTTGCCGTCGAGCCCCTTCCGCGAGGGTCAGTCAAGCAGCTTCTCCGTCTCGATGAGTAGTTTCGAGGCCTTCAAGCCCAAAGCACCTGCCAGCTTGAAAACGGTCGTTATCGTCGGTTGGTTTTGGCCAGTCTCAATGAGGGAAATGAAATTCCGCTGCACCCCAGACTCCAGCCCCAACTGCTCCTGACTCAATCCGGCAGCAAGCCGATGCTTGCGCAGCACCAAGCCAAAGGCGGCATGAGGTGGTGTTGGAGAGTTTCCCGACATATGGGGAAAATGTCCAATTTCTTGTAGACTGAGTCATCCCGATATATAGGGAACATCAAAATGCCACTGCTTGATTCCGACGTAATTCTCCCCTCCAGTCCGTCAGTGTGGTCAAAAATGTCAACGAGGGAACTGCTGATCGACTTGGGGTTTGAAGCCGTTGTTGCCAAATTCACGGACCAGCAGCCAGGATACCAATACAACTTCGGCAATCTGGTCTTGAAGGTGTCCCAGGTAACTAATGAATACCTTCGTCCAGTCATGCACTTCACTGGGGTGGCCTCAACGCCTCGCTCCATAGGAATGATCGAGTTCTCGCTGCTACTTGACGTCGAAAGCTTTGAACAGGGAGTGGCAATGATTGCATTCTGTCTTGGACGTGGTTTTACGCCAGTTCGGCCAACGCCTTGGCTCGATCTTGGTCGCTCCCTTGAGGAGCTTCTGCCAGGACGCCGGGAATTGCGCCTCTTTCAGCAGCGCCCCAAGTGCCACGTTGAGGCCGAATGGTTCAGAGTTGCCGTCAAGAAGCTCACTAGTGCTGGGGAAGCAGCTGATCCAGATTCAACGCTCTGCGCTTCATTTATGGGAGATATTCTGAAATTCGAACTATCCGGCCAATGTATTGCCATGCCGGCGTCGGGTTCAGCGTGGCCGAAGAGCTACACCTGTCCGTCTCCCGGTTTGAAGCATCTTTCCAAAAGGACTCCATCGGTGGGTATCGAAGTGAGCATTTGGGACGGACGTTTGGCGATTGGAGGGCTGCGGCTACAACTAAGCCCCGACTCGTGAATCTGGCCTTCAGATGACTTGACGGTATTCGAAGGATTTTTCCAATGTTGCAAAGTCTCTTCTGTTCTTCAGTATGTATGGGGTGAATCCGCTCATGGCCAACAACACATGACCGGTTGAGTCATATCTCTATCCATAGCCAATGTGCCTTCCAAATTCGTGAATTTCAAAAGAAGACACTCAGCCGAAATTGTTTCAAGATGCTTGAACAGACGGAATCGACCCATTGCGATCGTTGGCAGGCCTAAAATGGCCGCACCAAAGCCGACGTTGACAATCGCATGATGAGCAGGTTGGTGACCGGCTAAATTTGAAGCGATAGTTGCTGCCCATGTCCGCATAGCGAACTACCGGTCAACGCCGCATAGCGGTCATCCAAGCTTCAACGAGGGCGGCAGGTGCTGTGCTTGGTTCGAGACTTGATAGTAATAGACCTCTCCAAATTCTGTCTGCTACCGGGCCATTTTTACAGGAAGAGATCTCGCTTATCTACCCACCAAAAAAAAGGGCTACTTCTGTCGTTTCATTGTCAGATGATCAGGATTCTGTCGAAGGCAGGGTGAGTGACAACTGAGCGTGTTCGGCGCGTTCGCTTCCGCGTCTACGGGCCCGACGGACTTCCGGTGCGGCATGCATTTGCTGCGCGCGGCTGATGCCAGTGGCTGACAACTGATATTCGAGGACGCTGATCCGTTTGCCATCTCGCTCCCGGAAGCGTAGTTCGTAATACGGATGGAACTCCTGGTTGAAGTACCGACTGACATTGTTCTTGGACTTCGCCTCCTTGAACCGTCGATTCAGTGCCGCCGCGATCTCGGTCGTGGTGAGCCATTTTTTTGTTGGCAGCTCTGCAAGTAATGTCCGAAGAATCAAGCCTTCAAGTTGATCCCGGAGTGGTAGCTGCCGTTGCGCGCGCCGCTCACTATCGGATGTGTAGACTCGCAGGGCTTTCCTATATCGGGTGCGGACGGCGCCATAGAGTTCTGGCAGGCTGCCCTCATTGGCTTGCATAACGACATTCGGCAGTGCGGCAATGTCTGACAAGCCCATCCGGGTCTCCTGCGCGTCACGCTTCTCGAATTTCTCCTGCGTGACGCCATCGCGGCCACGTTTGATTGCGCGGACCAGTCGGATCGGTGCCGAGGCGTTCAGGTACATGAGTGCGACCTCGGCACTGCCCCCAACTTCTCGTTGAAAGATCTCCACTTCTTTGGTGGAGCGGAACCCCGTTACGACCGCGCCCGATGCCTCGATCTCCCGAAGAAATCGGGCAATGGGCTGCGCCACAATGTCTGGCTGCGTTTGGAGTGCCGCCTCTGCAAAGTCGCCAATGCGCACGTCTGAGCCCGGGCCATGGCGCTCCCAAAATGCCTTGTACATGAAGTCGCTGGCTTCAATGTGAAGCAATTTGTACCGATCACGCATCCAGCCCGCTGTCGTGGACTTGCCAGCGCAGCTCGGTCCACAAATGACGTAGATGGACGGATAGGTCGCGATGCCGGGAATTTGCAACTGGTGCGCGCCGGGTTCCTGGTGCTTCGCGAGGAAACCGAGCCCATCACGCAGTATCGAAGTAATCTCCTCGAACGCGCGTGCCCGAAAGTCGGATCTGTTGGCCTCCGCGATGTCCAGCATACTGATCGGGTCGCTTGCCCCGACTGGTACAAACCACTTGTTGAACGTTTTGTCGTCAAGCCAGGGATACACCAGGTTCGGCTGAATCATGCGCTCGCGGTCGACAATCACACCATGGGATTCACCCACCATTGAAAGATACCGATCGGTTGTATTCAGCAATGTCCGCCAACGCTGCGGCAAGTGCATTACGATATCCGAGCGCACGATGACCTTGCGGTTGTTGCCGGCGCGCTTGAGCAAGGCATCCAGCTTGGCAAAGGTCATGTCACGCATCCAATATTTGACATTGACACCGGGTACCTCCGCATTCTTGCTCAAGGCTTCGACGGCAACTGAGGTGTCTTCGAAAAAGAATGTACTGTGATCATCGTCGTTGGCCCCCTTGCGCTTCAGCCATTGTTCGAGCGCGCTTTCATAACTGAGCTTGAGCAGCTCCGATCGATCATTGATCTTCGGCTCGTTGTAGCTGGCGTAATAGGTGGTTTCATGGAACCCCTTGACGCGAATGCCAGCCTTCTCACCCAAGTACCGAAAATGTGCGAGCTTAGAGCGATTGGTGGAAAAGAAGACGATCTCAATCATGGGAGACTAGAATGCGGCCCGTGTTGTCCGGGCGGGTCCGGAATACCGCAGCTGGTCCATAGTGGCTTGTTGCTGCAGCAAACACGGAGTCAAAGTCGCTCGCCCAGAAAATCAAGGCTGGGCCGATACTGCTCATCGCCACGGCATCGCATCCGATCGACGCGAGATGCGCGGCGCATGTGCGAACGATCTGCCCGTAGAGGTCAATCTCGGCGCGTTTCCATGCGCAGCGTTGCAGGGCGTTGATCGATGCACAGAAGGCATCGTAGTCCCCGGACCGTACGGCTACGAGAGCGCCGAACAGCGCGTGATATGTGATCTCGAAGACTTCCGCGTCCGCCAGCGGTAGCCGCTGGGAAAAGAGCGCCTTCTCTTGCTCAAGGGATATTGCTGAGGCGCCGGACGGAATCAAGACGCCCATGGGCCAATCCGCCATGTTAAGGTGCGCCATCTCCAAGGGAAGCTCATTCACCTCGTCGGTGGCATCCGACCCAACGATGGGCGCGGGATTGAAACTTCGGCCAGCATCGAAGATGAACCCCCCTTTGAAATAGTTGCTCAACCCAATGCCAGACGCGCCACCGCGCCCGCAATGGGAGCGCAGGAACTCCGGACTTACGCTCAGATCGTTCAGCAAGAAAAGCGATTCCATGCTGGCCAGTGCCACCGCGGTGCCGGTGCCGAATCCGGCATGTCGCGACGGCAGTTTGACTTCCGCTAGACGCAGCCCCTGCGTCAGCTGCCGCTGGCTCATGAGGCGTTCCAGGCGTGCGGTGAGCGTCGCGATCTCGGCGGGGAGATAGCCGCATGTTGCCAGGGCGCTCACGTCGACAGCGGAGTGGGATGCGAAGGCGAAGGTCGAGCGCGGCGCGGTGATGCCAAAACCCACGCCGCCATTGCGACGATAGCCGGCGTGCCCGAGATCAATCAATGTGAGGTGCACGCGCGACGGGACGCTCATGCGAACGATCACGGTGCCGCCTCCAATGGCGGCATCGAGCTCAACGGCATGGCGACCGCCCAGGTCCTTTCGAAGTAGTTCAAATACGATGACGCGTATGGACTGTGGTTGTACACATGCAGTGCAGGCGTGTGTTTGCTCTCCACCCCCGGCAGCAGCGGACCTACCACCAGCTCATGGTCCGCGCGCACAAACGCGGCGATGGGCGTGGTATCGAAGTAACGGACTTCGAAGTTTGAATAAATGGCCGCAATGGCCTCGAAGCGCTTACGGTTGACCGGGTATTTGTACTGGTCGTTGGAATCGAGCCGCGCAGGGGTCGCGACGAGAATGCGGACAGGCACGCCGTTTTTTAGCGCCTCGATTAGCGCGCGCTTCTCTGCCTTCGGCGAATTGAGGTCGGCAAAGTCCAGCATCAGGCGCGTCGCCGTCGAGCCCAGGACATCCAGGTGGGAGCGTGCCGTCTGAATGAGTTTACCGTAGTAGGCTTCTTCGTCGCGCGTCGTCAGGACGTTCTCGACGCCCATGCGCCGGAAGCGGTCGATGGCTTTGGCATCGGCCCAACTAAGACAGAATTGTGCAAGTGTGACGACCAGGCCCGATGCCACACCAGATGCGAAGACCCACAACGGCCCTTCTTTCGCAAGAACAACCTTGTCGGTCAAGAGGATGGTGATCGCGCCGAAAACCGCCAGCAAGAGGGTCGCGACGGCAACGATTGCCCAGGGCATTGAGATGGATAGCTTCCTGTTATAGAGACTCATGGTTCACCGATCAGCAATAGTTCGAAGAATTTTTGCTTGGACAACGCGCGTCCGAAGGCGCGGCGGGACAAGCGCACGCGATTAAAGTTGTCACAGAACAAGGCATAAAGTTCCGCCTCGGAGGGATGTTCGCCCGAGACGTAGGACAGCGCAAACTTGGCCTTGCGATGTCTTTGGATCAGTGCCGTGATATTGCGTGTAACAACCGCCTTGTCCGTCCATTCATTGACCGCCGAAGCTTGGATCCGTCGCAGACGGTCACCTCCGTCGAGCAGGTGGGGCCATTCCTCGTACCGGGCCAAACCCTCAAGAAAGTGATAGCGTGTAAGGTAGGATTCGGTGGCCTGAGCCCGCTTGAAGTAGGGCGGATCGACGTAGACGAAATCATAGCCTGGGGCGATGTCTTCGGCAGACCGGCCGGCAGTGACTCCGACGTTCCCCCCCAGGCCCCGCTGCATTTGCCGCACTTCCTCGAAGGTGCTAAGCATGTGTTCGGCGAAGCTTTTCTCCCAGGTGGTGCGGTTCCCGAACTGCACCTCGACCTGCGACTGGCGCAACTTGAGGTTGGCGCGATGAAACAGATTATAGGGACGCTTCTTGAGGCAGGCCTGGAACAGGCAATGGAGGAACAGATCCTTGCAAGTCGGCTCGACGTGGGCGAGCGCGGTCATGAAGCCGTCAAGCCAAGCATTCTCGTCGTCAGTGAAGTAGAGATCGGCGAAGGTTGCGTGGATGAAGCCGGGGTGCGGTTGGACGGTCCGCAAGAAGGATGCTACGTCCGTGGCCGAGAGCTTTACCGTGGCCGAGGAAAATAGGGCGCGCGCTGAAATCGTGTTGAACTGGAAGACGTCGTTGTAGGTGACGTCCCAGCCCAGTTGGGAGAGCAGGTGCGAGACGGCGCCCGTCCCTCCAAAGGCGTCAAGTGCGGTGCATCCCTCGAGACGCCCAAACTCCTCGCGCAACCAGTCCATTTGCCGCCGCTTGCTGCCGTAGTACCGCGTCGTGGGAAACGGACTCGACTGGTCGAACTTCCCAGGGGCCACCTGCGAGGGCAGTCGTATGTCATCGCGGGATCGCCGCGATAGCGCGCTCGACGCAGGGATGATGAATGACACATCGTCGTAGAGGGCGAAGTCTTCAGTCTCCCATAATTGGGCAAGTTCGGTCTGCATTGGCATGGCCTTCCCGTATGCGCCTTCCGCCGGTCCATCGGTGTGGGCACTACAGGGGGAGGCAAAGGATTCCTGGGGATTCGTTCGGATCAAGAGTATTGCACAGGTCACACCTGACTGAGCCCCCGCCAAATGGGCCGTATTTGCAGGGCAATAGTCGTTTACGCGGCTTGCGCTGGGTACCGAGGCATCGAGATATCGGGCTGCCCGCAAGGAGTGTTGGCTGCAATTGCGAGAAAATCAAACGAACGATCCAAGAAGACCTTGGGGTACAGAACTCCGGCTGAGATTTTTAACGAATGTCTTGCATCGACCGGTTGAATCTACCGACTATAGAGTCACTTCCTGGAGCAGAAAATCTGTCATGGGATGGAGTGATTTGGCCCGACACCTAAGATGTCTATTTTCTGTCCTGGTTCAGGCATCCAGGGGAAGAAGGCGGCAATGACCGGTTTTGGCGCCAGCGTTAACTACGACTTTAAATCTGAACGGCATTAGCCAGTCTTCTTGGGAAATCTGTCGTCGCAATCAGAACCCGTAGAGCAAACAAATTCGCGAGTCCAAAGCGGTCATTCAGCGAGGACCACTACTGGGCGCACTCCTGAAGTTCGATTCGTCCAGCTGATTGCCCGTCTTTACAGTAATAAGCAGTGAGCCTCAGACGAATTTCGGTACGCTAGCCAAAGTATTAGCTTTGGTTCTGGATACCACCATGGATACCGCTACTCTGGATACCAATCCATCGCTTTTGCGTTTTGAAGGTATTTCGGTTATCTGCTGGGCAAAGTTGGCAAGTTTGCTCAAGAGCCCGATAACTACGCCTGGTGGGTTGAAAGTTAGCCGATTGATGACAGTCGCAAGAGTCTAGACACGATGAGAACCTATCTCGCCTGATTCCGCGCTTACCAGTCCGCTACCGTACGGTTACCGAGCGGCGCTCACGAAGCATCCTCTCTACGAGCTCCAGATTGCTTGTTGGGTTATCAAGAAGGTGTGGTGCCGTACTTTGCGTCCAAACTTCTTGCGCAGCACGAAAGGCGCTCACCGCCTCCTCCAAACGCGCGGTGCCAGACTCGCGTTCAGCAATAGTTCCCAGTGCAATACCGAGACTGTTCTGCGTGGTCGCCCAGTCGAACGGTACTCGCGTACGAGTCCACTCCTCTAGCGCGCTGCGGAAGGCACTTACCGCCTCCTCTAGGCGTGCAGTGCCAGACTCGCGTAGGCCAAAGGTCGTCAGCGCGTTACCGAGGTTGTTCTGCGTTCGCGCCCAGTCAAACGGTAGGCGAGCACGGGTCAACTCCTCCAAAGCGCTGCGGTAGGCACTCACCGCTTCCCCGAGCCGTGCTGTGCCTGTCTCACGATTTCCCAGTATCCAAAGCGCGTAACCTAGATTGTTCTGTGACGCCGCCCAGTCGAGCGGCACGCGTACACGGGTCCGCTCCTCTAGTGCGCTGCGGTATGCGTTGACAGCCTCCTCAAGTCGAGAAGTGCCGGACTCGCGTTGGCCCAGGAAGACGAGCAAGTTGCCGAGGCTATTTTGTGTCGCCGCCCAGTCTAGTGGTAACCGTGCACGTGTCCGTTCCTCCAGAGCGCTGCGGATGGCATTAACCGCTTCCTCAAGCCGTGCGGTTCCAGTCTCTCGCTGGCCCAAGGTCCACAGCGCATTACCGAGGTTGTGTTTCGCCATAGCCCAGTCGAGTGGTACGCGCGCACGAGTCCACTCCTCCAACGCGCTGCGGTAGGCACTGACCGCTTCCTCCAGCCGTGCGGTGCCGGATTCGCGTTCGCCCAAGGTCAGCAGCGCGCTACCGAGGTTGTTCATCGACCTCGCCCAGTCGAGCGGCACGCGTACGCGAGTGCGCACCTCCAGCGCGCTGCGGTAGGCGCTGACAGCATCCTCTAGTCGTGAAGTACCGGACTCGCGTTGGCCTAGGGACAGCAGCAAGTTGCCAAGGCTGTTCTGCGTCGTCGCCCAGTCAAGGGGCACACGCTCTTGGGTCCATTCCTCTAGTGCAGCACGCATAGCTGTAACAGCCTCCTGCAACCGCGCCGTACCTGGCTCACGTTGGCCCAGGATGGCTAGCGCGTTGCCGAGAGTGGTTTGGGTCCGAGCCCATTCGAGCGGTATGCGCGCGCGGGTCCGCTCCTGCAGCGCCAAGCGCAACGCGACAACGGCCTCTTCCAAACGCGTGGTGTTAGCCTCGCGTTGGCCCAAGCTGATCAGCACGCCACCGAGGTTGTTCTGCGTCAAAGCCCAGTCGAGTGGAACGCGCGCCGGGGTCTGCTCCTCCAATGCTGCGCGGAAGGCGACGACAGCCTCTTCCATCCGCGCGTTGCTAGACTCACGTTCGCCCAAAGCCCATAGCGCGGTGCCGAGGTTGAACTGCGAGGCTGCCCATTCAAGCGGCATGAGCCCTCGAGTGTGCTCCTCCAGTGCAGCTCGGAAGGCGATAATCGCCTCCTCCAGCCGGGCGGTACCGGACTCGCGTTGACCCAAGGTCCCAAGTGTACTTCCGAGGTTGCTTTGCAAAAGAGCCCAGCCCATCGGCACACGCTCCCTGATCCCCACTCCCAGTGCGGCGCGCAAGGATTTAACAGCCTCCTCTAGCCGGGCGGTACCGGATTCGCGCTGCCCCAAGGCCCTTAGAGTGTTGCCAAGTGCGTTCTGAGTCGCTGCCCAGTCAAGCGGCACGCGCTCAATAGTGCGCACCTCCGATGCAGCGCGGAAGGCGTTGACAGCCTCCTGCAACCGTGTGGTGTTGGACTCGCGTTCGCCTAATTCCGATAGTGTGCTGCCAAGGTTGCTCTGAGTCTCCGCCCAATCTAGTTGCGCACGCTCTCGGGTCCGCTCCTCCAGGGCGGCGCGGAAGGCACTGATTGCCTCCTCTAGCCGCGTCGTGCCAGACTCGCGGCCGCCCAAAATCCTTAGAGCGTCGCCTAGGTTGTTCTTAGTCGTTGCCCAGTCGAGTGGAACGTCAGCACGCGGTGCCAACGGCATGACGCTATCGCCATAAATCCTGATAGCACGCAAGAGATCTTCGTTTTTCCCAAGCCGATAACCACTATCAACCCATATTCCGGCTCGTTTGAGCTCTGTCTGCCACTGTTCCCGCTCAGCAACTTGCCTCTGGCGCGCGATCTCAGCTGACTTTTCCGACAAGATGCGGTCAGCCGATTCCACATCGCCCCGCAAGGCGGCCGACTGAGCCTGCAGGTCTATGGCCAACATCGAGGCGCTCCGGGCCGTGGCCAGATTGCTCTGCCGCAGGAAGGACAACTTGGCGAACTGTGCCTCTGCCTCTTCCAAACGCCCTTCGTCAAAAGCTGCCTGGGCCAATTTCAGGATTGAAAGCGCCTGGGTGCGTTCGCCACCGGGGTCCAGCGAGGCGATGGTGTTTTCTTGCGACGCGATTGTCTTGCGCATACTGGCTGCGTCGGCAGTTTGTGCCCTGATCAGGTTGACGAAAGCTTCTGGCGTCAGAGTAGGGTTGCGGGCTCCCAGCTGCAACGCAACGGCCTGCAACGTTCGCCGTTGCACGCCCGTCTCGCGGGATAGTTCACCGATCAGCGTGTCGTTGGCATTCAGTCGTGCAAAGACCTCACGTGCTTGGGCGGGAGTCAAGCCGAATCGAACGCCGATGTCCTGCGGCGCTGCAGGCTGCGCATGTACCGGTGCTTGCAACGCCGTGCCCAAGCACATCGATACCAGGACCGTAGCAGCCAGGCGGATGGCGAGGTGGCGGGGCTGCTTCATGTTCATGTTGCATCAACCCTGTTGGCAACGATCCAGCTTAAGGGAGATTTCACGCTTCTTGATGACCCAGGTAAGAAACTCGCGCGTACCCACCTGTTCGTACAGGAATTCGTGCGTGTCGCCACGTTCCTGCAAGGGCATCATGACACTGGTGACTAGGCGTGCACCGGTGCCGGGCTCTGCTGCGAGTTCCATGTTCAACGGGTTTTGTCCGGGTACGCTTTTTCCGGAGGCGATGGTCAGTTGGCCCTTGCCCAGCGCCAGATCGTAGGTAACTTGGCAGCCCGGCTCACCCCACATGCCATTGATATGCCGCTCAATCAGGGAAGCATCTCCACGGGTAATTCCCGCGTCTTCCAGTCGTTGTTTGACATCGGAAAGAGTCTTCTCGGTCGCCGCTGGCGGGTTGAAGATGGCAGTCAGACCGACGGCCAATCCCAAAGCACCCATGATCAGTCCGACGAAGCTGCCCAACACCTTGGGTCGCTGCCAGTCTCTCAGACTGGTGGAGCCCCAGGGAATGATCTCGGTGATGGCTAACGATGCGGTTATGAAGATGGCGATCACCAACAGGATGAGCAGGTGCGGTGCGTATCCGAACTCTTCGGTCGGCACACCGCGAAGGGCCAGTCCGATGAACGTCAAGGTGCAGACCAAAGTAATAGCGAGGCTACCGAAGAACAAGGGCTTGCTGAGGGGCTTCTGAGGCTTTTCGATAGGGCCTGTTCCGCGGTCAAAAGGTGACTTGGGTCGCACAGTTGTTACCTCGTTGCTGAGATAGGGATGTCCTTCTCAGATGATATCTGAGGAGTTGAATGCCCACTTTTGATCACTTGGGATTCCATGAAAACAGACAAACTCCTTGGAGCATTCAGTGCGCTGTCTGGAGTTGACGTTCTCCCCAGTTCAGTGGACACGTTGGAATGCAGAGTAATGAATTCATTAGTCGGTAAAGCAAAGATCACATGCGAGCACCAGCAAAATCATCTAGAAAGGTGTGCCGAGTTTTGGCATTCTGTTTTTCGGCAGGTCGTTGAGAGCTCTCCCTCTCCGACTTCGTTTTCCAGCCGTTGGGCAAGGTGTATATCGGTAGCCGCTTGTATGGGCTTCATCCATACTTGACTACTGTTTATGCATACAGTATATTGATTAGGCCCGATTTATACAGGAGCCATGAAATGAAGATTCAATCCATACCATGCGTTTTGAAGACTGACGACGAGGGTCAACGTCCGGGTGTCGTCCTAGTTGAACAGGATGATGACGGCAAAAACCTGCGCCAATATGCCAAGATGGTCCAGGACGACGGTAGGCTCGGTGGCTCCAGATTGCTGCTGCAAGCCGATGGTGGCTACAAATCCTCCAAGCATTCGGAAACCTCGTTCCAAGCACTTCCGGTCGAACCGATTGATCGCCAGTTGTATGTGAAGGACACCACAATCTGGTTGACGGTGCCGGGTGCATCGGAGGCTGAACTGATGCGGGGTGTTCGCGCAGCGTGGGCGTTGTTCGACAAGGCCGGTGTGAGTCCCTGTGCTGCGGCCATGGCAGCTTTCAACGTAGAGGGCAACTTCTATGTCACGGACGAAGAATGCGAATGGGGTTGCCTCTGGTTTCAGTGCCAGTCTGTCGCATACGAGGCCGTTTGCGCCGGATGGCCACAAGTCCCGCCTGGATGCAATATCAAACTGGAGTTCCCGGGCTCACGTACACACCCAGATCCCAGCGTGTCAGAAACCATCGAACCTGTAGCGGCATGATGGGCTGACGAGCCGGGTGTTCTCCCCGGTTGAGTGTCGGTTGAACACCAGGCTCTTCATGTCATTTCGTGCATGCCAGTTCAGGCACGCGCCACCGGCACATCGGTCCAGCGGGTGGTGTACTGCGGCGTCAGCAATGTCTGTTTCATCTCCCAAGTCCGCCTGGGTCCCTTGACACCCGCACTGGCCACCTGCACCGTCCCTCGCCCATAACGGGTATTGAGCTCGTCCAGTGTGCCCATCAGGTGCCCACGGGCGGCAGGCTCAACCTCCAGGTCCAGCTCCTGCTGCTCGATGGCACCGCTTTGCAGGTCCATCAACATGACACCCGCCTTCGCAAAATTGAACCCCGGCCGGTAGATCGCCCGCATACCCAGAGTTGCAGCATGCACCAAATCCATCGTGTCGGCCGTGGGTCGCCTAAGCGGCACCGTGATGCTGCGGCTGTACTTGGGTCCGGGCCGAAACGGGCTGGTATGGGCAAACACCATCAGTTGCCCTGCCCGGCTGCCCTGGGCGCGCAGCTTGACGGCTGCACCGCTGGCAAACCGAGTGACCGCGGCCACCAAATCTCCCAGCTCCGTGACCGCCCCACCAAAGCTGCGGGTGAAGGCAATCTCCTTCTTGGGGGACGGCTGGTCATCCAGGGAGATACAGGGCTGACCCTGCAGCTCACGCACGGTGCGCTCCAGCACCACACTCCAGCGCCGCCTTACCGTGGCAGGGTCCAGCTGGGTCAGTTGCAACACAGTGGTGATGCCTTCGGCTTCCAGCTGCGCGGCAATACGTGGGCCCACGCCCCAGACCTCACGCACTTCGGTAGCCGCGAGTACGGCTTGTAGTTCGGCTGCTGGCATGGCGCCCAGGTGGCACACGCGGGCCAGCTCGGCTGGGTAGCTGCCGGGTTTGCGGTCGGCACTCTTGGCAATGTGATTGGCCAGCTTGGCCAGCGTTTTGGTGGGACCGATGCCGATGCCGGTCGGGATGCCTATCCACTGCAGGATGCGTTCGCGCACGTGGTGGGCTCTGGCGATCTGGTCGCCGGGAACGCCGGTGAGGTCAATGAAGCTCTCATCGATGCTGTAAATCTCCTGCGATGGACCCAGCCCGGCGGCAATGCTCATCATGCGGTCGCTCATGTCGCCGTACAGCACGAAGTTGGCAGAGAGCGCCACCACGCCATCGGTCTCGGCCATGTGTTTGATCTGGAACCAGGGTGCACCCATGGCAATGCCCAATGCCTTGGCCTCATTGCTGCGGGCAATGGCACAACCGTCGTTGTTGCTCAGGACGATGACAGGCCGGGTCTTCAGTGAGGGCCGAAACGCCCGCTCACAGCTGACATAGAAGTTATTCCCGTCGACCAGCGCGTACATAGGGCCCGATTACCGGAAACGCTTGATGGTGGCCGTGACCACGCCGCAAATCAGCATGGTCTGCCCTTCCTTGAACAGGATGGGCGCAAAAGTCTGGTTACTGGCCCGCAGGGATACCTGGCCGCTACGACGGTGCAGGTACTTCACCGTGAAGTCGCCGTCTACCTCCGCCACCACAATGTCCCCGTGCTTGGCGGTCAAGGCCCGGTTCACCACCAGGATGTCACCGTCTGCAATACCAGCCTCTACCATGGACAGGCCCCGAGCCTCCCAGAAGAAGGTGGCTGCGGGGTGGGTAATGAGCAGTTCATTGAGGTCCTGGCGCTTGACCTGAAAGTCGGCTGCCGGTGAGGGAAACCCGGCTGGCACCGTGCCCTGCACCTGTGGCAACGGCATGCGCGGCCCCGGTATATGGGCGATTGCACCGGCAGGAAGAAGACTGTTCATCCATCCAGTATATGTCCAAGGTTACACCCAAGGTTACAGTCTGGCGATGTGTAACCTTTACGAGCCCAGTAAACCCGAGCAAATCAGCCTGGACTTCGGGACGGAATTGCCATTCGGTGACTACGCTGGAACGATCGCACCACTCAAGCCGGGGCCGTTTGTGCGAGCGTCTGGCGCTGTGGTTGGTCAGTGGGGGATGATTCCGGCCAGGTCCCCGACCCGCAAGCCGACATTGCAGAATGGCAAGCCAATGTCCACCAACAACGCCCGGCGCGAAAGGCTGGCCAGTGCCTCAACCTTTATGGGCGCCTGGAAGCGGGGTCAGCGTTGCCTGATACCGGCAGTGAGTTACGACGAACCCTATTGGGGAACCAAAAAAAACATCTGGTGGCGATTCTGGCGCGCTGATGGGCAGGCATGGGCTCTAGCAGGTATCTGGAGCGAATGGACTGACCCTGAGACGGGTGAGGTGGTGCCCAACTACAGCATGATTACCCAGAACTGCGATGCCCACCCATTACTGTCTCTCATGCACAAGCCAGACCTCAAGCTGGCACCGGACCAGCAGGATAAGCGCGCAGTCGTACCGATTGAGCGCGCTGATTGGGATGTCTGGTTGAACGGATCGGTGAGTCAGGCTGAAGCGTTGATTCGGGTGCCTGACATCGCTTTGTTCCGACATGGTGCTGCGGACCCGGCCAAGCAGGTGGAATTGGCGATGGCAATTTGAGTGTGAGAAGTGAAAACCATGGAACGTATCAATCGACATTACGCCCCATCGGGCTGTCGCGTCGTCTTTGTGGCTGAAGGGGCCTCCGCCGCATTCAGGCAAGCACATTACCATCCGTCAGGCGACAGAGGTCCCGCAGTTTTGTAATCAATTCCGGTAAGCGAAATCGGACTGGATATCGGTTACGAACATGCGAAATTGAGCGCGGCGGCCGCACGATCCATATAGCCAAATCTTAAAAACTTGGGCTCTTTGCGCAGTCAATCATGGAAACCGCACATATACAGCCACGCAGCTGACGGGGCCGACGGAATGTTTGCCCGGCTGGCTCTGGGTCAAAATGTGAAGTGGATATGAAGTACAGAGTGGTCTTCTAGAGAGGTGTCCACCTGTGAAATCATGACACCCCTAACAAAGAAGCCTACAAGTCCACCTGTGAAACCGTTGGCGTAAGTTCCTGATTCACTTGGTTTCTAACGTGGACTTGTAGTGAAAAATACATTTCAGCCGTGGACTAAGGATTGCATCTTTAATGGGTGGGCCTTCCACCATTTGGCAAGGTCCAATCGATCTTGGTTTTGACTGTCAGGATGGGCAAAGGCGTGATAGTACGGTATGCTTTTGTTTTGAAGCAAGCCAAAGCTTCAGGGTCAAACTTGGGTGAAACGTCAAGCGGAAACCAGGTCAAAGCCAATAGCTCACAAGTGTTGGGTAGTCGACCTTTGCGTGTCACGTACACAAAATCAGCTGCGATAAGTTCGCTTTTGCAGCGCCAGAGGGTGGTTTTTGACCGCCAGCCACGCTTACTGACCAAAGACCATGCAACAGTGAGATCGCCATTATTGTTGCCACGATACTGGCTAATGAGTTCAAGCAAGAGTTTGCAAGCATGAGGACTGAGAGCGTAGAAAGCTGGCGATTCGAATACGCTTCGCACAATGCCAACAAATGGTTCAGAGTACTTGCTGCCTTTGAAGTTAACTCGAGACATGCAGGGTCACCCTAACCTTCCTGATCGAATCCAACGCGACGGACAGGGAACAATCACCTCGCGGCAAGATTTCTTTTTGCAATTGGTTCGTATCTGCGAATCCAGTTGTGTCGCGTTCCTCCGTAAGTTCTTGCAGACCAGAAGGTTGACTTGCCAAACGTGCATCCAGTACTTAGCTACTAAGGCAATCACGATTGGATATTTGTCATCACAATGAACCGCCAGCAATACAGATATAGCTCTTCCTGCCGGTATGTTTTTACTCATCATCAAGTCTTGCGTTAGGTCATAAAAGCAAGCGAAAGAACCCGTCCCAGGCGTGGTTTGTTGGGGCATTTCACTCTTCCGCATATCTGCTTGTGTCGGCGCGCTTCGCTAGCAGGATCTTTACAAGTTCGCGAATTTCATCGTCCGTTTTTCCGGAGATCCGCGCTGCATTGATGGCTTTGACCTCATAGTCTGGCCAACCCTTCGCCCGCCGGCCAATTGGCACACCTACGGGAAATAGCCCCGCCCGAATTGCGTTATAGATACTTGCATCGGAACGATGTCCGGTTTCGCCCTTAACGGACGGCATTCTCCAAATAGCCAAAATTGATTCCCCTTAGAGTGCAATGGTGCTTCTTGCAGCGCGAAAGCTGCTAAGGGGATATTGAATCTGCTTGATGACTTCCCGTGAAGTCCACTCTGCTGGCTACTTGTACTACGTGCCGGTAGAGCGTAGTTTTTTCCACTCCGTCATCCACTTCCGCACTGCCCGAAACTTTTGGGGTACAAAAGACTCCGCGATATCCAGAGCAGCATCGTCCATACTGGAAAAACGATACATGTTGTCATCACACCAAGCAAATACCGCTTTCTTATGAACCCTGTTCGTCCGATGTCGTTCGTCGGTGCCTCGCATAGACTGAGATAAAGCTGACTCGACAGACATTCGCCCACATAGCAGCCCAGTCAAGTAACGGGCATCTGCTAAATACGACCAAGCTGTATTTGGATAGCGCTTGTCAGTCCGCAATGCCTTTACACAATGAGCACAAGCGGCAAAAAAAAGTGCTATTCGATTTGCGACTTCGGAATTGAGCTGACTCAACTTTTCACCACCGGTAGTATGAGTTAATTCACGCGCTTCTCTGGCAGCCTGCCAGTATTGAGACGTATCTATTTCGTCACGCAAATAGAACGGGCAAACAAATCTCTGAAAAAAATCTTCTGGCGCCGCCTCGGGGAAGAATTCGTGGTGTAACTGCTCAAGACTTGCGAGCAGGTAAATCGCTTGGTCTCCAGGTTGAATTTCATTTTTGCCTTTGTCAGTCAAGACAAAATGTTCCATGAGTAACCTTGAAAAGCCCTAACGGAAAAGTCCATTGCCAAAGAGTCAGGGGGCCCCGATTTTCGCGATCGGGATTGCGCCGACTGCTAGGCATGGGATTCAATACTACTAGGTTGAAATAAAATTAAACTACATCAGCACTCGTGGCTATTTTGTCCAAGTAATCTGCCCAATTCTGCAGCATAGTTGCCCTTTGATGCATGTATGTGGTTCGGTTGTAAGCCCGCCCGTTGGCATCTTTTACAGAATGTGCCAGCTGCGCCTCAATAATTAGCGGATCAAAGTCCAGTACTTCTGCCAATATCGTGCGCGCGGTTGCACGGAATCCATGTACGCTCTGCACAGTTGGACCGTATCCCAAAGTCAAAAGCGCAGCACGCAAAGTGTTGTCGCTAATAGGTCGATCATGGCTTCGCTCTCCATGAAATACCAGTAAACCATGACCGGTTATCGGGTGCAATTCACGCAAAACCTTTACCGCTTGTTTGGGCAGTGGCACGAGATGTGGGTGTCCGTTTTTCTTTCCATCTAGCTTTCTCTTCATGCGCATTGCAGGAATGGTCCATATAGCTCCATCCAGATCAAACTCAGCCCATGCTGCTGACCGAAGTTCGCCAGGGCGCTGAAATAGCATTGGCGCTAGTTGAAGGGCTGCCCGCACTATTGGTCCACCTTGGTAGCCGCGGATAACACGTATCAAATCTCCAAGGGTTGCAGGATCTGTTATGGCCGCGAAATGTTTTCCGTGGTGTGGCGTTAATGCACCTTTTAGGTCTGCAGAAATATCGCGCGGGGCTCTCGCCGTAGCCACGGCGTATCGCCAAACCTGCCGAGCCGTTGTCAATACTCGATGGGCTACATCCAAAGCGCCACGTTGTTCGACTTTACGAATTGCCGTCAAAAGCTCGACCGGCTCTATTTGGCTGATACGTCGTTTGGCGAAATGAGGGAACAAGTCCTTTTCAAGGTTGCGCTTTTCTCGAATGGCATAGTGCTCACTCCAACGCACCTTGTTCTTCTCATACCACTCAAGTGCGGTTTCCTTGAACGTGTCGGCTGCAAGCGCCGTTTCTTTCAACCTTGCGATCTTGCGGGTTTCAACTGGATCCTGTCCATCTGACTTTTGTGCCCTCGCGTCATCGCGCGCCTGCCTCGCAAGCTTCAAGTTCACTGTGGGATAGCTGCCTAGCGCGAGACGTTTTTCCAAACCACCAATGCGATATTTCCAGAACCAGCGTTTTGACCCACTTCGATCGACTTGGAGATAGAGACCTCCCGCATCTGCAAATCGGGATTGTTTTTTTTCTTCTGGGCAAACGGCATTTCGACATTGCGCATCGGTCAACATGAGCGGCTCCGCAAGGGATACCCCGCATCGGCTGCAAAATGGGGGTACAGTAAAAAGAAAGTATGAGAAAACCTGTTCGTACCCCCGCATGTTCCCCCTCTTTGGGTTGCCAGTCAATAGTGCCTCTTAGCGCTCACTATTGTCTAACTCATTGATTTACCAATGAAAAAGACCTCTAGAAATTTCTTCCTAGAGGTCTTTGGTGAACCAAATGGTCGGTGTGAAAGGATTCGAACCTTCGACCCCTTGCACCCCATGCAAGTGCG